>ERZ1026844.1935-NODE-1935-length-11733-cov-6.326083_pt1 | contig 11733 bp, 10 predicted proteins | sample MGYA00380152_ERZ1026844 | MGnify/ENA primary metagenome ERZ1026844 (study PRJEB33269, sample SAMEA4719788) | human gut metagenome | biome: human-associated habitat; feature: organic feature; material: feces | place: Cameroon | collected 2013-10 ... | reverse complement strand
GGCGACTTCTACGAGATGTTCAACGAGGACGCGAAGCTCGCCTCGCGCGAGCTGGACCTCACGCTCACGACGCGCGACCGCGGCAAGGCGGCGGAGGATCAGACGCCGATGTGCGGTATCCCCTACCATTCGAGCGACGCTTACATCGCCCGCCTCATCGCCAAGGGCTACAAGGTCGCCATCTGCGAGCAGACCGAGGACCCCGCGCTCGCCAAAGGCCTTGTCAAGCGCGACATCATCCGCGTCATCACGCCCGGCACGGTCATCGACAGCGCCTGCCTCGACGACCGGCGCGGCAACTTCCTCTGCGGCCTCTTTTTTGACGAGCAGAACGCCGGTGCAGCATTTTGCGACATGACGACCGGCCATGCGCACGTGACGGCCTTTTCCGGCGACGACCGCTTGGAGCATCTTGAAAACGAGCTTTCGCGCTTCGCCCCTGCCGAGGCGGTGCTGAGCGCGGCGGCCTATGAAAACGAGGAACTCGTGTCGTATCTGCGCGACAGGCTCTCCTGCGCCGTTGAGCGCGGGGAAAGCCGCTTTGAGCTCAAAGCGTGCGAAAAAGCCATCCGCGCGCAGTTTGGCGAGGAAGCGTTTGCAAGCCTTCCGCGCAACAACCCCGCCGCGTCGCTCGCGCTGGGCGCGCTGCTCTCCTATCTCCACGAAACGCAGAAAACCGACCTTTCCTACATCAAGGACTTAGAATACTACGAGCAGGGGCGCTTCATGGAGCTTGACCTCTCCGCGCGCCGCAACCTTGAGCTGACCGAGACCATCCGCGCCAAGGAAAAGCGCGGCAGCCTCCTCTGGGTGCTCGACAAGACGAAGACCGCCATGGGCGCGCGCAATCTGCGCGCATGGCTGACGCGCCCGCTGCGCGACGTTGCCGCCATCGAGCGCCGCCTCGGCGCGGTGGAGGCGCTGACGAAGAATACCGTCGCGCGCGAGGAACTCATTCTGGCGCTTTCCGGCATCAGCGATATGGAGCGGCTCATCGGCCGCATCGCCTACGGCACGGCGGGCGGGCGCGACTTTGCCTCGCTTCGCAATTCCATCGAGAAGATCGCCGAGGTCAAAGCCCAGCTTGCGCCCTTTTCGGCAGGCCGCCTGCACGAGCTGGACGGCGAGCTTGATCCGCTCGCGGACATCGCCCGGCGCATCCGCGAAACGCTCATCGACGAGCCGCCGTTTTCCGTGCGCGAGGGCGGCTTCATCCGCCCCGGCTACAACGCCGAGGTCGACCGGCTGCACGAAATTCTTTCCGGCGGCAAGGGACTGCTTGCGGGCATCGAGGCGCGCGAGAAGGAGAAAACCGGTATCCGCACGCTCAAGATCGGCTACAACAAGGTCTTCGGCTACTATATCGAGGTCTCGAACTCCTTCAAGGAGCTTGTGCCCGAAACGTACATCCGCAAGCAGACGCTCGTGAACGGCGAGCGCTACATTACAGAGGAGCTTAAAAATCTCGAGCAGGAGATCCTGACCGCGGGCGACCGCGACAAGGCGCTCGAGTTTGAACTCTTCTCCGCCCTGCGCGACGAGGTGACCGCCGAGAGCGTGCGCGTCCAGCGCGCGGCGGGGCTCATTGCCGAGCTTGATACGCTCTGCTCACTCGCGTCCGTCGCGGTGAACAACAACTACTGCCGCCCCAGCGTGGACGACGGCGGCGTCATCGAAATTCACGACGGCCGCCACCCGGTCGTCGAGCGCGTGCTCAAAGACGCGCTCTTCGTCCCGAACGACACCTACATGGGCGAGCGCGAGGATCGCGCCGCCATCATCACCGGCCCCAACATGGCCGGTAAATCGACCTACATGCGCCAGGTCGCGCTCATCACGCTCATGGCGCAGATCGGCTCGTTCGTGCCCGCGCGCTCTGCGCGCATCGGCATTGTCGACCGCATCTTCACGCGCATCGGCGCGAGCGACGACTTGGCCGGCGGCCAGTCCACCTTCATGGTCGAGATGACCGAGGTGAGCGAGATCCTGCATCAGGCAACGCCTCGCTCGCTGCTCATCCTCGACGAGATCGGCCGCGGCACGTCGACCTTCGACGGCATGAGCATCGCCCGCGCGGTGCTCGAATTCTGCGCCGACCCGAAAAAGCTTGGCGCGAAGACGCTCTTCGCCACGCACTACCATGAGCTCACCGAGCTTGAGGGCATTCTTCCCGGCGTAAAGAATTACAGCATTTCCATCAAAAAGCGCGGCGACGAGCTCATCTTCCTGCGCAAGATCGTCCCCGGCGGGGCAGACCGCAGCTACGGCATCGAGGTCGCAAAGCTCGCGGGACTGCCGCACGAGGTCGTGCGGCGCGCGAACGTCATCTTAAAAGAGCTGGAGCAGGGCGGCGCGTATCAGGCAAAGCCGCGCGAGGAGACTGAGCAGGTCAGCCTCGACGCGATCGGCGAGGCTGAGGTGCTTGCCGCCATTCGCCGCGCGCAGCCCGACACGATGTCCCCCATCGAGGCGATGCAGCTTCTCTACGAGCTCAAGCAGAAGCTTTCATAATTTCCCTGGAAAAGAGGTTTCCCCATGGCAAAAAAGAAAACCGCCTCCGGCGGCATGAACCATACCGAGCGCGTCGCCGGAACGATCTTCTTCCTTGTGTATCTTCTGGTGATGCCGCTCATGGCGACGCGGCTTTTCGACCTTTTGGAGGTCGTGCTCGATACCACGATCGGCGCGTCGCTTCGCAACGTGCTCTATTACTACACGCTCTTTGCCGTCACGGTGCTGCTCTTCCACTCCTACCTTGCGCACACGTCCTCGCGCTTTCTCGACAATTTGAACCGCGCGCTTTCGACGATGCTGCTGGGCCTTCTCGTTTTCTACGGCGCGAACGAGCTTTTGTTCCGCGTGTGCAACGTGCTCTTTGACAGCCGCACGAACTTAAACGACATGACCATCGCCGCGCAGGTGGCCTCCGCCCCGCGCATGACGGCGCTCATCGTCGTGCTGCTCGCGCCGTTTGTAGAAGAGGTGCTCTTCCGCGGCCTCGTATTTGGGTGTCTCAAAGAAAAGAGCAGAATATTCGCCTATCTCCTCTCCTGCGCGCTGTTCGCGCTGCTGCATGTGTGGACGGCGGCAGTTTCGAACTGGGACTTAGGCTATCTCATTTTGATGCTGCAATATCTCGTCCCCGGCCTTGTCTTTGCCTGGGCGTATGAACACTCCGGCACGCTGTGGACGTCCATTTTGATCCACGCGCTCGTCAACGCCCTTTCCCTTTTCACCATCGCTTCCTAAAAGAAGGAGGAACCCAATGCCCCATATTCAGCAATTATCGCCGCACGTTGCCGACCTCATCGCCGCGGGCGAGGTGGTCGAGCGCCCTGCGAGCGTTGTCAAGGAGCTGCTGGAAAACGCCATTGACGCCGGCGCGCAGAGCGTGACGGTGGAGATGAAAAACGGCGGCATGACCTATCTTCGCGTCAGCGACGACGGCTGCGGCATCGCGCCGAGCGAGCTGCCGACGGCCTTTTTGCGCCACGCGACGAGCAAGCTGCGCACGGCGGAAGATTTGGCCGCCATCGGCACGCTCGGCTTTCGCGGCGAGGCGCTCGCGGCGATCTCGAGTGTGTCGCGGCTCGACATTTTCTCGCGCGAGCGCGGCGCGCTCAGCGGCGCGAAGCTTCACTTAGAGGGCGGCGTCCCCGGCACGGTCGAGGACGCGGGCTGCCCGGAGGGAACGAGCGTCATCGTGCGCGACCTTTTCTACAATACGCCCGCGCGCCTCAAGTTCATGAAGCGCGACAGCGCGGAGGCGACCGCCATCGCGGGTCTTGTCGCCCACCTTGCGCTCTCGCATCCGGAGGTGTCGTTCAAGCTCATCAAGGACGGCACGCAGACGCTCTTGACCCCTGGCGACGGCGCGCTGCGCTCCGCCATCTACGCGTCTCTCGGGCGCGAGTTCGCCCTCTCGCTTGAAGAGGTCAAGGGCGCTGACAGCGAGCTGCGCGTCACAGGCTTTATCAGTTCTCCCCTTTCTGCGCGCGGCACGCGCGGCATGCAGACCTTTTTCGTCAACGGACGTTTGGTCAAGTCCCAGCTCCTGACCGCCGCGCTCGAGGAAGCCTATGCAAACCGCATGATGAAGGGCAAGTTCCCCGGCTGCGTGCTGTTTGTGGAGCTGCCGCGCGACATGGTGGACGTGAACGTCCACCCGGCGAAGACCATCGTGAAGTTTGTGGGCGAAAAGCGCATCTTTGATCTCGTTTATCACGCGGCGATGGCCGCGCTCGACAAGCGCGAGAAGCCTGAGCCGCCGCAGGCAAAGCCTGCCGCGCAGGTGCAGAATCCCCGCGGCGATTTCTTTGCCAATATGACCTCTCAGCAGTACCGCGAGCAGCAGAAGGCGGAACCGTCCGCCGCTGTGCCTGCAAGCGCGCGTCCTGTGTCCGCGCCGCCGAGCGCGCCGAAGGCTGCGCCCTCCATTGCGCCCCAGTGGAAAACGCGCGTGCCCGCCGTCGATACCCGCGCGGGCGGCAGCGCGCCGCTTTCAGACTTTGTGCGGCATGAAATGCCTGCTTCCGCGCCCGCGCAGGCGGCGCAGCCTGTGCAAAGATATGCCAAAGCTGTGGAAAACCCCGCGCGCGAAGCCGTGCCGCTGCCGATGGACGAGGAAGAAAAGCGTCCCGTCGCCGCGTCGCCGGTCGCCGAAGCGGCGACGGGCGCGGCCGAACCCGTGACGGCGCCCCCTGTCGTATCTGCGCCGAAACAGGAAGAAGCGGAAGCTGAGCAGGCAAGCTTCGCGCCCCTCACCGCCGCGCCGTGGCGCATCGCGGGCGAGGTGCTTGATACCTACATCGTCTGCGAGGACGAGGAGAGAAACATCTGGCTCATCGACAAGCACGCCGCGCATGAGCGCATGAATTTCGATCGCCTCAAGGCTGCGCAGGAGCCGGTGATGTGCCAGGCGCTGCTCGCGCCGCTCGTTGCAGACTTTGCCGCCGAGGAGTATAGCGCCCTTGCGGCGAATTTAGACCTTTTGCGCGAGTTTGGCTTTGAATGCGAAGAATTCGGCGGCGGGAGCCTAATCCTGCGCGCCATTCCCGCCGACCTTGAAAGCGGCGACGCGATCCCGACCTTAGAAGAGCTTGCCGAAAAGCTCGTCACCGCCCACACGGCCGACCCCGCCGCCGCGCGTGACGCGCTGCTGCACACGATGGCCTGCAAGGCGGCCATCAAGGGCGGCTGGAAGAGCGACATCTCCGAGCTGCGCGTGCTCGTTGAAAAGGTGCAGAGCGGCGAAGTGCAGTTCTGCCCCCACGGCCGGCCCGTGAAAGCGAAGCTCACGAAGTATGAGCTCGAAAAAATGTTCAAGCGCGCGTAAGACGCAGGAGGAAAACGATGAAACTTGTATGCGTCGTCGGCCCGACGGGCTGCGGCAAAACATGGCTCGGCGTGGAGCTTGCCAAAGCGCTCCGCGGCGAGGTCGTCTCCTGCGACTCGATGCAGATCTACCGCGGCATGGTCATCGGCACCGCCGCGCCGACGGAAGAGGAGATGCAGGGCGTCCCCCACCACATGGTCGGCGTAGCAGACCCCAACGAAAACTACTCCGTCGCCCGCTACGCGTGCGACGCGGCGAAATGCGTCGACGATCTCATCGCGCGCGGAAAGCAGCCCGTCATCGTCGGCGGCACGGGGCTTTATCTAAATGCCCTGCTCGCCGGGCACGGCTTTGCCGGCGGCGACAAGGACGGCGCATACCGCGCGGAACTGGAGCGCCGCTGGGAAGAAGAGGGCGGCGAGGCGATGTTCGCAGCGCTTCGCCGCATCGACCCGGAAACGGCCGGAAAGTTGCATTTGAACGACAAAAAGCGCATTCTCCGCGCGCTCGAGGTCTATTATGAGACCGGAAAAACCATGGCGCAGCACAACGCCGAGACGAAGCTCGTCCCTCCGCGCTACGATTCCGTGCGCATCGGCCTTGCCTACGAGGATCGCGAGGACATGAAGCGCGCCATCGACGCGCGCGTTGACAAAATGGTGGAGGCGGGGCTTTTCGACGAAGTGCGCGCGCTGCTCGCTTCCGGGCTTTCGCGCGATGTGACGGCCATGCAGGCCATCGGCTACAAGGAAGCGCTTTCCTACCTTGACGGCGCGGCCACGCGCGAGGAAGCCATCGAAGAGATCAAGCTCCGCTCGCGCCAGTATGCCAAGCGTCAGCTTACATGGCTGCGCCGCGACAAGGACATTCACTGGTTTTATTGGAAAAAAACGAGGGATCTCCCCGACTGCCTCGCTTTTTCGACAGAAATTCTTCGGGGGCATGGCGTATCCTGTCTGTAAAGCGGACGAGCCGTCCGCAAAAAAGAAAGGAAAGAGTAGCCATGAAAAAAATCGCAAACCTTCAGGATCTGTTTCTCCTCTCTGCGCGCCGCAGCCGCGTGAGTGTGACGATCTTTCTCGTCAACGGCTTTCAGATGCGCGGCGTCATCACGGGATTCGACAGCTTTGTCGTCGTTCTCGAGAGCGACGGCAGGCAGCAAATGCTCTACAAGCACGCCATCTCTACGATCGTGCCGGCGAGCAGCATCGACCTCAAAAGCGCGGAGGACAACGGGGAGTAAGCACGCCTGATACAGGAGTGTGCCATGAAATCTACATCACTTTCCACAAAGCTCATCATGATCCTGCTGCTTTTGGCGGTCGTCGGGTATTTTGCTGTGCAGGGCTACAACTATCTCGTCAGCCCCGAGACGACAACGCTCGTTTACCGCTACCGCAGCGAGCAGTCCATCGCCGTGCGCGGCTGCGTGGTGCGCAAAGAGCAGGTCGTCGACTGCGGCGAAACGCTCATCGAGCTCAAGCATGCCGAGGGCGAGCGCGTGGGTCAGGGCGACACCATCGCCGCGGTCTACCGCTCGGCGGAGGCGCTCAGCGCCACGCAGGAGCTTGAATCCCTGCGCGCGCAGAAAGAGCAGCTTGAATACGCAAAGAGCGCTTCGAGCGACGCGGCGACCGCGCTGCGCCTCGACACCGATATCCGCGAGCAGATCGTTTCCGTGCGCACGGCCTACGAGTCGGGTGCTTACAGCTCGCTCGACACGCTCATTCCCCAGCTCAAGACGACGGTTTTGAAGCGTGAATATGCCTACAACGGCAGCGACGATCTCACGGCGCGGCTCGATGAGCTTTCCGCGCAGATCAGCGCGCTTTCGAGCGCGGCAAGCGGCGGCACCACGCGCATCACCGCCCCCGTGTCGGGAACTTACAGCGCCGTGGCCGACGGCTACGAAAGCGTGCTGACGCCGGAGGCGCTTGAAACGATGACGCCCTCGCAGCTTACGGATATCGCGCCGCAGAGCGTTTCCACCACGGTGGGAAAGCTCATCGAGGGCAGCGCATGGTACTTTGCCGCGAACATCAGCGAGGAGGACGCCGCGGGGCTCAAGGTGGGCAGCTCGCTGACACTGCGCATGGCGTCCGGCGTCGACTTTGACCTGCCCGTCAAGCTCACGCGCATCAGCGGCGCGGAAAACGGCAAGTGCCTGATCGTTTTGAAGAGCACGCGGTATCTATCCTATGTGACGCTGCTGCGCGAGCAGAACGCCGAGCTGATCCTGAACCAGTACGAGGGGCTGCGCGTGCCGAAAAATGCGCTGCGCGTGAATGAGGACGGCGTGTCCGGCGTTTATTGCCTTATCGGGCGCGTGGCCTACTTCAAGCCCGTTGCTATCGTCTATCAGGGCAGCGACTACTGCCTTGTCGAGCCCGGCAAGATCGAAGCCGCCACGGAAAGTCAGCAATCCCTTTACACCCTGCGGCCCAATGACGAAGTCATTGTTTCGGCAGGGGAGCTATATAACGGAAAGGTCGTAGATTAAATGAGCATTGCGGAAAACATCGCGCGTGTGCGCGCAAACATCGCTGCCGCCGCCAGAGAGGCCGGCCGCGACCCCGGTGAGATCACCCTCGTCGGCGCAAGCAAAATGAACGACGCGGACGCCTGCCGCGCCGCCATCGCCGCGGGCATCGACGTGCTGGGCGAGAACCGCGAGCAGGAGATGACGAAAAAGCTCGCCGAGCACGCCTATGACGGCGCTCCCCTGCACTTCATCGGGCACCTCCAGCGCAACAAGGTGAAAAACGTCGTCGGCAAGGTCGCCGTGATCGAGTCGGTCGGCTCGCTCGCGCTGCTCGCCGCCATCAATGCGCAGGCGGAAAAGCTCGGGATCGTGCAGGATATTTTGCTGGAGGTGAATATCGGCGGCGAGGAAGCCAAAAGCGGCTTTGCCCCGGAAGATCTTGCGCAGGCGGCGGAAGAGGCGAAAAAGTGCGCAAATGTCCGCGTGCGGGGGCTGATGTGCATCCCGCCGGTCGCCGAGGGCAAACACGGCAGCATGCCGTACTTTGAAAAAGTTCATGCACTTTTTGTTGACATCAATGCAAAGTTGTATGATAATACACTTGATATACTGTCTATGGGCATGAGCGGCGACTATGAGGACGCGGTGCGCGCAGGCGCGACGATGGTGCGCGTCGGCACGGCGATCTTCGGCGCACGCAACTACACGAATTGATCGAGGAGGTCTTGATACCATGGGTATTTTTGATGATCTGAAAAAATGGGCTCACCCCTACGAGGATGAGGACGAGGAATATGAAGACGATTTCCCCGATCTGAGAGATCGCGGCGACACAGGCGCGTTTGCCGATCGCCGCAGCGTTGAACGCAAGGCGGAGGACCGCCGCAACAAGGTCGTCAACATCAACGCCACCACGCAGCTCAAGGTCGTGCTCGTCAAGCCCGAGCGCTTTGAAAACGCCAGCGAGATCGCCGACCACCTGAAGGAAAAGCGCACGGTGGTCATCAACCTTGAATCCACGAATAAGGACATTGCAAGACGTTTGATCGACTTCCTCTCCGGCGTTGCCTACGCGGGCGAGGGCAAGATCAAAAAGGTCGCCGCCAATACGTACATCATCACGCCCTACCATGTGGACATCATGGGCGATCTGATCGACGAACTGGAAAACAACGGCCTGTACCTGTAAAACGAAACGGAGGATGGGATCAATGCTGACACCGCAGGAGGTTTCCGGCCGCGCATTCAGCAAGGCGGCATTCGGTGGCTACAATATGGCGATGGTCGACGAGTTCCTCGATGAAGTGACCGACGACTATACCGCGCTTTATAAAGAAAACGCCGCCTTGAAGGCCAAGCTCAAGGTGCTGGTCGACAAGGTGGAGGAATACCGCGCGACGGAGGATTCCATGCGCGCCGCTCTCCTGACCGCCCAGCGCATGGCGAGCACCATGGTCGAAGAGGCGGAAGAGAAAAAGAAATCCATGCTCGCCGGCGCGGAGGACGAAGCCCGCGCCAAGATCGGCGCGCTGCAGAGCGACGTCGAGCTTGAGCAGCGCCGCCTGAACGCGGCCAAGGCTGCCACGGCAGACTTTTTGCAGAAAACGCGCGAGCTTGCGCAGGCGCAGCTTGCGCTCATCGAGCGCGCGCCCGACCTGACGCCGGAGGAGATCGTCGGCGATAAGACGGCCGAGCAGAAGGCCGAAACGGACGTGAACGCCATCGAGGAGCGGATCCTCGCGGCTTTCCGCCCCACGGAGGCAGCGCCGGAGGAAGCGGCGCCGGAGGCCGCTCCTGCGGAAGAAAACGCGGCGAAGGCGGAAGAGGCCAAGGCGGAACCGCTTGAGCCGGACGACAGCCCGTTTGTGGAAACGGCCAGCCACGCCATTCGCCTGGACGACCTCAAGTTCGGCCGCAATTACCACGGAGAAGAGTAACAGCAAAAAGGGCGGTTTTGGCCGCCCTTTTATTTTTTCTTTGGCCGCGCGTTTGCGGCAAAAAGGAGCCGATATGAACAAAAAGCCCATCATCGCCTTTCTTTACGACTTTGATAAGACCCTCTGCACCACCGATATGCAGGACTATACCTTTATCCCCTCGCTCGGCTACACGCCCGGCGAGTTCTGGAGCATCGCGAATTCCTTCGGCTTTGAGAACCGCATGGACGGTCTGCTTGCCTACATGTACACGATGATCGAGGAATGCCGCAAAAAGGGCATTCGCCTCAGCCGCGACTATCTCGTTTCCTGCGGACATGCGATCGAGCTGTTTCCGGGCGTAGAGGACTGGTTTGCGCGCATCAACGCCTTTGGCGAGTCGCTCGGCGTGGAGATCGAGCACTATGTGCTCTCCTCCGGCCTGCGCGAGATCATCGAGGGCAGCGGCGTCAGCCACGAGTTCAAGGAGATCTACGCCTGCGAGTTTTTCTACAACGAAGAGGGCCTCGCCTCCTGGCCGAAGCTCGACGTCAACTTCACGAACAAGACCCAGTTCGTCTACCGCATCAATAAGGGCATTCTCGACGTTGCGAAGGACAAGGAGCTCAATGCTTCGATGCCGGACGACTCCAAGCGCATTCCCTTTACGAACATGATCTACATCGGCGACGGCCTTTCCGACGTGCCGTGCATGAAGATGATGCGCGCCTACGGCGGGCAGGCAGTGGCCGTCTATCAGGACAGCAACCGCGCGGGCGTGGAGGATCTGCTTGCCAAGGGGCGCGTGGACTTCATCTTCCCCGCCGACTACCGCAGCGGGACGCTTTTTGACGAGACGATGAAAAACATCGTGCGCAAGATGGCCATTGCGGACGCGCTGGCCGAGGAAAATCAGCAGCAGCTCCGCTCGCTCGGACGCGGCGAACTGCCGCAGCAGGTGGGACTGTTCTGATGGTGAAGCTGTGCTGCCCCGTCTGCGCCGGGGCGCTTGAAAGGCGCGCAGGGGCATATCTCTGCCCGAAAAATCACAGCTTCGACATCGCCAAAAGCGGCTATGTCAACCTCCTGCTCAATTCCTCGCAGGGTCACCACGGGGACGATAAGCTGATGGTGCGCGCACGGCGCGACTTTTTGGACAAGGGCTATTACGACCGCTTCATCGCAGCCGTCGCGGACGCGGCGGCGGAATTTGCACCGGGGGAGGCCGCAGTGCTTGACGCGGGCTGCGGCGAGGGCATCTATTCTCTTGCCGTCCTGCGCGCGATCGAAAAGGCGGGCAAAACGGGAGAACTCATCGGCGTCGACATCTCCAAGACCGCGCTCCAGTACGCAGCAAAACGCTCGCCGGCCTTCACGCTCTGCGTCGCCTCCTGCGCGCATCTGCCGGTCGGGGACGAAAGCGTCGACGAGGTGCTGAACATCTTCTCCCCCTTTGTGCCGGAGGAATTTGCGCGCGTGCTGAAGCGCGGCGGCTATCTGCTGCGCGCCTATCCCCTGCGCGAGCATTTGTGGGAGCTGAAAGCGCTCATCTACGACACGCCGCGCGACAACCCGCCCACGCCCCTCGAGACCGAGGGCTTCACGCTCGTCGAAACGCGCGAGGTGCGAGACATCATTCATCTGCCCTGTACGGAGGATATCCTCGCGCTCTTCCGCATGACGCCGTATTACTACAAAACCGGCGTGAAGGATCAGCAAAAGGCCGAGCAGGCAAAGGAACTCGATGTGCAGCTCGCGTTTGGATTGGCGATCTATCAAAAAAATTGATATTCCCGTACCCGTGCGGGAGGAAGAAGCGGCGTGCGCCGCGCACAAAAAAGGGGGATTCTCTTTGAAAAGAGAATCCCCTTTTGGTTTATGCCGCGCAGCGCGCGGCGGTTACAGTCTTTTTCCGTACATGAAGAGGTCGCACTTGAGCATGCCGTTGTAGAGCTTGCGCTTTTTGTCGGCAAATTTGCCGTAGCAGCGCTCAAAATCGG
>ERZ1026844.1930-NODE-1930-length-11775-cov-10.495734_pt1 | contig 11775 bp, 13 predicted proteins | sample MGYA00380152_ERZ1026844 | MGnify/ENA primary metagenome ERZ1026844 (study PRJEB33269, sample SAMEA4719788) | human gut metagenome | biome: human-associated habitat; feature: organic feature; material: feces | place: Cameroon | collected 2013-10 ... | reverse complement strand
TTGACCATTTTGCCGCCAAGCCCGGCATGGGGACGATAATGGTTCCAGTATTCAACCCTTTCGTTTTCTTGATGCCTTTAAATATAGCATCTGGTTTGAGTTTTGTCAGATGAAATCTAAACTTCTACACCTCAATATCGGCAACACGTACAGCAGCGCAGCGCTCTGGAACGGGCAGGGCTTTGAGCTGCTGCCTCGTTTCAGGACCGCGGAGTTAACGGCGGACTCATTTCCGCCGGGAATTCCGATTATCGCCGCGACGGTAGTTCCGTCGGTCAAGGAGCGTCTTGCCGGGCGTAAAATCCATTATATTGATGCGCAAACATGCGGGAAGCTGATTGATTTCACCAAAGTTGACTGCGGGACGCTGGGAGCGGACCGGGTGGCCAACGCGATTGCGCTTGCCGCATTTCATAAACTTCCGGCGATTGCGATTGACTGCGGGACGGCGATTACACTGGAGGTGGTTGACGCGAACCGGGTGTTTCGCGGCGGAGCGATTGCGCCGGGACGGATGGTGATGCGTCAGGCATTGGCGGCAAAAACGGCACAATTGCCGGAGATTTCGTTTTCCGACGAACTGCCGGAACAAATCGGCAACGGTACGGTAGAGTCGATTCGCTTCGGGATCGATCGTGGCGCAGTGGGTCTGGTGCGTGAGTTAGTGGAGGCGGCGGCGCGTCCATTCGGCGGGCTTGCCGCAGTAACGACGGTAGTCACGGGCGGAGACGCGCATTTCTTTGCCGCCGCACTGCCATTCCTGCAATTGGAGCCGGAACAATTTACTCTCCACGGCATCCGTCTGGCGGGTGAAGCATAACGAATATTTGCAACTTGATGGCCTGAGTAACTCAAAAGTACTCAGGCCATCAATGTTTAGATTGCAAATTGGTACTAGAGTTTTACACTCTGCCCCGATTGAATCGATTGGTTCGCCGCCAGGCCGATTGCCAGATTGCGGATGCCGTCTTCGTAATCGGAGAGGATCAAGCTTGGATTGTTCTCGCGTACCGCCTGTAGAAATGCCCGGTTTTGAATTTCAAAAATATTCTCTTCCGGCAGGATTTTTTCACAGCGTCTGTTGCTCCAAGTCATCTCCAGTTCCATTCCCCAACCGGAGAAATCACATCTGAGATCGCGTGCCGAAACAGTTAATCCGATTCCGCCTTTTGCATCCGTTCCATTCAACGGAAATGCACCTGTTATGAAATTCCCAATCGCACCTGAAGCGAATTTGACGTTCACGGAGACCGCATCGTCATTGGTATATCCGGGCACGTCATTGATAAATCCGCGCGCCGAAACCGCCTGAATTTCGACAATCTCCCCCATCAGGGCGCGAGCCAGATCGACCAGATGGGTGCATTGCTCTACGAATTGCCCACCGGAACGTGACATATCTTTCCACCATGCAACCGGCGGCATCTGGGTAACCCACCAACCGTTGACTAAAACCGGCTTGTGTTTGGCAAATAGAGCGGCGGCACGCTGTACTGACTCACGATAACGATTCATGTAACCGACAGACACCAGTGTTTTACGTGCTTTGAAAACCGCATTGATTTTCTCCGCCTGTGCGAGATCGTTGCAAATCGGCTTTTCGATCAAGACTGCCGGCACGGCTTCGGCGCAGGCGATTTCCACATCGCCATGAGCATCCGGCGGTAAAAGGATGAAGACGGCATCGAGCTTCTCCTTTGCAAGCATTTCCCGATAGGCGGAATAAGCGGTTGCACCGGCTGTTCCGGCAAGTTGCCGCACCCGGTCCGGATTGCGCCCGGCAATGGCTGCGATGCGGACATTGTCTATTTTTTTCAGTGCAGCGATATGCTGTTCTGCAACCCAACCACTTCCGATGATACCGACTTGCATTTGTTTATTCTTCACTTTCCTTATTCCTCCCAGTTAATGATAACACCCATAATACTGTTGCGCTCTTCCATGCAGACACGATAGATCGTTGCCGGATCCTGGTGAGAGAACCGGTGAGAGATCATGTTGTCCATGCGGATTCTTCCATCCAGACACATGTTGAAGAAAAGCGAAGTGATAATTCCTTCGTTCCAGTCCGCGCGCTCCTGCGGATCATGAGCGCCGACAATGGTCAACCCGCGGGTAATGACTTCTCCACACAAACGCTGATCCTCTGGAGTTCCGGTATCGGTCATCAGAACGAGTTTGCCGAAACGTCCCACCGCTTTCAGGGCATCTTGAAACACTCGTGCGTTTCCGGTCGCTTCCACTACGATTCCCGGCAGAGTTCCGCCGCAAAGTTCCGTCAGCGTGTCATAACATTTGCCTACCGGTTCGGAAAGCGTGACGAAACTTCCGGCGTTCTTCAAATAATTCAAACGATCTTTGGCCGGGTCGATGACGATCACTTTTGCCGCTCCCGCCGCATATGCCCAACGGGCGGAGAGCTGACCGATCACCCCGGCGCCGATCACCGCCACATGGTCGCCGAGTTTATATTGAGCGGCGCGTGCTCCGATGCCGGTGATTTTGGCAAAGGCGAACCACAGGGCGTTTTCAAATGAAAGATCATCCGGAATAAGATAGCACTGATTTTCATCTTTGACAACAGCGCTGGCGTGCGAACTGCGAGTGACGACCCGGTCGCCGACTTTTACTTTCGTGACCTCCGAACCCACTGCGGTGACATAACCGGCGGCAGAGTATCCCGGGAAGAACGGGTATTTTACCCAATTATCCCAATGATTGCCTTCGGTAAAAGCGCGGCAAAAAACGATCCCTTCCGTTCCCGGGCTGACCATGCTCACCACATTTTTCACCGCAACTTCCCGCGCTCCGGGCCGCAAGGAGTCGAATTCCTGGATTTCCACCAAACATTTTCCCGTGAATGCAAACCGTTTTTCTTTTGACATTTGATTGCTGCTCCTATTTTTTGTTGGCATTGCTCTGTCTATATTATATTGCAAATATTGCCAAATGCCTATATATTCACTATGGATACAACGATTGATTATATGGAGATTATTATGAATGGCTTTTTTCTGTACCGAATTTCGCAGGAACACGAGCCGGGAAAGCAACTACTTGTTCATTCTCTGGGAATCCATGAAAAGATGATGCCGGAGCTGTTGCATTATCCTGACGGCAGACATCACCTTCTGATGTTTTTCCATTCGCCTGCCAAGGTGAATGCCGGGCTTCCCGACGAATGCCTCAGTGACAAACATTTCATCATCTGGGAGCCGGGAGTCCCCCGGAATTACGGAAATTCCGACTCCCCATGGGAACACTCCTGGCTGGTCGTTGAAGGCAATGCCTTGAAACATGCGATAAAAATGCACGAAATTCCGCTGAATACGCCAATCCATGCCAATGCGGAAGATGTGTTCGACAACTACCTGACGCTTCTTTACAACGAACTGACATCGCACATGCGGCAGGATGAATATCCGCTGGAACATATTCTTGACTTGCTGTTCTACGAATTGAGCCGCTTGATCAAGACGGAGGGGCATACGATTCCGGACAACATCCAGAACGCCGTGAAATTCATGTGGCAAAACATAGACCAGCCGCTTTCGGTGGAGCAAATCGCCCGTGAGGCTTCATTGTCCGTATCGCGTTTCATTCCGATCTTCAAGAAATGTTATGGAGAGCCTCCCATGCATTATCTGTATCGAAAGCGGATGGATCTGGCGGCGCAGTTGTTGATTTATCAATCTTACAGCTGCAAGCAGATTGCGGAGAGAACGGGGTTTCGTGACCAATTGAACTTTTCCCGGCGATTCCGCCAATTCTGGGGATATTCGCCACGCGATTATCGAAATCGAAACACGGCTTGCCCGGAGTCAAATTCTAGAAAATCGTGAGCTTCAAAAATGCTGTTATTTTTAAGCTGAATATTTGCAATTGTAATAATATGCGATATTTTTGTTTAACCAACAGGAGGTTGTGCATGGAACAGTTTGTTGAAGACGAATATTTGATCCGTAGAAAAATTTTCAATCTGCTTGGTGCGAAATTCCACATCTATAACGTGAAAAACGATGTGGTTGGCTTCAGCTATATGAAAGCGTTCAAGCTCAAAGAGGATATCCGAATCTATACTGGCGAGGATCAACAGACGGAAATCTTCCGTATCAAGGCGCGAAACATCATTGACATCAGCGCAACCTACGATGTGATTGACAGTACGACGGACGAGGTGCTTGGTGCGTGGCGTCGGCGTGGGATGAAGTCCATTGTCCGTGACGAATGGTGCCTGATGATACTGCCTTGGCGACCATCTGCTCATGTGTGGCGATTCGACCGATGCCGCCGACACGGCCAAACTGATGGGCGAAGATAAAGCCGAGCTGTATCTCATCGACCCGCCGTATAACGTTGCCTTGACCGGCTCGAACGGCCTCACGATTCAGAACGACAATATGTCGGACGGGCAGTTCCGGGAGTTTCTGAACGGCGCATTCAAATGCGCGTCATCGGTTCTGGAACCGGGAGCGGCGTTCTATATTTTTCATTCGGATTCGGAGTCGGTCAATTTCCGGCTGGCGGCGAATGCCAATGAGCTGGAAGTCCACGAGACGCTCTACTGGGTCAAGAATTCGTTCGTGCTGGGACGCTTTGATTATCACCTGCAATCGGAATCTGTGCTTTACGGCTGGAAACCGGGCGCACCGCATCATTGGTATTCCGACCGTTGCCAATGCAATCTGCTTCGTTTTGACAAGCCCAAATGCAATGACGTGCATCCGTCCATGAAACCGGTTGAGATGCTGGTCTGCCTCGTGAAGAATTCATCTTCGCGCGGTCAGACGGTGCTGGACAATTTCGGCGGCAGCGGCTCGACGCTCATCGCCTGTGAGCAGACCGGGCGCAAGTGCCGGATGATGGAACTGGATGAGAAATATTGCGATGTGATCCGCCGCCGCTGGGCGGAATTCGTTCACGGAGAAGGTTGCGACTGGGAAAAACTCACGCCGATTTTGGAAACGGAGGCGACCGCCGAAGCATAATCGTTTTCGCAACCGCCGGACGGCACGGTGCTGTCCGGCGCTTACAACCCATATATAATAGGAATAGAAAAGTATGGACGAAATCGTGAAATTGTATCAAGACCATCCCGTTCGCATCATTGAGCGTGATGGCGATCCATGGTTCGTCGCAAAAGACGTTTGCGACATTCTGGAAATTTGCAACAGCCGACGCAGCACAAGTCTGTTGGATGAGGATGAAAGGGGTGTTCATACTGTGAACACCCCCTCCGGCAAACAGGAAATGACGGTTGTCAGTGAGGCTGGACTCTATTCGCTTATCCTCAAAAGTCGTAAACCGGAAGCCAAAGCGTTTCGCCGATGGGTGACACATGAAGTCCTTCCGGCTATCCGCAAGACGGGCGCATATGTTGTTCCCAACCGGGCGATGGAAGCTATAGCTTGGGTAGATCGTTCATATTTCCTCCGGTTTGATATTCCAGAGCTTAATATGAATCTTCTGCCCTTTTTTTCATCACTCCGAATTAAATTCTTTTGAAATTACCTCGATTTATTGTTATACTACGCTTGTTTAATTGTTATACTTGATATATAATTTATAAATGAAAATAGGATGGAAACAATGGGTTCTATATCAAGCAATCTCATCCAACAGCAGATCGCCGCACTGTTGAAGCAAGGATATTTTGGCGGTCCAGGCGAAATATTTTGCACAGTCAGGAAGTTGGCTGAGGATTATTCTATTTCTCTGGTCACTGCGCACAGAATTGTTCGACGGTTGGTACAGCAGTCTTTGCTTGAACGTTCCGGGCGAAACATGGTAATTGCTTCCTTCAAACGCAGCGTGTGTTTCCCCCGTAAAATCGGAGTACTGGTGACGAATCTGGACAACCCCTTTTTTTCTCGTCTTTTGAATGCGTTGGAAAATGTCGGCAAGAAGCAGGGAATTGATATTATCTGTGCCGGTTGCAACTATAGCATTGTCCACGAAGCCGAACAGTTGAAAATGCTTGCAAACAGCGGAGCCGATGCGTTTTTAATTTGTCCGGCTCATGACATAAATTCAAAAGATAACTTGGACAAACTACACAGACCATATGTGTTAATCGGACGTCAAGTCATTAACGCCAATGCCGAAACCATTATGGTCAACAACTATGAAGCGGGACGATTGGCTGCATCGCATCTATTGGAACAGAGCTGTCGCGATTTTTTCTATGTGGGCGTCAGCGCCGAAAGTCATGACCTACGCGGAATCGGTTTCGCTGCTAGACTGCGTGAGGCTGGATTTATCCTCCAAGACAGTCAATGGATCTCTTCTCAATGCGATTCTTCTGATAACGATGTATCGTTACTGATTTCAAAGTTTCGAAATCGGGTCAAGACCGGTGTTTTCTGTTTTCACGACCTTTTGGGACTGCGGGTGCAACGAGCTGCAAAAGTCGCGGGGTACCATATCCCCGAAGAAATTTCGGTAATAGGTTGCGACAATCTTCCGGTAGTGGCCGAGGCGAATCTTCCGCTTTCCAGCATAGGGTATTCTATTACGCAACTTGCCGAAAACGCAATAACAGTGCTGCTTCACAAATGTGCAGGGAGCTCAAAAATGTTGTCCAAGGCTGTTGTATATGTCGACCCGTTTCTGATCGTCAGGCAAAGTTCTTGCCTGAAATCAAAAAGTTTACATAATGAGGTAATTTCAAAAGAATTTAATTCGGAGTGATGAAAAAAAGGGCAGAAGATTCATATTAAGCTCTGGAATATCAAACCGGAGGAAATATGAACGATCTACCCAAGCTATACTTTACGATGGAAAGTTACTTTTTTCCAATGGTGGAAGAAGAAATGGGCGAATTAACCGCGAAAATGAAGGAATTTTTGCGGATTGTAGAAATGATAAAACCGTCTCGGTTCATGAACAACGCTCTGCGTTGGTGCGGATTGGGACGACCGATGAAAGACCGGGAGAAAATGCTTCGTGCTTTTTTTCTGAAAGCGGTCTACGACCTTCCGACAACGAAGGGGCTGATTGAAAATTTGAATACAAATCCGAGTTTACGTAGGCTTTGCGGTTGGGAATATCGTGGAGAAGTCCCGTCCGAAGCGACATTTTCACGGGCGTTCGGGATTTTTGCCCAAGAAAAAGTCTGCGATGCAATCCATGCGGCGGTAGTGCAAGAGAACTATACTGAAAAGTTGGTTGGTCATGCGAGTATTGATTCCACCGCAATCATTGGTCGTGAAAAATCTTGCCGCAAAAACACGCCGAAACCGCAAGTAAAAAAGAAACGCGGACGGAAAAGTAAAGCGGAAAAAGCTGCTCTGGCAGAAGAGGAAATCGCCGAGGTTAAAACGCGACGACTTGAGTTGCAACCGAATCGGACGCTTTCTGAGAATCTTGATGATCTTCCACGGGGATGCGACTGGGGCGGCAAACGTGACAGCAAAGGCAAAACATCTCATTGGTGCGGATACAAACTGCATCTGTCCATTGCGGATCGCGGCGTGCCTTTGGCGGCAGTTTTGAGTTCAGCATCGTTGCATGACAGCCAAGCAGCAATCCCTTTAATGCAAATGTCTTCGGAACGGGCAACGGTTCTGTATGATTTAGCGGACTCCGCCTATGATGCGGAAGAAATCAAGACGTTTTCGGAAAAACTGGGGCATGTACCGGTCATTGATCCCAATCCCAGACGGGGCGGTGCGATTGAACTTGCTCCGGCTCGCAAAGTTCGCTATCGGGAACGTTCAACGGTTGAGCGCGGCAACTCGGATTTGAAAGACAATTACGACGCACGTCATATCAGAGTGAAGGGGCATTGGAAAGTTCTCTGCCATCTGATGTTCGGCGTGATAGCCATTACGGTGAAGCAACTATTCAATATGATTGAATAGATTGATTTAGATTCGATTGGAAAGTAAATATTAGTAATCCTCATGTATATGGGCAAGGAGGTTCATACTCAAAAAATTGATTTTTTGCGGTTTTTTATGAAAAAAGTCGTGTCGGAGGTGTCAAGATGGGCTTGACGCACGAGGAAATGAGTTATTAACAGAAAAAAGCCAATCGTTTTGAAATTGGCTCAATAAATAGGAGGAATAATGCCGATTACTCAAACCGCCATCAGTTATTATGGGCTTGGTTATGTCGAACACGCCGAAGCCGATTTTCGCGAAATGCGTGCGCATGGCTGTACCACCGTCATTCTTGCCGTTACGGAATTTGATTTCGATTTTTGGCGCCCCAATTTGCCGAACATTGTCGCGGCGGCGCGCAAGGAAGGTCTACGTGTGTTGATTGATCCGTGGGGCAACGGCAAATATTTCGGCGGCGAACAGGTCAGTAAATTTCTGCAGGACAATGTTGAAAACCGTCAGGTGTCCGCGTTGACCGGTGAAAAGCTTCCCTATGCCTGCTTCAACACCCAGAGCTATCGCGATTATTTTCAGAATTTTTGCCTCACGCTGGCAAACGAGCTTCAGCCGGACGGATTCTTCTGGGATGAGCCGCACTATGCTTTCCCGAAAGGAATCGCCTCTATTACCGGCGGTGTTGCCGACGATTGGACCTGCTTCTGTCCGGTCTGCCGCAAACGTTTCAAAGAGTACTACGGCTATCCTATGCCGCGTTACATGACCAACGACGTCAAACAGTTCCGCTGGCGCGAGGCGCTGATTGTACTTGTCGATACCTCCAAGGCGCTGAAAGCGCTGAACCCGGCGCTGGAAATCACCTGTTGCGTCCATGCCACGCAGAACGGATACTACGTTTCGGAATATCGCGGTTACGACAACTGGGATATGGTTGCGGCATGTCCATATTTCGATGTATTTTCCACGACCATCGTCAATTGGGCGCTTCCGGAAGATTTCTATTTGTCTATTACCCGCCGCACTGCGCAGATTGCGAAAAAATACGGCAAAAAATCAGAGCGCTGGCTTATGGGGTATTACAAACAACCGAAAGATTGGAGTCAGGTCGAACGTTGGGCGAAGATTGCGGAAGAGGAAGGAATCGACCGGTTGGCCGCTTGGACCTATCGCGGCGGCTACGGCACTGTAGTAGGGGCGCCGGAGGCATTGAAGCTCTGGGATACTGTAGGCGAAACCTACCAAAAACTTTTAAATGGTTCTGTAAAATAGAGGATAAACAGTAAACGGTATCATAGAAGATTTTTAACAACGGATTTCTGTCAAAATGCTATTGATAGAGGTCCCCCTTAAGGAGGCGTGATTCATGTTGAACGATTTCGGTTATCTGGAGAAAATCATCGGCAATTTACAGAAGGTCAAGGAAACGCAAGGTGACAATATTGAGGCGGCAGCCAGACTTATGGCTGATGCCATAGCCGAGGATCGCCTAATCCATGTTTACGGCGGCGGTGGACACACAACTCTAGCCATGGGAGAGATGTTTTTCCGAGCGGGTGGTTTAGCCAATATTGACCCTATCATGGAGACCGGGCTTTCGGTATTCAATCAGGCGCTTAAATACTTGGCATTGGAACGGACCGAAAACTATGGTGCCGCTATCATGAAGTATTACGAGCTTCAAAAAGGCGATTTAGTGATTATTTTCCACAATATCGGCATTAATGCGGCAACTATCGATGCTGCTATAGAAGCCCAAAAGGCAGGCGCGAAGATCATCGCGGTCTCCAGTTCTCACTGGCAGAACGAAATGCCGCCGGAGCATTTCATCCGACACAGTTCTGGAAAAAACCTTTTTGATTTTGCCGATGTCTGTATTGATGATGATAACCCGGTTGGCGATGCCGTGATCAATGTACCAGGGTTCGACAGCCCCATCGCTCCAATTTCCAACGTGGTGGATTTTACCATTGCACATTGGCTGGAGATTGCCTGCATTGCGGAATGTGTCCGGCGCGGAATCATTCCGCCGGTATGGCGCAGCGCCAATGCCCCCGGCGGTGATGAATTCAATGCCGCCAGTCTGAAAAAATATCGTTCCAGAGTCAAATGTCTTTGAAACATCATTGGAGGCGTATGGTTCAAAATCGGGATTTTTGAATCAGTTTCAGCTTTTTTTTGTAAAAGTGATCATGCATGTCGGTGAATAACGAAAATTGACGGAAGTCGAGATAAAAATCAGAACAGAAAACGCCGGAAAATCCGGCAAAAAACAACGTTTGAATCCGGAGGGACTGATGAAAAAAAGTAGTTTTACACTTATTGAATTGCTGGTGGTTATAGCGATTATCGCCATTCTGGTCGCGATGTTGCTTCCTGCATTGAACAAGGCACGGGAAGTCTCGCGGATGAGCAATTGCTTATCTCAGTTAAAACAGTCCGGACTGGCAATGTCAATGTATTCAAATGATTATAATGGATATATTTGTATACTGGGCGACACGGTGGCTGCTACATGGGGGAGTATTCTGCAATCCGGCAATTATTTGAAAACTCAGCAGGGGATATGCCCTTATGCCAGAAAAAAATTTGATGGAACCGGCCATTTCTGGCAGTATTCTACTTATGCGATTCTGTATCCCGGCGGTATTTCATCCTTTGTCGGCAAAGGTGATGGGGCGGCAAATGTACTGAATGAACATGGAAGTTTTCATGTCAGTCTTGATCCAGCCGGAGCCAAAAAACAGTTTTACTCAACCGCGCGGATGAGAAAATTATCGTTGATTCCGTTGTTTAACTGCAGGAGAGATACAGAATGGGAATTTGGCAGCCATGCTTTTGGTTGGGATCGCAGCGACCGCCCGGATGTATGGAACGTTAGTGTCGTACATGGAGGCAAGGTCAATCTGGTTTTTGCCGACAACCATGCGGAAGCGCTTACTGATGCCAATTGTCGCAGCAAGTATAAAATTACATCGTTCAGTACTGAAAGCGGATATAGAGTTCTGTAACCCGTTCTGATATTGAAATATAAGGATACAATGAAATGAGGAAGCGTTATTATGAAATGCCTTGACTATTCAGAACTTGGCACAACAATCGAAAACAAATACAGGGGGGCATGTCCGAAGATCGTCTATCCCGGAACGGAAACTCTGGAGTGGCACGGCTTTACCCGGCACAATTTTGAACTTGCCGGATGTAAGGGATTTATTGTGGAGCCTCGTAATCCAGCGCCGGAATTACCGTGGAGCTGGTGCCTGCAATGGGCGGAAGCCTTTGTGCCACGGACTCCCGTTCTGAAATTATTGGACAGGGGCTTTCATCATGTTCATCTGGACGTATTTCATACCCGGATGAACGAGGAGGGCGTTGGCATTTTGGAACAATTTTATGCGATGCTTCAGCAACTGCATTTTCATCCCAAAGCAGCGCTGATTGGAATGAGCTACGGCGGTTTGTTTTCGTTCCGTTGGGCCGCGGAACATCCGGAAACCGTGGCGGTAATCTATGCGGATGCCCCGGTTTGCGATCTGGCGTTTACGTCAGGGGCAGAGGCGGAGGTCAATGCAACCGCTTATCATACAACGGTTGAAAATCTATATGTCCATCCGTTAGCTCCAATTCACAATTTTCAAACGATTGCCAAAGCAGATATTCCTATTCTCGCCATCAGAAACGGACAGGATCAGACGGTTCCACCGGAAAGCAATATTGATATTTTTGCAGAGCGCCTTCAAAAGGCCGGCGGAAATATTGAAGTACTTCGCCGCAATTTATATGGACATCATCCGCACGGATTGGATGATCCGCAACCGCTGGTCGACTTTATTCTGCGGCATTATCCGTCATTTTAACTTACACGAAACCGAAAACCGAATAAGAAAGATACCATGTATAGGTGACAAACGATTGCCGGAGTAAATAGTAAAGAACT
>ERZ1026844.1929-NODE-1929-length-11778-cov-3.149962_pt1 | contig 11778 bp, 8 predicted proteins | sample MGYA00380152_ERZ1026844 | MGnify/ENA primary metagenome ERZ1026844 (study PRJEB33269, sample SAMEA4719788) | human gut metagenome | biome: human-associated habitat; feature: organic feature; material: feces | place: Cameroon | collected 2013-10 ... | reverse complement strand
GCTCGGAGATGTGTATAAGAGACAGGATGTAAGGCAGCTCGAAATGTTCCATCACCTTTGCAACCACACGCTGGACACGCCCGCCTCCGGCGAGTATGATGTGATTTGTCAAAGCCGGTTCCGGCATGTTGAATGTGTTCATGACTGCGGTCGGGAAATGTTTCCGGAGGTATTCATACGCGGGAGTCGTGAGTGAGGAGACCGGCGGACCGAGCACCATGGAGCAGATCACGGTGCAGAGCATCAGCATATAAAGACCCTGCGTAAGAATTCCCGCCGCATAACCGGAGCTGAGGACGATGAATGCGATTTCCGAGGTCGGGAACATGCCGAAGAACATGGCGGCGGGGATTACATTGCGGTATTTGAACAGCCATGCGAGAACCGCAAGGAAAAACGTGCGGCTGAGCCCCGTGAGCACGACCAGCAGCAGGATCACCCAGAAATGTTTCATCAGGAACGGGACATTCATCAACATGCCGATGGAAACGAAAAACAGCATGCTGAACAGGTCACGCACCGGGAGCATCTCGTAAAGCGCTTTCTTGCCGTAATCGGAACCGTTCAGCAGAATTCCCGCCATGAATGCGCCGAAAGAGAATGTCAGGCACATCTTGTCCGCAAGAAAACCGATTCCCAGGCTGATGACCGTCACGCAAAGCAGGAACAGCTCCTGTGAATTCCACGAGGAGACGTGCCGCAGGATTGGCGGAATGATGCGCGGTCCGACCAGAAACAGCACCGTGACGAATGCAGCGCCGATCCCGACCGGTTTCAGGGCGTTCATGAAGCCTTCGTTCAGGTTGTTGGCGTTCATGAGGAGCACCATCAGAGGAATGACGATCAGGTCCTGAACCAGCGAAACACCGATCATGGAGCGTCCGGAGAGCGTCATCATACGGTTGTGCATGGTCAGGCTCTTGAGCACGACTGCGGTACTGGTGGAAACGAATGCGGCGCTGGCGAACAATGCAGGGTAGCCGGCAATACCGAAAAAGCCTTTCAGAATGCCGAAAACACACAGGAGCGTGGCGAAAACCTGAATGATCGAACCCCAGACCGCCAGCTTCCTGACGGGGCGGATGTCGTCAAGCGAGAACTCAAGCCCCATGGAGAAAAGAAGCAGCGCCACGCCGATATCGGAGAGCCCCTGCAACTGATTCTGGTCGATGACGACCCCGTTTGCCCCGCTGTTGATGAGGCTGATCGTGACTCCGGCGAGGATATATCCGAGCAGGAGAGGCTGTCCGAGGCGTTTTGCGATCCCGCCTCCGATCAGCCCTCCGATCAGGATTGCCAGAAGTGCCGTTACGATGCTCATTTGCTATGGGGTGTTCATTTCTGCCGTTTGCAATAAAACAACGGGGGGAAGCTCATGCTTCTCATCCCACGGCGATTCCGCTGGGGAAATCGCCGCCGTCGATGGTCGCAAGCTTGAGCGTGTCGCCGGTTTTTGCAGCGAGAAGCATTCCGAATGACTCGATGCCGCGGATTTTCGCCGGTTTGAGGTTTGCCACGACAATGATGATCTTGCCGACCAGTTCCTCCGGCCTGTAATGTTTCGCAATGCCGGAAACGATCTGGCGGGTTTCATTGCCGAGCTCGATTTTGAGCTTGAGAAGCTTGTCCGCGCCTTCCACCTTTTCCGCCTCCAGGACTTTTGCCGTCTTCAGCTGCGTCTTGAAGAATTCGTCAATCGTGACCATATTTTCTCCGACGGCAACGGTTTCCGTCCTGACCGCCTCCGGTTTCGGCTTTGCCTTCTTGCCTTCCGCCTTGAGTTGCGCCATCGGATCTTCGATGACGATTCTCGGAAAGAGCGCCTCGATGTCATGCACCTGCGTGCCGAATTCGAGTGTGCCCCACTTTTCGAGGCGCCCGCTGAAATCGGATTTTGCCGCGATGTCTTCGGGCAGTCCGAGTTTCATGCGGAACTCTTTCATTTTGCAGGGCATGACCGGAAGCAGGAGGCCCGATACAATGCGCAGGGTTTCGGACGCAGTGTAAAGAACCGTCGCCAAACGCTCCATGTTGCCCTGTTTGGCAAGGGTCCACGGAGCGGTTTTCTCCATATAGCGGTTTGCCGCGCGGACTACGTTCATGACGTGTTCAATCCCGCGGTCGATTTTCATGTTTTCGACCGCGTTGCGCATGAGCCCGATGGAGGCGATCGCCTGATCCTTGAGTTCCAGATCGACGTCCTCAAGATTGCCCGGCCTGGGCACGCGCCCGTCGAAATATTTGATCGTGAGCTTGACTGCGCGGCTCAGCATGTTGCCGAGGTCGTTGGCAAGATCGCTGTTGTAACGCTTGATGAAAGACGCCTGCGTGAACGAGGCGTCGCTTCCGAGCACCATTTCCGCCATGAGGCAGTAACGGAACGCGTCCACGCCGAAAAGATTCATCATGTCCATCGGGTTGACGACGTTGCCGAGCGACTTGCTCATTTTGTCCTGTCCGCTGAGCCACCAGCCGTGTGCGAAAATGGATTTCGGCATCGGGAGTCCCATCGCCTTGAGCATCGTGGGCCAGTAGACGGTATGCGTGGTCAGGATGTCCTTGCCGATCAGGTGATGTGCGCCGGACCACCATTTGCGGAACTTCTCATCGTCCGTGCCGTAGCCGATGGCGGAAATGTAGTTGATCAGCGCATCGAACCAGACGTAGCAGACATAATCCTTGTCGAACGGGAGCTCAATTCCCCAGGACAGACGCGATTTCGGGCGCGAGATGCAGAGGTCTCCCAGCGGTTTGCGGAGAAAGCCGAGGGTCTCGTTGGAACGGTATTCCGGCATGATGAATCCCGGATGCGTCTTGATGTAATCAATAAGCCAGTCCTGATACTGACTCATTCTGAAGAAATAGTTGGATTCTACCAGTTTGGTCGTCGGGCGCCTGCATTCGGGGCAGAGCCCGCCTTCGAGCAGATCCTTTTCCGTGAAATAACGTTCGCAGGGGACACAGTAATGACCGGTGTACTCCGCCTTGTAGATGAGCCCCTTGTCGAAAAGCTCCTGAAGAATCTTGCAGACGATTTTCTTATGGCGCTCCTGAGTCGTGCGGATGAAGTCGCTGTTATGAATGCCGAGGCGTTTCCAGAGTTCCTGGAAACGGACCACGGTTTCGTCGCAGTGCGCGAGAGGGGCCATGTGGCGCTGTTCCGCTGCTTTCTGTACCTTCTGCCCGTGTTCGTCGGTTCCGGTCAGGAAGAAAGTGTCCTCTCCCATTGCCGCATGGAAACGGGTCAGGACGTCCGCCAGCATGGTTGTGTAGGAGTGTCCTATATGCGGTTTGTCATTGACATAATAGATCGGTGTGGTTACATAATAGTTTTCAGACATGTTGGACTCCTCTCTTTTTTCATTGGGCCATAAGTGTTTAATATACTCCTCTTTTGTGTCAGGGGCAAATGAAAAAGCTTGAAGATTTGGAAACAAACGGTTATATTTCATGAAAATCAATCAGTAATCTAACGAAAGACGGTGAAATAATGGATCATACGGCAAAGTCTCGCAATGAAATCGACCGGAACATGACATGGGATCTTTCCCGGCTTTATGCCGACGACGCCCAGTGGGAAAAGGATTTTGCGGAAATCGACGACGGAGTGAAGGCGTTCCTGAAGTTCAAGGGGCGTCTTGCCGAAAGCCCGGAGACTCTGCTTGCGGCGTTTCAGGCGGATGACGAACTCGGGCTTGTGCTGGAGCGTCTCTATGTTTATGCGCATCTGAAGGCGGACGAGGATACCGGAAATTCCGCAAACAGGGCGCGTCTCGACCGCATCAGCGCAAAACATGCCGAAATCGGCGGCGAATGCGCCTGGTTCCAGCCGGAGCTGATTGCGATGGACGAAAAGGTCTTTGAACATTACTGCAACTCTCCTGTGCTGGCATTTTACAAACGCACGCTTGACGAAATCGGCAAGGAACGCAAACATACGCTTTCCGCCGCGGAGGAACGTATTCTCAGTATGAGTTCTGACGTGCTCGGCACTCCGTATAAGACGTTCTCCCTGCTGAATGACGCCGATCTCCGTTTCGGTGAAATTACCGGCGAGGACGGCGTGAAAACGGAACTGACTCACGGCAACTACATCAAGTTTCTGGAATCCCCGAAACGCGAAGTCCGCAAGGCGGCTTTTGAAGCGACTTATGATACTTATGCCAGGTTTAAGAATACCTTTTCTTCGCTGCTTGACGCGAACTTCAAGACTTCCGCCCTGAGCGCGGAACTTCACAAGTTCCCGTCTGCTCTGGAGGCTTCGCTGTTTGAAGACAACGTGCCGCTTTCCGTTTACAACGGGCTGATTGACACGGTCCATGAGAATATGGGGTCCATTCATAAGTATTTCCGCCTGCGCGCCGAAAAGCTCGGACTGGAAACGCTGGATATGTATGACATTCATACGCCGCTCCTGCCGGAATGCAAGATGGAGGTCGAATGGAAGGATGCCGTCCGATATGTGAAGGATTCTCTGACGGTGCTCGGAGAGGAGTATCATTCCGCGATCGACAACGCATTTGAACAGCGCTGGATTGACATTCCCGAATGCCGCGGCAAGCGTTCCGGTGCCTATTCCAGCGGTTGTTACGGCAAGCCGCCCTATATCCTGCTGAATTATTCCGGCACACTGGACAGCGTTTTCACGCTTGCGCATGAGCTCGGACACTCCATGCACTCCTACTTTTCCGATCGCAGCCAGGCGTTTCATTACGCATCCTATAAGATTTTCGTCGCAGAAGTCGCGTCAACCACGAATGAACTGCTGCTGCATCATCACCTGATGGAAAACGCGCCGGACGACAGCATCCGCGCATATCTCCTGAACCATCTTGCCGATGAGGTACGCGGGACGGTTTTCCGCCAGACCATGTTCGCGGAATTCGAGCGTGACATGTCCGCACTCTCCGAAGCCGGAACGCCGCTGACCGCCGATCTCCTGTCCGAAAAATATTTTGCCCTGAATGCCCGGTATCACGGTGACGCCGTCCGGCCGGATGACCGGATCCGCTGGGAGTGGGCGCGCATTCCGCATTTCTATTATGATTTCTATGTCTATAAATATGCGACCGGTTTTTCCGCCGCCGTCGCATTGTCGAAAAAGATTCTTGCCGGAGAGATCGAGCCCTACATGGGATTCCTGAAAGCCGGTGATTCCAAAGATGTGCTCGACATCATGAAGGATGCGGGTGTTGATTTTTATACAGGGAAACCGGTTGAGGCGTGTATGCGTTTCTTCGACGGGACAGTCGACCGGCTTGCAGAGATCATGAAATGAAAATTGTGCTTTGCATACTAATAAAGTCGCAGCAGAATCGTCTGAATGAATAGAGGCACTTACAGCGAAGAAGAGATTGAGGCGCTGATCACGGGAACCGAACGCGGGCTGATCCGTTTTGCCATGCGTTACCTGAAAGACCACGCGGGTGCGTGCGATGCCGTGCAGGATGCCTATATCAGGTATGTGAGGTTCCTGCAGGGACCTCCGCCGGGCGTGGTGGAGAATCCCGGCGCATGGCTGTTCCGGACGACACGGAATATCTGTCTTGACATTCTCAAGTCGGCGCGGATGCGTCTGAACGTGAGTCTGGATGCAGAGCCTGATTCCGGGTCCGGAGCCGTGACGCCGGGGGCGGATGCGGCATCGGTCCGCAAGGATGATGTTGCGCTGGCGCGTTCCCTGTTTGAATCGTTGAATGAGCGGGAACGGGAAATTGTCATTCTGAAAATGGAACATGATAAATCTTATAAGGAGATCGCTGAGATCATGAACCTGACCGTCTCAAACGTCGGTTTCATTCTGCACGGAGCCTTGAAAAAATTGCGGAACGCTTACAGGGAGAAGGAGCTCCTATGAAAGAGTGTGAGAAAATCAGGGAATGGATGACGGCGTATCTTGCCGGAGAACTTTCGCCGGAGGATGCAGCGGTTCTGCGCGTCCATCTGGAGACCTGTCCGGCGTGCCGTGAAGAATGGAAGGAGCTTTCCGCCGCATGGAATCTGACGAAGTCTATGCTGGATTCGACTGCGTATGACGGAACTCTGCCGGACGGAAACCGTGCGGAAATCCGCCGTGCGATGAATCCCCGCAGGGAGTTCCGTATTGCGCCTGCACTCTGGAAGATCGCCGCAATGTTCATGGTTTGCGGGGTGATCCTGGCTGTTGCGGTCTATTCCGGCAGAAAGGATATGCCGCGTGCGAAGATGGACGTGTTCATGAGCGCCGACGAGGTGAGGGAAAATGTCGCAGCGGCAAAGAAAGCGGCTTTGAACAGGGCGGAAGCGTCTGTTCCTGCTCCGCAGGTGAAGCGGGAAACGAAAATAAAAACTGTTTTCAGGAATAAAGCTGAGAAGCCGCTGTCGGAGCCGGAAGCCGCAGCCTGTGAGTCCATACCGGCTGAGCAGGTGCGTTCCGCCGAAAATATGAGACGTTTCAAATCGAAGGCGTTGGTTGCAGGTGTTGCATCGCCGCAGCCGGAAAAGCTGACCTTGTGTTTCAAAGATTTACCGGAGATTGTCCGAAAAGACAAGATCGGCGTGGCGGATTTCTTCAAACGGATGAAGATTGAATTGAATGTGGATGAAATCACCGTGAAAGGGGATTCTTTTGAAATCCGGACAACCCCCGAAACACGCTTGAAGATAGAATCTGTTCTGAAAAAGAAACGGGATAAACTGCGTCAATGACAGCCTGTCCGTCATGAAGAAAATACCCCAAAACCGAATTGAAATCAATCGTTATCCCACCGCAGAATGTAACGCCCGGTGTTATCGTTACATCACCCCACAAAAAAGTAAAATTGAAGAGGCAATATTCCTATTGAAAATATAGAGAGAAAGACAAGGATTTTTCTCTTTTATGCAGTTATATTTATGCAGTTGTATTTTGTGGTAAGAATGTTATATTATAGGCAATAGCAAATAAGGATTACGCGTATGCCGGAAAACTTTGAAGTTTTATCTTCTGCCTCAGTGCAGACATTAAAACGCATAATCTACACCATTCGAGGTTTTCAGGTAATGCTGGACAGTGATTTGGCCGCGTTGTATAAAGTTGAAACAAAAGCTTTCAATCAGGCTGTAAAACGAAATATTGAGCGTTTTCCTGAATCCTTCCGCTTTCAGCTTACAACTGAAGAGTATCAAAACTTGAGGTCACAATTTGTTACCTCAAGTGGAGAAGGGGCTGGAGATGGGCAGCATGGTGGACGCAGATACCTGCCATATGTGTTTACAGAACAAGGTGTTGCAATGCTTTCAAGTGTTCTGCACAGTGAATTTGCTATTCAAACCAGCATCAAAATAATGAATGCTTTTGTGGAAATGCGTCATGTTATTGCTTCAACATCTACATTGTTCTCCCGCCTTGAAACCTTGGAACGGCGGCAAATAGCAGATCAATATGAAAATGATAAAAAGTTTGATCTGATTTTTGAAGCTTTGGACCGCAAACCGGAACCAGCTCATGGAATATTCTTTGACGGACAAATTTACGATGCATATACTTTTGTCAATAATCTAATATCCAAGGCTACATCTGAAATTGTGCTGATTGATGGATATGTAGATCTTTCTGTGTTGGATATGCTTGCAAGAAAAAAATCCAGTGTTGATGTTATGATCGTTACTCATCCTAAAAACAGTTTGACAGTACAGGATATTCAAAAATTCAATGCTCAATACCCGACTCTGAAAGTGCTCCGGTCGAACAAATTTCATGATCGTTTCTTTATTATAGACCAACAGGAACTTTATCATATCGGAGCATCTTTGAAAGATCTTGGCATCCGTTGTTTCGGCTTTTCAAAAATGGATGCCAGTCTGATTCCTGAAATACTGGCAAAACTCTAATTTTTAAACTTACTCAACACGGTTTTACAAAATCAATAAGGTTATTTTCTATACCTAAATGCTTCTTGATAATTCCAAACGGAAAAATAGACCCAAGGTTACCAAATATTGTGATTTAAGATTGAAAAAAACATCATCTGCGTGATATATTACCAACGATAAGGTGTAAAAGCTTGGCAATTGACATAGGAGCGTGATAATGAACAACAGCAAATCGGTTGAACCAAACATCGCGGATCTGGCGAATGGTTGGTTGAAAGAATACAAGTAGGATTATAAACTTGAGCAGGAGTCTTTGAATTCTGATATAGACAAAGCTCTTGCAGATTACTATTCAAAAAGCGGTGGCAAGGGTGGTAATCGTCCAGATGCAAAGTTGCTGTTGAGAGATAAGAATTTGGATTTCTATCCGATTCTTATTGAATACAAAGGATACAAAGACAAACTGGTCAAACTTGATGCCAATGGTCAAGTTGATAACCGAACTGCCAAAAACGAGCCTAATTTAAACAACATCAATTCTTATGCTGTCAACGGAGCTGTTCATTACGCCAATGCTATTCTGCACCATACTGATTATAGCGATGTCATTGCAATTGGTGTAACCGGTTTCAAAGATGAAACTGGCAAACTTCAGTATGAGATAGGTGTATACTACGTTTCAAAAAGCAACTTTGGTATTGGGCAAAGTGTTGGAAAATACAGCGACCTGTCTTTTCTGAAAGCAGATCACTTTGATGCTTTTATTGAAAAAGTCAAAAATCTGCAATTAACTCCTGAGCAACTTGAAAAGCTCAAAGAGCAGCGGGAACGCGAAATCAATATCAGTCTTGTGAAGCTGAATAATGATATTTACCAAAATGAAAAAGGCTTGAGTGAAAACGACAGAGTCTATCTTGTCGCAGCTTCAATCATTGCGACTTTAGGTATTCCAGGTAAGGTCAGACCGCTTGAAAAATCAGATTTGAAATCATCAATCGAAAGCGGTGATACTGATGGTGAAATTATGATCCGGAAGATCAAAGCATTTCTGGAATATAAATCTTTACCAAAAGATAAGATGAATTTCATTGTTCGAACACTTGAAAACACGTTGACCACCGCCAATATAAATAAGGTCGAGAAAGGCGAAAGCCAGTTGAAGCGTGTGTTCATAAAGATCGTTGATGATCTCGGTATTTACTACAAGATCGGATTGACCACCGACTTTACAGGCAAGCTTTTCAATGAAATGTACGGCTGGCTCGGTTTTACTCAAGACAAGCTGAATGATGTGGTGCTTACACCGTCCTATGTTGCAATATTGCTTGTCAAGCTCGCAAAGGTCAACAAAGATTCCTATGTTTGGGACTTTGCGACCGGTTCGGCAGGCTTGCTTGTTGCAGCAATGAATGAAATGCTGATTGATGCCAGAGATAAAATCAAATCTCCGGAAGAATTGGCGAATGCGGAGATTAAAATCAAAGCGCAACAGTTGCTTGGTATTGAGTTGCTGCCAAGTATTTATATGCTTGCAATTCTCAATATGATTTTGATGGGTGACGGTAGTTCGAATATTTTGAATAAAGACTCTTTGACCGAATTTAACGGACTTTATGGATCTGGCGAAACCAACAAAAAGTTTCCTGCAACTGCATTTGTTCTTAATCCGCCATATTCAGCACCGGGTAACGGAATGAACTTTGTTGCCAAAGCTCTTTCTATGATGGAGAAAGGATATGCTGCAATCATTATTCAAAATTCGGCTGGTTCTGGTAAGGCTGTCAGCTATAACACTGAGATTTTGGGAAGCAATACTCTCTTAGCAAGTATCAAAATGCCGATAGATTTGTTTATCGGCAAATCGAGCGTTCAAACCAATATTTACGTTTTCAAAGTTGGCGAAGCTCACCACAAGGACAATATTGTCAAATTTATTGACTTCTCCAATGACGGTTATACCAGAACGAATCGTAAAAAAGCCAGTATCAATCTCCGGGATACAGACAGAGCAAAAGAGCGTTATCAAGAGGTAGTCGACCTTGTCCACTTCGGGAAACACAAACTGAATATCCTTACTGAAAAAGAGTATTACGAAGGTCATATAGATCCTAACAGTGGTAAAGATTGGAATCAAACAGCTCCTGTTGATACCAAACCAACCCTTGCAGATTTCAAAAAGACAGTCAGTGACTATCTCGCATGGGAAGTGTCAAATCTATTAAAACAAGCAGGGGAGTCTGACCGCCTGGGAAAATAGATGCCCCACTTGACAAGTTATTAAGTCAGGTTGAGTGGGGCGAATATAAAATTGGGGACTTGTTTGAAATTCTTTCTTATAAGAAAAGATTTGATGCAAATAAAGTCGAGGTTAAAGAAACAGGGCTCTACCCATACGTTGTCAGGATGAGTTACGACAATGGTCAAAAAGGATTCATTGACGAAGATAATAAATTCCTGAATGATGGGAACACAATATCATTCGGTCAAGATACAGCCACGATGTTTTATCAAGAAAAGCCTTATTTTACTGGTGATAAAATCAAGATATTAAGGTCAAAGCTTGCCCGCTTCAACAAATCAAATGCACAGTTCTTTTTGGTTTCAATGCGCAGAGCATTCAGTTCCTTTTCTTGGGGAAGTTCAAGTTATAGTGTTAATGTTATTAAAGAACAAAAAATCAAGCTTCCGACTAAAAACGGAAAAATAGATTTTGATTTCATGGAGAGGTTTGTAGCTGAGCTGGAAGCTCAGCGTGTAACTGAGCTGGAAGCTCAGCGTGTAACTGAGCTGGAAGCTTATCTCACCGCTGCGGGACTGAAAAATTATGAGTTAACCGCTGCAGAGCAAAAAGCACTGGATGATTTTGAAAAGCAGAATGTTGCTTGGAAAACCGTGACTTATCAAGCTGTCTTCGACCATATAAAGCAAGGTCGCAGATTAAAAAAAGAAGATCAGCTTCCGGGGGAGATTCCATTCGTTATGGCAGGAACAACCAATACCGGCGTGGTCAATTGCATTTCAAATCCAGTTGCAAGCTTTCCGGAAAATTCAATAACCATTGACATTTTTGGTAATGCTTTCTATCGCAGCTACGCTTTCGGTGCCGGTGATGATACCGGTGTGTATTGGGATACCCAAGCTGACTATACCAGTAAACAAATGTTGTTCTTTACTTCATCTATGGAAAAATCCATTGCTGGCAAGTTCTCTTATGGCAAGAAATTGAGAAGTTCCCAAAGCCTGAACATTGAAATGTATGTCCCTGCAGATGGTGATAATATTGATCTCAACTTTATGGATACCCTGATTTCAGCAATTCAAAAACTGGTCATCAAAGATGTCGTAAAGTACAGCGACAGAAAAATCGCAGCAACAAAACAGTGTTGCAAGAGTAAATATAGATAATTGAATGATCAAAAATTAGGCTATTGAGATGAGTACAAAAATATCTAAAAAAGATCCCAGAGATGTCTTCCCTGTTTATTCTCGTAGCAAATATCATTCTACCGCAAAACGTATTAGGCGTGCATTAAATGACAAGCAAAATCCATCAGATGATGATATTGACATCGTAGAAAATTGGCGTGCTTCGCATAGGCATATTTTGAATGTTTGGCAAGTTATTTTGAGAAAGCGAGCAACCGCAGAGCAGAGTTTTATGTCCTGTATGTACAAAAAAACTCCGCACGGAAAAATGCGGAGTTTTACAACAGTCAGACTGTGCGGATTCAGGAAGCGGGAGCTTCGGCTTTCTTTGCAGCGCTGTTGACAAGAGAAGCGAGACGGGATTTCTTTCTGTCCGCTTTGTTCTTGTGGAACGTGCCGGATTTGACTGCTTTGTCAAGAGCCGCATACTGAGTCTTGAGGAGTTCCGCGGCGGAATCTTTGTCTCCGGCTTCGACGGCGGCACGGAGTTTCTTTTCCATTGTGCTGATCGTGTTTCTG
>ERZ1026844.1919-NODE-1919-length-11815-cov-8.902551_pt1 | contig 11815 bp, 10 predicted proteins | sample MGYA00380152_ERZ1026844 | MGnify/ENA primary metagenome ERZ1026844 (study PRJEB33269, sample SAMEA4719788) | human gut metagenome | biome: human-associated habitat; feature: organic feature; material: feces | place: Cameroon | collected 2013-10 ... | reverse complement strand
GAGCATAACCTTGCCAAGGTTAGGGTCGCGAGTTCGAGTCTCGTTTTCCGCTCAAAGAAAAAGGAAGTTGAATCATTTGATTCAGCTTCCTTTTTTTGTTTACCGTTTACCGGGGTCAGTGCCATGCTGATTCCACAAACTTCACCACAGATTAACACAGATTTATCTATTTCTCAATCTGTGATAATCCGTGTAATCTGTGGTGAGCTCCGTTCATTAGCAATAAAACTCTGTGTACTCCGTGTACTCTGTGGTGAAGTTTGTGGTAAATTTAAAAGCTTTCCTCTTTTACCTCAAAGCACGGGCATGCCTTGATCCACTCTTCGGGTTCTATCTCTCCGTTTCCGTTCAGGTCCGGACTCAGATCCCTGTGTCCGCATACCCTGCTTCCGGGATACTCCTTCAGCAATACTTTCACCAGTACCCGCATTGAATGTTTTTGCCATTCTGTCCGGGTGTCTTTGGGTCGTCCGTTGCAGTCCAGCCCTCCTTCGTAGCAGATGCCTATGGAGTGTGCGTTGAATCCCTTGGCATGTGCCCCGGCCCGTTCCACCGGTCGGGTAGTGATGATCTTCCCGTCCTTGCGTATGTAGAAGTGATAGCCCGCTCCTTCGAATCCCCGTCTTCGGTGACACTCCTCCAGGTCATGCTCCGTGAAGCAGCGGTCTTCTCTGGTTGCGGAGCAGTGAATAACAATCAGATTGATTTCTCTCATAGTTCCGGTTCTATTTTTCGGTGTTCCCCCCGCGGAGAAACATCAGGAATGCCAGTAGGCATTCCAGTATTTTTTGTATTTTCTTCATTGTTTTTGCTGTATTAAGTTTCGTTGTTTCACCACAGATTTCACAGATTATCACAGATAAAGATTTATTTTCTCTGTAATCGAATTTAAAATTTAAATCTGTGTAAATCTGAGTAATCTGTGGTGCGGATTTATGCCGTCGGGTCGTCCACAATGCCCCCGTCTCCGCTTCCTCCGCCTTCCGGAGCGCCTGCCGAAGCCATGGCAACGTCACGTTGTTCGGGCTTCGGGTCATGCTCCGGCTGGCGTTCACCAGCTTCATTGCCTTATCGGGTATGAACCGCACGTTCACCCGCTTGATATTCTTCACCGTGCACTCCTTCTCGGTTTCGCCCGGCAGGCAGGTCAGCGTCATGTGGAAGGTTCCCAGTCCTTCTATTTTCACTTTGTTTCCCTGCGTCAGCACCTTTCGCAGCTGTTCCACCAGCGCCTCTATGGTGTGTTTCACATCGCCCGTTGTCAGGGCGCAATTGGTCTGGATATCTTCCGCCAGTGCGTCGATATCCATAATTTTGGCTGTTCCCGCTTTCTGGCGGATGTAATACAACACGGGAGAGTTCTCCTGACTGACATACTTCTTGCGCTGATAGCGCTCCACTGATACTTCCATACAATAAAAAGTTAAGGTTTAGGTTAATAAATTTCTTGTTTCAATCACTACGTAAAGATACGAAATCAAACAGGCAAAGTCAAGTAAAATGATGAAAATAACGATGTGTAGGTTAAGAAAACGGAGCCTCTATCTGGCATTCTTTTTTATCCATTCCATGGGCGGAACGTAGTCGCCAATTTTGGTCATGCTCTTGTTGTGTCCGAAGTATACGTTTCCCGTTTCCCCGTTGCGGTGTTTGGCGATGATGGCTACTCCCAGTCCCTCCGTCGGATATCCGCTTTGTTTGTCTGTTGCCAGATGTGCCAGTGCCGGACGATAGAGGAGGAGCACCAGGTCGGAATCCTGTTCGATGGCTCCACTCTCACGCAGGTCGGCCAATTCAAGACGTCCGTACGCCCTGTTTTCGGAGCCACGGTTGAGTTGGCTTAGCAAGATGACCGGGATGTGCAGCTCTTTGGCCAGCAATTTTGCTTTACGGCTCGCCTGTGCCACCTCTTGTTCCCGGTTCCGGTTGGTTTGTTCGGTGCGCATGTCACACAGTTGCAGGTAGTCGATAATGATAAAGTCACACTTCCCTTTGCTTTGCAGCAACCGGGCGCTCGAGCGTACACGGTCCATGCTCATATCCGGGTTATCGTCTACGCAGATGGGGAGCCTTGCCAGTTCTCCGGCCGTTTGCCGGGCCTGTAGCCATGTTTCCTGTGATAGCTTTCCGCTTCGCCAGAGGTATGGGTCCATTTCTCCTGCCGACAGGAGCCAGCGGTCGCCCAACCGCTCGGCTTGCATCTCGAGGCTGTACACCACCGTGTGGTGTCCGGCCGCTGCCGCAGCTTTTGCCAGATGGAGTGCAAAGGCGGTTTTCCCCACTGCCGGACGGGCAGCGATGGTGATCAGATCGCTGTTTTGCCATCCTCCTGTCATCTTGTCCAGTTCGGCCAGTCCGGTGGGGATTCCGGTCACTCCGTCCTTGTTTTTCTGCATGCGTCCTTCCGCTTCGGTCAGGGTTGCCTGCATCAGCGTGTCCATATCGCGCAACTGCCTGTTGTGCCCGCATGCCCCTTCCAGCCTGTCCAGCAGGTTGTGTCCATCCACCAACGTGTCTGTCAGGTCGATGGTTTCGTCGCCGGAGAGTGTCAGCAGTTTGCTGAATCCCACGATCATTTCCCTTCGGATGTACTTTTGGTGAACGATGCGTGCGTGATATTCCAGGTGTGCCGAACTTGCCACCCGGCTGCTCAGTTGGGTGATGTAGAACGGCCCTCCGGCATCGTCCAGCTTTCCACGTTTGCGAAGCTCCTCGGTGGCGGTGAGGATGTCGATGTTCGTACCGGCGTGGAACATCGCCTGCAATGCGGCGTAAATCAATTGATGACGGGTGACATAGAACATTTCCGGTTTCAGCAGTTCGTCAATCAGTGCCATGCCTTCTTTTTCAATCAGGCAGGCTCCGAGGATGGTTTCCTCGAGTTCGGGTGCTTGGGGTTGTAACATAATGTTTGGATGGTATATGGTTTGGGGTATAGTTCACCACAGAGGGCACAGAGTTTTAAGCTTTTATTATGGGATATTGAAGAGAGAGAAATTTCTCTGTGCCCTCTGTGTCCTCTGTGGTGAATAATCTTAAAATTCGTATTCGTTCAGAAACGCCTTATCTTCCAGATATGTGGCTGCCTGTTTACAGAAGCGTATGTCCTTTTGGTGGGTGTAATACTCCTCGATGTTTTCCAGTGCCAGTTTCTTTTCCGTTACCGTCAGTTTTTTCCATTCTTTCCGGGCACGGGCTATGTTTATCTTATCTTTTTGGGTGATCCGGTGATAAAGATCCCAGAAGCCGGCAAAGCCTTCCGTCGCATGGCTGTCCCGGGTGGTGGCGGCTTTTTTATGTCCGGTCCAGAGGTCATAGTCTGTTACCCGGAGCAGGGTGATTCCGGCGGGATTCTCTACCGCCTCCATGATTCCGGATTTGAACAACGTTTCGAAGAAGCGGCGGGTGCGGTATCGGCTCCATCCCAGTGTCTTTTCCCACTGTTTGTAGGTATATACGGTTTCACCCCGCCGGCAAACGATCCGGTTGCCTTGTACACAAACCTCCGTATCGGAGTAGTTGACCCGCGTCAATACCTGTATCCATGCTTCCAGGTAGCCCTCGGTTTGCGATCCGGTTTTGAAGAAATCTTCGATCATGGATTTGGGAATCAGGATATATCCTTTTTTCAGAATTGTCTCGGTCGGTGCGTTCATGGAATTTCGTTTTAAAGGTTATTGAATGTGCCGTCCTTTCCCGAACGGCATGACAAAGCTACGCATAGAAGGACAAGGATGCAAAAGATTGGTGCAGATTGGTGCAAAAGTGTACGGTGATCCCTATTGCCGTCCTACGCACACTCTACCGGGGTGAAACCGAGCCTTGTTTTCACCCTTTCAGACCCTCTGTTGCCGTCATTCAGAGCCTCCAAATCACCAACACGGACACCAACATGCTTTCAGGCTTGTAGTCCGTTGTCCGTCAGATGTTTATGGAGGATGTTCCGGAAGCCGCCAACATGCAGACCTGCACATAAATAAATAATAAGCAAAAAGATATATTAACATATATCAGTCGAATTTGCGATCGGCGAACAGTTTTTGGACCCGATCCTCCGGATGTTCGCGTAGCCATTGGTACACCGTGTCGGGCATTCCCCAATGCTGTATCACGATACAGATTTGCCGGGGTGTCAGCAGTGTATTGGAGCGTTTGTATCCTGCTTCCAGTAGTTCGGCATGCAAGTCCGGATATCGTTCTATCTGCTCACGCATCTGTCTGCCCGCCGAGCGGGGATAAACACAAGTTGTAAAATACGCCATCGCCACGTCCGACAGCAGGCAGCTTCCACTCAGCAGCCAGTCAAAATTTAAGTCTTTCATTCTTTTTTGTTGTTTTTGTTTACGTGGCAAAGTAGCATATTCTCTGCTTATCGAGAAAGACTTTTTTACTATGTGACGGAACTAAATGCTTGCATGGGTTTTGTTCTGTTCTTTCACCACAGAGGACACAGAGGACACAGAGTTTTTTTAGACAGAAGAACAAAAGAACAGATAATTCTTTATTGGTTCATCTGTTCTTTCGTCTGAAAACAAATAGAGCGCAGCCAATTAATCTCTGTGTCCCTAAGGGACTTGACGTAACAAAGAAAACAATAGCAGCCAATTAATCTCTGTGTCCTCTGTGGTGAAATCGGTTTTGAGCAAAAACCCTTCTCAGTTGTTATTTACAGAAATAAAGATCATCCATACATAAAACCAACACCATGGAAAAGAATATTTTTAAACTGGACAACGAACAACTCAAAGGGATTGCCTATGCATTCCGGGAGAAAGTGGAAGAAGGATTAAGTAAAAAAAATGCAGAGATACAATGCATTCCCACCTTTATTCTGCCCAAGGCGGCCGACGTCAGAGGGAAGGCCTTAGTCCTCGATCTGGGAGGTACCAACTACCGGGTGGCGATTGTCGATTTCACGCAAGAAAAGCCGGTCATCTACCCCAGCAATGGCTGGAAGAAAGATATGTCCGTCATGAAGTCGCCCGGCTATACGCGCGAAGAACTGTTCAAAGAACTGGCCGATCTGATTGTGGAGATAAAACGGGAAGAGGAAATGCCTGTTGGCTATTGTTTTTCTTATCCCGCCGAATCGGTGCCCGGAGGAGATGCAAAGCTGCTTCGTTGGACCAAAGGAGTGGATATCCGGAGAATGGTCGGGCAGTTTGTGGGGAAACCTTTACTCGACTATCTGAATGAAAAGAATAAAATAAAGTTTACAGGCATCAAAGTTCTGAATGACACGATCGCCAGTTTGTTTGCCGGGCTTACCGACAAGAGTTACGACGCCTATATCGGCCTGATTGTCGGGACCGGTACGAATATGGCCACTTTTATTCCCGCCGACAAGATAAAGAAACTGGACCCGGCATACAGCGTAGAGGGTTTGATTCCTGTCAATCTGGAGTCGGGCAACTTTCATCCGCCATTCTTGACAGCGGTGGATGATACGGTGGATGCAATGTCCGACAGCATGGGCAAACAGCGTTTTGAGAAAGCGGTGTCCGGCATGTATTTAGGGGATATCTTGAAAGCGGCCTTTCCGTTGGATGAATTTGAAGAAAAGTTCGATGCCCGGAAGCTGACTGCCATCATGAACTATCCGGATATCCACAAAGATATCTATGTGCAGGTGGCCCGTTGGATCTATAGCAGATCGGCCCAACTGGTTGCCGCGTCCCTTGCCGGACTGATCGCATTGCTGAAATCATACAATAAAGATATTCATCGGATTTGTCTGATAGCCGAAGGAAGCCTCTTCTGGAGTGAGAGCCGGAAAGATAAAAGTTACAACATTCTTGTGATGGAGAAATTGCAGGAACTTCTTCGCGAACTCCAACTGGAAGATGTGGAAGTTCATATCAATAACATGAGCAATGCCAACCTGATAGGAACCGGTATTGCAGCACTGACTTGATTGTATTTGGGCTCACCACAGAGTACACAGAGTACACAGAGGATATACAAACAAGAGCTTAAAACTCTGTGTCCTCTGTGTCCTCTGTGGTGAATTGAACTCAAAACCATTCTTTTAAGACACAACACGCAAAATACAAAAGAAAATGTTATCTTTGTATTTATAAGTTTGTCTGTTATTTATCCGGAATAAAAGAATATGAGCAATAAAATCTATCCTATCGGGATACAGAATTTTGAGAAAATCCGTAAAGGGGGCTTTTTCTATATTGATAAAACAGCATTGGTTTATCAAATGGTAAAGACCGGGAGTTATTATTTTCTGAGCCGTCCCCGTCGCTTTGGAAAAAGTTTGCTTGTTTCTACCCTCGAAGCCTATTTTCAGGGAAAAAAGGAGCTCTTTGAAGGGCTGGCGATGGAAAAGCTCGAGAAAGAATGGATAAAACACCCGATATTGCATCTGGATTTGAATATAGAGAAATATGACTCACTGCAAAGCCTTGAGGATATATTGGAGAAAGCAATTGTGGCATGGGAGAAACTCTATGGAGCCGAACCTTCGGAGCGCTCTTTGTCTCTGCGCTTTGCCGGTGTCATAGAGCGTGCTTGCAAGCAGGCGGGGCATCGTGTAGTCATTCTGGTCGACGAATATGATAAGCCTATGCTGCAATCCATCGGGGATGAAGAATTGCAAAAGGAGTTTCGCAAGACGTTGCAAGCCTTTTATGGAGCCATCAAAACAATGGATGGATACATCCGGTTTGCTTTTCTGACCGGTGTCACCAAGTTTGGTAAAGTGAGTGTGTTCAGTGCTTTGAACAATCTGATTGATTTGTCGATGGACGAACGTTACGTGGCATTGTGCGGCATCACTGAAGAGGAAATACGGACTAATCTGGAGCAAGAATTGTACGAACTTGCCGACAGGCAGAGGATGGGTTATGAAGAGGTGTGCCGTGAATTGAAGGAATGCTATGACGGGTATCATTTTGTGGAAGATTCGATCGGCATTTACAATCCTTTCAGCCTGCTGAATACGTTCTATAAAATGAAATTTGGAAATTATTGGTTTGAAACGGGTACTCCTACCTATTTGGTAGAACTGTTGCAGATGCATCACTATGATCTTCATAAAATGGCGCATGTGGAAACCGATGCGGATGTATTGAACAGCATCGACTCTTCCTCTACCAATCCTATTCCTGTGATTTATCAAAGCGGTTACCTTACCATTAAGGGGTATGACCGTGAATTTGGAATTTACCGTTTGGGATTCCCGAACCGTGAAGTGGAGGAGGGGTTCATGAAATTCCTGCTTCCCTACTATGCGAATACCGATAAGGTAGAAGCTCCGTTTGAAGTTCAGAAGTTTGTCCGTGAGATTCGCGCCGGAGACTATGACTCTTTCTTCCGCCGTTTGCAAAGTTTCTTTGCGGATACCACTTACGAGAGATAGTTCGCGAGCAGGAACTCCATTACCGGAATGTGCTCTGATAGGAACCGGTATGGCAGCGCTGACTTGATTGTATTTGGGGCTCACCACAGAGTACACAGAGGATATATAAACAAGAGATTAAAACTCTGTGTCCTCTGTGTCCTCTGTGGTGAAAAGAAAATGTTATCTTTGTATCTATGGGTATAAGGATAATAAAGAAGGGACAATTGTTGCATCCCTTACATTTTTGTAACCACGTGTGAGAATCTAAAAAATAATTGTGTACATTTGCAAAAGACTAACTTCAATGCCCCATGGATACACCGATCAATGCCCCGCTTAGAAAACTCCCGATAGGGATACAGAGTTTTGAGAAACTGCGCTCCGAAAATTTCCTTTATGTAGATAAGACCGCATTGATTTACCGGCTGGCTCAAGCGGGCAATCCCTGTTTCCTGAGCCGTCCCCGCCGCTTTGGCAAGAGCCTGTTGCTTTCTTCTTTCGAGGCCTACTTTCAAGGTAAGAAGGAACTCTTCCGCGGATTGGCTATCGAGAAATTGGAAAAAGAGTGGCTGCAATATCCCGTGCTGCATCTCAGCCTCAATGCGGAGAAGTATGACAGTCGTGAGGGGCTGGTCGATATACTTGAGCGGCAGTTGCGGCAGTGGGAAGAGTTATACCGGACGGGAGGAGAAGGCATTACGCACTCCGGACGTTTCATGACCGTCATCCGGCGCGCCTGCGAACAGACGGGGCGCCGCGTGGTGGTGCTTATCGACGAATATGACAAACCCTTGCTGCGTTCGTTCGACAATCAGGAGTTGCAACACGATTTCAGGGAGACGCTGACCGCTTTCTATACTGTGCTCAAAGATGCCGACCCCTGGTTGCAGTTCGTCTTCATCACCGGAGTGACCAAATTCGCGCAAATGGGCATTTTCAGTAATCTGAACCAACTGAACGATATCAGTTTCGACCTCGACTATAACACCCTCTGCGGTATGACCCGTGCGGAGATAGAAGCTACCTTCTTTCCCGAATTGGAAGCCTTGGCAGTGAAAAGTAATGCGACCTGCCGGCAGGTGATGGACCGGCTAACTCGCCAATATGACGGATACCGGTTCACCAAAGACGAGGAATTCACCTCCATGTATAATCCCTTCAGCGTGTTGAGTGCCTTGCAGAAGCGTTCGTATGGCAATTACTGGTTTGCGAGCGGCACGCCCACCTTCCTGGTGGAGATGCTGCAGAAGACCGATTTCGACCTGAGGGAGATGGAGGGCATTGAGGTGAATGAGGCTTCGCTGAGCGACGACCGCGCGGATATAAACAATCCGATACCCATGATTTATCAGAGCGGATATCTGACGATTAAGGACTACGACGAGCGCTTCCGGATGTACACGCTGGGGTTCCCCAACGAGGAGGTGAAATATGGTTTCCTCAACTTCGTCAGTCCCTTCTACACTCCTATAGCCCAGACAGACACCTCGTTCTATATCGGCAAGTTCATCCGCGAGTTGGAGAGCGGCGATGTAGACGCTTTCCTCACGCGCCTGCGCTGCTTCTTTGCCGGTATTCCCTACGACCTGAACGACCGCACGGAGCGGCATTATCAGACGGTGTTCTACCTCGTCTTCCAGCTTATGGGGCAGTTTACGGAGACGGAGGTCCGGAGTGCCCGGGGGCGTGCCGATGCGGTGGTGAAGACACCGGACTACATCTACGTGTTTGAGTTCAAGCTGAACGACAGCGCCGAGGCTGCCTTGAGGCAGATTGATGAAAAGGGATATCTGCTGCCCTATCAGTCGGACGGGCGGAAAGTAGTGAAGGTGGGTGTAGCCTTCGAGAAGGAAGAACGGAATATTGGGAAGTGGGTGATAGGAGGATAACTCACCACAGATTACACGGATTCTCACAGAAGTGTACGGGCGATACGAAATTAAAGAGCAGAGGCTACTTCCCCTTCATCCACCCCTTTCTCTCTTAAAATATCCCAGTACCGTGCAAGGCGACAGCTTGTGGCGGTCGCGATAGCGTGACTCAAACTCGTAGCGGGTGCAGAGCCAGCGGCAGAAGCAGCGGTAAGTGATGCGGAGGTTCAGGCGTCGTTGCAGGTCTTCATAAAATAGGGCGATCCGGCTGAAAAAGCTGCCTACCTGTTTTCGGGTGATTTTTCGTTTCCGGGGGGCTTGTGGTGAGGCGGCTTGTTCCTCCCTAACTATCAGGTAGCGCAGCACACGGATGTCTTTTTCTATCGATTCTTCTTTTTCACGCAGTCGCTGTTGTTTCTCTTCCTTCTTTCTTAATGACTCTTTCAGGTCCTGGATGCTCTTTTTCATTTTACTTTGAGGTTTGTATGGGATGGCGGATGCCAATGTTTGTTAAAACGACGTTAGGATCGGCAAAGATATACAAAAAGAGTATAGCATATCGTCCCGGGGATTGTTCTGCAAAGTTTCTTTAGATGTTTTTTGTAAAGATATAGATTCTGTTATCCGGCTATTTACACAATTTATATCTAAAGGAGATTTGTAAACTAAAAACAATGGATAAGATGAATGAAACATTAACAGTATTTATGATTTCTGAGATCGAAAGGCTCAAAGAAGAGGGGCGTGAACCGGCCCGGCGTATCTACCATAATATGCTGCGTACGCTTAGGGAGAGTGCAGGAAAAGAGGAGATCGGATTCGAAGAGGTGAGTCCGGTGTTTCTGGACAAGTATGAACATTGGCTACTGGGAAAACGGTTGAGCTGGAACACGGTATCGACTTACATGCGTGCCTTGCGTGCGGGCTACAACAGGGGGATGAAAGGCCGCCCGGGATATGTGACCGGGCTTTTCGATAAGGTATACACCGGTACGCGCTCCGACGTGAAACGTGCTGTCAGTCCGGGGACAGTGGGGCGGATGATCCGGATGGCAGGACATCCGGACGGAGACGCTTCAGGGAAAGCCGTCGACTGGTTTGTGCTGATGTTTATGCTTCGGGGAATCCCGTTTGTCGATCTGGCTCACTTGCGCAGGAATAATCTCGATAAAGGAGTGCTGACCTACTGCCGCCACAAGACGGGGCAGGAGGTGACCATTATCGTACCGCATGAGGCGATGGAAATTATTAACAGGAGGATGGCTGAGAACTGCCATCCGAGCTATCTGCTGCCTATCCTGGGGCAACCCCGTACCCGAAAGCGGCATACAAAGAAAAATCCCACCCCTTATCAGGAATATCAATGTGCCCTGCGTAACCTGAACCGGCAGTTGGAACGGGTTTCGGTGGAGTTGAAACTGGGAGGCAGGCTCAGTTCATACACCGCGAAACATCATACAATCTCTATCTAATTGAAAATTAAACAGTTATTTCTGTTTAATTAATATCAGGTAACGATTTAGAAACGAGCGAATTACAATATTCTGTTTTCTTTTGCCTCTGTCAAAGAACGATTCTTTCAATGCAAATATACACTTTACTTGTGACAAAAGCAATCTTTTTCTACATTTAATCGACTTACAGTCAGCCTTAAAGAGGGTATCTGGTCTCATTCCATCTTCTTCCTCAAAAATAACATAGCAGTCTAAATTGGTTTATGTATGGGATAGGTCTTGTTCATTCGATCCGGTAGACTACTATACATAAAAGTATAAAGGCGAGATACGACAAGGAGATGCCATGCTTTTGTGTAAGGGGAATCTCTCTTAGCTTATCGCAGACCATGTATAGCTAAGTGTTTTGAGAATAAACAGTCTGTAAAAAACGGAAAGACACCGATTATGGGCCGTATCACCATCAATGGAACCCAAGCCGGTTTCAGTTGTAAGAAAGAAGTGTCCCTCGCTTTGTGGGACGTCAAAACCAACCGGGCCAAAGGCAAGTCCGAGGAGGCCCGTACACTCAATCAGGAGCTTGACAATATCAAGGCGCAAATCACCAGGCACTACCAGTACATCTGCGACCACGACAGTTTTGTTACAGCCAAGAAAGTCTATAACCGCTATGTCGGCTTCTCAGAGGAATGCCACACCCTTATGAACCTTTTCAGGGAACAACTGGAACCGTATAAAAAGAAAATCGGCATAGAGAAAGCCGAAAGCACCTACTGCGGTCTGGTTGCCGATTACAAGAGTCTCCTGCTTTTCATGAAAAGCAAGAAGAATGCAGAGGATATTGTCATCGAAGAACTTGAGAAATCATTCATCGAGGATTACTACAACTGGATGCTCGGTACATGCGCTTTGGCAAACTCCACTGTCTTCGGGCGTGTCAATACCTTGAAGTGGCTGATGTATATCGCGCAGGAAAAAGGCTGGATACGGGTTCATCCGTTCGCATCATTCGAGTGTATGCCCGAATACAAGAGGCGTTCTTTCCTTTCCGAAGAGGAACTGCAAAGGATAATCCATATAGAACCGAGATACAAACGCCAGCGTGCCATGCGCGACATGTTCCTGTTCATGTGCTTCAC
>ERZ1026844.1916-NODE-1916-length-11828-cov-4.114160_pt1 | contig 11828 bp, 3 predicted proteins | sample MGYA00380152_ERZ1026844 | MGnify/ENA primary metagenome ERZ1026844 (study PRJEB33269, sample SAMEA4719788) | human gut metagenome | biome: human-associated habitat; feature: organic feature; material: feces | place: Cameroon | collected 2013-10 ... | reverse complement strand
TTTTTGACATTGGGAAGATGGTATGGTACACTAATGAAAGAGTATCGCCTTATGTTAAATTGACATGAAGAGATCTTGAGTTACCGAATAAACATTAATATAATGAGGTGAATGCGGTGGACAAATATGAATATAAGCAACTGTCAGAGCGAATGATAGAGCTTATGCAAAATGAAGAATACGGGGAAGCAAAGGAGATTGCTGACTCCATTGACTGGAGAAGGGTTCGCAATGCCATGATGCTTGCGAATGTAAGTGATATTTATGAAAAGACCGGTGAATATCAGAAAAGCTATGATATTTTGCAGATTGCTTATCATCGGGCAGAAGGAAGCCGGAAGGTATTGTATCGTCTGAGTTCTCTTGCACTGAAGACGGGGAATGTAGATGAAGCAATAGATTTTTATGATGAGTTTGTGCAGTTAGCACCAAAAGATCCGAACAGACATATTCTGAGATACCAGATCTTACGGGCACAGCGGGCTCCGTTAGAGCAGCAGATTGAAGCACTGGAAGAGTTTAAGAAGGCAGAATATATTGAAGAATGGGCATTTGAACTTGCAAAGCTTTATCAGGAAGCAGGTATGACGGCAGAATGTCTGGAAGAATGTGATGATCTGATCCTGTGGTTCAGTGAAGGCAAATATGTATATAAAGCAATGGAATTGAAGATGCAGTATAAGCCACTGACACCTTCGCAGCAGGAAAAGTATAATCGCAGATTTGAAAAAAATGGCGGTGAGACGGAAGAGATTCCGGATCTTGAGACGTATGTTGCAGAAAATGAAGAGCCGGAAGATCATTTGGATGAAGCAGCAACGGAGCATTCGGAGGCTGTTTCAGAAGAGCCGGTTGAGGATATTCCTGAGAGTATTGGACAGCAGGATACAGGAAAAGAAGAAAGTTCAGAGAAACCAGTCCGTAAGCCGGAAAAGAAAAAGATCGGTGATACAATGCGGCTGGATGAGGCATTGGAGCAGTTACTGCATCGCAAGCCGGAAGTATCTGCGGCAGAGGATGAAGAGCCGGATATTTCTGATCTTGAGAGTGCGATCGGTGATATTGAGTCGGTCGTGGATCTTGATATGGTAAATCAGATTTCACAGGAAAAGCATACAGGTGATGTGCCAATCGGAATGAAGGAACTTATTCCTGGAGAAGTATCAGAAGAAGCGGCAGATAAGACAGAGCGGATCCCTGTAGAAATCACAACAGATATTACGGAAGATGACGCAGAAGAGCTGGATCTTGAAGATCTGGTGGCAGAAGAGCTGCCGGAAGAAGTCGAAGAGGCAGAACCGGTTGAAGAAGAGGCGGAAGAAGTCGAAGAGGCAGAGCCGATTGAAGAAACACAGACAGGGACAATAGAAGAAGAACTGCAAAAAATTGCTGATGCAGAACCGGCTGAACCGGAAGAAGAGATCTTCGATATGGAAGAAGCGGAAGACTTCCTGGAGGATTCACCTGCTGAGGATTGGGAAGATGATACAGAATCCTTTGAAGAAGCGGATGCAGAGGAGCTGAGTTTTGAAGAGATTTTATCTGACTGGGATTCGGAAGAAGCAGAGGCGTTGCTTGAGGATGCCGAGGAAGAGGTATATGATGAGTCGGTAGAAGAAACGTACGAGGAAGAACCGGACGAAGACGAAGCAGAAGATATATTAGAAGATGCCGAGGAAGAGCCGATTGAAGAATCAGCAGAAGATGTCGTTGAGGCGGATGCTGAGGAAATATACGAAGAAGAGCCGGAAGACGAGGTTACGGAAGATACTCCAATCCTGTCTCCTGATATTCAGCGGCTGATTGATGAAATTGAAGGTGCAGTTCCGGCAGAGGAGTCTTTGCCAGAAGAAAAAGAGATAGAAAAAGCACCGGAAGAACCGCATGAAAATATGGGAGAAGTGACAGAATCTCTCCGTTTAGATGATCTGCCGGAGGAAGACGAAGATTTATTTGAAGATGAAGACTTCTTAGAGTCAGAGGATGAAGAGGATGAGTACGAGTCCTATGAAGACGACGATTCAGAAGAAGATGAGTATGAATCTTACGAAGATGACGATTCAGAAGAGGATGAGTATGAATCTTACGAAGATGACGATTCAGAAGAAGATGAGTATGAATCTTACGAAGACGACGATTCAGAAGAAGATGAGTATGAATCTTACGAAGACGACGATTCAGAAGATGAATATACATCCTATGATGAAGATGAGTATGAAGATGAAATCTATGATGACGAATATGAAGATGACGATGAAGCTTATTATGAAGAATCGGATGATGATGAGTTAGCAGATGATGAGGAATTCTACTATGAAGACGAAGAAGAACCGGACGAGGAAGATGCACCTGATTTTGAAGATGAATTCAAGGTAGATCCGAAGCACAGTGAAGAGCCGGATGATCGGGAGATTCCGGACGAAGATGATGGAATTGATATCATGTCGGCTACGACACCGTTGAGCAGAAAGGAAACTGCAAAGCTGATCGCTACAGGTAAGACTTCTCCGTTGCCACTGGATGAAATTTCAGATGCATTATCCATGGATACAGGATTTGTAGTACATGGAAGATATGATCTGGAAACTCAGAGCGGAATCGGTACAAGAGCTGGCCTGACAGAAGAACAGAAGAAATTATTCTCTTATTTTGTTCCTGTGCGTGGCATGAGCGAACAGTTAGTAGATGTTCTGGAGCAGGATAAGAACTGTACAAACCGGAAGGGAACGTCGAAGACAGGAAATCTCCTGATTATTGGAGATAAAGGAAATGGCAAGACTGTTCTTGCAGTAGATGTAGTTAAAGCAATTCAGAAGCAGAGAGAGATCCGTCAGGGTAAGGTAGCAATCGTGACAGGAGAGTCCCTGAATAAGAAAAAGATCGGAGATATTTTCGATAAATTATACGGTGGTGCTTTGATCATTGAAAAAGCAGGAAAGATGAATGAAAAGACAGTCGCCAAGCTGAACAGGGCAATGGAGCGTGATACAGGAGAACTTCTGATCGTGCTTGAGGAACAGAGAAAGCCGTTAGATCGTCTGCTTTCCTCCAACCGTGAGTTCAGGAGAAAGTTTACTTCCCGTCTGGAAGTGCCGATCTTCATTAATGATGAGCTTGTAACATTTGGTCAGACTTATGCCCAGGAGAATGGTTACAAGATTGATGAAATGGGTATTCTTGCTCTTTACAGTTGCATTGATTCTCTTCAGAGAGAAGATCATTCAGTAACTGTTGCGGAAGTAAAAGAAGTAATGGATAAGGCAATCGCACATTCACAGAAAGCTTCAGCCAAGAAGCTGGTGAAGAGAGTATTCGGAAGAAATACAGATTCGTCGGACAGAATTATTCTTTCCGAACGAGATTTCAACATTTAACGACAAAATTTAGTCAGAATTAATAGACAGTCTTGGGAAAGGCTGTCTATTTTTGTGCAAAAATATGTTTTCTCTTTCTTTTTTCAGGTACATCAAGTATAATGATGCTATGATGTTGGGAGCAAAATCCCAAGCAATGAAAGAATTCGAGCAGTGAGGTGGATTTATGGTTACAAAGAAGAAGGCAGTGAAAAAACTGCAGCCTTATGAGATAGGAGAACTGGATCACTACCTTTTCGGGCAGGGGAATCATTATGAGATTTATAAGAAGCTTGGTGCACATGAAGTGACAGCAGGCAAAAAGGGTGTTTATTTCGCAGTATGGGCTCCACATGCAAAGAGTGTTTCAGTGATCGGAGAGTTTAATGGATGGGATGCTGCAGCGGACAGGATGGAGCGGCAGGAGCCATTAGGAATCTATACAGTTTTTGTACCGGAAGCGAAAGACGGACAGATGTACAAATACTGTATTGAGACACAGAGCGGAGAGCTGATCTATAAGGCAGATCCATTTGCCAATTATGCAGAACTTCGGCCGGGAACTGCTTCCAGGATTACGGACATTTCTCATTTAAAATGGACGGATGACCGTTGGATGGAAAGCAGAAAAAAATGGGATAATAAAGAAAATCCGTTATCCATCTATGAAGTGCATATGGGTTCCTGGATGAGGCATCCGGGAAGGGAAGATGAGGGATTTTATACTTATCGTGAATTTGCAGAAGCGATTACAAAATATGTAAAAAAGATGGGGTATACGCATGTAGAACTGATGGGAATCGCGGAGCATCCATTTGATGGCTCATGGGGATATCAGGTAACTGGTTATTTTGCACCGACTTCCAGATATGGAACACCGGAAGATTTCGCTTATATGATCAATTATCTGCACCGGAATGGGATTGGTGTGATTCTTGACTGGGTTCCGGCACATTTCCCGAAGGATGCTCACGGACTGGCTGATTTTGACGGAACACCGACTTTTGAGTATGCAGATCCGAGAAAGGGAGAGCATCCTGACTGGGGAACGAAGATCTTTGATTATGAAAAGCCGCAGGTACGGAATTTCCTGATTGCAAATGCATTGTTCTGGATCGAGCATTATCACATCGATGGTCTCCGCGTAGATGCTGTTGCTTCCATGCTGTATCTTGATTACGGTAAAGAAGACGGTCAGTGGATCGCCAACAAATACGGCAGCAATGAGAATCTGGAAGCAATCGAATTTTTCAAGCATCTGAATTCCGTTACTACCGGACGTAACCCTGGCGCACTGATGATCGCAGAAGAATCCACTGCATGGCCAAAGGTTACAGGAAACCCGGAGGATGACGGACTGGGATTCAGCCTGAAGTGGAATATGGGATGGATGCATGATTTTACAGAGTATATGAAGCTGGATCCGTATTTCAGGAAAAATGCACATCATATGATGACATTTTCCATGGAGTATGCATATTCGGAGAACTATATCCTTGTTCTTTCGCATGATGAAGTCGTTCATCTGAAATGCTCCATGCTGAATAAGATGCCGGGAGAAGGCTTTGACAAATATGCCAATCTCAAGGCAGCATATGCATTTATGACAGGACATCCGGGAAAGAAGCTTCTTTTTATGGGACAGGAGTTTGCACAACTGCGTGAGTGGAGCGAGGAGAGAGAACTGGACTGGTTCCTTCTTTCAGAAGAACCACATCAGCAGATCCAGAACTGGTACAGAGATCTTCTGCATTTATATAAGAAGAATCCTGCACTGTATGAGCTGGATAATGATCCGGCCGGATTTGAATGGATCAATAAAGATGATATTTTCAGAAGTATCTTCAGTTTTGTCAGACATTCAAAGGGAAAGAAAAAGAATCTTTTATTTGTGTGCAACTTTACTCCGGTAGCAAGAGAAGATTACCGGGTTGGAGTGCCGACGAAGAGGCAGTGTAAGCTGGTACTGAACAGCGACGAGAAAGAGTATGGAGGTTCCGGAGAAAAGAGAACCGAGATCTATAAGCCGGTGAAGAAAGAGTGCGACGGTCAGAAATATTCTTTTGCATATCCGCTCCCTGCTTATGGCGTTGCTGTATTTGAATATTAAAAGAATAGTTTCAAGATGGAGAAAACCACCGGATTTTAAAGAGAAGTATCTGAAAATCCGGTGATTTTTAGTTCCATATTAGACAAAAATAAGGAAGAATAGTAACGGTAATGACAAGGAAAAAAAATCTTGTAATGTTATAATAGATTTGTATACTTGCGTGATTTTATTTAATAGTTAAATAAAATTAAATTTTGCAAGGGAGGAAGAATCATGAAAGGAAGAAGAGTCCAAAAGGTACTTGCAGCAGTGCTGGCGGTGGCAATGGTTCTGCCGATGACTGCAATACCGGCAAAGGCTGAGGAAGCGGAAGAAGTTACATATAAGCTTTATCCGAATCCTCAGGAAATGACGTATCAGGATGGAAGCTACATCCTGAAAAAGAATGTCAATGTCATTTATGATGAGGATATTGACGATGCAACAAAAGCACGACTTAAAGAGACTGCAGAACTGAAAGGTCTGAATGTGACAGAATCAGATGCAGAAAAGAGTGGTGCAACGAACATTTATGTAGGAGTTTACGGATCGGACGGAACAGTAGATGATCAGATCGTAGATGGATATCATGTAGATACTTCATTATTTGATCATACCGATTCCTATTTCCTGAAAAGTGACAACAATACGATTGCTGTATTGGGAAAAGATACAGATGCAAGTTTTTATGGACTGACGACACTGTATCATGTACTTGCACAGACAGAGAGCCTGTCGATCAGAAATTTTACGATTGAAGATTATGCAGATGTTGTAAGCCGTGGATTTATTGAAGGATATTATGGAAATCCATGGTCTACAGAGGATCGTGTGAATCTGATGACATGGGGGGGATACTATAAGTTAAATGCTTATTTCTATGCACCAAAGGATGATCCGAAACACAGAACGAAATGGAATGAACTCTATACAGATGAAGAGTTAGAGAGTAAGATCAGACCACTTGCAGAAGCTGGAAATGCTTCCAAGTGCAGATTTGTGTATGCCCTGCATCCATTTCCGAGTGGAAATAACTTCCGCTTTGATACAGATGCACACTATAATGAAGATCTTGCAAAATTGAAAGCAAAGTTTAAGCAGGTAATTGATGCAGGAGTACGTCAGATTGCGATTCTTGCGGATGATTTTGTAAATCCGGGAGCAGCAAATGAAGTAAGACTTCTGAACGATATGAGTACCTGGCTGGCAGAGGTGAAGCAGGAATACCCTGATATGAAGATGACACTTCCGTTCGTTCCGTATGATTATATGGGAAATGGAAGTTCCAGTGAACTTCAGACCCTGAAGAGTGTACCGGAAAATGTACAGATCGTTATGACCGGTGGACGTGTCTGGGGTGAGGTTACAAATAATTTTACTACTACATTTACAAATAATGTAGGAAGAGGTCCTTTCATGTGGATCAACTGGCCTTGTTCAGATAACTCACATAAGCATCTGATCATGGGTGGTAACAGCACATTCCTTCATGGTGGTGTTGATGCGTCTAAGATTCAGGGCATCATGCTGAACCCGATGCAGCAGTCAGAGCCAAGTAAAGTAGCTATTTTTGCAAATGCATCCTATGCATGGAATATCTGGGATACAGATGCCGATGCAGATCAGACATGGGAAGACGCATTTTCATTTGTAGATCATAATTCGGCAGTAGAGACAGAAGCAAGTGATGCACTCAGAGAGTTGTCCAAGCATATGATCAATCAGAATATGGACAGCCGTGTAACTGAGCTTCAGGAGTCAGTAGAACTGAAGGAAAAACTCAACGCATTTAAAGATAAACTGGAAACGGAAACGGTCACAGAAGCAGATGTGGATGATCTGATCCAGGAATTCCAGACACTTCAGGATGCAGCAGCATTGTATAAAGAATCAGGTAATGAGGCAATCAGAAATCAGATTGTTTACTGGCTGGATTGCTGGAAAGATACAACAGATGCAGCGATTGCATACCTGAATGGAGTAAAGAGTTCTCTGAACGGAGATGTATCCGCAGTTGTGGAATACAATACAGAAGGAGAAACGGCATTCGCACAGTCCAAGACGCATGATTTCCTGTATGTAAATTATCAGGAAGTCGCAGAAGTCGGAGTACAGCATATTGTTCCGTTTATTAAAAAACTGGCTGAATATGTATCAGGCAAAGCAGAACTTGCCCTGAATCCGGACAAAGTGATCCGTAAATACATCACAAGCCGTACAGACACACCGACAGGCTCTGCGGATAACTTATTTGACGGAGATGACAGCACAAGTGCGATTTATAAGACACCGAATAAGATTACAACAGGTACCTATATCGGAGTAAGTTACAGCAAGGCAATCAAGATCAATGATATCCGGTTCCTTCTTGGAGCAGGAAAAGATCATATGGATCAGGCAAAGCTGCAGTACACAACCGATGGAAAGACCTGGAAAGATCTGGAGCTTACAGGCATGAACAATAGTTTTGCAGGTGTCAGAAACCAGAACCAGGAAGTAAGTGTTGCAAAAGAAAATCTTCCGGAAGATTTTGAAGCAATGGGTATCCGCCTGATTGCAACAGCAGACAATGCAGCAGATGCATGGCTGCAGGTTAATGAGATCACGATCAACAAAGATGAGAATACAGATGACGGCGACGACAGCGAACTCAGTTATACATTAATGAAGCCGGATCGCTGGAGTGTTTACCAGGGATCAGAATCACTCCTTCGTGACGGAAATGACAGTACATTTATCTGGTTTAATACAGGTACTGGTGATGCTGTAAATGTAGATGATTTCCTTGGATACAATCTTGGAAAGGTTGCAACATTGGAAAGTGTACATATCGCAGTAGGATCACCGTCCAATGGTGATAAGTTTGTAAAATATACAGTTGAGACATCTGTAGATGGAACGAGCTGGACAGCCGTTCCGGGATATGAATCCCATACAGGAACAACTTCAGGAACTGATGTACTGGATATTGAATTAAACGGACTTTCTGCACAGTATATCCGTATCCGCAATCTGGAATATCGACAGACTTGGGCGAGATTCTCAGAATTTACGGTAACAGAAAGAGTAAATAATACAGGAACAAAAGATAACGTATTTACAAATATCGAGAACTGTGAGGTCCTTGGAACAGCAGCAGAAGGAACTGTATCACTGAATGCAGCATCCTTAAGCGTAGGAGCCAGAAAGTATATCGGAATCGATCTTGGACATATCAAGGCGGTGACAGGAATTACCAGTCCGACAGGAACTTCACTGAAGTTACAGACTTCTATGAATGGGGTAGAGTGGACAAAGGTAACAGATCCGTCCCAGGCAGCCGATGCACGTTATATCAGACTTTATAATGATACAGATGCAGCAGTGGATGTAAGCTGGGATGCTTTCACAGTAACGTATGAATTTATTGGTGAAAAGACAGTAACCAGTGATTTTGCACAGAACGATGCAAGCCGTGATATGCGTGGAAGTGGAAACGTCAATAATGTTTTTGACGGAGACCTTACAACATATGGAACGATCACAGGTGTGCAGGATAGCGGAAAGAAGATCGTGTTTGACCTTGGACAGACGATCGACTTCAAGTCCATCCGTTACTATGTAAAAGAGACAAGCCTTGATTTCCTGCGTTATGCAAAATTTGAAGTAGCAAATGATCCTGATGCAGCAAACTGGACAACAGTGCTGACTGTAGGAAATAATTCTTTCGAGAATACAGCCAATACAGATACAGCAAAAGATTATGCAGCTCTGACACATGACAGTGAGAATCCTGGAAATATGTATGCAGAGCAGACAGGGCTGAATGTAAGCGGACGTTACTTAAGAGTTGTACCGCTTAAGACATACAGTTACAGATGGGTTGATTTCTATGAGATCCAGATCAATGGTGGAGCCTATATCTCTACAGAGTCAAATCGAGATATCGTATCGACCGTGATCGAAGAAAAAGGAAAAGTACCTTCCAATGTATTTGAAGAAGATTACCGTACGGTATACAAGCCGTCAGAAGCAAATGGATCATTTACTTATCGCATTTCTGATCTGGAGGCAAAGAGAACGATCCGTATGATCCAGAATGGAGCAGCATCTGATGCAGTTGTAACTGCAAGAATTGCAAATGAAGATGGAAGTAATATCCAGAGAGTTACACTTGGTAAACTGAGCCAGGCAATCAATGAATTTGCTGTAGCTTCAAATAAAAGAATTTTGGATGTAACAGTAACCTGGGGTGAAAATATTCCGGAAATTTCAATGATCAAGACAAGCAGTAAGGCAGCAGCTACAGTTGACAAGACAAAGCTGGATGAGGCGATTGCGGCAACAGGAAGCAGTGATGCAGCAAACTGGACAACAGATTCTAAAGCAGCAGTAGATAAAGCGAAAGCAGTTGCTGAAGAACTGAAAACGAATGAGTATGCTACACAGGATACAGTTGATACAGCAGCAGGTGCATTGAAGACTGCATGCAGTAAGGCAAAAGTAAAAGCAAATGCTACAGTTCTTGAGGCACTTCGCAGGGCAGTTGCAGAGAAGAAGAGCCAGAAAGACGGAGAGGTTGAAGTTTATACAGCCAAGACATTTACAGCATATGAAACTGTACTCAATAAGATTGTGGCAGCACTGGAAGATACAGATAATCTTTCCCAGGATACAGCAGAAAAGCTGAAGACTCAGATTGAAGAAAAAGAAGCAGCTCTTGAGTATTCAAAAGTAGAAAGAGAACTTGCTGAACTGGAGCTTCAGGCAGGAGTTGAGTATAATGCAGATGATTATACGACAGCATCTGCCAAAGCATATACCGATGCAAAGAAAGCTCTGAGTGATCTGATCGAAGCAGATAATACTACAAGAGTTAATCCGACAGAGATCGCAGCAAAGAAAGCAGCTTATACAGACAGTATTACAGCATTAGTTGATGTGAGAAGTCTGAAGAGCGTGATCGCAGAATGCAATGAACGGCATGAGGGAAATGAAAAGAAGTATACAGCAGCAAGCTGGAAGAATTACAGTGATGCACTGGATGCAGCAAATGCTGTTCTTGCAAATGGAACAACAGAAAGTGTACAGGAAGCAGAGACAGCTCTGCGGGCAGCAGAAGGAGCACTTGTACTGAAAGATACATCCGCAGTACAGACAGTCATTGATGAGATGAAGAAAGTCAATGCGGAAAATTACACAAGCGACAGCTATGCAGTCCTGAAAGCAGCTATCGCACAGGCTGAAAGCCAGATTGATGATGAGACAAAGGCAGATGCCAATATCCGTGCTATGCAGGATGCGAAAGCAAATCTTATCAGCATCGTGGAACTGAATGCAGCATTAAGTGATGCAGCAAAATATGAAGCAGCTAATTATACAACAGATTCCTATACAGTTCTGGCAGCAACTGTAAATGCGGATAACATGAATGCATTGAAGACATCCGGTACAGCAGAACAGATTGCAGAAGCAGTACAGTCTATCCGCAATGCAATCGATGGTCTTGTATTAAGAGCAACAGATATGGATGCTTACAGAGATAAGATTCAGTTCAAGTCTGAAGCAGGAGATTACACAGAAGAGACTTATACAGAGTATAAGGAAGCTTACGATGCACTGATGGCACTGGACAGCAGTACAGGAAATGTATCAGCAGATGAGTTCCAGGCAGCAAAAGCAAGATTTGAAAATGCACAGGCAGCACTGAAAATGATCAAGGCAGATTACACGAAAGTGGATGAAGCACTTGCAAAAGTACCGGCTGATCTGAGTATTTATACAGATGCAACTGTGAAGACACTGAAGGATGCGATCGCCAAGGTCGACAGAAATCAGCCATTGTCCAAGCAGGCAGAAGTAGATGCTTATGCAGATGCGATTCATGATGCAATCAACAACCTGGTTGTAAAATCCAAGTCTGATAATGGAAAGGATAACCAGAACGGTAATTCCAACAATGGTCAGAATAATGGAAATACAGCAGGTAATGGAAATGGATCAGGCAAAGGAAATGGCACATCCGCTAACAGAGCAGCCAAGACCGGAGATACTGCACCGATCGCAGGAGCATTTGCACTGATGATACTGGCAGCAGGGGCGGTTGTAACCGTGCTGAAAAGAAAAAGATACTAAGATGCGGTGTTAAAAATGCAAAGCATGAAATAATCTGTAGATATCATAATTGGCAGTTTGATGCCAATATTAAATTAAAAGCAGGGTGTCCGTACAAAAGGACACCTGAAATGAGATAATAAGAATCAGATGAGGAACTCTTATCTGGTTCTTATTTTTGTTACACAAATTTGAAAGATACCAGGGTCAAAAGGTCTGACACCACGTGTGCTCGCACACTAGTATAATCCACTTTAAATAACAAACTATTTTAATTCACATTCCTATTATGG
>ERZ1026844.1915-NODE-1915-length-11829-cov-3.473161_pt1 | contig 11829 bp, 13 predicted proteins | sample MGYA00380152_ERZ1026844 | MGnify/ENA primary metagenome ERZ1026844 (study PRJEB33269, sample SAMEA4719788) | human gut metagenome | biome: human-associated habitat; feature: organic feature; material: feces | place: Cameroon | collected 2013-10 ... | reverse complement strand
CGATTCGTCCTTTCGTCCACGTTTTTTCTGTCTTTCCTTGTATGTCTGCAGCCAATCTGCAAGAAGCACTTTTGGCTTGTCGTCAGCTTTCTTGATGCCAGCCTCTCCATTCGTCATTGCAATGATGCGTTGCGACTTTATGGCATTGGCAGCAATCAGCGTAGCTTGGTTCCGCTTGCGTGCTTCATCGTCCGTTTCTGGAATGATGTACATCTTCAAGTACTCATACGAACGTTTGCCGTCTCTGTATATGTCCAGATACAGGCTCTTATTTCCGTTGCTCAGGTCTTTCATCCTAAGACGGATTGGCTCTTTGAGCTTTGATGTTTTCTTGTTTCTTGCCATAGCCGTTTCTTCTTATTGATTTCGTATTGCAAAGGTACTAAAAATCCCCGAAAACGAGAAACAAACAAGAAACAAAATACGCACAAACAAAGAACAATTAAGTGCAGAGACGAGAAACAACAGCAGAATAACAAAACCCACAATACACGCTGATATACAGCCATTTACGCTACACTTGATTGGCATTTACTTTCATTTAAATATATCACTTCACAATATTGGCAAAACAGAAATTTAACCATGAAATGAAAGTAGAAATGATACATGGTATCGGGGTAAACTTTGACAGACTTGATATTTCTGACAAAAACAAAGTCAGAGAAAAATACAGAGAAGACCTGCATATACCTAAAGATGCAACTGTATTGATATATGTAGCAGAAATTTTGAAAAACAAAAATCAACAAATGCTTATACACGTGTTGAAACAGTTGCGTGAGAGAGGTAAGGATGTTTATCTTTTGTTGCCTGGTCCGAATCATCAACATGGAGAATATCAAAAGATTGCAGATAAATTAGGTCTTCATGACTATGTGAAGTTTCTGGGATGGCGTAGCGATATTGGACAATTGATGGTGGCATCTGATATATGTGTAGCCTCCAGCATTCGTGAGGGGTTTGGTATCAACTTAGTAGAAGCTCAATACTGCCATTTACCTGTTGTCGCTGTTTCAAACAGAGGACATCGTGCTATAATAAAGGATGGTGTGAATGGTTTCCTTGTACCACTTAATGATTGTGACGCTATGACAAACAAAATCATATCACTAATGAATGATAGATCGCTTTATATGAAACTATCAAGTATGAATGTTGATGAATATAAAGCAGAATATGTAGCCAATCAAATATACTGTTTTTTAAAGTCATTATGAAAAAAACGTACCATGTTTTAATGGGTTTGGTAGCCTATGGCTTGAATATAACAGACAAGTTTGACATTTCAAACGATGTCGAATGGACTGATGTTTTTACTTTGTCTAAAAAACATGGGGTATTGGGTTTAGCTTTCGATGGTTTTGAGCGATTAATAAAAGAAAATATTGGATGTAACAATCTGATACCTAAAGAATATAAGCTTCATCTTTTGGGCTGTGTTTTAAATTTGGAGAAATTATATGAAAGACAACAAAATGTATTGTCTAAATTAGCGCATTTTTATGATAAACATAACATAAGAACTTTGGTCCTAAAAGGTTATGGTATGTCATTGTATTATCCAATACCCTCTCATAGAACTTGTGGTGATATTGATATTTATTTATATGGAGACATAGATAAATCTGATGGGATATTGCAAAAGGCTGGGGTAAAGATATACCGCGATAATTATCATCATTCCACTTTCAAAATAGATGGAATTATGATTGAAAATCATCGGTCGTTGTTTGATGTAGAAATACATAAATCAAATCTGCGGTTTGAAAAAATATTTCAAGAACTACTGCAACAATCACAAGATTACATTGAACTTGGAGGACAAACACTTTTCAGGCCATGTGCTACTCTTAATGCAATACATTTAATTCGTCATACAGGAGGTGATTTTGTTTTTGGCAAAATAATGTTAAGACAAATTGTTGATATTTGTGTGTTCTTCAGTAGCAGACCTAAAATTGATTGGCAATATGTTTTACATGTATTGAAAAATGAAGGAATGATGCCATTCTATAATGCTATAGCTACAATATGTGTAAAGTATTTTAATATTTCACCAGATTGTTTTGTTGGATATACATCCAATGTTGATATGGCAAACAAGGTTTTGAATGAGATTTTTACAGATACAAAAATTATTGTAGAAAATCCACCATCAATAAAAGAACCAAAGGCTTTTATAGCCTACTGCTATAACAAATCCATGCTTTTATTGCGGAATAAATGGAAATATAAGATGGTGTATAAAGAAAATATGACAGATCTGCTATGGCAGTTAGCTGTTAAACGAATAATGAATAAATAATGCGTAATGAAAAAAGGACATTGTATAATCTGTCATCGTGACGAAGTTGAATTATCTGACGAACATGTGATTCCTGATGCCATCGGTGGATATTATCATATCTACAATGTGTGCAAAGATTGTAATTCGAACCTTGGAAATTGCGTAGACTCTTACCTTCTTAAACACTGGCTGATAATTGGTGCACGTCATAATAAACGACTTGCTGGAAAAACCAATAAAATTCCCAATCCGCTAACTGGAGATGGCTTTTTGGAAGATGGAACTAAGGTTAGAACGGAAGAAGATAAATCTGGTAAACTTGACGTAAGAATTTTGCCAAAATCGCCTGAAATATCGCCCGATGGAAAAACATTTTCTATAACAGTGGATGCTAAGGACGAAAAACTGATAGAAGGTATGAAACGTAAGGTTATGAAGAAATTGGGGATTAGCCCTGAAACGCACAGATTGGAGACTGAGAAAAATATACAAAGTATATCAATGCCTTGGGTTAAGATGAAAACTTCAATTGACATAAAGAATTATAAGATTGGTTTACTCAAAATTGCATATGAATTTGCTGTTGATAAGTATCCTGATTACTACAAGGACTCTATGGCTTTGTTATATTCTGACATATTGCACAATGCAGCAATTGACCGTTTAGACGAAGTGGCATTTGAAGGCGATGGCATTTTTCAATCTGGTGTAAAATTCTTAGAGGATTATATAGACTATGACAATACAGACAGGCATATACTGATTCTTATGAATCATGATGATAAGCTGTATTGTGTGGTTAAACTCTTTCAAAATACCATGTGTCAGCTGATAAGAATGTCTGATAAAAGATATGGGAATACAAGTTTTATTATCGCATTAAACGACTTTGTAAAACACGAATGTAAATTCTATAATGAACATGAATTGATTAAACAATGCATTAAGAGTGAAGATTATGGAATGAAATTCTCGAGTGAAGTAGAAAAACAGATACAAGCTGAATATTCACAGTCTCATCAGGTGAATTTAGCATGTAATATGAAAAAAGAGAATCTCTTTTTTGATGCAAGTGGAAATTGCATTTGCACTCAAATGCAATTGGTTGAATTATTAGAGAGCACGGAGAATGTTGTGGTAAGTAATGACGGTAATAAGCATATATCAAAATACAATGTTCCTGACGGTTATTTCTTGAAGCTAATGCCTTCAGGAGAATTGGTTAAGCCCGAGTCTATTGTTTATGTAAACGAAATTGTAAAATTGTGATTATGATTTTGTCGCAGAATAGAAATATAGAAAACATCAACAATGGCTTTAAAACCAATCACTCAATGAATAAGTGACAATGTGAGATTTTCATTAGATAAAACAACAAGCGATGATTAATTATATCTTTATTTTCGTCCTGCTAATTCTGGCAGAACTTATTTATTTCCGTATTGCGGATAACTATAACATAATTGACAAGCCAAACCAAAGGTCATCTCATTCAACGATAGTGTTAAGAGGCGGTGGCATTATCTTCCTAATTGGAGCATGGGTATGGAGCGCATTCTTTGGATTTGAATATCCATTGTTCCTTGCAGGTGTGACACTTATAGCAGGTGTGAGCTTTGTGGACGATATTCGTTCGTTGCCCGATTCTGTGAGACTGGTAGCACAGTTTGCTGCAGCAGCCATGGCTTTCTATCAGTTGGATATTCTGCATTGGGATATGTGGTGGATTGTGTTGGTAGCACTAATCGTTTATGTAGGAGCAACAAACGTAATAAACTTTATGGACGGAATAAATGGAATAACAGCTGGATATTCATTAGCTGTTTTACTTCCATTAGCTGCATTAAATGCAAACGATAAGTTTGTGGCACAATCGCTAATCTTTACAACGATTATTGCAGCAATAGTGTTTTGTATATTCAATTTCCGACCGAAGGGTAAGGCTAAGTGCTTTGCTGGCGATGTCGGATCAATAGGTATAGCATTCATTATGTTGTTCCTGTTAGGTAATGTTATTATCAAGACTGAAGATATAACATGGCTGATATTCTTATTGGTATATGGTGTGGATGGTTGTTTGACAATCATACATCGTATTATGTTGCATGAGAATTTAGGTGAGGCACATAGAAAGCATGCTTACCAGATTATGGCAAACGAACTGAAGATTGGGCATGTAAAAGTAACTCTGTTGTATATGGCTATGCAGTTGGCTGTATCATTGGGATTTGTTTATCTATGTCCTAATACTGCGCTTTGCCATTGGATGTATTTGATTGGAGCATTAGCTGTATTGGCTATCGTCTATGTATTGTTCATGAAGAAATACTATCACTTGCATGAGGAATACCTTAATTCACTAAAGAAATAACATTTACAAATTTCAAGACATGAATTTCATAGGTTATATGAACGTCTTTCGTATAATTTATGGGGTTCATGTTTTGTTCGTTTACAACAATTATGGAAATTAATAAAGAATTTTTAGGTAAGCTCTTTGAGCAAGCTGTTGTTAATCCTCGATTGCGTCAAAACTATGACTTGCGCACATCTGCCAATGATAATTCGCAGCGTATGCTGAATGCCCTGTTGCCAGGAACAGTTGTCCCTATCCACAGACACCCACAAAGTACGGAGAATGTTTTTCTCTTGTGCGGTAAGATTGTGGAGGTTATCTGTGATGAAAACGGAAAGGAGATAGAACGTATTCATCTTGACCCCACCGTTGGTAATTATGGTTGTGTTGTGCCACAAGGTGCATGGCACACAGTGGAAGTACTGGAACCATCGGTTATATACGAAGCTAAGGACGGAAAATATGGTGAAGACGGTAGTGAGACGTTTGATGCTTTCAAAGCAAAGGAAGCGGAAAACAAGGAACAGGCTTCAACTACATTCTCAAACAGTCTTGGCGATTTGAAAAAGAACATCGAGTATCTGATAGGCATGGAACGCCAGTCTGGAAGCATGGATGTAATTACTCCGCTTTATGTGTCGCGTATGCTGAATGTACCTTTGGAAGAGGTGGAACGAGTGATGAAGGACATGAATGTATGAATAAATCATCGCAACGAATACTCGATTGTTGGGGCATCCTAAGAAAATGATACTCGCCACACCATTTGATATAGTGTGGCGAGCCAAGAGGAGTCTGGCAATAAAGCCCACTCTTTATCCACTTGGTTGCCCGTTGATGCAGTTGGTTCTTCCCCCTGCGAGCGAAGTACAGGTTTTCTGGCCTTCATAACGTCCACCCTAAGTTATTCAAGAGTCTGTTTAAGGTCGCTACCTCCCATAGCCGACCGAATACAAAGTTACAAATAAAATACCTAAAACATGTCTGAAACAGGAAGGAACTTACTGAAAATAACGAAATTGGATTTATCTGGGCAAAAATTAGAAGAAATACCTGAATATGTGTATCAATGTAGGAATCTCAGAAAATTGATTTTACATGAAAACAATATAGGAAAAATTCCTTCTAAAATAAAGGCTCTAAAAAGGCTCAGATTGTTAGACCTGTCAAATAACAAGTTGTCTGTTATAAATTCCAAGGGAAATCATTGCATCCAAAATAGAACAACTTATTTTGATAGGAAACGAGCTTAAAAAAGTCTGTCTCAATGATTGGGAAAACCTTAAAAGACTCAATGTGAGCAATAATGATATAAAAACGATTGAGTTGTATGGTGATTTATCAAACTTGGAATATTTATGGTTCGGAAACAATCCGTTACAAACAATAGTCATACCGCAGGCATCGCTACCCAAGGTAAAAGGCATTTATACATATACCCATCCTCAAAAACTAAAAGAAGTGAATATTAGGTATCAACAGCTTCTGTCGAAACGGGAAAATGTTGCATACATATTTTGGAATCAAATATACAGTAGTCAAAATAAAATAAAAAATATGACAGCTACAGAATGTAAAAAACAGTCACAACAACTTTTGGCTGACTATCTTGAAAAGTTACATAAAGCCCCTAATGATCAAGAGACAATAACAGCATACCATGATTGGTATAACAATGCGTGTGTTATGTTTGTTAATAAATTTGGAAATAATGACCCAGATGTAGTTAAACGATGAAATGTAAACAATAAAGGTAACGGTTATACGCTTCAAGATAATTATTACGATATAAGTTCTTCTTATGCAATACTCCTTTCAAGAATGGAAAATGACGAAATGGAATCAAATAAAAAAATGGAAAATCAAAAGCATCTAAAAGTTTTCATAAGTCATTCCAGCAAGGATAAATATTTTGTGGAAGCATTAGTGCGATTACTGGAATTTATAGGATTAGATGATAGTACATTGTTTTGCAGTTCTGTTCAAGGGTATGGAATAGGTTTTAATAATGACATATACGATACACTCCAAGAACAATTTAAGAATTACAACTTGTACGTCATCTTTATTCATTCTAAAAATTTTTACAGCAGCAACGCTTCACTAAATGAAATGGGAGCAGCATGGGTAATGAAAACAGATTTCTGCTCTTTCTTGACTAAAGATTTTGATTTTAAAGATATGAATGGAGCGATAAAGCCCAATGACAAAATATCAATAAAGGTTGACAATGATGACGCTAAGAGCTTATTGAATGATTTTAAAGAGCATATATGTCGAATTTTTAACTTGCCGTCCAAAAATGGCAATATATGGGAGAAAAGACGAGATGAGTTCTTGAAAACCGTGCTTAATCCATAGTCCAAACGTCACATTATCATAAATATTCCATTTTACAAATAGATTCTGTTATTATGTGGTCAGACAATGAAACAACGCAAGATTTGTTAGGCTATCAAGTCCATGCAGACTTGCTCAGAAAGATAATATTGAATGATGCCATGTTGCCTATCTCAATTGGAGTTTTTGGCAATTGGGGATCCGGAAAAAGCAGTTTGATGTTATTGCTTCAGCAGTCATTACAAGAATGGGAGGAGTCACAACAAAATGAGCATAGCATCATACTCCAAGTTTATTTCAATAGTTGGCAGTTTGAGAGTTATGACTCCACCAAGTTGACAATGATAGAAAGTATATTGGAAGCACTTGACAAAGACATTAACACACGGAAAAATGTATTTGAGCGAGCAGACGATTTACTTGCAAGAATAAACTTTCTGAAAGTTGGTATCTTCATTCTTAAAAAAGCATATGACAACCTTACTCCTGGTTGGTTGAAGAAATGGCTGCCTAAAAAGGATGACATAGATAAGATAACGGGAAAGGATAAATATAACAACCTACTTGAAGATGTAACCAAAGGTAATACTTCAAAATTCATTGCCACTTTCAGAGAACTTTTCGAGGATTTGGTTGAAGACATGAGGTATAAAGCCGTAATAGTTTATGTTGACGATTTAGATAGATGTGACCCCAAAAGAATTATCGGTTGCTTGGAGGCCGTTAAGTTATTTGTGAATGTAAAGAAAACAGCTTTTGTCATTGGTGCGGATGAACGTATCATTGAATATGCCATAAGTCAGCATTATCCAATTCAGATGAAGAAAGAGGATATATCCAGTCCATTTTCTGACTATTTGGAGAAACTTATTCAATTGCCATATAAACTGCCGCGTTTGTCCGACAATGAACAAGAGACTTACATTACGCTTCTTCTATGCAAAAATCATTTGAATGAGATTCATTTCAACCAAATACATCAGAAATATTTAGAGTTCAGAAAAACAGACAAGCATTCCAAATACAATATAGATGACATAAAGGCAAATATTCCAGAAAATCAAAATATTGATTTTTATGCTGTAGAATATCGTTTGCCAATTGTCCCTATCATTAAGCAATTCTTAAACGGAAATCCAAGGCAACTCAAACGATTTTTGAACACTTTATATGTACGCCAAGAGTTAGCAGATGTAGCAGGATTTAGGGATATTCGTCCCGATGTGCTAACAAAAATTATGGTACTGGAATACAATACACTGTATAATTCCCGATTTGAAGAACTGTATAAACTTCAAAATGCGAATGGAGGTGTTTTGCCATTGGAAGACGTAGAACAAGAAGCAAAAACGGAAGAGGGAATCCAAAACCCACAATGGAAAGACAACTGGTCGTCAGACTACTTGAAGCAATGGCTAAGTTCAGAACCGTCAATGAAAGATATAAATCTGCAAAATTACTTCTGGGTAGCACGCGATGCATTGAAGAATGAAAAACCAATAGCCTCGTTGGTCACGAGTAAAGTAATGTTGCTGTTTCAAAGATTGTGTACCTTGCAAACGATTGTTACGATGAAACGGGGATTGCCAGGAATTATTAATGCTTGTGACGATTCGGAAAAAGACATGATTATCCATTTGATAAACGATAATCTAAGAAAAGATCCAAAATCAGAGAATTGTTGGAGAATACTGAATTGCGACGAGAACAATTTATTGTTAAGTAATAACATTGACAGAATTAAATTATTATTCAGCAATATACGAACAGAAAATATTGATGCAAAAGCGGATGTGTTTTTTGTTAGGATGCAGTCTTCAAGTGAGGAAATACGTAACTATATAGATACATTGCCCAAAGCAAAACCTTTGTCAAGGGCTATAGAACGAAGAAATCAAAGACAATAAACATGGGTACATCACAATCTCATAATTTAAAATCGACTCCCAACTGGACAGCCACTAAACGTGCCATGACGAGCATTGCAAATGGGACAGGAAATAAATCTGCGTCAAATGCAAAATTTATAGGAAACTTTGGTACGGCACTTGGTAATGGGTTGTATCGAGGCGGTGGAAACGGTGGACATGGAGGTCGTAGAGGCAGTTCGTTTGGTCGTGCAGGAGGACGAGCTGTTACAAGATTGACAGCCGTCCTAAATGGTGTCAAGCAATATGGACTTATAGCAAGCTTGGGAGTTGACAACTTACCTGATGCACAAAAGCCAAAAACGCCACAAGATTTTAAGGAGTTACTGCTGAATGAAATTATTGGAGACAATGATTCCACGATGGATGATGCAGCAGCAACCTATGCTATGGATAAAGTGCTGAATGATATTTTGTCAGATTGCAAAGATGGACAAGAAATTGAAGAAAGACTTCAAAATGCAAATGAAGATGATATTTGTGAATGGATTATAACCTTTGAGGTGGAGTATATATTGGAATACTCGGCGGAATTGTTTCAAAGTCACATATTTGATAAAGGTAGCAATCCTGAGGATATAAAGAGAGAGATCAGAGGATGGTTGCATAACGAATTGGACGAGAAGTTGAGCAAAGAAATGACTCAAATCGACTTCAACAGCCAAGACGGAAAAGATTATCTTGATTCATTAACATCCGAAATTTTAGATATATGGAAACAAGAATAAGCATCAATTATACGCCGTCAAGAATAAGTGAAGTATTTGGAACTTTTACTATTTCTTTCCGAGGAATTGACGGACAAATTCGCTCAGTTGATACAAAATTCGACCCCAAACAACTATGGGAGTTTTCGCGAGACACGACTTCTGTTGCTTTTGACTTTCTAATATTGGCGTCGATTGTATATAATGTGGACAGGGCTGTACATCGTCTGTCATATTCAGATGATGGATGGAAACGAGATTTAGTATTGTTGGATGTACCTGTTATCAATCTTGCCATGATGAATCATGGACGCGAAGCATTTAATAGAGCCATAAGTTTTCTTACTGGAGACAATTGGAACATACATTTCGTCCAAGCCAATCCTTATGATTATCGTCCGACAAAAAATATTAGAGATTACGACCAACAAGAGTTTGAAAAAGTTGCTTTATTCTCTGGCGGTTTAGACTCATTAATCGGTTTTATTGATGAAACGAATACGTTGTCTGCCAACAAAAAAGTACTACTTGTTTCTCATATGGAACTGGGTAAGGAACATAGCGACCAAAAAAGTATTTTAGAATATTGCAGAGAAAACAACATTTTTCAAAACAAATTTGAGCAAGTACTTCTAAATGCAGGTTTAAAACCTAAGTCATGGAATGTAAAGAGAACTCCATCTGAAAGCACATTCCGTTCAAGGTCATTGTTGTTTTTTGCCGCTGGAATATACGTGGCACATAAAATATCACCAAACACTCCACTAATAGTACCCGAAAATGGAACAATATCAATAAATATACCTTTGGATAGCGGACGTAGAAGTGCTTGCAGTACAAGGACTACTCATCCCACATTCATAAAACGAATACAAGAAGCACTTCAATTGGTCGGTATCAACAATACTTTTAACAATCCATACAGATTGAAATCAAAAGCAGACATGATGAAAGACTGTGACAATGATGTGAATAAGAGTGTAATATTAAGACAATTATACTCAAAATCATGTTCTTGTGCAAAAAGAGGACATAATAGTCATTGGGATAAACCTGGTGACGTTATACGCAATAAAAAAATCACTCATTGCGGAATGTGTCTGCCATGTTTGTATAGAAGAGTTTCTTTAGATATTATAGGATTGGATTCAGCAGAATATGTTGGAACCGATGTCATGCATGGAACCAAGTACAATCTGAATATTCATAAACAGAAAAGAAACCATGATTTCAATGCCTTATTGTTTTTTATAAAGAACCGAATGGATGCAAATATCATCCGAAGAGAACTCTTTATGAATGGAATACGTAGCAAGCAGGATCTCGATGATTATGTGTCGTTAGCGTTACATTCATATCTGCAAGTAAAAGATTGGATTGCAAGGAAAGGAACTCCCGAAATCAAAGGTAAAGCAGGTATCGTATGACAATAGATACACATTGCCATTATGATATGATGGAAAATCCTGCAGAATATATTAGCAAGGCTGAAAATCAAGGTGACATAATTATAGGAATGACAAATCTGCCAAGTCATTATAGAATAGGGAAAGAACATGTCGTGGGATATAAACACATACGCTTGTCATTAGGTTTTCATCCACAGTTGGCAGCCATATCACAGCATGAATTGCTTATATTTGACAGTCTCGTTAATTCCACTTCATACATAGGAGAAATAGGGTTGGATTTTTCTTCTGCATATTCAAACTCGAAAGACATTCAAATAAAAAGTTTGAGACATATCCTTTCTAAAATATCCGGTGATACGCATAAGCTTGTAAGTGTACACTCTCGAAAAGCAGAGAAAGAGTTACTTGCATTACTTTTAGAATACAGAATACCAAACGTTGTTTTTCATTGGTATTCAGGAAGCATATCGTTGATAACAAAAATCGTCTCAGCAGGATATTATTTCTCCGTAAACGAAGCCATGACGAAATCGACTAATGGAAGGAGAATATTATCAACAATACCTAAAGAAAGAATTCTTACAGAGAGTGATGCGCCTTACAATAAACAATATAATATAAGAAACACATTAGAATATCTTAATATGTCGGAAACTGAAATATATCAGAATTTCAGATGTTTGATAAATAGAATGAAATATTGATTATGACAGCAGACCAGCATATCTGAAGTTGATTTTCGAGATTACAATAGAGACGAGTAACCATCATCTTCTTTGCACAAAGAAGCATAAAC
>ERZ1026844.1912-NODE-1912-length-11862-cov-4.329804_pt1 | contig 11862 bp, 18 predicted proteins | sample MGYA00380152_ERZ1026844 | MGnify/ENA primary metagenome ERZ1026844 (study PRJEB33269, sample SAMEA4719788) | human gut metagenome | biome: human-associated habitat; feature: organic feature; material: feces | place: Cameroon | collected 2013-10 ... | reverse complement strand
GCACTTTCTTTGAACATACTGTCCGCTCCGCGCCGCTCAGCACCGTCTGAAGGTTATCTTGTCGGCACATTCCATGCTGTTTCCTAATCCCATATAAAAACGGATTTTGCTCAATATTTAACCTCCTTGTTCATACCCTCAATGCAGCAGCCATGATAGCCTGAATAATATAAATCCTCTGTATATCCGATTGCTTTACCCCCTGAATATGTTGCATGCAGCCAGTAATTAAGCGCACCTAATCGGAAAAAACCAGCATACTTTATACCTACGGGACGAATGGCCATGCGATTATAATAGGCATTATCGCCCTTAATTCCGGAGTCCTTATATTGATGTTCGGGATTATAAAACAGCTCGCCGAACATATCTTCCGTAATCTCTATGCCCGTATATATCTCTATGATTTTAGAAAACAGCCCGATATTCATTCCGTTGCATTTTAAGTACGGTTTGCTGTTAAGTTTCCTTGTGTACTTAATAGATACCGTGGGATATCCTTCCTTCGTAATAGGAACACTGCCTATGTGTATAACGCCGTCCTCCACATCAATATGGTATTCATGCACCGCTTTATCACTGTTGTCAATTCTTTTATCCGTTTCAAGTACAAATTTTTCTTCTTCAACGACCTGCTTCATCATTTGATAACAATTCCAATCATAATTCCAAGCCGTTTCTCTTTCTTCCGAAACAAGCGGCTTATATGTGCAGCCGCCAAAGCCTGCGCAAAAAACCAGCAATACAAAAAGCACCGAAACATTCAAAACACCCTTAGCCATTTATTCACCCCCAGTACGGAATATCAAAACTGACTCTCCACTAAAATTTATATAATATTCTTGCGTTTTCAAGGCGAAAACCAATGCATTGTTCAAAACCCCTCCGACACATTTACATATCTAAAACTCCAAATAGCCCTGCTGTTGCCATACATCTAATGTTGCCTGCGCTTCAAAAGCCAAAATCGGATTATCCTTGTTATTGGCAATGCCCGATAATACTTCTTTAGCCTCATTAATGTATACCCCTAATCCCAAGCAATGAGCCGCTACAAGTGCCTTAGTGCGATCGTTTTTATTTTTGAGCAGCTCTAAAAGAAATGATTTATCCGATTCCGCTTTTATTTGATGAAACAGTTTTCCCAATTGCTTCATCGCAGCATTATTTCGTCTCACATCATTTTTCTCGGTACAGTCATTCAAATCAGCGCAGTATTGCAGATACCTTTCCGCATAATTTTTTATCATACCTGCACCCCGCGCTTTGCATATTCCGCATAAAAATCCTTAAGCGCCCTTTCCTTCTGAAATTTATCAGTCCGGCTTTGCGCTTTATACATTTTTCTTAAAGCGCTTCAAAGACAAATCCCCACTGCCGGGCATATTTCTGCGCCGTTGAGCCTTCGCTGCCATGCAGCGTTATGCCGTCCGTCTGAGTACACAGCGCCGCCTGCGGAAATTCAATATTATCGTTAAGCACATAAATATCTCGCAAGCGCGGACGGCAGCCGAACGCCGCCGCTTCTATTTTCTCAACACTCTGCGGAAGATAGTATTCTCTGTCCCACTTGCCTTCGGGATAAGCAACCAACACAGTCATATCTTTGCTGTACAGCACTCCGTTTTCGCTTTTGAAATGCACAGATGCCTCCGTTTCAATGCTTTCAAGGCTTAAACAGTTATAAAATGCGGTAGTTTCAATTTTTTCAACCCCGCCGGGAAGCACAATTTTTCTTAAATTCTGACACCCGCTGAATGCCCCGCTCCTGATAACTTTTACTGTTCCCGGAAGAGTAATATATGACATCCTCTTTTTGTGAAATGCATTGGCGCCTATTGCCGTTACGGCTGCGCCGTCTATATTCTCCGGCATGACAATATGATCGTTATCAATATTGCTGTCTGTAATCTCTATTTCCTGCCTGCTGCCGTTATAATACAAATACTTCCACTGCACAGCACCGGCAGCATCCGGCGTCACTGTACACTGCGCATTGCAGCCGCCCAGCAATATGACAACAAAAAGCAACGCAATAACACCGTAACAGCCCATGACCGCAGCACTCAAGCCGTTCTTTGTGCACTTCTTCATGATTTATCGTGCCTCCCTGAATCCGCCCCGAAATATCAGGTATTCTTCATCATGTATGGGGCGATAATAGATAAGCTCGGCTCCCGGAGCAAACACCGTCCCGCCCACGGTACGGCTTTTTACGCATATTGCCTGCGGCATAAACTCCGTTCCCTGTATGTTTGCGTTTTTCAGCATTCCCGTCCAGTCAGATTCTCTTACGGTGCGCTTTACCGTTAAATTCACAAGCTCCGTTATAAACGCGATATCAAAGCCTTCCCCCTCATCCTTACCCTGCATATTCATATTGCTGTAAAGCACCGTTAAACTGCTTTCATTTTTATCATTCAGTGCAAAAAACACCTCTGCGCAGTGCAATTCGTCCAGCATAAGCCTGTAATATGCCGCGCAGTTATACGAAACAGACGAAAGATAATCAAATTCGCTGTGCTTTTTATACTTTTCAACAAACTGCTCCGTACATTCTTCGTAATAAAGTCCCGCATTGTACTTATCCGCAATTCTTTCTATATCCGTCCTGCACCTTTCGGCACTTTTTACCGCCTGTTCCCGCGTGATTTTCCCATTCATCCCGCATCCTGAACAGATAAACACCGCAATTAAAACGCCCGCAGCTAAAGCTGCCCTCCATTTCAAAACTCATCCCCCCTGAAAAACAACATTTTTCTCTCCGCTTATATGCTCAACAGCCTCTTATTTCTCCCAAACCTCACCTATACCGTTTTTTGCATCGGGGTCTGCGCTGTCGGATATCCCATACGGCGGCTTTCTGTGCCCGTAAAACTTTATCCCGCTTACCGAATCGGCATATACCTGCACATAAAGCACTGTCGGCTTTTTCATGCTTTCATTGTCCTTGCCCGGAAAGCAGACATACGCAATAAGCATATATTGACCGGCGCCGCCAAGAAGCTCCCTGTCTTCCTCCGTCATCGCGTCTGCATCAATAAGCGCCATATAGCACATTATGCTATCGCCTTCACAAACAGATTCGCCCAGCGCAAAATCAGCCTTTCCCTCGTTCTCTTGCTTTACGCCGCCCTCAAGCAGCCGCAGCATCACTGCCGCATAATTCCGCGCATAATTGCTCTTATCACCAGCAGCTTCTTCAGTTGCTCTTTGATCTTTGTATGCCGTTGTCATCGCGCCGTTAAGAGCATATATGCTTCTGTTTCCGTTATGTACAACAAGCAGCTTGTTCCCTGCATCAGCCCTGAATTTTTCCGCATCCGACATATTATCATTCTCAAACCCCTGAATATACGATGCATACAGCGGCTCAGAATCCTCCGTATTTGCATGCATTTCCAGTGTTTTCAGCACCATATCCTTTACATTCTGCTCGGACTGCTCTTTTGCGCAGCCGGCCGCAAGCACCGCAAGCGCAAATATGAAAATCACCGACAATATTTTATACATTCTCTTCATATCCTTCACCTCTTAAAATAAAAATATATATCTTCCTGCAGACGCTTTTTATGAGTTGCGTAATGATGTTCAAAAAACACATCCCCGTTTTCCAATGTGCCTGCCCCGACATAAAACATCGCCGCCCACTGTCTGTATATTTTTAACTTGCGCACGAATCCGGCGTTTTTCAAACAGAAGCCGATGCCGCCCATATAACAGAATATCCCGTTCTTCAGGATGCTTAATTGTTTTCTCTCGGCCGGTGTTTTTGCATATACTCAATACTCTTTTTTGCTGCAGCACGAATATCCGCATCATCCTGCGCAGCATAATTCCGCAGCAGCTCCATATTCTTCGCCGACGGATAGTATTTCAGCCCGCCAAGCGCGGTAAACATCAGCTCCCTGCATATTTTTTCAAAACGCAGCTTTCCCCGTTCATCACTTTCCAACCCGAATTCCGCCGCCGTAAGGGACACCGGCTTAAGATAGGAAATCAAAATGCTTTCCATTTCCTCGCTTTTCCACGATGCCAGCATTCGCATTGTAAAAGGCAGATAAAACACATCCACCGGGCAATGCGCCAGCTCTAAAAGCCGGTTATGCATTTTCTTTGGCTTAAGCTGCCTGAATGCATTATCATATCTTACACATATGGCAGCAGGCATAGGTTTCCCCGCCTTTGCAATATAATAATCAGACGCTTTGAAATGCATATACATCCCGATCACAGTATCGGCGCAGTTCTTCACCTTGTCATATACAAGCTGCGGAATCAGATATACCCTGACATATTCCGATTCAAACAATTCTATGTATTCGCGCATTATTTCACCCGAAGCATGAAGGTTCATATTGTCCACCTGAGCAAGATAATGAATATCCGTCCCCAATTTTCGATTTATTTCCTCAAACATACGCCCAAGAATCAATCGGTCATGCTCTGAGCAGCAATAAAGTCTGCCCTGCTTTTCCTGCTCAATAAAATCCGCTAAAACCCTTTCCATTTGCATCTCCTACCACAAATACTTAAAATATCCCGTACCCCTCGGAGGTCGCAGCTGGATTGACGATAATGCATCTCACATTTTCCCTTGAATATCATATATCTTTGATTCAATACAATAAAACGAATCGTTCCGCCTCGCTTTGATTATTCCCGTTCCATCATTTTTTTGGCAATACAGATACATTCATCTATGCTCTTGGTAAAAGTTATTCCGAAGGCTTCCGAGAAAACCTCGTAGATTATCATGCCGTTTTGTTCTGCGTTGTGCTCAAATTTTGATGAAATTTCCATGCTCTCGATATCATATTCATCCGGCGGAGCGTGGTTCAGCAGGTCTATCGGATCCCACTTATCGATTTCTTTTTTTATAATCTCAAAATTAATTTTATCCGACATTATAACACTTCTCCCAAAATAGATTACATAAATTATTCTACATTTGCCGCCAAACGCCCGCGCATATTGTATATAAACTCATATGCACGATTGCTCCCATATTCATAACTTCGCAGCATCCGCCCCGCGCTGTATTACTGCAATACTTAAGCGTCACAGTAATACATACAAACTCCGCTCAATCTGTCACCTCCTTGTCCATTTCCTCAATACAGCAGCCAAGATAACCAATAAAGCACATTTCTTCCTTGAAAATTACACTCAAATTCTCCCACATTTCGTCCCACCTTCTGGAAGCATGTATACTGTATGTTATTTCCCATATAGTCAAATACTCAGAATGCTCGTTCCATTTAGGCATGACGAACATTTGGTGATAATAAACAAGGGCGCTGCTCACATCCCCAAAAAATCACATCAAATCCCAGTTTGCAAAATCATCAATTATATACCTTTCAAACTCTTTCCACGCAACAGCGTAAGGCTTAGGATCTTCATCCTTCATTCGTTTAATATCGTGTATATTCCCCGCAAATGTCAATTGTTTTCCCGGTATTACTTTAGCCGAGGTACTCAGGAGTTCCAGCGCATACAACATTTTTCTTCCTTTCTCCCTTTCATATACAGCGGGAACAAAAAACTGCGGAATGAACCCCACCGTTTTTAGTTTTTCCGGCGTCAGTATTTCATCCGAGATTACACCGTAAACATACACAACCGGCACAGTATGCCCTGGATACCATTGAGCCTCATCCACTTTTATGAAATGCACGAACTTGTCAAGCTTTCCTTTTTCTTCGGCATAATTGCTTTTCAATTGATACGCATATATATCTCCCGTTCTCCATTCACAACGATACAGCCTATGTTTCTTCACTTTTTTCTCTTCCGGCTGAGGTGAGAGTATTTTTTGTTCCAGTTCTTTCAATGCTTGTTCCCTGATTTTCGCACTTCCGCAGCCTTCACATTCCCACCGTGTTATATCGCTTCCTTCCTTTATATAATATAATGCTTTCTCTTTAACCGCTTCTTCCAGCCTTCCGAAATTCCATTGTGTATCTGCCAATGCAAACCAAAATACCGCCGCATCATCAGAATCCGACAGGCAATATTCATTTTGCTCTATTAACTCCTGAGTAATTTCCTTCCCGGATTTTCCTTTACGCAGCTGTTCTTTATAATAATCTCTAACTTGCTGTGCCATATCATTCTGATACAGCAGTGGTCCCCATGTTCCCATAGCAATCAACTCCTAATTTCCCGTCCAATATAATATACGGTACGAAAGCGGGTTGCCTATTGCATCATATGTTATGCTCTCCCCGTTCCACGAGGTAAGCTGATCTCCCCACGCGGCATTATTATACTCATATACCGTCGCCGTGCCGCCCGCCGGGTTTTCATCATCGGTATATCCGTACTCCGTGCGCGAAAGTATGTTTCCGCAGTTATCATAGGCATACACACAGGTTTTCTGCGAATACGGGTTAGTATCACAACGGCAATACTTACTGGTAATGTATGAATTATTTTGTTAGCGCTATTAGAGTTCGTTTGGCAGCTGATTTAATGTCTTTATCCGCGCTAGTTTCCAAAGATGCGATAATATCCCTTACTTCTTCTGATGGATAATACTTCAATCCATAGATAGCCGTAAATGTCAGTTCTCGTTTCATAAACTCCACTGACGGGAAATACTGTTGTTTATCATCACAAATTCCAACATCATACGCCGAAAAGGAATCTTTAGCACAATAGGATAATAACAAATCCTTCATCTCCGGCATCATCCAAGAGGCAAGCATCCGCATCGTAAAAGGTAAATAAAATGCATCCCGCGGGCTATGTGCAAGCTCCATCAGATCTTTCGCAAGTCTTTTCGGTTTCAATTTTCTAAATGCATCATCATATCTAACATAAATATGTGCCGGTGCCGGTTCTCCGGGCCTGGCGATATATTCATCGGACGACTTGAACTGCATATACAATTGGAAGACCAGCGTATCACAGTCTTTTATTTTATCCGATACCATTTGCGGAATCAAATATCCTTTCACACCTTCTGACGAAAATCCCGTGATGTATTTAGCAACAATACTTCCGGCGCCTGGGATATTGAACGCATCCAACTCCGCAAGATAGTGATAATCAGTACCTGCATAGCGATTGATCTCATCTAATAATTTATGCAGCAATTCCTTGTCCGCCTTCGGATAAAAATAATCCAGCCCTTTTTTTTTCACGCTCAATACTGGCAATTAACACTTTGCTATAGTTCTGCATCCGTCATTCCTCGTTTCACCAAAGGCAATTTATATCCCACCCTTCTCCGTCGGTCACCGAGGTTATGTTCCCCGCCGCATCGTAGGTGTAAACAAGCGTGCTGCTTACATCCCCAAAAAGAAATTTTACATCGCTCTACCGCAGCTCAGGTACCCATCGCATAGTCTTTATATAAGAATTATACAAATCAGTTTGCTTGCAAGTCTTATCGAATATATTTGCAGCCGCGCCCTCAACCAAATTCATAGGATTGATTGTCATTTTCCCTTCCGTCAACTCGTCTTTATAATAAAAACCTGCAATGACCGGCTGTTTTACATTTACCTCATTCTTGGGTTTCGTATAATATGTCCAATATAATTGCGGATAATTTCTAATAAAGGTCTGACCGACATACATGCCTATATCCCGCATTATAAAATGAGTGCAACCGTAAACTTATCTTTATTGATGGAAGATTCTCCAAACAACTCAGCCATATCTTTCATAGCCTTCATTTCACTTTTGGATACTTTTTCAGTCCGTGCTATGTTCAAAAACCAGTTCCAAACAATAATCAACGACTTTGCCGAATAATCAATTTCATTAACAGGTACTTTCAAATCCGTCGCACAGCGTTTTTGAAAATACTCCGTCCTTTCGGGAATTTTCGAAATATACCATTCAAAATTCTCCCTCGCCTGCTTTGATGACATATTGTAATAATCAAGCCCCCACGGCGGAACAAGCAAATCATAGCAAATATCGCTTTTATAGCGATTGCAGTTAGTCATACACAATAAACCTCGCCATATGCGGCATAAAACTAGACTTTAAGCAGCCAAACCGCCCCTTTTGCCGTTTATATCAGCACAGTGTTCCCGTCAGCGCTTCTTTCCATTGCTTTTTATGCCTTTTAATAATCATAAAGGGAACCGCTGCCGTGCCGCCCGCCGGGAATCAGCAAACTTCTACTCTGCCACCGTCATCTGCTTCATCACTATCCTGCCACCGTCCGGCATGTCCAGAATTAAATCCTTCTTTTCCATATGATAGGTGCCGCGATACAGCACATCATACTCAGTAAAGCTCTCCTTGCTCTCATCCGGTATGCGTATGCTGAAGTTTCCGTCATACATCGATATCTGAAGCCGCGTTACGGTTCCGTTGCTGTTCCATATCTTCCCGTCGTCAATGGGCATCCTTATCTCCGTTCTTTCCGTTTTGTTTACTACCGTCATTTCGCCGTATATGTCAAAAATCATATGCGGGCATATGCTCTCCCATCTGCCCTTGGGCACTTCCGTTGACGACTCCGAACACGCCGAACACAGCGCCACAACAAGCAGCATTGCAATAACAAACACTATACTGAATACCTTTTTCATACTTTCTCCTTTCACGGGTACTCCTTCCCGTCCACTGTCGCCGGGCCAACCCGCTTCATCACTATTCTGCCGCCGTAGCGAAGATCCATTATCAGCGTGTTACCCTTCTTGCTCCATGTCCCCCAATATATTGATTCATGTTTATTTTTTATATCATGAATTCCGAATATCGCTCCCAAATGCGAAACATAAATATCGGTTGTTGTACCGTCCGCATTCCACAGCACACCGGTATATTCCCATTCCCCTCCAAAATCAATATACATACGGGGATATTCGCTTTCCCATCTGCCTGTCAAAACCACACGCACCGATACACACGATGTCAACATCACCGCAAGCACAATCAATACATTTATAACTGTTACAATTTTATATAGGAACCTTTTCATATTGCCCCACCGCATCACGGGTACTCCTTCCCGTCCACTGTTGCCGGGCCCACCCGCTTCATCACTATTCTGCCGCCGTAACGAAGGTCCATTATCAGCGTGTTCCCTTTCAGGCTCTGCGTTCCCCAATATATAGGATTGCTATCGCCTTCCTCAGTTTCCATTTTACTGATCCCAAACCTTCCGCCCAAGTACCAAAGTTGAATTTTAGTCACCGTACCGTCCGCATTCCATAATAGCCCGACATTTTCCTGTCCGCAATCAATATACATACGGGGATATTCGCTTTCCCATCTGCCGGTCAAATTAATATACGGCCAATAGCATGACGATGCGTACAGTGCAAATATTATCAATAAACTCACAACGGCTATATACTTAATCAATATCTTTTTCATATCTGCCCACACCGCATCACGGGTACTCCTTCCCGTCCACTGTCGCCGGGCCAACCCTTTTCATCACTATTCTGCCGCCGTCATTAAGATCAAGTATAAGCGTATTATTGTGACACTTATAGTAGCCCCGAAAAATTGTTTTTTTCGTTTCTGCATTGCTGATGTAAAATCCCGGAATCCATCCTGTTTTAATTTCCGTCACCGTACCGTCCGCGTTCCACAACACACCGGTACATTTCTCTGCAAAATCAATATACATGTGCGGATATTCGCTTTCCCATCTGCCGTCTGGAATCGAAGAAGCATAAGTACAGGACGATAATGACAATGCAGACACAACCGATATAATTATAAGCAGTAAGATACTGCACAAATTTCTTTTCACAATAACACCCCCTAATTTATAAACCAAATCGTCACAAATGTACCGCCCGCTCTTTTAAGAAAGGTGTCGGCTTCACCGCCCGGATCTGCCTTCCCCGTTGTTTCAATAGTATACCGGGGATACTCAAGGCCATGAATGATTATAGAAACCGGCTTGCATGGTTTTTGCCTCTTTAACCGCGAAATTATCAAAGCCTCCGCAATGCTTCAACCTGCCTTTGCACTTTCTTTGAACATACTGTCCGCTCCGCGCCGCTCAGCACCGTCTGAAGGTTGTCCCCTCTTATTGTCTTTTGAGTGAAAGCACAGAAATCCTCATACCGAATATCTCTGTATGCCCCTGCAAGCTCATCAATCCCGAATACGCCCTCCTGCAATATGAAGCCGTTTCTTGCCGCCGTAAGACATTCCTGATGCGGATCCCCGGCACAATTCAGCCTTGTCCACGCCTCAAGATAATCGCGATGCTTTTGAAATGTATTTCTGTCCAATCTTTCACGAATATCGCATAATGTTCCGTTTATTCTGCTAAGTGCCTCGGAAAGATACTCATTCTGCACATATGCATTTATGCTCATATAAGCAAAATTCCCGGTTTTTTCAACATAGCTGTCCGCATCGTCTGTGATTGCATCATTTTCCCGCAGCTGCATCGCAAGCTCCGCCCCGTCTCCCATTCCCAGAGCTGCACTCAGCAATTCCGCACTGCGGGCGCATGCGCCGTCAAAGCCCAACAGAATTTCCAAATCCGCAGCATATCCGTCCCCGGCACAGTATTGCACCCCTGCTTTTCTGCCTGCTTCTGCCCCGCCGAAAATCACGGCGGCATTGTCATCCCATGTTTTTGCCTCTTTCTCCGCAGGCTTTATGCTTTCCAGCTGCCGCAGCGCATTTGTTATATCGTCTTTTGAAAGATCCCCGTATATAACAGCACAGGCATTTTCCGTGCTTATCATTTCCCTATGGAACCGCATAAGCTGCTCAAGCGTCAGCGCTTCAACATCACTTTGTCCGCCCATTATATAGCCTCCGATATTTTCGGGCATATAATTTTCAAATATATATCTTTCTATCTGCCCGTAATATCTGTTGGATATCTGCTTAAGCACCACTTTTCTTTCCTGCACAAAATCAGACTGCATCCATTGCGGCGTTTGGAAAATGCTTCCGATAAGCTTAAGCTGATTATCCAACTCCCCCTTGCAGGCACTTATCCCGAAATAAAGCATGTCCCTGTATGTTGAGCCCCGCATGTTTGTTCCCATACGGCGAGTCTGCATATACAGCTCCCGTTGAGGTGTCCCGCCCAGTCTGCGGAACATCATATGCTCCGCCATATGCGTAATGCCACGCTCGCCGCAGCGTTCATACACCGTTCCTGCCCTGAACGCCGCCGCGCACCCGACCTTTTTGCAAGCCTCTTTAGTTATGCACACCCTCAGCCCGTTATCCAGTACTGTTATGTTCCGTTTCATACTCTTTTACCGCTTATCTTCTCCTGAACGGATTGATTATTTCCCAAAAAGTCAAATCACCCGTCGGAGTATTTCGTTCAAATTCTTCTTCCCACGGCCAACGCCACATACGCTGAATTCTCCATGTATAACGGGCGTTGTCCCAAAATTCCTTCATTATATCATCATCGTTTTTATTGAATTTCTTGCGTCCTGTATTATTTCCTTTAGGTACACGGCTATGTTCCTCACTATCCGGATGAGCCTTGTTGCGTTCGCGGGCCCCGCTTGGCCGACGGTTTTCGCTGCCTTTTCTCGGATCCTTTCGCGGTGTAAAATTAGGCTTCTTTGCAATGCCCGCTATCAGCATTGACTCAAACTCTTTTTGCGGCAGTCCTTCGGAATAAGGGCAACTAAACGAATGACAGTCCTTCAGTTTCACTCCATCAAATCGTATTCTGCAATGGCCGCAAAAATCCACATATCCTACCGGGCAATTTCCACAATACGAATATGAATTTGTATCCGAAAAATCCGTATTAATATATCCGTCCGCATTTATAAATCTTCCCGTTTCGGGGTCATAATAGCGGGATTGGAGATAATACATCCCCGTCTCGCCATCATAATAATACCCTCTGTACCTGAACGGATTCAGGTTTGCCAGCGCGCCGGT
>ERZ1026844.1896-NODE-1896-length-11970-cov-5.252371_pt1 | contig 11970 bp, 8 predicted proteins | sample MGYA00380152_ERZ1026844 | MGnify/ENA primary metagenome ERZ1026844 (study PRJEB33269, sample SAMEA4719788) | human gut metagenome | biome: human-associated habitat; feature: organic feature; material: feces | place: Cameroon | collected 2013-10 ... | reverse complement strand
GTCCGCAGGCCCCGCCGACTTCGAGGCTCGCCTGAAGCAATTCATGCAGGCCTCCGACAGCCGTCTGTCTGACCTCAAGCTCAACGACCGCCGCTCCTCCCGCCGCGGTGGCCACCGCTGAGCTTCTTCAAGTGAAACCCCAAGATTTCCCCCGCCCCCGGCTCCGGCCGGGGGTTTTCTTCTGCCCGGATGCCCAGAGCCTCGGCCCATAAAAAATGCGTGCTTTCCCAACCTTCGGAAAAGCACGCCAGCAGGAGAATGGAATGAACGATAACACGACGGGATACATCGACCGCCTGACTTTATAGTATTCCATTTTCTTCCAAACGTCAAGAGGGAGAATCCGTCTTCTTTCGTCGAATCAACAGACTTTCGTCTTTTTCCCAAAAACAGCGTGACATTTTCCGGAAGGTATGGTATACTATGCCCGTAAGGAAGGGAACACTCCCCCGTCCTTGCCCTTACGAAAGGAGCTGACACATATGAAATTCACCTTTACCGACAAGAAAGTGAACATCCCCAACCGGGTCCACACTTACGCTGAGAAAAAGATCGGCAAGCTGGACCGCTACTTCCAGACCGAGCCGGAAGCCTCCATCGTCTTCAGTGTGGAGAAAGGCCGCAATAATCTGGAGGTCACCATCCGCTCCGCCTCCACCGTCATCCGTGTCGCGGAGAGCACCTCTGATATGTTTGTCACCATCGACGCCGCCGTGGCCTCCATCGAGCGCCAGCTGCGTAAGAATAAATCCCGTCTGGAAAAGCGCCTGCGCAAAGAAGCCTTCGAGGTTCCCGACGACGCCTACTTCGTCCCCGAAAACGACGTCGACGAGGAAGCCGCTTACCAGATCGTCCGCACCAAGCGTTTCTTCTTCCGCCCCATGAGCGTCGAGGAAGCCATCCTCCAGATGAACCTGGTGGACCACACCTTCTTCGCCTTCCGCAACGCCGACGAGGGCGGTGCCTTCTCCGTCGTCTACAAGCGCAACGACGGTGGCTACGGCATCATCATTGATGAGGACTGAGTCTGACCTAACACACCTACTCCGGCCCGGCAGGACATCCTGCCGGGCCGTTTTTTGTGCTTGCCCCCCTGTCTGCGCCCTGTTTTGAATCTTTTGACACCACTTTTCGGATATTTTGTGAACAAACCTCATAAACTTTGTGAACTTTAGCACTCACCCCTTGACAGTGCTAATTTCTGTGTTATACTGAAGATGTTCTTGAGAGAGGGGCCAAACAAAAGGCCCCCGGAAGAACCAAAACAAATCCAGTCTACAATGGCAATGTAGGTTCGCCATCACCGAGGCTTTCCTCCCCGCGCAGACGAACCCAGATACGAACGGAGGTATGACTTATGTTGCCTAGCATTTTTGGTGAAAACTTATTCGATGACTTCTTTACCGATCCCTTCTCCATGATCCCCAGCGGCCGCGATGTCCTGTATGGCAAGCACGGCAAGAACCTGATGAAGACCGACGTGCGGGAGACCGACAACAGCTATGAGCTGGACGTCGACCTGCCCGGCTTCAAGAAGGACGAGATCAACGTGGAGATCGCCGACGGCTACCTGACCATCCAGGCCTCCAAGGGTCTGGACAAGGACCAGCAGGACAAGGACGGCAAGTACATCCGCCAGGAGCGCTACGCCGGTTCCTGCAGCCGGAGCTTCTACATCGGGGAAGACGTCCCCGCCGAAGACATCTCCGCTAAGTACGAGGACGGCATCCTGCGTCTGTCGGTCCCCAAGGCCGACCAGAAGGAACTGCCCAAGACCTCGACCATCGCGATCGAATAAATTCGATCGACCGCCTCTACCGCCGCGCTTCGGCGCGGCGGCTTTCTTCCCTGTGATGTGACCCACGAAAGGAGAGACACTCCATGCGTAAAACAACGTCTCGTGTTCTTTGGATCTTAGTTGGTGTGCTGTTGGTCATCACCGGCATCGCCTGTTTCGCCCATCCTGCCGCCACCTTGGGCAGTCTGGCTATTCTTCTTGGCATTGCCATGCTGTTCTCCGGTGTCGTGGACCTAGTGATCTTCGCCACCGCCCGCGATGCCATGTACGGCTCCGGCTGGTTCCTGCTGGATGGCGTGTTGACCATTTTGCTTTCCATCTTTATCTTGGGCAACGCAGCGTTTACCATGGTATCCCTCCCTTTCATCGTGGGGATGTGGCTGGTGTTTTCCGGCACCAGCCGGATGGTCAACTCATTTGACCTGCGTCGCATGGGCGTAAAAGGCTGGGGCTGGTTCACCGGAGCCGGCGTGGTGCTGATGATTGCCGGTTTCATTTCCTTCCTCTACCCCGTAGCCGGCGCCCTCATCCTGACCTGGCTGGTCGGCTTCCTGCTGATTCTCCAGGGCGTGGCCTCCATCCTCCGCGGTGGCCTGGCTCACCGGATGTGGATTCCGTAACCATCAAATCACATTCTCCTGTACAGAATCAAACCGATCAACATTCTGAACTGTATCCTTCTTTTACATCAAGAGACTAACCGACAAAAAGTTAGCCTCTTGATGTTTTATTTTGAATCTCAAAAACACTTTCCCTCTTTGACATAATCAGTTCCTCCGAACCCTTTCTCTATCGTCCGTTTCTCTAGATTCTATTTTAGTATAGAGCAAATACCCAGGTCCTTCAAGTGCAAAAAGCCCAGCAGTATCTAAACTGCTGGGCCTTCTGTGTTTCGTCGATATGGGATCAAGCCTGCTCGTAGATCAGCACAGCGGCGGTCTCCTCGGTGGTGGCACCGGGGTTGCCTTCTGCGGGCTCCTGGCCATAGGGGTTGTTGGGGTCGGCGGAAGTGCAGCCGGCCAGCAGAGCCAGGGACATCACTGCTGCCATGCACAGAGCGATCATCTTTTTCATGGTGGGGTTCCTCCTTCGGTTTTCAAAAACTCTCTTCTGTGGAGATGGGCGATTTTGCCATACCCATAGTATCTACCTTTTCGGCAGATTTTTCAAGCATTTTGTCCAAAGGACGGAAATTTTTTTGGTTTTGCACCAATCTCATTTGTCAAATTTGTATAGAAACACAACATTTTCTTTGTATAAGTTTTCTGGTGCAAGTAGATGCCCCAAAGGCTCAGGTATCCAGGGTGAGGTCGCCCTCTTTGATCCATCCCAGCTTGCGGCAGCCCAGGCCGATGAGCCAGCTCAGCACCCCCGGCAGCACGAAGCAGATGAGGACCATCCCCAGCCAATCCATGCCGGTGATGCCGGCTTTCGTGCCCTGGGCGATCTGATCCACCCAGCCGGTGTAGACCCCGATCGGGCCGACCAGGCCGCAGGTGCCCATGCCGGAGGAGACGGCTGCACCGTTCATCTCCAGGCGGAAGATGCAGGTCGCGATGGGGCCGGTAATGGCCGAGGCCAAGGTGGCGGGGATCCAGATCTTCGGGTTCCGGACGATGTTGCCCATCTGGAGCATGGAGGTGCCCAGGCCCTGGGAGACCAGGCCGCCCCACTTATTCTCCCGGAAGGACAGCACCGCAAAGCCGACCATCTGGGCGCAGCACCCGGCAACCGCCGCACCGCCTGCGAGACCCGTAAGCCCCAGGGCCGCGCAGATGGCTGCGCTGGAGATGGGCAGCGTCAGCGCAATGCCCACGATGACGGAGACCAAAATACCCATGAAGAAGGGCTGCAGCTCGGTCGCCCACATGATGAGGTTGCCCACCCAGGAAGCGGCCTTGCCGATGGGGGGTGCAACGAGATAGGCCACGCCGATGCCGGCCAAAACCGTCACGATCGGCGTCACGAGAATGTCGATCTTGGTTTCCTTCGAGACGGCCTTGCCGCACTCAGCGGCAATAATGGCGATGACCAAAACAGCCAGAGGGCCGCCCGCTCCGCCCAGAATGTTGGTCGCAAAGCCCACCGGCACCAGGGAAAACAGGACCAAGGGCGGCGCTTGCAGGGCCGACCCGATGGCCACAGCCATGGCCGGGCCGACCATCGCCGAGGCCAGGCCGCCGATGGTATAGGCCGTCGCCGTCTCCCCCGTGCCCACGGTGACGACCGTGGCGGACAGGAACCCAATGTGGAACTGGGTGCCCAGCGTGTTCAGGATGGTTCCGACCAGCAGCGTACAGAAGAGGCCCTGGGCCATGGCGCCCAGCGCATCCACCCCGTAACGCTTGGCGGAGAACTCGATGTTCTTCCGCTTCAGGAATGCGCGAAATCCGTTCATGTCTCTCTCCTTCCCGCCCTCCGCTCACTGGAGGACGAAAAAATAGTCCGTACTTCCTGTCTTGACAGGTGTACGGACTATTGTAATCGTTTGTGTCGGGTTTGTCAATCCCTGTTTTGCTGCTCTGGGGTATACAGCAGGCCCAGTTTGTCCAGAGCGGCACAGACCCGCTGATAGGCCGCCTCGTCGGGGCAGCGCAGGTGGTGCAGATGCACCCCCCCGGTCAAAAGGGAGAGGGGGGCCGTCCCCCGTGCCTTTTCCACGTATTGGGCCACGTCATACCGGGAGGCCAGGCTCAGCTGGCCGCAGATCTGCCCGTACAGGGGGTGCTCCACGACCACGTCGATCACAGTGCAGCCGTTGTCGACGATGGTCAGCAGCTCCTGCTCCACCTGCTCTTTCGTGTGGATGGTCGCCACCGTCCGCAGCAGGCCGGAGGACTCCCCCAGCTTATAGCCCCGCGGCGTCGCCACGATGTCCATCCCCGCCGCCCGCAGCAGGGCGATGTCCCCCACGATGATCTGGCGGCTGACGGAGAATTTCCCCGCCAGGGCCGTTGCGCTGATGGCCTTGTCCGCCGTCAGGGTCTGGGCGATGATCTGTCTGCGTTCTTCTGCTTTCACGCCCGCCACGCTCCTTCTTGATGATCTCCCTTGGGATAGGGCCTGACCGGTCTCACTTGTGGTGGGTCAGCAGGTCGTACTTGATGTCCCACAGCTTCTGGGACAGGTCCACATAGTAGTTGTGGGGGTTGTCAAAGCGCTTGACCTCGTCCCACAGTGTCTCCATCTGTGCCTGGCAATAGCGCTGGATCTCGTCCAGCGTGGGCATGTCATAGACCAGCTCGCCGTTTAAGAAGATGGGCTTCTGCAGTTCCTGGGCGGAGAAGCTGCTCAGCGTCTTCTTCTTCCAGGTGGCGTCGGGGTCAAAGATGGTCAGGCTGCCGTCCTCGGCCAGGTTGCTGGTCACGTCCTCGTCGTAGGTGCACATCCAGTCGCCGATGGCCTTCCCGGTGTCGTTGGCAAAGAGGCGGTAGAGTTTCTTATAGTGCGGGGTCGTGATCTTGGCCACGTTCTCGCTCAACTTGATCTTGGGCACCACGTTCCCCTGCTCGTCCTCAAAGGCCACCAGCTTATACACGCCACCGAAGACAGGCTCGCTCCGGGCCGTGATGAGCCGCTCGCCCACGCCGAAGGAGTCGATCTGCGCCCCCTGCAACAGCAGGTCCTGGATCAAAATCTCGTCCAGGGAGTTGGACACGGTGATCTTACACTCGGTCCAGCCGGCCTCGTCCAGCATCTTCCGGGCCTCGCGGGTGAGATAGGCCATATCGCCGGAGTCCAGTCTGATCCCGCATTTGGTGATGCCCTTGGGCTTCAGGACCTCGTTGAATGCCTTGATGGCGTCGGGGATGCCGCTCTTGAGCGTATTGTAGGTGTCCACCAGCAGGATCGCGTTGTCGGGGTAAATTTCGCAGTACGTCTTAAAGGCCTCGTACTGGCTGGGGAAGGTCTGCACCCAGGCGTGGGCCATGGTCCCCCCGGCGGGCACGCCGTAGAGCTGGTCGGAGATGGTGCAGGCCGTGCCCTTGCAGCCGCCGATGTAGGCCGCGCGGGCGCCGTCGATGGCGCCGCTGGACCCCTGGGCCCGGCGGGAGCCGAACTCCAGCACGGTCCGGCCTCTGGCGGCCCGGACGATGCGGTTGGACTTGGTCGCAATCAGGCTCTGGTGGTTGATGGTCAGCAGCAGGTAGGTCTCCAGCAGCTGGGCCTGGATCGCAGGGGCCCGGACGGTCAGGATCGGCTCCTTGGGGAACACGGGCGTCCCCTCCGGCACGGCGAAGATGTCGCCGGTGAACTTAAAGTTGGCCAGATAGTCCAGAAATCCCTCGTCGAACATGTTCCGGCTGCGCAGGTACTCGATGTCCTCCGGGTCAAAGTGCAGGTCCTGGATATACTCGATCACCTGCTCCAGCCCCGCCGCGATGGCGTAGCCGCCCTTGTCCGGCACGTTGCGGAAGAACAGATCAAAGTGGGTGATCCGGTCCTTATACCCGGCCTTAAAGTACCCGTTGCCCATGGTGAGCTCATAGAAATCGCACAGCATGGTCATGTTCAGCTTCTTATTCGTATTCATGGCAAGAACCTCTGTTTCTTGTGTCCTGGGCAAGGCGAGAAGCCAGTCAAACAGAAAAAACGCCCCGCCCGGCAGGCCGTTTCGGCCCGGTCAAAGCACCCTATTATACTGCCCAATCAGGTGTCAAGTCAATAGTCGACTTTGGCCGGAAACGGTCAAATGAAAGATTAGCCCTCATTATACATGATTTCACCAGAAACTGCAATCCATTTTGCCGTGATTCCTGCAAGCCCCGCCCCGCCCAAAAAAAGATGCAATAAATCCGCAAAAGGACGGTTCGGGTGGCTTGACTTTTCCGAAAAGCCTGCTACACTGGGTACGTCCAATAGTTTTTTCTGCGTAACACGTGCAAATTTTGTCTCGAAATATGCTATTTTTGCAGCTAGGATTGCAAAACGCCCTGCACTGTGCTACGCTCTCCCCGTGGAGCCAGGAGGGTACGCCGCGCGTGGCCAAGCTGCCACCCCGTCCCAAAATCCCCCCTTCTCCCGCTACCGAAAGCTCATGCTGTAAGGTATGCCTTACAGCTGTTTTATGCGCATAAAACAGCGATTTTTCCTTGTAAGACCTCTTCCTCCCAGCATTTTTTTACATAGATGGAGTAAAAAATTCTCATGGAATCTTAGGAGGTAAAAAGATATGAGAAGGAAATTTTTGTCCGTCGTTTTGTGCGTGTGTATGATGCTGACGATGGCACCCTTTGCTTTCGCAGAGGGCGAGACAACAGAGAGTGCAACTACTAATCAATCTAGTAATAGCTCCGGTTCCGGGTCTGGGTCTGGGGTTGTCACTGCTGGCATTACTACTGAGGATGCGCTGAAAGAAGCTATCTCTAATGCTGCTACTACTGAAAATAAAATTGTCACCTTGGGCGGCGATATTGATTTAACCTCTCAGTTGACAATCAACACCTCTATCACACTAAACGGTAATGGCCATACGATTAAGGCTAATAACGCCTCTTGGTCGACTGACAATAGTTCTAAGCATCTTGTTTCCATTGAAGCAGGAAGCAATAAAGTAGCCTTTAATGATGTTGTCTTTGACTGTAACAATCAGGCCGACAATATTCAGGTCTATAAATCTAGCGATGTTACCTTTAATAATATTACTCTTCAGAATAGCAAGAGCACCTATGCTGACATGATTGTCAATGCTTCTTCTGTAACCGTAACTGGTACCCTTACAGCTAGCAAGAGCATCAACGTCGGTTGGGGCAATAGTATTAGTGATGTTAGCTCCTGCTCGTTTAATGCAGAAAGCGCCACTTTGGAAGGTGTAGTTGCTGTATACACGGGCTCTGACGATGTAACTAATGCAGGTAATAGTTCTTCTAGGTTCACCCTCAAACTTCCCGATGGCTGGGTAAATGCTCCCTCTGAACAAACCCCCATTCAGTACCTCCCGGCAGTTGCCAAAGTTGGCGATACTTCTTACGCAAGCATCTCCGCCGCCGTCAATGCGATCGAAAAAGCCGGCACCGTTACCCTGCTGAAAAACTCCGTAGAAGCTATCACCATCCCTGCCTACAAGACTATCACTCTTGACCTGAACGGTCATAAAATCGTTAATTCTTCTGCCCCGCAGAATAACACTGTTGCTGATAACTCCCGTAAGCACACCATTACCAATAACGGCACGCTCACTATTATGGATAGTGTTGGTACAGGTGTTGTTGATAACGTGAGTCATGGACGTGCAGCACTTTATAACGCTGGCACTATTTCCGAAATTAAAGGTGGTAAATTTACCCGTAGCGTAGACAATAGCACCGATGAAACCAGCGCTAAAGGAAACAGTTGGTATGTAGTCTATAATGCTGAAAATGCAACGATTACCAAAATCTCTGCGGGTGACTTTCTTGCCATCGGCCACTTCTCTTCTTTGTTCTCTAACTGTGGTACCATCGGTGAAATCTCTGGTGGTACATTCAAACAGGACGGTTTTATTGCTTTCAAAAATGAAGGTACTATAACTAAGATCAGTGGTGGTACCTTCTCTTCTAGGGATGAATCCTGTATCCAGAACTGGGGAACCATTGGCGAAATTTGCGGCGGTGCTATCACGGCTGGCAGTATCGGCATTTGGAACTTTAGCTCTGATACGTATTCTTCTGCTGGTAAAGTTACGAATATTTCTGGGGGCGAAATCAAGGGTACCACCGCCGCCATTCGTTTGAATGACTATGATGCCTCGTATCTGAAGGATCCCAAGCTCTCCACCACTAATAGAGCCTCTGCTACTATTAGCGGCGGTAAAATCAACGGCACCCTCCAGGTCAACACTAACACAAGCCTCACCATCACCGGCGGCTACTTCACCTCCGACCCCACCGCTTACGTTACAACCGGCTACACCGCAGTTGAAACCACCGAACCCGGCTACAACTACAAAGTAGTCGAAGCAAGTAATCTCAAAGCCGACGTTGCCCCGGCAGCTCCCACCGTATCTATCCCTGACAGCTTCGACAATAATCAAAAAGCCGCTGCCGAGACTGTCTCCGATACTCTGAAGGCATCCTCTGATACCGTCACCGGCGGTGGCCTGAACGCCGCTGCAAACGCTGTTGCTAACAACAACAGTGTGAATCAGGCCGAAGCTACAAATGCACTTGGAGAGAAAGGTATTACTCCTACCCAAGGTCAATCTGTCCGCGTTGTTGTCCAGACTTACATGAATATTAACATCAAAGATGTTAATACCGCAAATACCGACAAGAAAACTCTGACCCTCGACATTACCCCCATGTATCGCACAGTCGCTACTACCGCGGCTAAAGATGAAACTATCGTTCTTGCAGATACTACTACCACAGGCGCAAACGCTGTTACAATCGGTGCGCCTGGAAAACTAACCATCAACAAACCTGTCACCATCAAGCTTCCTCTGCCTGCTGGCTTTGTTAGTCCGAAGAAGGACGGTAGCTATGATAACATCTATGTCCAGCACAAGGGCCATGAGTACATCGCAGTTGTCACTGCACAGCAGACTTCTGCCCAGGATGCAACCACTCCTTCCCAGACACTCTTCGCTACTTTCACCAACCCCGACGGTTTCAGCACCTTCACCATTTCCAGCACCTCCACCGCAGTAGCTAAAATTGGTGACAACAGATACACCACCCTCCAGGATGCTGTTGACGCCGTGAAGGACAACGAAACCATCGACATTGTTGGTACTGGCAACACTCTCTCTGCAACAGTCAGCGGCAATAAGACCTTTACTGTTAATGCCAATAGCAACACCGTAAATCTCACCGCCGCTTCCGGCTACAACCTGACCAAAGATGGTGACAAGTACACCGTCTCCCGTCAGCACTCCAGCTCCTCCGGCACCCCCACCACCTACGCGGTGAACGTCAACGCCGCCACCAACGGTGCTGTGGCTGCGGACAAGAAGACGGCTTCTAAGGGCACGACGGTGACGGTGACGGCTTCTCCCTCGAAGGGCTATGTGGTCGACGCCGTGAAGGTCGTGGACAAGGACGGCAAGGACGTGGCCGTGACGGAGAAGGACGGCAAATATGTCTTTACGATGCCTGCTTCCGCCGTCACCGTGACGGGTAGCTTTAAGGCTGAGACGCCTGCGCCTGTTGCCCTGCCCTTTACCGATGTGAAAAGCGGCGACTGGTTCTATCCCGCCGTGCAGTATGCCTATGCGCAGGGTCTCATGACCGGCACCTCTGCCACGACGTTCGCCCCCAACGGGACGATGAACCGCGCCATGATCGTCACCGTGCTGTATCGGCTGGAAAAGTCCCCCGCTGTGACCGGCGCTTCCAAGTTTACGGATGTGCCTGCGGGCCAGTGGTATTCTGACGCAGTGGCCTGGGCCGCTGCCAACAAGATCGTCAACGGCTATGACGAGACGACCTTCGGTCCCATGAACGCCGTGACCCGCGAGCAGATGGCCGCGATCCTGTTCCGCTACGAGCAGGTCAAGGGCCTGGAGAACGTGACCCTGGAGGAGAACCTGAACCGGTTCCCCGACCAGAACAAGATCTCCGCCTACGCCATCCCCGCCTTGCAGTGGGCCGTGGGCCAGAAGATCATCAACGGCAACGCCGACGGCACCCTGGACCCCACCGGCACCGCCACCCGCGCCCAGGTCGCGCAGATCTTCACAAACCTGCTGAACAAGTAAGCATCCCCTGACAAGTTCATCAGATCCCCGAAAGCCCCGGAGCGTATGCCCCGGGGCTTTTTGCATGTTTTGATTCGTTCTGATTCAAAATTCCAGTCTTGCAATTATCCCATCTGCACCGGATTTTCGACATTCAAAAATTATCAATTCGCAAATTTTATAACAATAAAACGCCAGATATCCAGAATAATATTTGTTTTTCCGAATTTTCAGCAAATACTTCCCGTCCTATTGACAAGTGCGTTTCTCCCCCGTATCATAGCCTCAAAACCGCTTGGATGTGAAAGTATGAAGAATAAAACTTGCAATTTGACCTCGAATTTATACTCCCCACGATTCGAGCACGACGCCTGCGGCATCGGCGCTGTGGTGGATACCCAGGGCCGCCCCTCCCACGAGACGGTGGACCGGGCTTTGAAGATCGTGGAAAAGCTGGAGCACCGGGCCGGAAAGGACGCCTCCGGCGAGACCGGCGACGGCGTGGGCATTCTGGTCCAGATCTCCCACCGCTTCTTCTCCGCCGTGCTGGCGGAGCTGGGGGTCACGGTGGGCCAGGTCCGGAGCTACGCCGTGGGCATGTTCTTCCTGCCCCAGGACCGCATTTTGCGGGCGCGGCGGCAGAAGCTGTTTGAAATTCTGGCCGAAAAGGCGGGGCTGCCCGTCCTGCTCTGGCGGCCTGTGCCGGTGGAACCAGGGATCTTAGGCCAGCGGGCGGTGGACTGTATGCCCAGCATCTGGCAGCCGATCTTAGCCCGCCCGGCCGACGCCGAGAGCGACCTGGAATTTGACCGGCGGCTGTACATCATGCGCCGGGAGTTCGAGCAGTCCGTGTCGGATACCTATGTCGCCAGCCTGAGCTGCCGGACCATCGTCTACAAGGGCATGTTCCTGGTAAACCAGCTTCGCCTGTTCTACCCGGACTTGCAGGACGAGCGCTTCGCCTCGGCCATCGCCCTGGTCCACTCCCGCTTCTCCACCAACACCAACCCCAGCTGGGAGCGGGCGCACCCCAACCGCCTGCTGCTCCACAACGGGGAGATCAACACGATCCGGGGCAACCTCTCCCGGATGCTGGCCCGCGAGGAGACCATGCACTCGCCCCCGCTGGACCACGCCATGGAGAAGATCCTCCCGGTGGTGGACCCCTCCGGGTCCGACTCGGCCATGCTGGACAACGCCCTGGAGTTTTTGCTGTACAGCGGCATGGACCTGCCCAAGGCCGTCATGCTGACCATCCCGGAGCCGTGGAGCCAGAACCGGGACATGCCCCGTGCCATCCAGGACATGTATCACTACTACGCCACCATGATGGAGCCTTGGGACGGCCCCGCCGCCATTCTCTTCTCCGACGGCGACGTGGTGGGGGCCTGCCTGGACCGCAACGGCCTGCGGCCCATCCGCTACTATCTGACCGACGACGGGACGGTGATCCTGGCCTCCGAGGCTGTCTCTTATACACATCTCCGAGCCCACGAGACCTCTCTACATCTCGTAT
>ERZ1026844.1892-NODE-1892-length-11986-cov-307.997569_pt1 | contig 11986 bp, 10 predicted proteins | sample MGYA00380152_ERZ1026844 | MGnify/ENA primary metagenome ERZ1026844 (study PRJEB33269, sample SAMEA4719788) | human gut metagenome | biome: human-associated habitat; feature: organic feature; material: feces | place: Cameroon | collected 2013-10 ... | reverse complement strand
AGTAGCGACCCGTAAACCCCGTTATGGGCACTTCCTTCCCGTTTTTCATCACCAGCACGTGCCGCGTGTTCCTTTTTGCCATTTCTCTCCTCCGTTCCGCACTAAAGGTTTCTTCCGTCTGGGTACATAAAGACTTTATGGTTTGCGGCGTTCGTCCCGTCTCCAAACACCACCACCACAACGTCCTCCCCCACACCCACCCCGGACATGGAGGAAACGTACCCCACTTGCAGCTCTCTTGTGTCAAACGGGCGTACCACCGTGATTTTCCCGTCGGATGCAGCCTGCACCACCTTCGCCCTGTAAAATCGGAGCATCGCCGCCTGTGTCTCCTTCACCCTCTGGGCAAAGATCCCGTCCCACAGCTTTCTTGCGAAAATCGCCAGCTCCTCCGGCATATTCGGCATCGTCACCGCACCTCCTCAGTTCCCGTATTGCTTCAGGTGGTACGACTGCTCCACCAGCCCGTGTATCACCTGCGCCATTGTCATGCTGTTTGCCGCGTCACTTCCGATGGTCGCCCCGTTGACAATATACTGCGTTGATACATTGTGGCTGTCCGTGCTCTGCATCCGCGATGCAAAGGATCTCGGCGCCGCATCGTTCGCGCCATAGAGAAACCCAAGCTCGTCCATGCGTTCCTTGAAAACGCGGCTTGCAGCGGGTGCCAGCATCCGCGCCGCCATCTTGGGCGGTACAACGATTTCGGCAGCCGGCGTCGCCTTTATTCCCCCTACGCCTGTCAAAATGCCGCCCTCGTCGTAGAATCCCGTGGCGTTTCGGAACCTCGAGTATGACCCATATTTTTCTGCGAAATTTTGCCACAGAGTCATGGCGCGCTGTGCGTCTCTCCCGCCGGCCGCGTCGTAGCTGTTCCTGCCCCACTTTCCATCCTGATTTACGCCGTACCATTTCTGCATATACATGATGGTTCCTGTGCCGATTCCCATATTGTTGCTGCCGGAGGGTCTCGTTCCGCCGGGGGAAACGTACAAATTCGACCAGGATCTATTTGCCTCGCTAAGAGAATCCCCCTTATTGATCCTGTCCTGCACCCATCCGTTGGAGCTTGTTTCATGTCCGCTGCCGCCCGGAGACGGTGTTGGTGTCGGCGTTGGCGTTGGCGTTGGCGTTGGTGTCGGAGTTGGCGTCTGCTGCTGAATGGCGTTCATCTGCGCTTGGTAATCCTTCGCCGCGTTCAGCTGGTTTTGGTACACCGCCAGCATTTCTTGGTAATATTGCTGCCAGTTGCCAAGGCTTGCCGCCAGCAGTGCTCTCTCCGTTTCCACATCGCCGTTGAGCTGGTCTATGAATTTCTGCCACGAGTCGATTTTCAGCTGGTATCCCGCCTCTATGTTTTTCTTTCGCGCCTCCAGCTCCGCTATGGCGATCTCCCGCTCTACGTCGGCTTCATATTCCCGCAGTTCCTTTTTCGCGTTCTCCAGATCCTCCTGCGCCTGCCTGACCTTTTCCGGATTCGCCACCCACTCCCACTGTCCCGTGGCAGCGTTGTACTGCCGCACCGTCCTCTCGTTCCGTGCGTTCAGGAGCAAATCCTGCTTTTTGAGGATCTCCAGCTTCAGCTCCTCTAACTTTTTGCTGCGCTCCTGCTCCTCGTTTTGCTTTTTCAGGGCGGAGATCTGCTGGTCAATGGCGTCCGTCTCCGCCTTCATCTGCTTGCGGATGGCGTCAATGGTGGCCTGCGCCGCCTTTTTCTTGGCGTTATCCAGTTCGTTCTGCCTGGACTTCGCCGCGCTGCCGGAGCTTCCGCCGCCGGACGGCACGTAAGAGCTTCCGCCGGAGGGGGTATACGATGTGCCGCCCCAACCGCCCGACGGTGCGGTGGAGGTCATCTTGCTGAACTGGTACAGCATCGCCGACTGTGTCCTGCGGAGTGCTTCCTTGTAGGCATCCTCATAGCTGCTGTATTTGCCGCTCTGCATCAACCCCGCCGCCGTCCTTTTCAGGTTGGTTTCGTTGATCCCTGCCAGCGCGAAGGTGTTCGCCAGCGCGTTCCCGGCGTAGCCTGCCTGCGTTGCCAGCTGTTGCAGAGCCATGATCTGCTGGCTGAAATTGAGCTTCGTGTTGCTGGCGGTGATCTGCGCCGCCACCAGATCATAGAGCTCCTTCTCCGTCTTTCCGCTCTGCTGCGCTTCCTCCACCAGCCCGCTTACATATTTTGCTGTTGCGTCGCTGGCAACGCCCAATATCTGCTGCACCCGGTCATACGCCGCCACCAGCTCCCGCTGCTCATCGGTAACTTCATAACCCGCCAGTATCGCTGCGCGGATGGTTTCCACGCTGTCCTCGCGGGCTGCGTTCAGCTTCTCCAGCGCGTCATAATACGCACCTGCTGACATTTCGCCGATCTGATACTGCGCCTCAATAGCCGCCAGCTCTTCCCGGTAGTTCCGCAGTGCCACAATATCCATGCGCTCCGTTTTCAGAGCACCTGCACCAAGTCCGCCGCCAACGCCCTCACCGCCGCCAACGATGCTCTGTGCGCCGCTGCCGTACAGATTGTTCCACGCTTCCCACGCCGCCTTTTTCGCGACCTCCAGCTGCTTTTCCTGCTCTTTTCGCAGCTCCTTCAGAACCTCCAGCCGTTTCTTTTCCTCGGCGGTCAGTTCCCCGGTCTTGTTGATCAGCGCGTCATATTCACTTTGCGTTTCGCCCAGCTTGGACTGTATTTCCTCCGTTTCCTCCAGGGCGTTGTTGTACTCCCGCTGCTTCTGCGTCCCGACATAAATTGCCGCCGCCAGTGCCGCAAAAATCGCCGCTCCGATGCCGATTTTCGGAAGCATCGCCACTAACGACTTCATCTGTTTTGTAAGCTGGGTGATCGCCATGGCGTTTCCGCCGATGGCGGAGGTCAGCGTTCCAAAGAACGTCCCCACAGCCGTTTTGGTCATAAGGGCGGTAAAGCCCTTGTTCAAAAGTGCCAGCGTACCCAACAGCAAGCCCATCTGCACAACAAGCCGCCCGGTATCGCTGTCCAAAAACTCCACCAGTTTAATCACGCCGTCCAGCGCACCCTTGATAGTGTCCGTCTCTACAAGGTGGCTCACAAACTCCGTCCACTTGTTTTTCAGGATCTCCGTCTTGCGGGTCCAGCTATCCAGCGCGTTTTCTACTTCCTTGTCCGCGCTCCCGGCAGCTCCGGCAAAGTCGGTGAGCATGGACTCGTACATATCCCAGTTCTGGATCAACGCCAAAAGCTGGGAGGTACGCAGCTTGCCGCCGATGTCGCTGACCATCTCCATCAGCTGCTGCTCCGTCAGCAGCCTGTCCTTCATGCTCTTGGACAGTCCGGCGATGGCTTTCATGGGGTTTATCACGCTGCCCGTGGCCTGCGCCGCGTCATAAGCGTCCTTGGCGTAAACCTTGATAACATCCCGCAGTCCGGCGATCTCCCCGGTGGTCCATGTCACGCCCTCGTCGATCTCCGTCTTGGTATCGCCGATGATATTCAGGAAGAGTGCCCGCAGCGCGGTGGCGGCCTCTGTGCCGCTTCTCTGCGTCACGGCGGTGATGGTGCCGATAGCCGCCGTCAGCTCATCCACACCCACATAGGCCTGCGCCGCAATGGGTGCCACCTTGCCCAAGCCCTCGGCGACCTTCTGGATAGAAGTCGCGTATTTGTTGTCGATCTCATTGGCTCCGTCCAGCACGGCGGTGAGCTTTTCAATGTTGCCCTGATACTTGTACGCCGCGTCCACGGACAAAAGGAACTGCTGCGCCGTTTCGGCGTTGGTGTCGCCCACGATCTGCGTCTTGGCAGCCAGCTCCGCCAGTGCGGACGCCTGTTCGCCGTAACCGGCGCGGCTGAAGCCCGACACAAATTGCAGGTACTCGTCCGCCGCCACACCGTAGGCGCTGGCGGTCTTGTACGCCTGCTTCTCGATCTTCTCCAGCTCATCCGCAGACGCACCCGTGACCTTGCGGATCGTCACCATCTCGTCGTCCACGGACTTCATGGTTTTAAGGGCTTCTGTAAATTCGCGCTTTACACCGGCGATGGCGTTGCCCAGCAGTTGCCACAGCGCCATCTTTGCCGCCACGCGCCCGAAACTGTCTCCCATCAAATCGGCAAAGCCGGAGGTTTCCTTGGCGGCTTTCCCGACGTTTTTGACATCCCTTGCCGCCTTTTGCGCTCCGTCCTGCACCTTGCCGCTGGCGTTCAGCCACGCTCTTTCAAAAACCTTTGCGCTATCCGCAGCGCTCTTGGTGCTGCCGCCGCTGATGCCGGTAATGCTCTCAATGCGCCGCTGCATGGCGGTGGGCGTATACCCCTTATTCTGCTGTGCCGCGTATGCGCGGTATGCGTCTGCGGCGCTCTGTACCTCCTTCGCCGCCTTTTGCGCCGCCCTCGCCTGTGCCTCGAAGTTTTGCGTGACCTTTTTGCTGGTCACGGCCATCTCGCCGCTTTCCCTGTCGAGGGACTTTGTTACCGTTACGACCTCGCCGACCCGTTTGCTGTAATTGGAGACGGAATGCACCAGTTCTCCGTCCGGGGAAAAGGTTTCCGTCAGTTTTTTCAAATTCTGCGTGGTCGCCTTGATGTTTACATTGGCCTGCCGCGTATCAACGCCCAAAGTCACAGGGCTGCTTTGCAGCTTCGCAATTTCACCCTTCAGCTGCGAAAAATCAGGTACAGCCGTTACCTTGAAAATCGCCATACGCTACCTCCAATCCTCGCTTTCCCTTACCACGCCTCCGTCTGCCGCCACGCCAAGCGCGGGGTCTGCCCCGTTCATGCCGAATACCATCGTCTTTTCCGCCCTGCCGCCGATCATCTCCTCCACGAAATTGCGGAAAAACGGGCGTTCTGGTATCCGTGTGTTTGCCATCCACCAGTTGTACCGTGGATTTTTATTCTCAATGCGGTTTATCAGATCGTCGCCGTCTACATGGTAGTCTATCTCGCTTCCGTCTCCGTCCGTCGCACCGTCCGGCTCGTACTGAAGTTCGATTTCCACGCCGTCTCCCGACACGAACGGAGGCGGACTTCCCGCCGTGTTCTTCGGAATGTCCAGCAAGCCGCCGTCGCTCAATCTTCTCGTGTAGTAGTCCGGGTCATACGCATCGTACACATCATCCACGATATGCTCCGTCAGGCACGCGCGCATATCCTCCTGCAAAATCGTCCCGGCATGGAGGGCGGCGGTTTTCACCTGCGCCTCCAGCGCGGCAAGGTCTGCCTCAAAGCCGCTGAATTTCCCCACGATCTTCATCGCCACAGCCGCGCCGCCTCCCCTCTGCCGTCCACATACGCCAAAGCGCCGCACACGCCGCGCCCTCGCGTCTGTCCCCCTCCCCCGCCAATCGGCAGGGGAGGGGGTATCTGGAAATCTTACTCGGTGACGCTCACCGCGCACTGCGCCGTGTAGCTCTTGCCGCCGAAATTGTAGGTTACCGTCAGGTCTGCGTCCCCAGTCGCCGTACCCGCCTGGATAATGCCGGTGTTCTGCCCCACGGTAGTACCGCTGGGCGGGGTGGTCAGCTCGTAGGTGCATTTGGTGGCGTCCAACTTCACCAGCTGACCGTTTGCCATCACCGCCATGGGCTGCACCTGATAAGTGCCTCCCTTGGGGACGGAGATCACGCCGCCGATAGCCGCCACCAGCCCCGTCACCACATCGGCGTCGCCGTCGGGGACAAGGACATACCAGCCCAGCAGGGAGCTGTTGCAGTTGCCGCAATCCTCGCTGACAACGCTCTCCTCGTTGGTCAGCGCACGACCCACGATGGAGGTGGTGTCGTAATCGCTCTGGGAGCCGTTCATGGTCGCGCCATCCGCCTGCAGCTTCAGCAGGTGGTGGGTGTACAGCCAGCCCCAGCGCGTGCCCTCCTTGGTATTGGCATTCACGTTGGTGTACACCGCCATCTGGGTGGTAAACAGCACCACGCGGCCCACCATGCTGCTGTTGATCGCGCCGCACAGGGCGGTGAGCTTGTTGATGTAGTACCACACCTTGTACTTCTTGCCGGTGACGGCGGTAAAGCCGCTGATGGTGCCGTCGGCGGCGATGTCATAGGCGGTGCCGTCATTCGCCACCAGAGAGGCCGCCTCCATCTCCTGGACATAGCACACGGGCTTTCTCATGCCGTACTGCGCCACGGGAGCACCCTCGGTCACATCCACCTTCAGCACGGCGGACGTTGCCACCACCTTCTGACAAACGGGCACCACGGCGTTGTAGGTGGTGGTGCCGCCCACCGCCGCCATCTTGGACACCATATCGAAGTCCGCCTTGGTGAAGTTCACCTGCACATCGGCGTCACTCTCAATGATGGTGGCAATGCCGTTGCCCAGACCCGCACGCAGAGGATCTGCGTTCACCGAGCAGGTGATGTTGCCGGTCTGGTATTTGTTGCTGGAAAACAGAATGTCGCCGCTGGCGGGGTCAGCCGCCTGCGCCATACACGTTCCACGTACATACAGCTTGGGATCAGTAAACTGGATCATAGTTTCAACTCCTTTTCATATTTAACTGCGTTGTTCCATGCCTTGCGTCACAGACTCCACAGGTCTTACGGCGCTCGTTCCCACATCCGCCTTTTCATAGAAAAGCGAGGGGTAGGGATTCCCGCCGCGCCACTTCGTTCCCTGCGCTTCGGCGATCCCGCAAATGAGATAGCCGGTGATCCGCCTCCACGCCTTTTCCCGGTTTTGCAGCTTCAGGATGGGCCATCCGTCTATTTCATCCTCCTCCGCATGGCACAACGCCGCAATCGTGCCGATGCGGTCAGCAAGCCCGCCCTTGAGTGCCGCGCCGTTCATCTCCGCAAGGTCGCGCTCCGCCTGTACAAGCTCCGGGTTCGCGTCCTCACTGACAAGCTCGATACCGTTCTGCGCCGCAATGATCTCCCGCAAACGCTGGAATTGCACCGGCGTCACCCGGCACATCTCCTCCCCGTTCAGCGTGAAATCGACGCTCCGCAGTTTTTCGGGATGCTCCCGGTCAACGGACAGCCGCAGCCTTGCCACACGCTCCTCTGCCGGAAGCCCTTTCCCCAGCCGCAGGGAAAGCACCAGCATCAAAAGAGCGCTTGCAAACAAGCCTATCGGCTCCTCTCCGTTTTCCTGCGCCCTGTACTCCATCTCGTAGTAGGCCGCCAGCAGCGGCATCGCCGCATACGCCACAGGGAGGCTCTGCTGCACAATGTCGATGCTCGGCCGCGCCATCTCAAACAGTTCTATTTCCTCTACCAAAATGGGGTACAGCGTCAGACCCTCCGCCTCCACGCTTTCGTACCGGCGGCAAGCCCTCTTTATGGTCTGTGAGAGTTCCATATTTTTATCTCCTTTCTCTCACGATAACCCATGCTCCTTCGCCGCGCTTCCGCGCCGCGTCAATACCCGGTCACAACGTTTCCTTCGTCGCTCTCCGCCCACGAAAGACTCATGTGAAGCCGCCGCCCCACGTTCATCCCCTGGTCGTAAATCGCCCTTGAGCCGTTGTCCGGGTGCACCATCCGGTCAAAGGTCATCACCCCCGCGCCGCCGATGTTCACGCCGTCCAGCGATTCGATCAAGCACTGCTCGATGTTGTAGCTTCTGGAATAGTCGTCCGTCCGCGTCGTCGTTTCGTGTCCGTAGTTGCAAAGGATCTCAAAGTAAATGCCGATGGTGGCGGTAAAGGGGCTCGTGGGGATCACCCGCCCCATGTAGATTTTCAACACCGTCTGCGCCATCTTCTGCGCCTGCCCCCAGTATTCCAGGGGATACAGCCGATAGCCCAAAGGGTGCTTTTCCCGCTGCTCCGCCGTATCGAGAATCGGGGCTTCTCCGTCAAACACCACGGACAGCTTTTCTTTCGGCGTGGGCAGCTTTTTCCCCAGCGGATTCGCCCCGTCGTAGCACAGATACTTCATCAGCCGCACCCGCGCCCTTCCGTTGTCGTCCACCGGCTGATAGCCGTTTTTGTCCGGCATATCCAGCAGATAGTCCACCAGTTTTTTCGGCAGCTTTTCCGCTCCTGCAAAGGTGTTATTCCCGGATTGCACCTTTTCAAATGGGTAAAACGGACTGGCAAAATCTACACTCACGCTCCCACCACACTTTCTATTTTCGAAATCGTTTCACATGAAACACGGCTATTTTCGTTACGTTTCTGATATTTTTGTCACTTTTCCGTTGCGTTTTGCATATCGCCCGCCGTCTTTTTCAGCTCCTCCGCCATGGCGGTCAGCTCCTGCAAGCTCTCCGGCGTGACGGCGCTCTGCATAGCCATATTCATCCGCGCCACCACATCGTTCATCACGGCGAGGTTGGCGTATATCTCGGTGTTGAGCATCTTCTCCAGATCGCGGAAGTCCGCCAGCAGATCGAATGCTTTATCCCGCAGCACATCGCCCTCTTTTTTCATGCGGTCGATCCTGTTCAGCAGCGTCAGCCCGCCCATCCGGTCGTAATCGTCCGCGCTCATCAGCCACGGGTCGCCCTCGCAGCCGTCAAAGTCGATGGCCAGATACCCCCGCACCAGCACGCCCAGCAGATACCTCCGCTTGCGCTGCCCGTTCTCCCGGTACATGGGCGGCGTATCGCCACGGAACTTTTCACCCGTGTTTACCACCACCCGGTCAATGCACCGCTCGGCACAGTGAGCCACGATCTCCGCCTTCTGCATCAGCGGCAAAACGGATCGTGCGCCCTGAAAAACCTCCTTGACGGTCATGCTGCCGCCCACCTTGTTCTTACCCATGCTCCTGCTCCTTTCAGATTCCTCATGGATGTTGTGTTTCACTTCTTCTCCGCCGTCCGCTTTTCCCGCAGCCGGCAGTCCTTCCACGGCGCCGCCAGCTTGTTCTTTCCCGTATCCGGGCAGAAATACTGGTAGCAGCAGAAATCCGTCTTTCCCGCCTGCGCCCTGCACCGCAGGGACACCTCCTGTCCCCTTCGATAGCAGTGTTCACACGCGAAATCTGTCATGTGCTCACCACCCCTCCAAAACGATGCTTGTTACGGCACTGTACCCCCCGTATACGGCTTTTACCGTGAGGGGGGTAACACTGCCCGCCCAGCACCGTATCGTCGCTCTGTTGCCGTCTATTGCGGCGGTGTAGGCGCTTTTCTCCGCGCCCTCAAACTGCCAAGTCACTTTCTTTTCCGTGGGCTGTCCATTCTCGGTGTACACCGCCTCCAGCACCGTCTCCTGATATGCGCCCAGTGCCTCCGGGGGATCGGTGGTGAAATGTACGCCGCTGACGCCCTCCTCCACCGTCACGGTGTAGGTGCCCGTCTGCGCCTTGTTCTGCGCCAGCACGGCGGTGATGGTGCATACTCCGTTTCCGACGGCCGTCACCACGCCGTCCGCAGCCACCCGGCAAACACCCTCGTCCGAGCTTTCCCACAGATAGCCGGTGGGGTGTTCCGGGTCATCATCGGCATCCTCGCCGTTCCGCAGGGATGCGGCGGCAAACTGTGCCGTTTCCCCAGCGTTCATCACCGTCCTGCCGCTGACATTGACCTCCCATGTGAAGGGGTAGGCGTTGGCCACCCGGTTCACAAGATCGTCCTTTTCTTTGTCCGGCTCGGTGGCGCGTGCGGTAAAGCGCAGCACATGGCAGCTATCCTCGTCCCCGGTGAACTCCTGTGCCGCATCGGTGTAGCCGGTCAGCTGGTACGCCATCCGCCCCACGATCATGCGGCTGTTCACGTCGAGATTCCGCGTCTCCTCGTTTAACTGCATGATGATGTTGAAGTATCCCTGCATCATCAGCACCGTCTCCTGAAAGTCGTTGGCGGTGGCGTTGAGTTTCACGTTCTCCAGCACCATCGGCTCTTTCAGCAGATTCCCGTACCAGTCCAGGTGATTCCATGTGGTGTTGCACCGCCGCATGATGCCGCTCCCCACGGCGGACGAGATATTGGCTGGATTCGTCACCAGCCATGTAGACCCCATCGCCTCCAGCTTGGCGCCCTCCGGCACATATTCGATGCGGGGGTCCACCATGAGAAATTCCTTGTAGTTGTCGATGGGCCTGTCGATGGCATTGCCCTTTTTCCGCGCGTCCGGCATTCGGATCAGCTGCTCCGCCCACTCATAAAAGCGGTCAGGATCGGGGTCAAGGCCCTGCACGCGGCAGGCGGTATAGTCGCTGGCGTATTTGGCGTATTGAGCCACAAACCGCGCCGTATCGTCTCCGAAATACGGGTTGCGCCGGTCGTTGTACTGCTTTGGCCTGTTACTTGGCCTTTTGGGCTTGTCCGCCAGCGCGGCAACGTTGCCCAGTCCGTTTCTGAGGGGATCGTTCACCGTCGCTCACCTCCCTCTTTCATACGAACTGATACCGCCCGTATCCGCCGCGCCCCCGCCGCACTGTATTCAGATAGGTACAGTCCTGTTCATACTTGTACAGCTGATCCATCAGCATCCCGTAGTTTTTCCCGTGCTTGACGGCGCTCTCTTTCATATAGCTGGACTCATTCCCCGTCTCAAAGCTGGCATCCTTGATCTTCATCTGATCGTTTAGCCAGTTGTGGCCGTAAAAGCGGGTGTCCCACACCTCTGTTACGCACAGCCCCAGCAGCCGCTTCTGCGTCAGCGTCAGGTCATTTGCAAACGTGCCGTCCGTGTAGAAGTCCAGCGTATAGGTAACGCCAGCCGCTTCCTGCACGGGCATAATCACCACACCTGTCTCCGCGTCATATCTGGCACTCCGATAGGGCACGGAAATGATACCGCCGGTCACGTCCTGCTCCACCGCCGTGCAGGAAAACAGTTCGTAGCCGACCATGCCCGTTTCCACCGCGGTCTCCTGTCCCGTGCTCTGCTCAGTGCTGACCCAGTACACGTCGCCGTACTGCGGCATCACCAGCCCATTCTGCAAAAAGGCGCTCATCTGCGTCGGCAGGGAAAAAAGCGGGATTGCCTCGGCCAGATACAGGCTCATCCGCCGCAGGAACGCTGCGGGGCTATTGGCCGCCTCCTCCTGCAAGCGCACGTCGTCTATGTTCAGCATGGCGTGGTCCGTTACGATCTCGCTCCATTTCGTACTCATGCGCTTCCTCCCGTCTTTTCTTTCCGCCGCAGAAACGCCGCTTTTTTATCGGGCGTCCTCTGCGTTCATATCCTCGATGATGGCGATAAAATCGCCCTTTTCGTGGCCCTTGCGCTTGCTCATCTGGTTCAGCGCCACCGTCCGCTCTCTGGTGACCCACGCGCTGCCTGCGCGATAGGCGTCCGCGTACCGCTGCGCCACCATCATCTTGTGTCCCTCGCACAGCGTGGGATAGATGTCCAGCAGCCCGTCGCCCAGTTCCACCATTTTGGCAAAAGCCCGCTTGTCCAGCAGCTCGCCCTCGCGGTAGTTCACGCCCAGCGCCTCGCGCTCCTCCTCGTTCAGACCGCTGACCACAATAAGCCAGCGCTCCTCCATGAACCGCCGGTTCTGCTCCGTCAGAATGCGGCTCAGATCAGGCTTCGGCACATAGAAGCTGCCTGTCTTGCCCACAATGTTGCCGTACATCCCGCCGTCGCCGAACTGGATCACGTTGTCATCCGCCACCGGTGCCATCCACAAGAAATGCACCTGCTCCGTGCTGGCGCTCACCTGTACGACCTGCGGGACCACCTGCTGGGGGATGTTCTTCAGCGCCTCCGCCACAGCGGAAGCGGCAGCCTCCTTCATCATCTGCTGCACCTGCTCTGCGGTATACATCGCCGGCATTTCCGGTGCGGGCACCACAGCGTCCTTTTCCACCTGTACGGTTTCACCCTTCAGCGTGGGTTCCAGCTCCGTCAGCGGCGTCTCACTGCTGTCGTCTCCCACTGCGGTCACGTCCTCGGCCGGCACCGTAAGCATCTCCTCCTCGGCGCTCTCCGCCGCGATTTGGGACGCCAGCTGGTTCCCGCTTTTCTTCGGTCTACCCATGTCTTCGCTCCTCTCAGCTTTATTTTTCGTTTTTGCGTCGATTTTTGCTTTCCGCAATGCGTCAAGGCTCCCGCCGCTGCCCCGTTTACACGTCGGCGCATTGCAT
>ERZ1026844.1887-NODE-1887-length-11999-cov-14.631782_pt1 | contig 11999 bp, 8 predicted proteins | sample MGYA00380152_ERZ1026844 | MGnify/ENA primary metagenome ERZ1026844 (study PRJEB33269, sample SAMEA4719788) | human gut metagenome | biome: human-associated habitat; feature: organic feature; material: feces | place: Cameroon | collected 2013-10 ... | reverse complement strand
ACTCAAAATCCCTTGTGCTAATAACACGTGTGGGTTCGACCCCCACCACCGGCATAAAAAGGAAGCCCTCCAGCTTGTCTGGGGGGCTTTCTTTTTATCTGCGGCGTGTGAGCGGGTCGAACAGCACGACCCTGCACAGCAGGGGAGCAATCAGCCCTGCGGGCTGTTGCTCAGTGCGCGGGAGACCCCCACCACCGGCATTGCAAGCAGCTCGAAATCGAAAGGTTTTGGGCTGTTTTTTTTTATCCCCTCACATCCGGCCCGTCTTCACACGGTTGTCTCCACCGGGAAACTGCTGACGATGTGCTTGAGGGTGTTATAAACGCAGAACTGAAAAAGGGCATCGGAGCTTTCCACGGATCCAAAGGATACGGAAGGTTCCGGTGCTTTTTTGTTATGCAAAAAAGAGATGTTTTCGTGGATCGCCTGCTCCAATTCATCAAATAGGGTGCAGGAAAAGAACGCTGCCAGCGTGATAGCAAGGGTACAGGAACTTGTGCTGTTCGCCATACGCAGCTGCGTAATTGCAAGAGAGCATACGGATCGACAAAACAAAAAAGTATCCTCCACAGTGAAAATGGAGGACTGTGGACGGAATCCAGCGTTATTACATCAGATTTAATGCTTTTTTGCCACTCATAGACACCGGATGGGAGAATATCCGGTTCATCTCCCTGCGCTTTCGGGTCAGGTCAGAGTGCACATAACGCTGTAATGTGATGTTGGCATTGACGTGTCCCAACAGCTCGCTGAGGGTCTTTACATCGCAACCCGCCTGCAAACAGGTCGTTGCAAAGGTGTGGCGCAGCGTATGCGGGCGCACTTGCCGGACAGTTGCCTGTTTCAGATATGCCTTGATGCTTTTCCGATAGCAGCGGGGTTCGGTGGGCTTGGACTCACTACCAGACAAAAACCATGTAGAATTACTGGCGTTTCCGCGCAGCTTTTTCAGCACAATAAGCAGTTGTTTCAGAATTGGAATTTCCCGGCGCGACGTGCGGGTTTTCGGCGTTTGAACGACCACCTTTGTATGCCCGTTTCCGCAGGAAATTCGGCAGACCGTCCGGCTGATTTTCAATGTGCCGAGTTTCAGGTCAAAGTCGCCCCATTGCAGGCCGCAGATCTCGCCAATACGCAGACCCAATTCCAGCCCCAGCAATAAGCCGATTTTGCGAGGCGTGGGGTTTTCCTGTACATATTGATAAAGCCGCTGCTGTTCCGCCGGGGAGAGCGGCGCAGAAATTTTGTCGATCGCTTTCGGCAGCGCCACTTCCAGCTCCATCGGTCGGATCAGCCGTAAATGTGAGGCATACTTGCAGATACGGCGCAACATGGAGAGACATTCTCGTGCAGAAGCGTTCCCCAGCGGCTTGTGTGCGGAATCTATCGGCGTGATGATCTGCTGCATGGCCTGTTCCAGAAAGCTCTCTTCAAAGGATACAACAGGCATTTTGCTCAAAACAGGGAGAAGATACTTGTGCAGTGTGTACGAATAATGCGCGTATGTTGATTCTTTTATGCCGTTTTTTAGGGAGTGCAGCCACACTTCGGCCAATGCCTCAAAGGTCAGGTCGGATTTCTTCAGGTTGTAGAAGCCCACCTCTGCTTTTTTCTGGATCAGCACCCGTTTGACCTCTGCGTAGACCGTACCGTAAACGTAGCCCCACTGAATTTTGCCTTCTGATGTGCGTGCCTTGATGTACCGGCCTTCCCACCGACCATCCTTGCATTTGCGAAGATTTTCTCCACGTCGTGCCATTGCTGTCTCCTCCTATAGCTTAGACACCCATCTGACCACTTATTTTGTCCGCCTACGTTTTCAACTGGATTTTTCATGCAGAATTGGGCAATTTGCAAAAAAGTTTCAATTCCTGCGATTTTTTTCTGAGGTTATGTGGGATACATTTGTGAAGATTTCTATTGAATTCCAGATATAACCATGATAAAATAATGGGAGAATTCAAACAACAACATCAAAAGGTCGGTATCCTCCATTTTCACTGTAGAGGACACCTCTGATTTGCGGGGGGGGGGGCGAGTTGTATGGCATTGCGTCTGTTTGCGCACAACGAGAAAGCATATTATGCGGCAATCCGGATGATGGAGCAGTACGGCAAGGCTGCGATTATCCACCCGACCGGCACTGGAAAGAGCTATATTGCGTTCAAGCTGATCGAGGACAACCCGGAGAAGGTTGTGATCTGGCTTTCGCCCAGTGAATATATCTTCAAGACCCAGCTGGAAAGCCTGAAAAAGAACGACCCGGATTTTCCGTTGGCAAACGTTCACTTTTGTACCTATGCCAAACTGATGTGCTGTACGCAGGCACAGCTGGAAGAAATAGCGGCACAGAAGCCCGCCTATCTTATACTCGATGAATTTCACCGTGCCGGTGCGGAATGCTGGGGCGAAAGCACGGTGGTGTTATTAAAGTTATGCCCGAATGCAAAACTTCTGGGGCTGACAGCGACAAACATCCGATATCTGGATAATAACCGCGACATGGCTGAAGAGCTATTTGACAGCCGTGTTGCGAGCGACATGACCCTTGGCGAAGCAGTCGTCAGGGGTGTTTTGCCTGCCCCGAAATATGTGACCACGGTCTACCAGTACCAGAAAGCACTTGCAAAGTATCAGGCGCGGGTGGATAACCTACGGGCGCCGGGCATTCAGGATGTGAATCAGAAATATCTGGACGCGCTACGCTGCGCACTGGAGCAGGCAGACGGCCTGGATAAAGTATTTGCCCATCATATCACAAACAAGTCCGGTAAGTACATCGTGTTCTGCGCCAACAAGGAGCATATGGACGAGATGGTGTCCCATGTGCCGGAGTGGTTCGCCGGGGTCAACCCGGACGTGGTGGTGTATCAGGCCTACTCGGATGACCCGAATACGGACAAGGCGTTTGCAGATTTCAAGACGGATACGAGCAATAGACTGAAATTGCTTTTCTGCATCGATATGCTCAACGAGGGCGTCCATGTGGAGGGGATTTCCGGGGTCATCTTGTTCCGACCTACCATCTCGCCCATCATCTACAAGCAGCAGATCGGACGCGCCCTGACCGCCGGGGACACCGCAGTTCCGCTGATCCTGGATGTTGTCAACAACTTTGAGGGCTTGACCAGCATTTCCGGTCTGCAAAGCGAGATGCAGGAGGCAGTTCACCGTCTCTATGCTAACGGTGAGGGCGACAAGATCGTCACCGAGCGGTTCGAGGTCATCGAGCAAGTACACGATTGCCGGGTACTGTTCGAACAGCTACAGGCGAGCCTTTCTTCCGGCTGGGAGCACTACTTCTCTGAGGCGAGCATCTACTATGCGGAACACGGCAACCTGAACGTCCCAAAACTGTATACCACGCCCGGAGGTCTGAGCCTTGGGGTGTGGCTGGTGACCCAGCGCCGGGTGCGCGAGGGGCAGATCCAAGGAAATCTGACCGAACAGCAAATTGCACGGTTGGACAGCATCGGGATGGTCTGGGGCAATCGGAAGGAAATTGCGTGGCAGCATGGATTTGAGGTCGCAAAGAAATACCACGACACCTACGGAAACCTGATGGTGCCCGGCAAATACACTGACCCAGACGGTTACCAACTGGGACAGTGGATCATCAAGACCCGGCAGCAGAAGCTGAACGGACGCTTAAAGGAAGAACGCATTGCGCAGCTTGATGAGATTGGCATGGTGTGGAACATTTTCGATGCTAAGTGGGAAAAGGCTTATGCGCTGGCTGCGGCTTACTATGAGGAAAACGGCAACCTGAATATCCCACGTTCCTATGTGACAGCGGCTGGTGAACGGCTGGGACAGTGGGTCGCAAGCCAGCAATGGGCGTACCCGAAAGGAAAACTGACGGATGAACAGGTCGAGCGGCTCAACCGAATCGGGATGTACTGGGGCAACCGCAACGACCGTCAGTGGAACGAAGGGTATCAGGAGGCCAAGCGCTATTTTGATGCCCACGGCGACCTGAAGGTCCCGGCCGATTATGTGTCACCGGGCGGTTACAACCTCGGAAATTGGGTCAAACGGCAGCGGTATACCCGCCAGAATCCTGAAAAAAGCTGCGCTGTTTTGACGGAAGAGCGGATTGCCAAGCTGGACGAGATTGGGATGCGGTGGGAGAAAAGCAATTTGAAGCACCTACCTCAGCAAGCGGCACGAGTCGAAACGGTTGCGGCAAAAGCTGGTTGAAACAAGAAATTTAGAAACAAACGCGAATTTATGTGAGGAAAAAAATGGCTACGAATACGACTGGAATTGAGAAGAAAGCTGAAATTGACCGAAAAGAGAATCTGCACGCCCATCGGCTGTACTGGTTCGTCCGTCGTGCGCAGGATATTGTTCTGTCGTCGGTGGCGCTGGTGGTGCTGTCACCTGTTATGTTGATTACAGCGATTGCTATTGTGGTGGATGATCCATCGGCTGGTCCGATTTTTTCGCAGGAACGCATTGGCCGCAACGGAAAGCCGTTCAAGTTCTATAAGTTCCGCTCCATGTGCCCCAACGCAGAGGCAAAACTGGACGACCTGCTGGATCAGAACGAGATGGATGGCCCTGTGTTCAAAATCAAGGACGACCCGCGCATTACCCGTGTGGGCAAGTTTATCCGCAAGACCAGCATCGACGAGCTGCCGCAGCTGTGGAACATCTTGAAGGGCGATATGAGCATCGTTGGCCCCCGCCCGGCACTTCCGCGCGAGGTGGAGCAGTACGGCGACTACGAAAAGCAACGGTTGTATGTGACCCCCGGTCTGAGTTGCTATTGGCAGATCGCACCACATCGCAACGACCTTTCTTTTGAAGAGTGGATGGATCTGGATGTGAAGTATGTCAAGGAGCGCAGTTTCTGGGTGGATTGGAAGATTATTTTTAAGACTTTCAAGGTGTGTTTGCTGGGGCATGGGGAGTAAGAAAACACTTAGCCGAGTGTGGTTATCACACATGAGAAATTAGAGAGAAATACCATCCATATGGATGTGTACATAGAAAATTAGAGGATATGCCCGATGAGGGCCGGAGGAGTAAATAACATGAAGAATTACAAAATCGCCGTTGCGGGCACTGGTTATGTGGGTTTGTCAATTGCCACATTGCTTTCTCAGCACCATCAGGTGACCGCAGTTGATATTGTTCCGGAGAAGGTTGAGCTGATCAACAATCGCAAGTCTCCGATTCAGGATGACTATATTGAGAAGTATCTCGCAGAGAAAGAACTGAATCTGACAGCAACGCTGGATGCTAAGGCTGCATACGCCGATGCTGATTTTGTCGTAATCGCAGCCCCGACCAATGTCTACTCAACAAACCGTATTGACGTAGCATCGCCAAAAAGAACCTGTTTTGCACACTATATGGGGTGCTAAAATTGGTTGTATTTCACGGCTATATGAACTGCAAATGCAAGATATTTATACAAAACGCTGAACTTTTGCCCCCCGTGGCACAAAATTGGCACAACTTTTTCAGAAGTCATGAGGAAATGGCGGAAAACAGGAGAAAACAACAAAAATCCATGAGTTTATCATTAACGTCTGAAACTGCTGTTGAGTACACTATCTGACCCGCTAATGACACCAACATCATAACGGTTTGTTGAGTCATGAAAAATAGAGAAAAACAGCTGATTTCTACTTCATAAAACAGCTGTTGAGTAGAGCATGGATGGTGATGATAATTACATGTTTTGTGCGGCGAGAGTGAATGATTTGTTCATGGTGAACAATGAATGGCGAAAAATTGGCTAGATGATATGTACAGCTTTAACAAAACTCATGAGCCGACAGGGTTCGATTCAATAATCCAACACTTAGAAAAAACGTCATTGCAGGGTATACGGGGTTCGACTGTATAAAACATCACTTCGGTTATAGAGGAATAGAGACGAGTGTACTCAACGGATGTTTTATGAAGTAGAAAATATGATTGCTGGGGTAATTGGATACGACAGCATAAGAAAACACTTAGCCGAGTGAGCAGCATGAGGAAAAAGAAATACCATCCATATGGATGTGTACATAAATAACTTGAGGACGAATACACACATAGAGGAATGAAAGATAAAAGGGTAAAAAATGAACGCAGTTGTGCTGGGAATTGATAAGCCGGTCGAGATTGACCGAAAAGAAAATCTGAGAGATCACCGCTTGTACTGGATCGGACGCCGGACGCAGGATGTGATTTTGTCCGCTGCTGCTCTGGTGGTGCTATCGCCAGTGATGTTGGCTACGGCTGTTGCAATCGTGGTGGATGATCCGTCCGCTGGTCCAATCTTCTCTCAGGAGCGGGTTGGTCGAAATGGGAAATCATTTAGACTTTATAAATTCCGTTCTATGTGTCCAAATGCGGAAGCTAAGCTGGATGAACTTCTGGAACAAAATGAAATGGATGGTCCAGTGTTCAAAATCAAAGATGACCCACGCATTACTCGCGTAGGTAAGTTTATTCGCAAAACTAGCCTCGACGAACTGCCCCAGCTTTGGAATATCCTCAAGGGAGACATGAGTATTGTAGGACCGCGCCCTGCACTGCCCCGCGAAGTGGAACAATATGGCGAGTATGAGAAACAGCGTTTGTATGTGACGCCAGGGCTTAGTTGCTATTGGCAGGTTGCACCACATCGTAATGATTTAACATTTGAGGAGTGGATGGACTTAGATGTGAAGTATGTCAAGGAGCGAGGCTTCTGGGTGGATTGGAAGATTATTTTCAAGACGTTTAAGGTGTGCCTGCTGGGGCATGGAGAGTAAAAGACTTACATAGATTTGCGGAAAGAAAAATGACGAGGAGTATTTGAGGGATGAGGAAGAAAAAAATCAGAATACTACATGTGGCGCAGGCCGCAGGTGGCGTAGATCGCTACATCCGAATGCTTCTCAAGTATTTGGACAAAGAAAAGTTTGAGAATATATTGGTTTGCTCACAAGATTTCCATGAAGAAGACTACAGAGAGTTGGTGAATTCTTTTGAACAGGTCGAGATGACTAGAGCCATTGGCGGCAACGACTTAAAGGCCATTATAGCGGTTAGGGCACTGATAAAGAAATATAATCCCGATATAGTATATGCTCATTCCAGCAAAGCCGGAGCAATTGCTCGTGTCGCAGATATTGGTCTGAAGAATCGCTGTGTATACAACCCACATGGCTGGGCATTTAACATGCGATGCTCTGCAAAGAAGAAGGCAATGTACACAGCGATTGAGAAGGTGGCTGCTCCGTTCTGTGACAAGATCATCTGCATTTCAAATGCGGAGAAGCAGTCTGCATTGGATAAGAAGATATGCAGAGAGGACAAGCTGCAGGTCATTTTTAATGGCGTGGACATTGAATCCTATGAAAATGGAGCGCATGGCGCTGTTAAGAGAAAAGACCTGAACATACCTGAAGATGCATTTATCGTTGGTATGGTTGGGCGAATGAGCCCTCAAAAGGCACCGGATGTGTTTGTTAAAATGGCAAAGCAGGTAAAAGATGCAGTTCCAAATGCACATTTCATTATTGTTGGCAACGGAGATCAGGAAGCCGAGATTAGAAAGTATGCGGAGGATAATGGTTTCTCGGATAGTCTACATATTACAGGCTGGGTTGATAATCCAATGAGTTATGTAGAACTTTTTGATGTTGCATGCTTACTGAGTCGCTGGGAGGGCTTCGGACTGGTTTTGCCTGAGTATATGATGGCAGGCAAGCCTATTGTAGCAAGCAGAGTAGATGCAATCCCTAATATAGTCCGAGATGGAGAAAATGGTTTGCTTGTTGAAGTGGATGACGCTATTGGAGCAAGTGAAGCAGTGTTGCGCATCTATCAAGAAGATGGATTAAGGAATAGATTGGTGACGCAAGGCGTGGAAGATGTACATAACAGGTTTAACGCTCGGAGAGTTTCAGAAGAACATGGGAAACTGTTTGAGAAAATGTAAAAATTGATGAGGAAATAAATTATGGATATTAAAGAGGAATACGAACGCTGGCTGACAAATGCAACGGCAGATGCAGATGTTGCCGCTGAACTGAAAACGCTGGACGATGCAAAAATTGAAGATGCTTTTTATCGTGACCTTGCTTTTGGCACAGGTGGTCTGCGTGGTGTGATCGGCGCAGGAACCAACCGAATGAATGTTTACACGGTTGCAAAGGCTTCTCAAGGTCTGGCCGATTATCTGAAGAAAAACTTTGCAGAGCCGTCTGTAGCTATCGGCTACGACAGCCGTATCAAGAGTGATGTGTTTGCAAAAGTCGCTGCAGCTGTATTTGCAGCGAATGGCGTCAAGGTCAACATTTGGCCTGTCCTGATGCCGGTGCCAACTGTGTCCTTTGCGACTCGCTATTTACACACCTCTGCTGGTGTCATGGTCACAGCTTCTCACAATCCCAGCAAGTATAACGGCTATAAGGTTTATGGCGCAGACGGTTGCCAGATCACGACCGAAGCTGCTGCGGAGATCCTGGCCGAGATCGAGAAGTTGGACATCTTTGCAGATGTTAAGACCAGCGACTTTGAAACAGGCGTGGCAGAGGGCAGCATCCAGTACATCCCGGACGAGGTCTATACCGCCTTCGTGGAGCAGGTCAAGAGCCAGTCGGTTCTGTTTGGCGAGACCGTCAACAAGGATGTAGCCATCGTGTATAGTCCGCTGAACGGCACCGGTCTGAAGCCTGTGACCCGCACCCTGAAGGAAATGGGCTACACCAGCATCACCGTGGTCAAGGAGCAGGAGCAGCCGGATGGCAACTTCCCGACCTGTCCGTATCCCAACCCGGAGATCAAGGAAGCCATGGCACTGGGCATGGAGTATGCCAAGAAGTGCAACGCCGACCTGCTGCTGGCCACCGACCCCGACTGTGACCGTGTGGGTATCGCCGTCAAGAACAAGGCAGGGGAGTACGAGCTGCTGACCGGCAACCAGACCGGTATGCTGCTGCTGGACTACATTTGCAGTCAGCGTGTAAAGCACGGCAAGATGCCCGCTGACCCGGTCATGGTCAAGACGATCGTGACAATGGACATGGGCGAGCAGATCGCTACGCATTACGGCCTGCGCACCATCAACGTGCTGACTGGCTTCAAGTTCATCGGTGAGCAGATTGGCAAGCTGGAAAAGCAGGGCAAGACGGACAGCTATGTGTTCGGCTTTGAGGAAAGCTATGGCTACCTGACCGGCTCCTACGTCCGCGACAAGGATGGCGTGGACGGTGCCTATATGATCTGCGAAATGTTCAGCTACTATGCCACGCAGGGCATCAGCCTGCTGGATAAGCTGGACGAGCTGTACAAGACATACGGCTACTGCCTGAATACCCTGCACAGCTACGAGTTCGATGGCAGCGCTGGTTTTGCCAAGATGCAGAGCATCATGCAGGCATTCCGCGGCGGCATTAAAGAGTTTGGCGGCAAGAAGGTCGTTAAGCTGCTGGACTATGCGCCGGGTCTGGATGGTCTGCCCAAGTCCGATGTGCTCAAGTTCCTGTTGGAAGATAACTGCTCCATCGTGGTGCGCCCCTCCGGCACTGAGCCGAAGCTCAAGACCTATATCTCTGTCAGCGCAGAGAATAAAGAAGCGGCCGAAAAGGTGGAAGCAGAGATTCGTAAGAGTGCTGAAGAGTACTTGAAGTAAAGCATAGAGGAGAAAAACAAATGAATATTATTTTACTTTCTGGTGGTTCTGGTAAGCGTCTCTGGCCTCTTTCTAACGATGTGCGCAGCAAGCAGTTTATCAAGCTGTTCAAGAATAATGACGAGTATGAGTCCATGGTGCAGCGTGTCTACCGCCAAATCACCACGGTGGATGCTGACGCGAAAATTACCATTGCGACTAGTAAGTCGCAGGCAAGTGCCATAAAAAATCAGCTGGGCGAGAAGGCTTCTATTTGTGTAGAGCCCTGCCGCCGAGATACGTTCCCGGCTATCGCACTGGCCGCAGCCTATCTCCACGATGAGTTGGGCGTGGCGGAAAATGAGGCCGTTGTTGTCTGCCCGGTTGACCCTTATGTAGATAATACCTATTACGAAGCCGTTAAGACCCTGCAGGAACTGGCAGAGCAGGGCGGCGCAAATCTGACGCTGATGGGAATTGAGCCGACTTATCCCAGCGAGAAGTATGGTTATATTATCCCTGAGAGCGGCGAAAATGTCAGCAAGGTCAAGGAATTCAAGGAAAAGCCGGATGTGGAAACAGCTAAGAAGTATCTGGCTCAGAGTGCGCTGTGGAATGCAGGCATCTTTGCGTTCAAGCTGGGGTATTTGCTGGATAAAGCACACAGCATGATCGACTTTGAGGATTACCGTGACCTGTTCAATAAATATGACACCCTGACCAAGATCAGTTTCGACTATGCAGTAGTCGAGAAAGAGTCCAGCATTCAGGTTCTGCGTTATAGCGGTGACTGGAAAGATGTCGGTACCTGGAATATGATGGCCGAGGTCATGGCAGATAAAACCAAGGGCAAAGCTATTCTGGACGAAACCTGCGAGAACACTAATGTGGTGAATGAGCTGAATATCCCGATTCTCTGCATGGGGTGTAAGGATATGATTGTTGCCGCCAGTGGAGATGGTATCTTGATCGCGGATAAAGAACGCAGCGGTTATATGAAGCCCTATGTGGAGAAAATCGAAACAGAAGCGATGTATGCCGAAAAGTCCTGGGGTACTTATACGGTCATTGATGTGCAGCCGGGTTCTATGACAGTCAAGGTTTCCATGAGAGCTGGCGAACATATGACTTACCACATGCACAATTACCGTGAAGAAGTGTGGACAGTTGTTTCTGGTAAGGGCAAGGCAATCGTAGACGGTATGGAACAGGTACTGCGCACTGGCGATGTGATTACCATCGCGGCAGGCTGCAAGCATACGATTGAGGCCATTACTGCACTGGATATGATTGAAGTTCAGCTGGGTGAAGAAATCAGTGTTGCCGACAAGGTTAAGTTCCCGATGGAATAAAGATAATGGGAGATAAAACAATGGAAATCATGAAATTGATTCCGACGGGTAAGGATTATTTGTGGGGTGGTACTCGACTTCGGGAAGAATATGGTAAAAAGATTGATTTAACACCATTAGCGGAAACTTGGGAGTGCTCGGTTCATCCGGACGGACCAAGTTATGTGGCAAATGGTACATATAAAGGAAACACACTGGCTGAAGTGCTGAAAGCCCATCCGGAGTACCTTGGTACAAAAGTTGAAAACGGTGAGCTTCCAGTCTTGGTTAAGTTCATCGATGCCAAGAAAGATCTCTCAGTACAAGTTCATCCTAGTGATGAGTATGCGAGAGAACACGAAGGCGACAATGGTAAGACTGAGATGTGGTATGTCATTGATGCTGACGAAGGAGCCAGTCTGATTTATGGTTTCCAGCATGAGGTGACGGAAGAAATTCTCCGGAAAGCAGTTGAAACTGGAACACTGGATAAGCATCTTCAAAAGGTTCCGGTTCATAAAGGAGATACCTATTTTGTTCCGGCGGGGACTGTTCATGGTATCGGCAAGGGTATTTTGGTAGCAGAAATTCAGGAAAGCTCCAATGTGACCTACCGTGTCTATGACTATGATCGCGTGGACAAGAACGGTAAAAAACGTGAGCTGCATTTTGACAAAGCCGTGCAGGTTATGAACATGAAGGTGGCACCGGACGTGAGCCAGAAGCCGAGAATGGTGAAATACTATTCCGGTTGTTCCCGTGAACTGCTTTGCCGGTGTAAATATTTTGAAACAGAAAGAATACAAGTAACGAAGGGCTTTGCATTTTCTGTTATGGATAGCTCATTCCAGGTGATGATGTGCCTAAATGGTTATGGTGAGGTACAGACGATGGATGCTGAGCAGAAACCAATGCGATTCAGCAAAGGCGAAACACTGTTTCTGCCAGCTGGATTGGGTAGATGCTTGGTCGTTGGTGATGCAGAGTTGATTAAAGTTCGGTGCTAACAAAATTATAGTGAGGATGAAAAAATGATTGCTATTAATGGCAGATTTGTAGCAAGAAGG
>ERZ1026844.1883-NODE-1883-length-12039-cov-8.882427_pt1 | contig 12039 bp, 12 predicted proteins | sample MGYA00380152_ERZ1026844 | MGnify/ENA primary metagenome ERZ1026844 (study PRJEB33269, sample SAMEA4719788) | human gut metagenome | biome: human-associated habitat; feature: organic feature; material: feces | place: Cameroon | collected 2013-10 ... | reverse complement strand
TGTTTCTGAATGAAAGAAATCGCATTACCTACAACGAACTTTGCAGAAAATGCAGGAATGACTGTAAGCAGAGTTCCCGCTGTATCGTGGTGCTTTGCCCGAAATATTTATCGAAAAGGAGAACAAAGAAAAATGATTGAAAATGAAATGACTGTCAGCGTGCCTCTTGAAGTTGTCAAGGCGAGTGAAATCGAGCCGAAAGAAGTGAAATGGCTGTGGTATCCGTATATTCCGTTCGGCAAGGTTACGCTCTTGCAGGGCGATCCTGGCGATGGGAAAAGCAAGTTAATGCTTTCCATAGCCGCCCTGCTCTCAAAGGGAGAACCTCTCCCCTTTACCGAAGAAGAAACAGAGCCTATGACAGTCATCTATCAGACAACGGAAGATGATGCAGACGATACGGTAGTCCCCCGTTTTAACTCTGCCGGTGGGAACGGAGAAAATCTTATCTCCATCAAAGAAGATGAAAAATCTTTATCCTTTGGAGATAACCGTATTGCTGAAGCAATCGAAAGGTATCACGCAAAACTTTTAATTCTTGACCCGATGAGTTCCTATATCGGAGAGAACTGTTCAATGAACAATGCCAACGAAACAAGGGCAGAGTTTAATCACTTGATTGCAGTTGCAAAAAATACAGGCTGTGCCATCGTGATTATCGCTCATATGAACAAGATGAGAGATACCAACCCTCTTTATCGTACCAACGGTTCTATTGATATTGCGGGTGCTGCAAGAAGTATTCTTGCAATCACACGCACACCGAACAAAGAAGCACCGGCGGCAAGATATATGGTTCAAGTGAAATCCAACCTTGCCCCGACAGGCTCTGCAATTCTCTTTGAGGTTGCAGAAAAGGGAGTGGACTTTATTTCTGAAATGGAAATGACAGCAGAAGAAGCGTTCCAGTCCCTTGCCCCTAAAATGGGCAGACCGAACGACAAGGAAATCAAGGCGAAAGAATTTCTTTTAGAAATGCTGAAAGACGGAGAAATGCTTTCTTCGGATTGCGAAGAAAGACTTGAAGCCGCAGGGTTCAAGAAATCGACCATCAAAAAGGCAAAGAAGAAAGCAGGCGTTATCTCACGAAAACGAGGCTTTCTGTGGTACTGGTCTTTGCCGATGGGCGATATACCGAGAGAATAAAAGCAGGCTGTCTGATGGCGGGACAGTCTGTTTTTATGATTGAGGTATCTAAAGGAGGTCAAGGGGGAACTCCCTTGCCCACGACATCTTTGCAGACGAAGTCTGAAAGTGTCATAGTGGGTTACACACATTCAAAGAATGTTGTGTAATGGCTTCGCCCTGTCTGGAAAGGAGAGCAAAATGGCAAAAAACAATAAGGCGGATATGAGTTGTGCAAGGGTAAAAAAGTACACCGCTTCTGATGTGAGTAAGGCAGAAAGACACAACGAACGCAAGAATGAAACCTATGAAAATATGAATGTGATTGTGGAACGAATACCCTTTAATGTGCATTTCAAAAAGCCGACAGCCCCGACCTATATGGAACAGTTAAAGCAGATGGAAACAGACGGTCAGGTGTCGCTTCGTGGGTTAAGGAAAGACGCAACGCTGTTTAATGAGATTGTGATTGATGTGAACACGATGTACTTCGAGCGTAACGGCGGTTATGAATACGCAAAGCAGTTTTATGAAGAAGCCTATCATTTTATTGAAGAAAAATTCGGTGCGGACAATGTTATATCGGCGGTAATGCACGCTGATGAAATCAATGTAGCCGCAAGCGAAGAACTTGTAAAAGAGGTTTACCACTATCATCTTCACGCTATGGTTCTGCCTGTGGTGGAGAAAGAAATCTTGTGGAGTAAGCGTTGCAAAGACGAGAAATTGCGAGGAACAGTTAAGGAAGTGGTTAATCAGATTAGCCATTCAAAGAAATGGAAATCGGATATTCCGATGACCGATGAAAAAGGAAATCCGTTGCTAAGAAAGAACGGGAAACCGATGTTCCGAGCTTCGTACAGCATACTGCAAGATGAATTGTTTCACTATATGACGGAACAAGGGTTCAAAGGCTTTCAGCGTGGCGAATACGGAAGTACAGCAGAGCATTTGACTTCCCTGCAATATCAAATCCAACAGGACAAAGAGCGATTGGAGAAGTTGCAGAAGCGTATTCAAAAGGAACAGGTTAAGTATGAGCCTGCCCGTCATATTTCCAAAACCTTAAACGAGATTGACAGTATGGGGCAGAAAACAATCACAGGTAAAATGGCAATCTCCAAAGAGGATTATTCTCAACTGACTGCCCTTGCCAAAGAGGGTATTACCAGTCGTGCGGAAATCAAAAAATTTGAGCAGAGTGCAAATTTTTACCGACAGAAGTATATGGACAGTGCAAACGCATTGGAACGAATGAAAACCAAATACAACGAACTGAAAGAAAAGTGCAGACCTTTTCTTGAAGCGTTGGAACATTTCCCCGAAGTTGCCAAACTTTTTACCGAAAAAGTGAAGCAACTTTTTTCTTTTAAGGAAGCACAGGAACGAGCCGAAAAAGAAGCAAGGGAAAAAGAAAGACAGGAGCGTATCAAGGCACGAAAGAGCAAGCGAGGTATGGAAAGATAACCTTTTCCATTATACTCACGACTTAATGACTTCTTGAACTATTGAGAAACTGCGGTTATTGGGTGTTCTAATATGAATGCCCCACAATCAAATCTTATGAAAGAGAGGATCGGACTATATGAAAGAGCAGAAACATTCTTATTCACAGCGAATTGGAAAGACAACATTCATCGTAAATGTAAAGCAGTCCGAAAGTGCCAAAAAGCCTTTGAATACGGTGTTTCAGGACATCTGCAAGCACGAGGTTTTGGGCGGCTTCTTTACGGACAAATCGTTTAATTTAGAAAATCCACAAAAAGTATCTTGACAAACTCGACCCCGAGGGGACGGGCTACCGAGCCAAGACCTGCTTTTCCAAGTTCAATAACCTGCCGGAGCTGATCTCTGTATTCAAAAATGTGGCGGACATCCAAACGGCGGATATGCTGAACCTGCCCGTGCCGGAGGCACACTACCACAACATCGCCCTGAAGCCGTCCGAGTATCAAAAGGAGATGGTGGCATCGCTGGCGGAGCGGGCCGAGCAGGTACGCAACAAGCAGGTGGACAGCAGCGTGGACAATATGCTGCTGATCACCAACGATGGCAGGAAGCTGGCATTAGACCAGCGACTCATCAACCCTATGCTGCCCGCCGACCCGGAGAGCAAAGCGGTCAAGTGCGCGGAGACAGTATTTGACATCTGGCGGCGCACGGCGGAAAAGCACTCCACGCAAATGATCTTCTGTGACCTGTCCACGCCCAAGAGTGAAGGCATTTTCAGCGTTTATGACGACATCCGCAGTAAGCTGCTGGCGATGGGCGTGCCGGAAAACGAGATTGCCTATATCCACGATGCCAAGACGGAGGCGCAGAAAAAAGACCTGTTTGCTAAGGTGCGCGCCGGTCAGGTGCGGGTGCTGCTGGGCAGCACACAGCGCATGGGCGCCGGTACCAACTGCCAGCAGAAGCTGGTGGCCCTGCACCATTTGGATTGTCCGTGGCGGCCATCCGATCTTCAGCAGCGGGAGGGGCGCATCATCCGGCAGGGCAACGAAAATGCTGAGGTGGACATTTACAGCTATGTCACCGAGAGCACATTCGATGCCTACCTTTACCAGCTGGTGGAGCGGAAACAGAAATTCCTCGCGCAGATCATGACCAGCAAGTCGCCAGTACGCAGCGCTGAGGATGTGGACGAACAGGCACTTTCCTATGCGGAGATCAAGGCGCTGGCCAGCGGCAACCCGCTCATTAAAGAGAAAATGGATTTGGACATTGAAGCGACGAAGCTGAAGCTGCTGAAAAGCAGCCACCTTAGCCAGCGATACAGCATGGAGGACGCCATCAGCAAAACGTTCCCCAAATCCATCGCGGAGACGCAGGAACGTCTCGCCGGGTACGGCGCGGATATTGCCGCAGTCAAGGTGCACACCGCGCCTAATGAGGACGGCTTTTCGCCCATGACGCTGGCGGGTAAGGTCTACACCGAGAAAAAGGCGGCAGGCGCGGAGCTGCTGGTGCTGTGCCAGAATATGCTGACGCCGGAGGCGATGCAGATCGGCTCTTACCGCGGACTGACGCTGGAACTGTCCTTTGACAGCTTTTCACAGGAATACCGGCTGACCATGATCGGGCAGCTGCGCCATGTGGTGACGCTGGGTACCGATGTGTTCGGCAATATTCAGCGCATGGATAATCTGCTGGAATCGCTGCCTCTCAAGGAGCAAGCTTGCCGGGAAAAGCTGAGTGATCTGCATAACCAGCTGGAAACGGCGAAGGTGGAGGTGTTGAAGCCATTTCCGCGTGAGGAGGAGCTGCAAACAAAGCTGGCGCGGCTGGAGGAGCTGAACGCCCTGCTGAATATGGACAAGCGTGAGCCGGAGGTCGTAGCCGAAACGGAAGCACCGGATAATAGCCAGCAGTCTCCGACAAGAAAAACGACAGAGTTAGAAAGGTAGGTCAATATGGGATACCAGGAGAGCTTTCTTTACATTGAGCCGCAGTGGAAATTCGAGAAGCTGATACGCACATACGAGAAGGCGGAGCAGGCCGGTTACTATCGGGTGGCTGGTGCAGAGCCGCGTTCCGTAGTCGTTCTCAAACAGCCTTTGGGCAGTATACCGGCAGGCAGGCGGCTGCTGTGGGTGTGCGGTGATCGGGGATTTCACAGCGTGGGCGGCGTGTTCGGCGGCGAGTGGAAAAGCAGGGCGCGTGTCCGCGTGATCCCAGTGGAGGAGGTGCTGCGGCCCGATGATTACCGGCTGGAGGGCATTGATCTGGACAGCGCCGCGCCCAGTGAGAACGCCTATATGCGGCGGTACAGCGTGGAGAACTACGCACACCGTATGCGGGCAGGACTGGCAAGGTGAAATAGTTTGACAGCAAGCGTAGACTTTGGTATGGTGCGCATGGTGATCGTGCTGCGTATGCTTGCGGGGCGCGCAGCCGGGAAAGGAAACTTCTGCACGGAAGTTCCCTTTTTCACGAAATAAAAATAGGGAACAAAACGGGCGCTCACTAATGCAGAAAGTTCCCTATTTGAAAAAGTGTGGTTTTGTCACAAGGGGCATGACGACGAATCAGGGAGAACCTCATCATCTGCGTCTTTGAAAAGTGCCAACAGCTTCGACACAATTATATTGAAAAGTTGCTCTTTGCGGTGTATACTACGGTTGAAAAGTCAGCACAAGGAGGGACGATGATGCTGTTTCGGAAAATCGAATCTCTTATCGAAGATCATCTGCAAAGCGACTCAAAGAAAATCCTTCTGATAGACGGTGCGCGTCAGGTCGGAAAAACCTATATCATCCGACATGTAGGACACAAACTGTTTGAAAACTTCATCGAGATCAACATGGTGGAGGACTCCATCGGCCCACGGTTATTTGCCGAAACGAAAACCGTCGAGGACTTCTACCTACAAGTCAGTATGCTGGAAGGCAGCAAGATGAAACAGAAAGACAACACCCTGATTTTTATCGACGAGATCCAGGCATATCCTCATCTGCTGACGCTGCTGAAGTTTCTGTCCCAAGATGATCGATTCACTTATATTGCCAGCGGCTCCCTGTTGGGGGTGACTCTGTCGCAGACAACATCGATCCCCATGGGAAGCATCCATAAAGTTCGGATGTTCCCTCTGGACTTCGAGGAATTCCTCTATGCCAACGGGCTGAACGAGTTTGCCGTGTCTGCCATGCGGAAGAAGTTTGAACGACTGGAAGCCCTGGACGAGCCGACCCACAATAAGATGATGGACTACTTCCGAAAGTATCTGTTGGTCGGCGGTCTGCCGGATGCGGTCAATTCCTATCTGGAAAATCACAACATTCAGTTCGTCCGTGAGATTCAACAGGAGATTCATGATTACTATGCCGCCGACGCATCCAAGTATGACGAGGAGCGCAAGCTGAAGATCCGCCGTATCTATGACCTGATTCCCTCCAACATGGAGAATAAGAAAAAACGTGTCGTAGCACAGAGCATAGAAGATAAGAAGGGGAAGACCTTCGCAGATTATCAAGACGAGTTCGAGTATCTGATCAGTGCAGGCATTGCCCTCAATGTTCAGGCTATCTCTAACCCAGTATTTCCTCTGGTCGAGTCCACAGGGAAAAACCTGCTGAAGCTATACCTGAATGATGTGGGCGTCCTGACCGGCATCCTTTATGGCAATAACATCCGAGCTGTGCTGGACGATGAAGCCAGCATCAATCTCGGCTCCGTCTATGAAAGCGTCGTAGCTAGCGAGCTTATCGCGCATGGTTACGAACTGTTCTATTATGATAATCGCCATAAAGGTGAAGTAGATTTCCTCATCGACGATTATGCCACCTTATCCGCCGTCCCCATTGAAGTAAAGTCCGGTAAGGACTATACCATCCACAGTGCGCTGAATAACTTCGTGAAGAATGAAGACTATCATATTCGGAAAGCCTTTGTTGTGTCCAATGAGCGAACAGTCTCTACGAAGGGGAAAATCATCTATATCCCCATCTACTATATCATGTTCTTCCAGCACGGTCTGGAGGATAGCGAGGCAATGCAATTTTAAGGCAGGCGATAATGCCTTGACTGCGGCCAGCATTTAATATCAAAGCAGCCAAACAGCTAAAGGCAGTGGGCTATATTGCAGCCCGCTGTCTTTAGCTCTGCCTATTTCAACAGACGCAAAACAGGAGATGATCACGGAAAAAGGAGGTGATGTCCTATGCCGTTTATCCCGCCAGAGCAGTTAGCCCGCGCCCGTGAGATGGATCTGCTGACCTATCTGCGGTGCTGTGAACCGGATGAGTTGGTCAGCGCAGGCGGCAATACTTACACCACCAAAAGCCATGACAGCCTGAAAATCTCCAACGGGGAATGGTACTGGTGGTCACGGGGTGTTGGCGGCAGCAGTGCGCTGGACTATCTGACCACTGTGCGGAAGCTGTCGCTGCCGGATGCTGTGCAGCGCATCCTGAACGCTGGCGGCGCAGCGTTGGCAGAATCGCCGCGCCGGAAAGCCCGCCCGACAAAATCATTTACCCTGCCACCCAAACACGCCGACAACCGGCGTGTTTTTTCATACCTGCGTGGACGGGGTATCGACCCGGAGATCATCAACCACTGCATCAAACACGGCCTGCTCTATGAATCGGCACAGCATCACAACTGCGTGTTCGTAGGCTTTGCCGGTGACAGACCGGCCTACGCCATGCAGCGGGGGACGCTGCAAGACAAGCGTTTTGTGGGCGAGGTGGTCGGCAGCGACAAGCGGTATTCCTTCGCAGTGCCGATGACACCGGGGGACAGCCCTACCCTGTGCGTTTTTGAAAGCGCCATTGATGCTCTTTCCTACCTGACGCTGCTGAAGCAGCGGGGGAGGGACTGGCGCAAGGCAAACACACTGTCGCTGGGAGGTGTCGGGAAGGAAGATCGGCAGCTGCCACCGGCGCTTTCGTGGTATTTGAAGGCCACACCCCATATTACCCGCATTGTGCTGTGTCTGGACAATGATGAGCCGGGACGGAAAGCAGCGGCGGTGTTGAAGGAACTGCTGAGAGGATACGAGGTCATTGACAGACCTCCGGTGCGGGGAAAAGACTACAATGATCTGCTGCGGTATCGGCGTGACGCGCAGCGCGGCGAAGCCCGCTGATTTCTTTCTTCGGCAGGTATTGCAGGACGCGGCGCAGAGCGCCGCTGTCCTGGCAAGCATAGCATTTGGCCGTCCAAATGCGTTTGTTAAGGGGCAAGCCCCCTAAGACCCCTATGTAAAGAGGAGGAAAAAGCATTGAGAAAACGTGCGATCAAGATTTCGGTTCGATTGAACGAGCAGGAGCATGAGCATCTGAAAAAGCAGGCTATGATTGCAGGACGGCCAATAGAGCCGTTCATCCGTGCGCTCATCACAGGCGTTGAATTGAACCCTCGTCCGCCCGGCGAGCTGGCAGAGCTGCTGCGCCAGATGTCCGGCGTGGCCGTAAACATCAACCAGATCGCCAAGGTGGCCAATGCCAGTGGTTTTGTCCGCATGGATGAGATAGCGCAGATCAAGGCGATGCAGGGGCTGCTCTGGCAGGCGGTGAAAGCCCTCTAAGAATGGCCATTACGAAAATCATCGCCATCCGTGACCGACTGGATAAGCGGGTAAACTATGCTGTCAACGGAGAAAAGACTACGCTGGATACGGGTATTACTTATGCCGCAAATCCAGAGAAAACGGAACAGCTGTTCTTTACGTCCGCCATCAACTGCGATAGTTGTGAGACCGCCTTTGCAGAGATGCAGGCCACGAAGCGGCGATTCGGCAAGCTGGGCGGCGTAGTGGGGTATCATTTCATCCAATCCTTTGCGCCCGGCGAGGTGACGCCGGAGCAGGCTCACGCCATCGGCGTGGCGTTTGCCCAGCGCCTGTTTGGCGAGCGCTACGAGGTGGTCGTCGGGACACATCTGGATAGGGCGCATCTGCACAATCATGTGGTGGTGAACTCTGTGTCCTTCGTGGACGGCAAAAAATATCACAGCAGCCCCGGCAGTTACTATTTTGAAGTGCGAAGCACATCCGACACCCTGTGCCGGGAAAATGACCTGTCTGTAATCGCGCCGCAGGGCAAGGGGAAACACTACGCCGAATGGAAAGCGGAGAACACCGGCAAGCCCACTATCCGCAGCATCATTCGCGGCGATATTGACCAATTCATCGGAGAGGCGTATACATACGAGACGTTTCTGATGCTCCTGCGGCAGGAGGGGTATGTGGTGCGGAACGCCCCCAGCCGTAAACATGTGACCGTGCTGCCGCCGGGCGGTAAGCGGGCGATCCGGCTGGATAGCTTGGGTGAGGGCTACACAGAACAGAACATCCGCAGACGGCTGGCCGCCCAGCGCGAAGGCAGCACACTGGCGACACATACCTTTACGCATACGGGCAGACGGTATCGCATCAAAGGTAGGCGTCCCACAGGGACACAAAGGAAGATAAAAGGGTTTCAGGCACTGTATCTAAGATACCTGTACCTGCTGCGAGGGACACACCGGAAGAAGCACTTCCGACGTGTCCCTTTTTCCATGCGGCAGGAGGTCATCCGCTTACAGCGGTATGACCGGCAGTTTTGGTATCTGTGGGCGAACGGCCTGACCACGGCAGGGGATTTGGAGCAGCGGATCACCGCCCTTGAACGGGAGATATACGACGGTGAACAGCAGAGGAAATCGCTATATCGGGAAAGGAGAGATGCAGAAGATGAGGCGTACAAAACACAGTGCAGTGCAGAGATCGACCGCCAGACCGCCGCCCTGCGGGAAAAGAGAAGGGAGCTTGCCCTGTGCCGCAGGATACTGGAGGATGTGCCTTTGGTATCCCGGCAGGTGCAGCAAGCCGAGGCGGAACGGCGGGAAGAAATGAAAAAGGAGGCGCGAAAGCATGAGTACCAACGGTGAAACCGCCGATATGGTGGTGCGGGAGAGCATCCAGATCACGGAGAGTGCTGTTAAGCTGGCGGGGCTGGGCGCAAAGAATCTGGCGGCTCTGCTGATGGCAGTAGCCAAGGACAATCCTAAGCTGTCCGGAAAGACGGGACTAAAACGGTTGATCCAGGACGGCGAGGAGTTGGCCATATTCTCCGTCAAGCAGGAGGATCTGCGGGGTTTCCAAATGGAGAGCAAGCGGTACGGTGTTTTGTTCTATCCCATTATCAATCGGGTGGAGAAAACCGGCACAGTGGAGATCATGGCGAAAGCCAAGGACGCCCGACAGATCAACCGCATCTTTGAACGGATGGGCTATCCTGCGCCGGTACGGGAGGATGACACCGCAAAAAAAGCGAACCCCCGCGTTCGGTCAGAGAACAGCTTCAGAGAGCGCGGGAATGGTGCCAGAACCTCTACCGAGATGGATAAGCCATCCGTGCGGGCGAAAATGCTGGAGCTGAAGAAGGTATCCGAACAGATGGCGCGGCAGGCAAGAACCATTGCCGCGCCGGAGCATGAACAGAGATAGGAGATTATTATGGCAAATTTGAGTGAATTGATTCGGCAGAAGGAGCAGCAGACCGAGGAGTGGAAGCAGCGGAAGGCAGATGAGCGCGATAGCCTTAACGAGATGAATGACGCCGCCGCACTGCGTGTGACGAAGAGTACCGGCGCATTCCTGCACTATTTGGATGTACAGGCGGACAACCCGCGTTTCAGCGCGTCCAATGTGCTGCTGGCGATGGAGCAGAACCCGGAGGTGACGGTGTTCAATAGTGTTAAGGGGTGGAACAGCCTGAACCGCAACGTCATGCGGGAGGAGGTGGGCATGAAGATCCGCGTGGGCGATACCTACGTCAGGGACGGACGGCAGTATCGCGGCTACAAGGTGGGGCGTGTGTTTGACATCTCCCAGACCACTGGGCGCGGACAGCCGGCAAAGAATCAGTTGACAGACGGCAGCGATGCCATGAGCAAAGCGCTGTACCAGCTTCTGATGGTGTCGCCTGTCCCCGTTGTGACCGGTGACGCCCGTGGGCAGGACGCACTGTATGACCCCAGCCAACAGCAGATCATTGTCAGCGGGTATATTTCGGACAGCGCGGCGTTCCGTGCGTTGAGCCGTGAGGCCGTCCACGCGGGCATCCATGACCATGGCAATTTTCCGTATTACAGTCGGGAGTCCTGCGTGCTGAGTGCGGACAGTGTCAGCTATATGCTGTGCCGCAGCTACGGTGTGCCTTGCGACAAGCCCAAGGTCACTGATCTTGTGGAGCTGTTCGATGGGATGGAGGCGCGGGACAGAACCAGTGTGCTTGCCAACTTCCAGCAGACCTTCGCTGCGCAGCGCGCTGCCATCCAGCGCGGTCTTGCACCACAGCAGCAGGAAAAGAAACAGGAGCAGAGCGTAGAGAGATGAGCAAAAATTTGACGGCAGATATTTATGACCACATAATGGGAGTATCTTAAAACGAAGGGATGATGTTACAATGAAACGAACAATTTTCTGCGTGGCTCTGATCCTTTGCATGGCGATCATGGCGGGCTGTGCGATGCAAGCACCGGACAGGGTGCAGTCGCCGATCTCCACGCAGACGGAGCTGCCTCAAATGCGGAAAGCAGACGATGCAGCGGAGGTGGTGACTGCGCTGCTGCCATCGCAGACGGTGGAAGAAAACAGCAAAACCGAGGACAGCGCGGATACGCTACGGCCTGCCGAGCGGGCGGAGACATCAGAGAATGCGGATAACGCCGCAGAAAAGCAGCCTACAACCGCTGAAACGGCACCGCCCACTGCACCGAAAGAGCCGGCAATACCCGCGCCTGTGCCGGAGGATAAACCTGCTCCCGCACCCACACCGGTGCCTACCCCGGCAGAGGAGAAACAGGAGGAAGAACCTGCGCCTACGCCCGAACCTGTCCCTGCACCGGAGCCGAAACCCGAACCGGCAGACCGCTGGGCGGCTGTTAGCGCCGCCAATGCCTACGCGGTAACGCAGTACGGTGTCATCACAGACGGCAGTCTAACGCTGGACAACAGCGCCTACCGCTTCCCTGCATCGGTGGCAGCGGATGCTTCACAGGAAGTGCTGGAGGCCAAGGCGCGGGACATGGTAGACTACACCTTCCGGCAGCTCATGATGCAGGCGGGCATGGATAGCATCGCGGACGCGGGCTTCCATTGCAACGTCTGCATCGTAGAGGACGGCATAAGCCTGCTCATCTATGTTCTCTATGCAGGCTGAGAAAAAACAATACGCAAGACCTCTCTGGAAGCAGAGAGGTCTTATCTTTCGTAGAGGAGGAAGCCATTTGAAAGCATTCAAACACATGACAGCCTTTGTGCTGGCGTTGGTCATGGCGGCAGCACTGGCGGTGACCGCCTATGCTGCCAGCGTGACGGTCAAGTACAGGGTCTACGTCTATTCTGACGAGATCACATTTCGTCAGTATGATTATAGCCAAAGCACAACGCCGTCCATTACAAATCTGACCATCTCGGCTACCAGC
>ERZ1026844.1878-NODE-1878-length-12057-cov-3.045826_pt1 | contig 12057 bp, 9 predicted proteins | sample MGYA00380152_ERZ1026844 | MGnify/ENA primary metagenome ERZ1026844 (study PRJEB33269, sample SAMEA4719788) | human gut metagenome | biome: human-associated habitat; feature: organic feature; material: feces | place: Cameroon | collected 2013-10 ... | reverse complement strand
GGAAGAAGTTTTTGCGCTGAGAGACGGAAACTGTCAGCTGCTCGCAAACCCCGTTTCGACCGACGGAAAAGTGACGGGAGCCGCATTGCTTGTGCTTGACGTGACCGAAAAAGAAAGAGCGGAGCAGATGAGACGCGAATTTACGGCAAACGTGTCTCACGAACTCAAAACCCCGCTCCAAACAATATCGGGATACGCGGAACTTCTCGCAAACGGAATGGTCGCAGATAAGGACAAAACCGCTTTCAGCGAAAAGATATATGCGGAAGCGCAGCGCATGATACGCCTTATCGAGGACATTATAAAACTTTCGAATCTTGACGAGGGCGCAGTTGAACTCCCAAGAGAGACCGTCGATCTTTACGTTACGGCGGAGAATACGGTCAGAAGTCTGCTTCCCGCAGCGAAGAAAGCAAACGTTACGCTTTCCTTGAATGGGGAAAATGCCGAAATATACGGTATACCTCAACTGCTGACGGCGGTTGTTTACAATCTCTGCGACAACGCGATAAAATACAATAAGGACGGAGGAACCGTTTTTGTGAACGTTAAAAACAATGCGGAAAATATCGTTCTTTCCGTCAGAGATACCGGCATAGGAATACCGAAAGGACAGCAAGAGCGCATTTTTGAGCGGTTTTACAGAGTTGATAAAAGCCATTCGAAAGAGGTCGGGGGAACGGGTCTCGGACTTTCGATAGTCAAACACGCGGCAAAGCTGCACGACGCAAAAATAACGCTTGAAAGCGAAGTCGGAAAAGGAACGGGGATAACCGTGATTTTCCCGAAGAAACAGCAAAACGCACCGGCAGAGATATAAAAGTTCTGTCCTTTTGATTTTTCCTCATTTTTTCTGAAATTTTACGTTTTGAGTGTTTTATAGCCCCACTTTACATGGATTTTACAAAAACCATATAACGGATTTGACCTTTCTCTATTAAAATTATCATGTATCATGGTAGTTTTTGTTGAGAAAGGTCTTTGTTATGAATTTTTTTGATTCGGGGTCGGCATTTAATATTTTTAACACGCTGGCACTTGTCGGAGGTCTCTGTCTTTTCCTTTTCGGAATGAATATTATGGGACAGGCACTTGAACGCCGTGCGGGCAACAAATTGCGTCCGTTGCTGGCAAAAATGACCGAGCATAAATGTAAGGGATTTTTAACAGGTCTCGGAATAACCTCGATAATTCAGAGTTCGTCGGCGACAACCGTTATGGTCGTGGGTTTTGTAAACTCCGGACTTATGACGCTGAAACAGGCGACAAACGTTATCATCGGCGCAAACGTCGGAACAACGGTCACGGGCTGGATACTCAGTCTGACGGGCATAAGAGGAGACAATGTTTGGGTAAATATGCTTAAACCGTCATCCTTTGTTCCCATACTCGCGCTTTTCGGCATAGTTATGCTTATGATGTCGAAAAAGCAGAAATCAAAGGACACGGGAACAATTTTGCTCGGGTTCGCAACGCTTATGTTCGGCATGGAAGCGATGTCCAATGCGGTTTCGGGGCTGGCCGAAATAGAGGGCTTCCGTAATCTTTTCATCGCGTTTGAAAACCCTTTCCTCGGCATTCTCGTCGGCGCGGCGTTGACTTGCATAATTCAATCGAGTTCCGCATCCGTCGGAATTTTGCAGGCTCTTTCAACAACGGGGCAGGTTTCGATAGGCGCTTCCGTTCCCATAGTTATGGGCGACGGCATAGGGACGTGCATAACAGCCGTTATCTCTTCAATAGGCGCAAAGCGCGAAGCAAAGAGAGCGGCGGTCATACACCTTGTTTTCAACATAATCGGAACGGCTTTCTGCATGACCTGTTTCTGCGTTGCGAAATATGCGTTCCTTGACCCGTTGGGCTCGGAACTGCTCTCGTCCTCGGCATCGGAACTCACGATAGCGATAGCGAACACGGCGTTCAAGGTTGCAAGCACGCTTCTTATTCTTCCTATGTCGGGCATTCTTGAAAAAATCGCAAGAAAAGTGCTTCCCGCAACAAAGGAAGAAAAACCGGAAGAACTCGACACCCGTCTTTATTCAACGCCCGAACTTGCCATTGAACATTGCCGCGCCACCGCCGCAAAAATGGCGAACCATGCGTTTACTGCTCTCAAAGAGGGAATGTCCTGCATAGACGCTTATTCTTTAAAACTTGCCGAAAGCGTACGTAAAAAAGAAACAAAGACAGATAAATACGAAGATATGCTGAGCGAATATCTCGTCGGTCTGACGGCGCTTCCCATATCCGAAGACGTAACCGTTGCTTCCGCAAAACTGCTCAAAAGTATCGGAGACCTCGAACGAATCGCGGATCATGCGGTAAATCTTGTCGAAGCCGCGGAAGAGTTGAAAGACAAGAATGAAACGCTCTCCGAAACGGCAAAAGCGGAACTTGCCGTGCTTGAAAAGGCAGTTACGGAAGTGCTGGACAGAACTTACGCGGCTTTTTCGGAAGACGACCCGTTGGCGGCGGAACATATAGAGCCGCTCGAACAGGTGGTTGACGGACTTAAAGAGCAACTCCGAACAAACCACGTTCTGCGGCTGCAGAACGGCGGTTGCAGTATGGAAGTCGGGTTTGTATGGGCTGACATTCTGACCGACCTCGAAAGAGTTTCCGACCATTGTTCAAACATTGCGGACTGTATCATAGATGCGGCAAACAACAGTATGAATATGCACGAGGAAATGCGCGAAGAGATGCGTACAAGTCCCGAATTTGCAAGGGATTACGAGAAGTTCGAAAAAAAATACGCGCTGCCCGAGCGTTGACAAAGCATTTATATTCTGATATAATATCCGACGGAGATGATTTTTCCGTCGGATTTTTTTTGAGAAGGTACTGTCTATGACAAATAAAATTATTCTTGAGGGCGCGATAAGCGTTAAAGCGGCGGTCGAGGCGGGCAATCGCGACGTTTTCCGTATATATACGGACAATAAAAAAGTCTCGCGCGATTTCGGATATATCTGCCGAAAAGCGAAAGAAAATGGCATTGAGTGTATAAGGACAAACGCCGACACAATATCCGAGATGACGCAGGGTTCAACTCACGGCGGAATATGTGCGGAGGTCGGGGAACGCGAATACGCAGAACCTGATGCGCTTTTTGAAAGCGAAAAGCCGTTTATCGTTTTGCTTGAAGGTATAGAAGACCCGTACAATTTCGGAGACATAATCAGAAGTGTTTACGCCGCGGGCGCAACGGGAATCATAGTTCCGAAAAGGAATTGGATGAGCGCGGATGCGGTTGTTACAAGGGCTTCCGCAGGCGCGTCCGAATTTATAAAAGCGGCGGCGGTCGAAGATTTTGTGCCTTTTCTGAAAGAAGCGAAAAGACGCGGAATCTCGGTTGTGGCGGCAGACAGAAAAGACGCCGTGGATATGTATTCCGCAGACCTTTCGGGGTCTCTTGTTCTTGCCGTAGGAGGTTCTTACAGAGGGCTTTCAAAGCCTATTTTTGACGAAGCCGAAACAAAAATATTTATTCCTTACGGAAATGCGTTCCGCAATTCTCTCTCTGCGGCGGGCGCGGCGGCGGCAATATCTTTTGAAATCTTTCGCCGCCGTTCGAAAAACGGAAAATAACAAGAATACTTTTTTAGAAAATCCCGACAAATCGGATGTTTTATTCCGGTTTGTCGGGATTTTTTTATTGTCCGCAGTTTTTCCTGTATCACTGTTCATTTACAGTTTGACAATTCGACTGCTATTCTTCCTATGATTTGATAATTTTCGGCATCTGCCTTTCGAGGCATAGATGTATTTTTCTTTCTGAAAGCTTCAACAAGATTTTTCGTAACAGCAATTTGCTCGGAATTCAAACCCAAAGTCGAAATATTTGAATCTCTCTCCATTCCCGCAAGATAATCCATAGAAACATTAAATATTGCAGCGAATTCTTTTACAGTCTCAAAAGTTGGGTTTTGCAATCCTTTTTCGTATCGACTTATTATTGAACTCTCTTTATGAATCCTGTCGGCAAGTTGTTTCTGTGTCATTCCTTTTTCTTTTCGCAGTCTTTGAAGAATTATTCCGAAATCATATATTTCGTCCATTTTGCACCTCATGAATTTGTGGTATATTCAAATTATACCTCAAACTACTTGATAAATGTGCAAGTTTGTGTTATACTACTTGATACATAAACGAATTAGCGACGAAATTATATGATATATTTTCAAACTGAAAGGAATAATTAAAATGAAAAACAAAAACGAAAATCTTTCGGCGGCGAAAAAAGCAAAGAATGATGAGTTTTATACTCAATTAGTTGATATAGAAAACGAATTAAGACATTACAAGGAGCATTTCAAGGATAAAACGGTTTTCTGTAATTGTGACGACCCTTATGAAAGCAATTTTGTAAAATACTTTGCCATGAATTTTAATGCTCTCGGCTTGAAAAAACTTATTGCAACCTGTTATGCGACTTCTCCCGTGATGTATACTCAACTTAACCTTTTTGGAGAAGAAGATGAAGAGAAATATACCGTTGACAAAGGGAAAAAGCCGTATGTAATTGAAATCACCGAAGTCACAGACGAAAACGGTGACGGTGCCGTTGATTTAATTGATTTTGAGTTGATTTTAAGAAAAAACAAACCCCAAATATTAAAAGGAGACGGAGACTTCCGTTCTGATGAGTGTATAGAATTTTTGAAAGAAGCTGAGATTGTCGTAACGAACCCTCCGTTTTCACTTTTCAGAGAATTTGTTGCACATCTTATAAAGTACGAGAAAAAGTTTATCATTATAGGGAATCAAAATGAAATTACATATAAAGAAATTTTTCCCCTTATAAAAGAAAACAGATTATGGTTGGGGTTTAAATGCGGAGACATGGCATTTACTGTTCCGGCATCGTATGAAGCAAGAGAAACAAGATTTTGGATTGATGAAAAAGGACAGAAATGGAGAAGTTTCGGAAATATCTGTTGGTATACAAATCTCGACCACAGCAAAAGACATGAGGACTTGATTCTTTATAAAAACTATTCAGAAGAAGAATATCCCACTTATGATAATTATGATGCTATTGAAGTGGGCAAGGTTTCAGAAATCCCATGCGATTATTATGGAACAATGGGAGTACCTATTACATTTCTTGATAAATACAATCCTGAACAATTTGAAATTTTAGACGCAAGAGAATATGCATTGTTCGATAAGCAAAGAAACAAAAATACTTGCTTAATAAAAGATGCAGACAGTGCTATCTGCGGCAAGCCCACATATGCAAGAATTCTAATCAGAAAGAAGGTAAAATAATGGAAATCAGACTCGAAGAACACTCTGTCAAAGAAATATTCGACGGCTACAAAGACAGTGCAGACAATGGAGTTGTCGCATTCAGCGGAAAGCTTAATGTCAGACCCGCTTTTCAGCGTGAATTTGTTTATAAAGAAAAGGAGCGCAATGCTGTTATTGATACCGTTACAAAAGGTTTCCCTCTGAATGTGATGTATTGGTGCGAAGATGACAATAAAAACTATGAACTTCTTGACGGTCAGCAAAGAACTATCAGTCTTTGTCAGTATTGCAGCGGAGATTTTTCAATAAATAACAGAACTTTCAACAATCTTACCAATACCGAAAAGCAACACATTCTTGATTACAAGCTTATGATTTACATATGCAAAGGAAACGACCTTGAAAAGCTGGAATGGTTTAAGACTATAAATATTGCCGGCGTAAAACTTGCCGAACAAGAATTGAGAAATGCCGTATATACAGGCTCATGGCTGACCGATATCAAAAAATATTTTTCAAAGAACGGTTGTCCCGCGTATAGAATCGGAAACAAATATCTCAGCGGAGAAATGATTCGTCAAGATTATCTTGAAAAGGCGATAAAGTGGATTGCTTCAAAAGAAAACAAGAGTATTGAGGAATATATGTCTGAACATCAGCATGATTCAAACGGTTCTGCGCTGTGGCTTTACTTTCAGAATGTTATTTCATGGGTGAAGACGATTTTTCCCGAATACCGGAAGGAAATGAAAGGACTTGAATGGGGTTTATTTTACAATGAGTTCTGCAACAATTCTTATAATCCGTCTCTGCTTGAACAAAAAATATCAGAACTTATGGCAGATGACGATGTAACTTCTAAAAAAGGTATTTATGAGTATCTTTTAAGCGGGAAAGAAAAAGCTTTAAGTATCAGAGCATTTACCGACAATCAGAAAGCTACCGCTTATGCAAAGCAAAACGGAATTTGTCCGATTTGTCGAAAACACTTTGAACTTGAACATATGCACGCTGACCATATTACGCCTTGGCACGCAGGCGGTAAAACCGTCCCCGAAAATTTGCAGATGCTTTGCAGGGATTGTAATTTGAAAAAGTCGGGGCAGGAGTTATAACTGCTGTCACGGCACCGCTTTTTCACGAAAAATAAGAGCTGCAAAAAACATGGTTTTTTACAGCTCTCAATCTATATTTTTCCCTTTCGGGATTATTTTTAGTCTGTCCTTTCAAAAAACAAGGTCGGCGAAAGGACAGTATGTTCGGGAAAGTTATCTTTCCTCGCAGGGCAGCAAACGCTTCTCCCTGTCTTGCTTTTATTATAGCAGATATGTTCCGTAGTGTTTTGTCGAACGGAGAAAGGATATTCGGAAAATTTTGGGGAAGAGTTTTACGCAAAGACGACGTAAAAGCCGTTTGCAAAACTCTTCCCCATACGATTTATTTCATTTTTTACAGATTACGCTGTGTTTTTGCTTCTTTTCTGATCTTTCGGCGTGCGTCTTTTCTGTTTTTCGAAATCAGAAAACCGCAGGAAAGAATGGTTGTCACACAGTTGATAAGGCACATCCACTTGAATGTTCCGCTGTTGATAAAGCCCATTGCGTCATTGATAAACATATCTATAACAAGAATCACGATAAAAGCAACGGAAAAACCTATCGAAATATGCGGCACGACCGCTTTGACAATTTCACAAACCTTTTTCATCAGCAGTCACCTCAATCTTTCGGGAAATAAATTATATCGCTGACGGAACGACCGCCGCCGTCGGGAGTGTTTATCGTTGTTGAGCCGCCGTCCCATACCATAACGGAAGATTTTCCGCCGTCAAGGTTGTATGCGACGGTACAGCCGAGATCGCTGAAAAGTTGCGCAAGGTCAGCCATTTTTAATCCCACGCTGTTCTCTTCACCTCTGCCGTTGACGGCAACAAGGCAATAGTGGCCGGGTTCGTAATATCCTATCGCGGAGCGCGGATTTGCGGGGGTTACGGAACTGTCGAACTCGGTTTTCGCGTTTCCGTCCGCATCCAAAAGCGACGGACCGAAAGACCATATATCGAGGATAGACGTTCCGGCACCATCTGCGGCGGTCTTAACAGCATCAAGGCTGAACTCTTCTTTCGAATACGTTTTCATAACGCCGTTTTTGAACAGAACGAGAACATCTTTGAACTTGCTTTCGCGGATCAGTTGTCCCTCACGAACAACCGTGCCCTGATTTCTTGCGCCGAAATAGTCTCCGTTGATGGCGACTATCGCGTTATTCGCTTTTGCCATATCCGCGACATCGGAAGAGAATCCCGAAGAGCGCGCGGTCTTGAAATAATCGGTGTTTCTGATGTATATATCGGCAACATAGTAAACAACAAAACCACCGGTCGATTTATCTTCATAACGCTGCCATGTAACGCTGACGTTTTTGCCCATGTACGAATTTTCCGTCTGTACCGGTTCGCCGTCCGTGAATTTGTTCTTGAATACTGTGCTGAAATCACCGTCTGTAACGGCGGTCTTATCGCCGTTGTTGTTGACAACTTTCATCGTCGGCGCAGTTCCGTCGGTTTTGAGCGTTGCGCCGTCCGTGACTTCGATCGTAACAGGCGTCACACCCTGCAAAGGCTCTTTGACTTTGAAAGACATGGAAAACACCGTGCCTTTATAGGCAAACACCGAACCCGATGCGCCCGCAAAAGCGATCAAAGTAACAGTTTTCAAGCCGTTTTCCCCGTCGGCGTCCGTGAACTCAAAAACCGCATCGGAAGAAATTCCGTCACCGGGAGAATAGGATCCTTCGGGCGTCAGTTTTGTTGAATCGTAAGAAAAGACAATCGTCGTTTTATTTATGTTCGAGGACGAAACAACGGCAAGCTCCGCTTTTACCGTTTCGCCCACATTTGCGGCAGGCGCGGAAAGCGTCAGTTGCAGTTCTTTCGGTTTTTCGGTCAGATCCGTTATGCCGGACCCGTCCACGGTACTTTCATTGCGCAGATAAGCGCGTCCGTGATGTATGTATGCGAACAAAAGAAGAATAAAACCCGCAAGCAGAATGTCCGCGGCAATTGTGACTGGCAAAGGACAGATTTTTTTTGTTCTTTTCTTTTTAGGTCTTCTTCTTTCTTTGCGAAAATCATCGCTGAAATTGTTGTATTCGCCCAAATTTTCCACCTCTTTCAGGCATTTTGCACTTTTCGGTTTCATTCTAACACACAAATATGGACATTTCAACACAATAAGATATTTTTTACTAAATTGCCTTGATTTTTTCAGAGATATATACTATAATAATTATAGGAAAAGATATACCTGTGAAGTTTAATAAGAGGATGGTATTTTTATGGAGTCAAAAGCCGCAATAATGCTTAAAATGAAGGACGACCAATTTCCTATGGGAATCGTTCCGACAGTCGGAACGGTCGAACTCAGCAACAAGATAAACGAATATCTTATAAAATGGTATTATGAAGCAAATCCCGAAGTAGCGGACGAGCCTGACGCTAAAAAAACGCTTCTCGTTTCCGCAAAGTGCCCGCGTTTCGCGTCGGGTGACGGAAAGGGAACACTTTCAGAAACTGTCAGAGGCGACGATCTTTTTATCGTTACCGATGTCGGAAATTACAGCTGCGAATACAATATGTACGGCAGAAGCGTTCCGATGAGCCCGGACGACCATTACCAGGATCTGAAAAGAATTATTTCCGCCGTTGGGGGAAAAGCCTCCCGTATAAATGTAATAATGCCTATTCTTTACGGAGGCAGACAGCACAAACGTTCTTCCAGAGAGTCTCTTGACTGCGCGATAGCGTTGCAGGAACTCGAAGCGATGGGCGTTGAAAATATCATCACTTTTGACGCGCACGACCCGCGTGTTCAGAATGCCGTTCCTCTTATGGGCTTTGACAACGTTATGCCCTATTATCAGGTGCTGAAAGCACTTTTCAGAAAAGTCAAAGATCTGAAAATTGACAAAGAACACCTTATGGTAGTCAGCCCCGATGAAGGCGCGATAAACAGAAACATGTATTATGCTTCCGTTATGGGCGTCGATCTCGGAATGTTCTATAAGAGAAGAGATTTCTCCGTTATCGTCAACGGCAGAAACCCCATCGTTGCGCACGAATATCTCGGAGCGTCGGTCAAGGGCAAGGACATTCTTGTCGCGGATGACATCATCGCTTCCGGAGACTCCATGCTCCGTCTTGCGGAAGACCTGAAAAAAGAGGGCGCAAACAGAATCTTCATGTTTGCGACTTACGGGCTTTTCACCGAGGGGTTGGACAAATTCCAGAAAGCTGTGGACAAGGGTCTTATTTCGGGAGTTCTTTCAACAAACATGACATACCGCATGCCCGAACTGCTTGCTAAAGATTGGTACATTCAGGTCGATATGTCAAAATATATCGCTTATTTCATCCTCGCGCTTCACAGAAACCAATCCATAACCACACTTCTCGACCCACACAAGAAGATCGCGGATCTGCTTGAAAAATACAGGAACGGAAACATTTAAGATGTATCACTTCTATGCCTTTATAAACAGGATGAAGTACATAAACCGCTGGGGTCTTATGCGGAACACCGACCGTGAAAATCTGAAAGAACATTCTTTTCAGGTCGCCGTGATTGCCCACGCGCTTGCCTTGATTGAAAAAGAGCGTTTCAGGCAGGAGACGGATCCCGACAAAGCGGCGGTCATCGCACTTTTCCATGATGCTTCGGAAATAATAACGGGGGATATGCCGACACCCGTCAAGTATTACAACGACGGGATACGCAACGTGTACAAAGACATTGAAAAAGAAGCAAACGCTTTACTTGTCAAAAAACTTCCCGAAGATATGCAGCCGACATATTCGGATCTGCTTTCGGAAGAGGATACCCCCGAACACAGATGCGTTAAAGCGGCTGACACATTGAGCGCGTACATCAAATGCGTCGAAGAACTCAAAGCGGGCAACCGTGAGTTCGAGGGCGCGGCAAAGTCGATAAGAGAAAGACTTGAACAGTTACCCCTCAGAAGCGTTCGGGTCTTTATCGACGAATTTCTTGAAAGTTATTCACTCACACTCGACGAACAATCATAGGCGTGAAAAGCGCCTCCACCTTTCTTCTCAATTCGCGGAGGTAAGATTTGAAAAAGACGGCAATTTTACTGCTCCTCGTATTTGCGGTTTCAGTATCCGTAATATCGGGATGCACGGTCACCAATTACAACAAACCGGTTGAAAAATATACCGGTCCGTATGCGGAAGTTAACGGCGTTTATTCGGGCACGGACGATCTCGGCAGAGTTCTGACGGAAAAAGAAGAAACGACTGACTCCGAAAGAAGCGTCGGCATTTTCTATTTTCTTTGGATAGGAACCGATGCGGGAGGAAATTTCAAGAGCAATTACGGTCCATATGACAACTCTCTCATTATACAAAAGTTCAAAGAGCAATATCCGGAAGGCACGACTTTAACGCCTGCGATATGGGAAAAACTCGGCGGCGCATATATCGGCGAACAGGCATATTGGGGCAAACCGCTTTTTGATTACTATACTTCATCCGACGAATGGGTATACAGAAAACATTGCCAGATGCTGACGGACGCGGGCGTTGACTACATTGTTTTTGACACGACAAACGGACTTGTCTACGAGCAGAATGTAAGAACGCTTATCTCCGTTTGGTATGAATATCTCGAAGCGGGTTACGATGTTCCGAAACTTGCGTTTTATACGCACTCCGATGCATCGAACACGATGTATAAAATATACAGTTCCTTTTATAATAACGCGAATCTCAAAAAGCGTTATCCGAGACTTGACGAACTTTGGTACAGATGGTCTTATGACGGAAGCAACAAACCTCTTATAATCGGTTCCGCGAATCTTGAGGCAACGGCGACATCCACAACAAAAAGGAACTGGAAAAAAGTGACCGACTATTTCACGATAAGATCGTATGTCTGGCCGAACGACGTCGGAAGCGCAGACCTTCAAAACGGTTTCCCGTGGATGGAGTTTTCACGTCTTTACTCTTATTCCGCAATATACGGAAAAAGCGGTGAGGCTGTGATAAACGTATCGGCGGCACAACATTATCCGTCCGTACGTTTTTCCGCAAGTTGGTACAGCGACCCGGACAAAGTAAACAGAACGCGTTCGTTCCTTTGCAACGATATATTTGCGAGGATCAACCCTGCGGCGGGAATCAACGTTAAGGACGAAAACGCGTATCTTTACGGCTATAACTTTGCCGACCAATGGAATTTTGCGCTTTCGAACAATTTCAGAAGCGATATAAAATCGATATTCGTAACCGGTTGGAACGAATGGGTGGCATCAAGACAGCCGACGAGCGGTTCACAGGTCGTATTTGTCGATGCGGCAGACGTAAACAACAGCAGAGACATTGAGCCCATGGAGGGCGGTTTCGGAGACAACTACTATATGCAGTTGATAAACGGTATCCGCCGGTTCAAGGGCACACAAAACCGTGTTTATGTCGGGGATAAAACCACCATAGACATTCTCGGTTCTTTCGACCAATGGAACGACGCAAAAATAACCGCAAAATACACGGATTACAAAAATGACACGGAAGACAGAAACGGAACAGGTTGGGGCTCGGCTTTAAACAATTACATCAACAAGACCGGACGTAACGACTTTGTTTCGATAAAGACATGCCGCGACGATGACAACATATATTTCTATGCGGAAACCGCTGAAAACATAACTTTTGAGGGAGGAAACCCGATGACGCTGTTCATAGACAGCGGAAACGGCTCTTCTCAAAACTGGGAAGGTTACGAT
>ERZ1026844.1875-NODE-1875-length-12061-cov-14.672414_pt1 | contig 12061 bp, 10 predicted proteins | sample MGYA00380152_ERZ1026844 | MGnify/ENA primary metagenome ERZ1026844 (study PRJEB33269, sample SAMEA4719788) | human gut metagenome | biome: human-associated habitat; feature: organic feature; material: feces | place: Cameroon | collected 2013-10 ... | reverse complement strand
TCGTTTCTGACGCGCCTCCGGCGGCCCTATCTTTTCCCTTGCGCGGGAAAAGATATGGAAGAAAAGGGCGCTGGGGGATGCGAGGTGCAGGCCGGATTTGCCGGTCTGCACCTTTTTGCGGGGAAGGTTTTCTGTATTTGCTTTGCACCTTGTAGGGGCGGGGGGCTGAGATGGCGCTGGGGGCGGTGTTTTTTCGCCTATGCAAACTGGGGGAATTGTGGTACAATAGGGAAAACTATAAGAATCACGAGGGGTTAGTATGATCACGATTTCCAATCTTGCCATGCAGTTTGGCGGGTCGGTGCTGTTCAAGCAGGTCGATCTGCAGTTCGTGCCGGGCAACTGCTACGGTATCATCGGCGCCAACGGCGCGGGCAAGTCGACGTTTCTGAAGATCCTGTCCGGCGAGCTCGAGGCGACGTCCGGCCAGATATCCATCAAGCCCGGCGCGCGGATGTCCGTTCTGAAGCAGGACCAGAACCAGTATGACGCCTATACCATTCTCGACACCGTCATCATGGGCAACCAGCATCTGTATGACGTGATGAAGGAGAAGGATGCGCTCTACGAAAAGCCCGACTTTTCCGAGGAGGACGGCATGCGCGCGAGCGAGCTGGAGGCCGAGTTTGCCGACATGGACGGCTGGGAAGCGGAATCCGATGCGTCGAAGCTGCTGCAGGGTCTCGGCATCCCGGTCGAGCTCCACTATGACCTCATGGGCAATACTGACCCGCGGCTGAAGGTCAAGGTGCTGCTCGCGCAGGCGCTGTTCGGCAAGCCCGACATCGTCATGCTCGACGAGCCGACCAACAACCTCGACATCGAGGCCATCAACTGGCTCGAGGATTTCATCCTCGACTATGAGGACACCGGCCTCGTCATCGTCGTCAGCCATGACCGCCACTTCCTCAATACCGTCTGCACGCACATCGTCGATATCGACTACGGCAAGATCAAGATGTACGTCGGCAACTACGACTTCTGGTACGAATCCTCCCAGCTCATCCAGCAGCTCATCCGCAACAAGAACAAGCGCGCGGAGGAGAAGATCGCCGAGCTGCAGACCTTCATCGCCCGCTTCGCCGCCAACAAGGCCAAGAGCAAGCAGGCGACCTCCCGCCGCCGGTTACTTGACAAGATGAGCGTCGAGGAGATGCCGGCCTCCTCCCGCCGGTATCCGTTCGTGGGCTTTGAGCGCGAGCGCGAGGTCGGCAAGGATATTCTGTTCGTGACCGATGTGTCGAAGACCATCGACGGCGTGAAGCTGCTGGACAAGGTCTCGTTCATCGTGAACAAAAACGACAAGATCGCCTTCGTCGGCGAAAACGAGCTGGCGCAGACGACGCTTTTCAAAATTCTCATGGGTGAGCTCGAGCCGGACGAGGGCAGCGTCAAATGGGGCCAGACCGTCACGACCAGCTATCTGCCGAAGGACAATACGGAGTATTTCGAGGGCTGCACCGACTCGCTCGTCGACTGGATCCGCCAGTTCTCGAGCAAGAAGGACGACGTGTATCTGCGCGGCTTCCTCGGCCGGATGCTGTTTTCGGGCGAAGAGGTCTTCAAGCCCGTGAACGTCCTGTCCGGCGGCGAGAAGGTGCGGTGCATGCTGTCGCGCATGATGCTCTCGGGCGCGAACGTGCTGCTGCTCGACCAGCCGACGAACCATCTGGACATGGAGGCCATCCAGGCAGTCAACAAGGGCCTGTGCGCCTTCCCGGGCAATATCCTGCTCGCCTCGCACGACCATGAGCTGCTGCAGACCACCTGCAACCGCGTCATCGAGTTCCAGCCCGACGGCACCATCATCGACCGTCTGAGCTCCTACGACGACTACGTCGCCTGGAAGCTGGCGAAGGAAGGCAACTGAGACTGTTCCGGAAAGGAGCCTTTATGGAAATTTCCTATCAGGATATCAATCGTAAGACCATTGACCGCTGGGTAGACGACGGCTGGGAGTGGGGCAAGCCCATCTCCCGCGAGGTCTATGCAGCGGCAAAGAACGGGCAGTGGGACGTGAAGCTCACGCCGGTAAAGTTCGTCCCGCACGACTGGTTCGGGGACCTGAAGGACAGACGTGTGCTGGGTCTGGCCGCCGGCGGCGGGCAGCAGATGCCCATCTTTGCCGCGCTGGGCGCCAAATGCACCGTGCTCGACTACTCGGAAAAGCAGCTGGAGTCGGAGCGCATGGTCGCGCAGCGCGAGGGCTATGACATCACGATCGTCCGCGCGGACATGACCAAGCGCCTGCCGTTCGACGACAACAGCTTCGATCTCATCTTCCATCCCGTCTCCAACTGCTATGTCTACGCAGTGCTGCCGATCTGGCGCGAATGCGCGCGGGTCCTGAAGCCCGGCGGGCGGCTGCTGGCGGGGCTGGACAACGGCTTCAACTACGCGTTCGACGAGGACGAGACGAAGATCATCAACACCCTGCCCTTTAATCCACTCGAGGACGAGGGCCAGATGCGCCAGCTGCAGAAGGACGACAGCGGCATCCAGTTCTCCCACACCGCGCACGAACAGCTGACCGGCCAGCTCAAAGCCGGGCTGCAGCTGCTCGACCTCTATGAGGACACCAACGGCTACGGCAATCTGCACGCGCACAACATCCCCACCTACTGGGCCACGCTCGCCCGGAAGGCGTAAAACAGAGAAAACAGGCCGCCCGGTTATGCCGGGCGGCCGATTGCGTTATTCCGGGTTCTGTTCCAGATAGGTTTCGAGGATCGATGCCGCGCAGAAGACCATCTCCGGGCAGGGGCGCTTTTTGTAGTAGCTCTCCGTGCGCGGTTCGGGCGGCTGGGGCTTGAAGTCGGGGTCGAGGCCGAGCAGCTGGCGGCAGATCAGCGAGCCGTTCTGCGCCTCAAATTCCCCCGCGAGCTGCCGGAGCGTCTGATAGGCGGCGGTCTTGGCCGCGCGGTCGTTCGGGTCGGCAGAACCGCGGAGCAGGCCGTAGGCCATAAACATCCCGTTCACCGCGCCGCAGACGCCGCGCATCCCCGCCATGCCGCCGCCGTAGCCGGAGGCGATCTTCAGCGCGGTATCCCGGTCCATCCGGTCCTCCGCAAAGGCCAGAAAGACTGCCTGTGCGCAGTTGCAGCCTTCAAAAAACAGATCTCTTGCCCGTTCTGCTCGTGTCATTGTTCGTGCTCCTCCTGTTCGTATCGCTTTTCCAGCCGGAATTTCTTCCCGCCGCACCGGCGGCAGCGGATCTGCCCCCGTTTTTCCTCCAGCGCCTGCACCACCTTGCCGCGCCGCAGGTATCTGGATTCCGCGCCGCAGCCGAGGCACGTCACCACATACACGCCGCGTGCCGCGGCGATGCGCTTCCGGTTTTCCTCGGCCGCCGCGCACTGCGGGGCCAGCCGGTCCTCCGGGCAGCCGATCCGGCGGCAGACGGCCCGCCAGACCTCGTCGTGTCCGTGCCGTTTGCCGGTGAGCAGCGCCGCGGCCGCGTGCGCGTATTCATGCCGCGCTGTGTCCCAGAAGACGGCGTCCTCCTGCCGCAGAAAGTCCGCCAGGCGGATCTCCTGCGGCCTGTTTTTCAAAAAGGTACACACGCCGTACTGCCGGGTCATACGTTTGGAAAAACGGACCGGGATGCCGCTCGTGTCGATCCCGAGCAGCCGGTCGAGCCGGTGGTACTCCGCGCGGACCTGCTCCAGCGTCCACATGGATATCCCTCATTTCTGCGTCTATCATACCACATGGCACGACAGAATTCCATCTTTCCTTTTCCGGCCGGAGCCGTTATACTAATGATAGAAATGAAAAGGCGGATATGCGATGTTTTCACGGCTGTATCTTGAGATCACGACCTGCTGCAACCGCGCCTGCAGCTTCTGTCCCGGGACGGCGCGGCCCGCGGCCTTTGTGACGCCGGAGACCTTCCGGACCTTTGCCGCAAAGCTCCGGCCCTATGGGCAGTACCTCTACCTGCATGTGATGGGCGAGCCGCTGCTGCACCCGCAGCTGCCGGAGCTGCTGGAGATCTGCCGCGCGCTGGATTTCCGCGTGACGCTCACGACGAACGGCACGCTCCTGCCCGCGCGGCAGCCGGTCCTGCTCGCCGCGCCGGCCCTGCGCAAGGTCTCGGTGAGCCTGCACAGCTTCGAGGCAAACGAGGCGGGGGACTTCCGGGCGTACCTGACGGGCTGCACGGACTTTGCCCGCGCGGCGATGGCGGCGGGCGTATTGACGGACTTCCGTCTCTGGAATCTGGACGGCGCGCAGACGAAGGGCCTGCATGACCGCAACGACGAGATCCTTGCGCATCTGCACGCAGCTTTTTCCGAGCCGTGGCAGCGGAATACCTGGGGCTGGCGGCTGGCGAAGGGCGTGTTCGTGAGCTTCGGCGAGCGGTTTGACTGGCCGGACGCACAGGCGGCCGACCGGGGCGCCTTGGGCCGCTGCCGGGCGCTTTCCGATCAGCTGGCGGTCCTGTCAGACGGCACGGTCGTGCCCTGCTGCCTGGACCACGAGGGGACGCTCTCGCTGGGAAACCTCCTCCGCCAGGACCTGCCGGAGATCCTCTCCTCTCCTCTGGCCCGCACGATCCGCGAAGGCTTCGAGAAAGGCATCCGCGCCGCCCCCCTCTGCCGCCGCTGCGGCTACGCCGCACGCTTCAGCTGACCCCAAGCCTCCCATCCCAGGGGAGTGCGGTAGGGGCCGATGCCCACATCGGCCCCTACAGGCGTTCACAACTTCCCTTGATTTCTTCGGGGATTTGTGGTATGAAAAAGAAAACTCACCCAAGGAGGATGATTTTATGAAAGTTCTGCTGGTCAATGGCAGCCCGCATAAGAATGGCTGCACCGATACGGCCCTGCGGGAGGTCGCGGGGGCGTTGCAGGCGGAGGGGATCGACGCCGAGATCTTCTGGATCGGCAACGAGCCGGTCGGCGGCTGCATCGCCTGCGGCGGCTGCGCGAAGGCGGGCAAGTGCGTCTTCGGCGGCACGGTCAACGAATTTGCAGAGAAGGCGAAGGAGGCCGACGGCTTCGTTTTCGGCACGCCGGTACACTACGCGGCGGCCTCCGGCAATATGACCGCGTTCCTCGACCGTCTGTTCTACTCCGCGCCCAAGGAGACCTTCTGCCGCAAGCCCGCGGCCGTCGTCACCTCCGCCCGCCGTGCGGGCACCACCGCGGCCTATGAGCAGCTGCTCAAATACCCCGGCATCATGGAGATGCCCATCGTCTCGTCTTGCTACTGGAACAATGTCCACGGGTCCTGTCCGGAGGATGTGCAGAAGGACGAAGAGGGTCTGCGCACCATGCGTGTGCTGGGCCGCAACATGGCCTGGCTCCTGCGCTGCATCGACGCCGGCACCGCCGCCGGCGTCCCCGCCCCCCGCCAGGAACCCATGGCCCGCACAAATTTCATCCGCTGAAGCAGCCCAAGGCTCCCCTTCCAGGGGAGCTGTCAGCGAAGCTGACTGAGAGGTTGTCGCAAATTTGCATAGAAAAACCCAAACCGCAAATTCAGTTTGCGGTTTGGAAAGGAAGAAACGGGCTCAGAGGAAAAGAGGCTCCGCGAACAGCGGGGACTCGTTCCGTCGAGGCCGGTTCTGACGCGCCTCCGGCGGCCCTATCTTTTCCCTTGCGCGGGAAAAGATAGGGGAGAAAAGGGCGCTTGGGGACGCGGGGTGCATTCTGCCTCTGAATTCAGGCGGGAACCTATCTTTCAGGCGTCGTTCCACTCGATGATCACCTTACGGGCGTCATACTATGCGCCGCCTGATATGCGGGGATCGAATTTGTAAGCAGTTGCCGTAGAATAGCTGCCATCCATAGAAGGTGCAGGCCAAATTTGTTGGTCTGCACCTTTTTGCGGGGGGAGTTTTTTGTGCTGAGAGGTTGACAGGCGTAGCCTTACGTGGTATCCTGAGTTTACAAAAGTAAACTCCGGAGGGGATACAGATGCAGTTATGTCAGAGTGAGTGGACGGTTTTGCAGAGTTTGTGGGAGCGGCAGCCGCAGACGCTCATGCAGCTGGTGGAGGATCTGAAGGTGCGCGCGGGGTGGTCGGCCAGCACGAGCAAGACCATGGCGGCCCGGATGAGCGAAAAGGGCCTGCTCCGCTACGAGGGCAAGCCCCGGCGCTACTACCCGAACGTCACGCGCGAGGAAGCGGGCTTTGAGGAGACCGAGCAGCTGCTCTCCCGCGCGTTCGGCGGCAGGCTCGGTCTGCTCGTCAGTAATTTTGCCGATCACGGAAAGATCGGAAAGGATGAGCTGGACGAGCTCTACGCCATTTTGGACAAGGCCGCGGGCCGCGGCGAATAGGAAAGGGGAGAGGCGGTATGACGGAAGTTCTCGTTTCATCCACCGTTCTCATTCTCGCGCTCGCCGCCCTGCGGTGGCTGCTGCGCGGGAAGATCGATCCGCGGCTGCAGTATGCGCTGTGGCTGCTCGCTGCGCTGCGGCTTTTGCTTCCGGTCCCGCTGGTCAGCAGCCCGGTCAGCGTGATGAACGCCGCGGCGGACGTGCCTGCCGCCGTGCAGCGCCTGACCGCCCCGGAAGACCGCCGCGCCCCGCAGCCCGCGGCCGAAGCGGCCGCTGCGCAGCCCGCGGCTGTGGCAGAGCCGCAGGCACAGACGAAGGAAAAACTTCCGGTCCGGACGATTTTGAAAACTGTTTGGCTCACCGGGGCGGCGATATTGGCGGGCGTGATGCTGGCGCAGAATCTGGCCTTCCTCCGGAAGCTGCGGCGGGTGCGGCAGCCGCTTGCCTGCGCGGAAAGCCCCATCCCGGTCTGGCTCGTGCCGGGGTTGCCGTCGCCGTGTCTGGCGGGGTTGTTCCGGCCGGAAATTTACCTCACGCCCGAGGCGGCCGCCGATCCGGCGACGCTCGGCTTTGTCCTGCGGCATGAGCTGGCGCATTTCCGCGCGAAGGACCAGCTGTGGGGCCTTGTGCGGCTCGTCTGCCAGTGCGTCTACTGGTTTGACCCCTTCGTCTGGCTGGCCGCGGCGCTGGCCCGGCGGGACTGCGAGCTGGCGTGCGACGCGCGGGTGCTGCGCGGGCTGGACGGCGAGAGCCGCGCGGCCTATGGCCGGGCGCTGCTCGGCCTCGTGACGGTGAGACCGGGCGGAGGCCAGCTGCTCTCCGGCGCGACCACGATGCAGCTGGGCAAAAAGAGCCTCACCGAGCGCATCACGCTCATTGCAAAAAAGCCGAAAATGGCGGCCTGTACGCTCGTCTTCGTCCTGCTTTTGACCCTTGCGCTCGCGGCCTGCACGTTTACCGGCGCGTCTGCGCAGCCGGAGCCGGAACCCGAGACGGCACAGCCGGAAGTGCAGCCGCAGCCCGCGCCGGAGCCGGAGCCCACGGCCGACACGGAAGCGCCGCAGCCCGTTGAAGACGACCCGGAGGCCAGCTTCCAGATGGCGTTCCCGATGCTGAACTACGCGACGTTCCAGCGGTATCTGGCGGAGCACCCGGAGACACTGGCGGACGGCTGGGAGCACATCCGCATCAACGAAGCGGGCCTTGACGACGCGGGCACGAGCATCGAGACCAAACAGGGTGACCAGGTGCTGGCCATCGACGCCGAATACGGCATCCTGCTCGTGCGTGTGACGGGCGAGGGCTACCGCGGCGTGCTCGCTGTCTGCCGGTATCCGGAGCTTCTGCAGCTGGAAATGGCCGAAAATTCCGGCGCGGAAGGGGAGCTGGCCGGGAACATCGCGTCCGACCACGGCGGCATCCTCGCCATGAACGCCAACGGCTTCCTCGACCCGAACGGAGAGGGCGACGGCAGCCAGCTTGCGGGCTGGTGCATGTCGAACGGCGAAGGGTACGGCACGCACTTCGCGGGCGAGGCCTATCAGCGCATCGAGCTGAGCGAAAACGGCCTCGACTGCCGCATCGTCCCCGCGTCCGACCCGGTCGGAGAGGGGACGTACAGCGCCGCCGAGTTCATGCCCGCGCTCATCCGGGACGGCGAAAAGCTCGAGAATCAGGATTGGACCGGCGAGCAGCCGCGCGCGTGCTTCGGCGCGGGCGATCAGGGCATCTATATGCTCGTCATCGAGGGCCGGTACCCGGACGAGGGCATCCGCGGCACGAGCGTCAATACCTGCGCGGATATCCTGCTCGCCTACGGCTGCCGGAACGCCATCAACATGGACGGCGGCTCGAGCGCGATCTTGTGGTACGACGGCGAATACATCACGCAGTCGTCCTCCGTGACCCTGCGCTATACCGGCGGGCGGCCGCTGCCGAACGCGTGGGTCTACGGGTGAATTTTCATGTTGACAATCGAAGAAAATGTGGTAAAATATCTGCGATATTGAAAAAACCGCGTTGAAAAACCGAGCGTTCCGGAGCGCTTTCAGAGAGAAGGGGACAGTGGGAGCCCTTCAGCAGGCCCGGCCCGCAGCCAGTTTGGAGCGGCCGCGCGAAAGCGCGGCGGGTGCTTCCCGATACAGAAGTGCTGAGATATGCGAACGCATGATCAGGGTGGTACCGCGACCGACCTCGCCCCTGTACAAGGGGCGGGGTTTTATGTTTTTGCGGGAACCCCCCGCCCCTACAACCTGCCCCGCAAGAAGGTAACACCTATCAAAATTTCGGCTGCACCGTCTATTGATGGCAGATATTCTATGGCAACCAGCTGCAAATCTGCGACGACCTCTCAGTCTCGGCTGCGCCGAGCCAGCATCCCTACCCCTTTTGTCCCTTCGGGACATTTCCCCCTGATAGGGGGAATCGGCCCCTGGAAGGGGAGCCAAGGGGTGCGCGCCCATTGCCTTCCCCTATGAGGGGAAGCCATCGTAATGTTTAAATTTTAATGTATATAGAAGGAGTCTTCACCATGGCACACAAGCCTTACGGCCTCAATGAGCTGCGCGAGATGTACCTGAAGTTTTTCGAAACCAAAGGCCATCTGCGTCTGCCGAGCTTTTCCCTCGTTCCGCAGAACGACAAATCCATCCTGCTCATCAACGCAGGCATGACCCCCATGAAGCCCTGGTTCACCGGCGAGGAAGAGCCGCCGCGCCACCGCGTCACCACCTGTCAGAAGTGCATCCGCACCGGCGACATTGAAAACGTCGGCCATACGGCCCGCCACGGCACGTATTTTGAGATGCTGGGCAACTTCTCCTTCGGCGACTACTTCAAGAAGGAAGCCATTCCCTGGGCGTGGGAATTCCTCACCAGCCCCGACTGGGTCGGCCTCGAGCCTGACCGCCTGTATCCGTCCGTCTTCGCCGGCAACGAGACCACGCCTGCCGACGACGAGGCCTTTGCCATCTGGCGCGACGTGATCGGCATCCCCGAAAACCGCATCTTCCGCTTTGGCAAGGAGGATAACTTCTGGGAGCATGGCTCCGGCCCGTGCGGCCCGTGCTCCGAGATCTATTATGACCGCGGCGAGCAGTACGGCTGCGGCAAGCCCGGCTGCACCGTCGGCTGCGACTGCGACCGGTACGTCGAGGTCTGGAACATCGTCTTCTCCCAGTTCAACAACGACGGCCACGGCAACTATACCGAGCTCAAGCAGAAGAATATCGACACCGGCATGGGCCTTGAGCGGCTGGCCTGCGTGTGCCAGAACGTCTCGTCGCTCTTCGACGTCGACACCGTCATGAACATCACCAACAAGGTCTCCGAGATCACCGGCGCGCATTACGAGGAATCCGACAAGACCGACGTGTCTCTGCGCGTCATCACCGACCATATCCGCTCGTCGACCTTCATGATCTGCGACGGCATCCTGCCCTCCAACGAGGGCCGCGGCTACGTCCTGCGCCGGCTTCTCCGCCGCGCCGCGCGCCACGGCAAGCTGCTGGGCGTCAACGAGCCCTTCCTCTATCAGGTCGTCGACACCGTCATCCATGAGAACGAGTGCCAGTACCCCGAGCTGCGCGAAAAGCAGTCCTATATCACCCGCGTCATCCGCACCGAGGAGGAGAACTTCGCCAAGACCATCGACGGCGGCATGAAGATCTTCACCGAGATGCTGCAGAGCCACAAGGAAAAGGGCGAGAGCACCTTCTCCGGCGCTGACGCCTTCAAGCTCTACGATACCTACGGCTTCCCAATCGACCTGACCAACGAGATGGTCGCGGAGGAAGGCATGCAGGTCGACGAGGCCGCCTTCCAGCAGCTCATGCAGGAGCAGAAGGTCCGCGCCCGTGAGGCCCGCAAGGCCCTCGGCGATCTGGGCTGGGCCGGTGTGGAGTTCGGCAAGGAGATCCCTGCCACCACCTTCATCGGCTACACCAACATGGAAGCCGAAGGCAAGATCGTCGCCATCGTCGCCGACGAGGAACTGCAGGGCGCCATCACCGCCGGGACCGACGCCATCCTCGTCCTCGACCAGACCCCGTTCTACGCGGAAATGGGTGGCCAGGTCGCCGATCACGGCGTCATCCGCACCGAAACTGCCGAATTCACCGTCACCGACGTCCAGAAGAACAAGGGCGGCAAGTTCATGCACTATGGCAAGCTCGTCTCCGGCTCGCTGTCCGTCGGCGATACCGTCACGGCTTCGATCGACGAAAAGCGCCGCAAGGCCATCATGCGCGCCCATTCCGCCACGCACCTGCTCGACTACGCCCTGCGCACCGTCCTCGGCGATCATGCCCATCAGGCCGGTTCTCTCGTCGAGCCGGATCGTCTGCGCTATGACTTCACCCACTTCTCCGCCGTCACGGCCGACGAGCTGATCAAGATCAGCCGTCTGGTCAGCGAGCTCGTGCTCGACGGCATGCGCGTCGAGACGAAGGAAATGCCGATCGACGAGGCCAAGAAGCTCGGCGCCATCGCCCTGTTCGGCGAAAAATACGGCGACGTGGTCCGCGTGGTCAACATGGGCGGCAAGTCTATCGAGCTCTGCGGCGGCACGCACGTCGACAATACCGCCAAGGTCGGCCCGTTCCGCATCACGAGCGAATCGTCCGTCGCCTCCGGCGTCCGCCGCATCGAGGCCGTCACGGGCGAAGCCTTCCTGAACCTCGTCGACGAGATGAACGCCCGCCTGGTCAAGGCTGCCGAAATGCTCAAGACCACCCCGATGGAGCTCATCAACAAGGCCCAGAGCAGCATGAACGAGATCCGCGAGCTGCACCAGACCGTCGAGAAGATGAAAGACAAGCTCTTCGCGGGCGACGTCGACAGCCTCATGTTCTCCGCCAAGGATGTTTCCGGCCTCAAGGTCGTCACGGCCAGCCGCGAGAACACCGACGCGAACGACCTGCGCAAGCTCGGCGACTTCCTGCGCGACAAGAACCCGAATACCGTCGCGGCCCTCGGCTCCGTCAACGGCGAAAAGGTCACGCTGCTCGCCGTCTGCGGCAAGAACGCCATCGCGCGCGGCGTCAAGGCCGGCGACATCATCCGCAATATCGCCCCGATCGTCGGCGGCAAGGGCGGCGGCAAGCCGGATTCCGCCATGGGCGGCGGCACGAACGCCCTCAAGCTCGACGATGCGCTGGCCGCTGTCGACGATTTCGTCGCGGCCAACGTCAAGGAATAAAAAAGGAGGAACCGTCATGTCCGATTGTCTGTTCTGCAAGATCATCGCGGGGGAGATCCCGTCGGCCAAGGTCTATGAGGACGAGCTCTGCTACGCCTTCAAGGATATTAGCCCCCTGGCCCCCATGCACTTCCTCGTCATCCCGAAGCAGCATTTTGCCTCCGCCGCCGAGGTGACGCCGGAGAATGAGGCCGTCGTCGGCCACATCTACAGCGTCATTGCCAAGCTCGCGCAGGAGCAGGGCTTCGCGGACGGCTACCGCGTCGTCACCAACGTCGGCGAACTCGCCGGCCAGACCGTCCACCACATCCACTTCCACGTCCTCTCCGGCAAACAGCTCGGCAGCTTCAACTAAAAGCAAGGAGCGGCTTCCCACGGAAGCCGCTCCTTTTCATAAGTAAGGCTCCCCTCCCAGGGGCCGATTCCCCCTATCAGGGGGAAATGTCCCGAAGGGACAAAAGGGGTAGGGATGCTGGCTCGGCGCAGCCGAGACTGAGAGGTTGTAGCAGATTTGCATGAAAAAAACCCAAACCGCAAATTCAGTTTGCGGTTTGGAAAGGAAGAAACGAGCACA
>ERZ1026844.1873-NODE-1873-length-12068-cov-5.631899_pt1 | contig 12068 bp, 10 predicted proteins | sample MGYA00380152_ERZ1026844 | MGnify/ENA primary metagenome ERZ1026844 (study PRJEB33269, sample SAMEA4719788) | human gut metagenome | biome: human-associated habitat; feature: organic feature; material: feces | place: Cameroon | collected 2013-10 ... | reverse complement strand
GCCATGCACAGCCCGGCAAAGCTGGTGATGAGGGCCACGGGCATATTGTCCACGCAGTAAAAGCCCAGGTCCTCCAAAAACGCCGCAGCGGAGCTCTTCCCCGCCCCGGACATGCCGGAAATAATAATAAATTCCATCCGTTCGCCCCCCTTATTGGCTTGTTTGATTCAGCGATCCCATACCAATGGGTCCAGCAAGATGTCCCAGTGACCTTTTTGGCTGGACCCAATATGTCGGAGAATCTCCCGTTTTTTTAGCTTGCTGAGATAGTATTTTACACGGTTGACGGTCCACCCCAGTTCCAGCGCCATTTCTTTTTGGGTCAGAGCAGGATTTTGGAGGATTATTCTTAAGATGGATTTGTCCGCATCCGTCAGCAACGGACCGCTTGATATGTCAGCTTGGGTAGTACCTTGGGTAGCTTGGGTAGTACCTTGGGTAGCTTGGGTAGTATCTTGGGTTGTATCTGGCGTTTCGTTGGAACGATATAAATTCACTCGGAACCCGATCTCCAGGTCAAGAAATTCAGGTTCCTTTAAACCATAGCTGTGCATAGCCTGGATCAATTTGGGGATCCCACTGCCCCAGGCCTCGATCAGATTCATATAAGAAAACGCATGGGCCAGCGCTCGATTACGGATTTTGGAATATCCTTCCTTCATCCGTGTTAACGTTACGCCAGGCATCAATCCCCCTGGAGATGTGATCTCCAAGCGGTCGTCATAAATCGCAACCTGGATATGGGAGTTTTGCAGGAAACTACAATTCATCACAGCATTGATGATCAGTTCGCGGATACTATCCGGCGGCAGCTCATAAATATCCTGCCGGTATACGCCTTCTAATTGCGCTCCGAGATGGATATTCCGCAGAACAAACTGAAAGGCTTCTTCAATTTGCTCCCAAAGCGCCCCGCCATACTCACGCTTGTCCACAAAAATGGCGCGGGTCGTTCCTTTGAACATACCACACTGGATCTGAGAAAGAAACGGGTCTTTTCCCACCAAAAAGATATACCCATTGGTGGGATGTATCCTGCCCTCTGTCCCCTCCGCCAGCAGTCCCCAGCTCAGCAAAACATTTTTCGTGACATCTTTCACAGCGTCTTTTTGGGCCTGAGACTTACTGTTCCAAAGAGCGACCTGTTTCATTCTTTGGCACAAGTCTTGGATTTCTTTCTCTGTTACTGTCAAATCGTTGCGGATCACATTGTCATAAGAACGGCCCTCATCCTCATAGTACATTTCCGCGGTTAAGTCTCGCCCTGCGGGGCGAGATGTGCCGGACACGCGGATATAAGTCCCATCCTGGATCCCCAAAGATTTAATATAATAGGGCCGCTGTTTTCCAGGAGAGATTTCTGCAACAATAATCGTTTTGTTTTCCAACGTCTGTAAATAAACATCTGGGATCACAAGCGGCTCACAGCTGTCGGAGATGGCGGACGTGATCGCGTCGATCTCAGAGAATACGAATTCTTTCGGAATCCCAATGACCTGCCGTGTTTTGTCATCTACACCGAAGATGATTTTTCCTCCCTCTCCATTTGAGAAAGCAACGACCGTTTTCATATATTTCCCGCTGTCCTTCGGCCGCTGGACCTTAAACTCTACGTTCTTTGATTCTCCAGCGAGAATTTCCTCTACGGTCATGCCGTTCGCCCCCTTTATCCACACAGCCGGAAACACAAAGCCGCTCCGGCGATTCTATTATTTTAGTATTTAGTATACCATAGACAGCAGAAGCGGTGCAAGATGCCGGAATGGATTCTCCTGGTGTCCGGCGAAGCCACTCCCCTTCCAAGACAGAGAAAGGGCACGACCGCTCGGCCGTGCCCTCGCTGTGCATTTAAGAATAATAAGGGTTATTCTTCGCTATCGTTGATGACAAATGTGTTGCTGTTTTTCATAGCCACTACCCTTAAGTCCTTGTAACTATCCGTAGATATAACGATAGTATATTTCCCATCAGAGCTGAACTGACCGGACTTAAATTTGATAGTACTATTTCCGCTTGTCCCACCATCATCTGATCCAAACGTATAACCGCTATAGAAGCTGCACTCGGTTCCATTAATAGTAATTTTTCCGGTCTTTTTTCCAACTTCTCCCAGATAATCGCCAATTTTTACAGACCCTGTATTTGTAAAGGACATAACATAGACGTCATCATCAAACGCCCACTGTGCCTTTTCAAAGGTAATTCCAGCAACTGTCGGAGGATTTAGTTTTGTCGAATCCTCATCGCCAGGATTTTCACTAGAATCGCCAATAGTGTACTGTAAATCCTGGTATCCCGTTGCTTGAATGATGATTTTATTGTCACCATCCTTAAACGCGCTACCACCAAGAAGCAGGACTTTTTCGCTCCCCTGGCTATACGTCCAAGAATATTCTGCGGTACTAGCCTTAGGAGCAGAGGGGAAGCCGCACTCGCTATACTCTACTCCGTTCACAGTGATTTTCTTAACTGCAAGTTTCCATCTGCCGATTTCATTCGCTGTAGCAGCGTTTGTTTTCTCGTGGAACTCCACACGGTATACGCCGCCTGTTTCGCTTGTCACAATGGTCATATCCGGCACAGGCGTTAACTCCACCTCACCGGTCACAGTAAACTCTGCGCTCAGGCCATTCTCGCCATAGTAATTCGCCTGAATCTTCACAGTGTAATCACCGGGCGTCGTCACATTGTAGAGGTCAACAGACTTGTAATCTGCGGCCAGGACATAGTAAACAGCATCACTGCCCTCTACGCCCTTTGTCCAAACAGTATCTTCTTTCCCGTCTTTTGTCAGGGTAATGGACTTCAGGTTCTTCAGGAAGTCGCCGTCCGACTCGTTCACGGAAATGTGAACCACATCATTTTCCTGCGTGACCGTCAGGCTGGTGACAGTCTCATTCACCTTACTATACTCGAACGTCACGTCCTGGACTTTATATCCGGCGGACTTGAGGCGGATGCTGTTTTTGCCAACGGCGAAGCACTTTGCCTGGAAGGTGATGGTGTTGTGTTCCAGGTCAACGGTGTACTTATCCTTCCCCAGCTCACGCCAATCTCCGTTGAGGTAAACCAGACCGTCGTTTTCAATCTTCATCAGGTACGCTTCTGCGTTGTCGCCGCTAAAGGTCAGAACAACATTCTTGCCCTGCTGATTATTAGAGACCACAGCCTCTACAAAATCCAGCTTGCCGGAGGTGCTGCTATCCTGAAGGTCGCCCAGCAGACCGTCTTCCAGAACTGCTTTGGTTGCACGGGGCTGAGAGGCGGTTGCCTGGGCACCGGTACGGTAAGAAGTGAAGGGGATCCACATGGTGCCCTTTGTCTGCGCCGTATTGACTGCACTGATGTACGCACCGATAGGATAATAATTAGCATCCCCCTTATCGAACACAGCGTCAGAAACAACATGGCTCTTCCAATAGTCCAACACGGTGGATGCGGCGGAGGTTTCCTCGCCTACCTTTTCCAAAACCAGCGCATTGGCCAGCAGGTCGCTGTCGAAAAGCAGGTCAGCAGAAACGGCATAGCCGCTGCCACTGGAGGAACTATCGCCGCCGCCGATGCTGGTGGAGGAACCAGAGAGAACGTCAATGCCATAGCTCCGCATGGCCTTGGTGACAGGCGTTTCGACTTCTTTTCCATCCGCTACATAGAACTTGCAGGTAGCATCCTGGAAGCCGTTGGCCTTGATCGTTAAGACATAGGTGCCCTTCTGATCCAGATGATTGGTGCCGTTTTCAGCCGTGGTATCATTGTACAGAACAAACAGGTCCTGGCTGAACAGGAAATAATCGTCGATCTTATTCAGCGTAACCGTTGTCTTGTCCGGCTTAGTCAGGGTAACTTCCTCAATGGGGTCCGTAATGCCGTATACCATATTCTTCACGGAGAAGTGCAGGTTGCGGCCGGACTCCGGGGTCTCCTTCACGGCAAACTCAGGTGCGTCATGGTTCACCACATGAATGGGCACCAGGGCATAGCTTTTCTTACCATCCGTCGTGGTGGAAGCCACGCGGACGTAGTAACGGCCATTGTTACGGAAATTATCCTGGTTAAAGGGGATGGTCAGGGTTCCAACCGTACCATTGTGGTCAGTGGTGCCCTTGGTGTAGGTCAGATGATCGTTCAGGATCGTCTTGTACTGGTCATACTGAACCAGCTCAAGAGCGCCCTTATTTGCGATATTGTCAAACCACGCTTTGTCACCATCCTTGGCGGCAGAGTTTTCGTAGTTGAACATAATCACCACATTGCCGCTTGTATTGTCCTCGTCCAACACGGTAACAGGAGAGTAGCTGGGATGCTCGTTTTTGGCGGGGGTGGTGCTGAACGTGGTCTGCTTGGGCAAAACACGAGCGTTCCCCTCGTCGTCATAGTTGGTCAGATAATAGTCCCACAGAGCCAGAGACGTATGTCCCAGGTAATAGTCGGGTAGGTAGTCGGCTCCGGTATAGACTGCGTTGCCAGAGGTAGGGGCAGTCCCAATCGTGATGGTCTGGGTCTTCCCGTTGCTGGTCAGGGTAACGGTACCGGGCTGAGCGACCAGGGGGAGCTTGGCGATGGTGCCCTCGGTGGTGACGTTGGTGACATAGGCGGTCACGTTCTGGCCGTCCACAGTCACAGTCGTGTTGTCTTTCGTATAGCCGGTCTCAAACACCAGAGGCAGCCAGGTGCCGGCGTCGGTGGCGATGACTTCGGTTTTGCCGGCCTTCACGATGGTGCCCTGGGTGCTGCTGTTCCCGCCGGAAGACGAACCGCCGCCGGAGGAACTGCTGCCGCCGCCGGAACTTCCGCCGGAGGACGAGCCGCCCCCGCTGTTGGAAGCGCCGCCGTTGGTCGTGCTGTTGGGGTTATAGGCTTTTCCGTCCACGGTGACTTTGGGCGTGCCGTTGGGGTTGGCCAGCTGGATGCCGCCCTTGGCGGTGCTCTTGGTGAGCTTCACGCCGTCGGTGCCGCCGCGGACGACCAGGCGGCCGGTGACGGTGACGTTTTTGAGACTGGCGGCGGAGACGCCGTCTGCGAGGATGAGGTCACCCTTCACGGTGACGTTCTCCAGGGTGCTGTTGGTGCGGAGGATCAGGTTGCCCTCCACGGTCTGGTCCTTCAGGTCCTGGTCAGCGTAGGCGGCCACGAGGGCATCCATGACCTGGGCAAACTCGGCGCGGGTGATATAGCTCTGGGGGTTCAAAGCGCCGTCTGCACCGGTCACATACCCCTGCTCCACCAGAGCAGCCACGGCACCCCTGGCCCAGGAAGAGACCTGAGCGCCGTCAGAAAACTTGTCCAGGGAGGACGCCTTGCCATCAGCCAGGCCAAAGGCACGGGCCAGCACGGCGAAGGCCTGCTCGCGGGTGATGGGGTCGTTGGGATTGAGCTTGCCGTCCGCGCCCTGGAAAGCGCCCATCTGCACGCTCTTGGCCATCTCGTCGTAATGCCAGACGCCGGGGAGCATATCGGTGAAGCTGGTCAGGGACGCCTTGGCGCTGCTGGCAAAGGCGCGGTTGACCATGGTGGCCATCTGGGCGCGGGTGAGCAGGCCCTTGGGCAGGATCTTGCCGTCGGACCCATTGAGCAGGCCGTTTTGGACGGCGTGCGTCATGGCCGGTGCCGACCAGTCCGTAGGAAAGTCGGAAAAATCCGACGGGACGGCGGCGAAGGCATTGGTTGATAGGAGCATCGCTCCTATCAACCCCATGATCATGGGGCTTTTTTTACCTCTCATCAGGGGTACCTCCTATGGGAAAGAAATCGTTGCCCGCAGCGGGTTTCCAAAGGTCTCTCGCGGGCGTCGGTAGTTTACCATAACTAACTGCATCCTGTCTGTTCGGTTTTGGCGGAGTTTTTGCGGAGAGCGGCGAAGTTTTTCTCCAAAAAGGTTGGAATATTCTGATTTAGCCTACGCTAACATTATGCATCAAAAAACCCCCGGCAGAGGAAAAACCTCTGCCGGGAGCCATGAATCACGTGAATTCAGTTCGTCAAGCGCAAATTAGCACTTCTCGAAGATGGCAGCAACGCCCAGGCCGCCGCCGATGCACAGGGTAGCCAGACCCTTCTTTGCGTCGTCGCGCTTCATCATCTCGTGCAGCAGGGTGACGATGATACGAGCGCCGGAGCAGCCGACGGGGTGGCCGATGGCGATGGCGCCGCCGTTGACGTTGACCTTGGACATATCGAACTCCAGCTCACGAGCCACAGCGATGGACTGAGCAGCGAAAGCCTCGTTGGCCTCGATCAGGTCCATGTCCTTGATGGTCAGGCCAGCCTTGGCCATAGCCTGACGGGAAGCGGGGATGGGGCCGGTGCCCATGATCTTGGGGTCGACGCCGCCCTGGCCCCAGGAAATGACCTTGAACAGGGGCTTCAGGCCATACTTCTCGACAGCGTCCTTGGAAGCCAGGATGATGGCAGCAGCGCCGTCGTTGATGCCGGAAGCGTTGCCGGCGGTAACGCGCTTGACACCGATGTTGTCAGCGGAGGGGGTCATGTGGGTGGCCTCGAAGGTCATGTCGACCTTGTCCACGGTGTTGTCGTCGGAGACAGCGAAAGCGCCCTTCAGGGAGCCGAGCTTCTCCAGGGTGGTGTCACGGGGATCCTCGTCGGTGTCGAAGACGAACTCCTTCTTCTTCTGCTTCACGGTAACAGGCACGATCTCGTCCTTGAAGCGGCCGGACTTCACAGCGGCAACGGCCTTCTGCTGGGAGTTGTAGCCGAACTCGTCCAGCTCCTCGCGGGTGATGCCCCAGATGTCGCAGATGTTCTCGGCGGTGGTGCCCATGTGGTAGTTGTTGTAAGCGTCCCACAGGCCGTCCTTGATCATGGTGTCGATCAGCTTCTTCTCGCCCATACGAGCGCCCCAGCGGGCCTCGGGGATGGCGTAGGGAGCAGCGGACATGTTCTCGGTGCCGCCGCACATGATCAGGTCAGCATCGCCAGCCTGGATGGCACGGGAGCCCTCGATGACGGACTTCAGGCCGGAGCCGCAGACCATGCTGACGGTGTAGGCGGGGACCTTCAGGGGCACACCGGCCTTGACCATGCACTGACGAGCCACGTTCTGGCCCTGAGCAGCAGACAGGACGTTACCGAACATGACCTCGTCCAGCCACTCGCCCTTGACGTTACCGCGCTTCAGAGCCTCGGCGATCACAGTAGCGCCCAGCTCAGCAGCGGGGACATCCTTCAGGGAACCACCGAACTTGCCCACGGCAGTACGGCAGGAGCTGATGACATAAACATCTCTCATAGTAGATTGTACCTCCAAAAAATTTTAACAGGGTAGCATTAAAGCAGCCATTTACCGCAACATTATACTTGTCACGTCTGCAAAAATCAACTGTATTTTTGAAATTTCCTTTGATTTTTCTTCCCTTTTTTGAATGAGCCTCCGCTCACTCCGCCGCAGCCTGGGCAAGGTCTGCCAGGGCCTGGGGCAACGAACTGTCTCCCACCAGGACGTAATCGGACCCGGCGATGATCAGATCCCCCTCCGAGTTGCACCCGAAGGCATAGCTGGACGAGCCGTCGGCGTTGGCCAGTTTTACCTCATAATAGGCCCCTCCGTCGGGCAGCGTCACCACGCCGTGGCCCCGCAAAAAGCGGACCTGGGCGCTCTGCATGGCCTGCCACACTTCGTCAAGTTCCGACCCTTCGGCCACGTCCCACTTCTGCCCCTCCTGATGGACCTGGTCATACACCGTGAGGGTCCCCGTGGTGGGCGCTTCCGTCCCGCCCAGGCAGTCCAGCAGCGGCTGCGGCCGCATGAACGCGATCATATAGGCCGCCACCAGCGCCGCGATCACCACCACCGTGATGAGGACCGTCCGCAGTTTCTTGTGTTTCATCGTCCCGTCATCTCCTTGCATTCAATTTGCGTATGCAAAGACCTATTATACCAGAGCACGTCAAAAAGGCAAGGAAAAGCACAGCAAACCGCACCCCGACAAAAAGGGAGCAGACCACACCGCTCGCGTGGTCTGCTCCCTGGAGCCTTCCTAAAAATCAAGTCAGTTCGGCACCGTGCTGCTCACGTTGCCGGTGGTGAGGTCTACGGTAAAGGTATAGGTACCGGCCTGATGCACGTCTTGCACGGCCTTGTCGAAGCGATAGGTATAGGTGAGGGTCGTGCCCTTGCACTGAATGGATGCCGGGGCCTCCTGGCGGACAGCGGTGGTCTTTACGCCGGGGAGGGTGACGACGGTGCCCTCTTCCGGCTGAGAACCGGCCTTATAGACCAGGATCAGCTCATCCTGATGCCCGCCGTGGGGCAGGCCGCTCTGGACGCGCTCCAGGATGGTGCAGGCGCTCGTCTCCTCCATCCAGGTCACGTTGTTCACGCCCTGGAGCTTCTCGGCCAGGGCCGTGCGGTACTTGCTCTGCGTGTGCAGGGCGGCGTAGGGGTCAGCGGGGAAGGCGGCCTGGAACTGCTCGGCCGTGAAGCGGCCCTGGCTCACCAGCTGCTGCCACAGGGGGGTGCTCGTCCCCTTGACGGGTGCAAAGAGCGCAGCGGTGGTGATGCGGACCATCTCGCCGCGGGTCAGGGTGGTCCAATCCGTCTGGGCGGGCAGGACACCGGCCTTCACTGCGGCGTCCCAAGGCGTGTTCCAGAAGAAGTCCGTGCCGTCCTGGTAGCCCAAGGCCCGGAGCATGAAGGTCAGGTACATGGCGGTCGTGACGGGGGAATCCGCGCCGAACTTGGTGGCGGAAACGCCCTTGGTCAGGCCCTTCTTCTGGGCGTAGCTCACGACGCCGTTGGCCCAAGCGGGCACGTCAGTATAGGGGTGGTTTTTCGCCGTCCCCTCCTGATCGCCGGCACCCAGCGCCCGGACCAGCATGGTGATGCCCTCCGCCCGGTTGGGCTGGCGGTCCAGGTCATAGTTCACGGACCCGTCGGCGTTCGTCCCGGCCCCCCGGAACAGACCGAGCTGATTCAGCTGCTGAGCCAGCGCCAGGTCGCTCCCGGCGGGGGCGGCGTTGGCTTCGCTGTACTGCCAGGTCGTGTAAACAGGCTGGTCGCCCTGCGCTTCCACAACGACCTTCAGTGCGCCGTTGGAGAGCCAGGAGACTTCCAGAATATCGGCCTTGGCCTGCGGTGCAGAGATCGTTTTGGCGGTGCCGCCGGTCAGGTCGAAGAGCTTTGCGTTCCGCGCGTTGGCGGTGCCGTTGGGGACGTAGACCAGGGCCAGCTTGCTGGCGTCCGCGTTGAACGCCTGGACGCTCCGGGTCCGCAGCGTGCCGCCGAGCTTTTCCTCCAGCACCGGCGTCAGGGTCGCTTTGCCCTCGAACTTGCCAACGTAGACCGTGTCGTTGGCCTGGTTGGTGTAGGCGATGCGCCCGGCCTGGGCGGCGATGATCTGCGCGGTGGGGGTGGCAAATTGCAGCGTGACCTCGCTGCCGTCCCGCCCGACCACGACGAAGGCGCGGTCCTTGTCTCCCAGGGACTTGACGCACAGGGCGTGGTCTGCATCGACCCAGTCTGTGATCGCGTAAGTATCCTTATCCGGCAGAGGGACGGGGGTCGGCTGGGTCCCCGGCGTGTCGGTGGTGTAGCCGTCGCTGAGCTTGGTCCAGCTGCCGGCCTGCTGCCCGGCGGCAGAAACGCAGACGCTGAGAGACAGCGCCAAGGCCAACGCCGTGGCCAGGGCCAAAATTTTTCGTTTCATGGGAAATCCTCCTTTGTGTTACACTTCCATTCGGGGTTTGATTTGGGAAAATTTATGTTTGTGCGGGAGCGCTCACCGTCTCCAGCCAAGCACCGGTCTCTGCATCCACGATGACGTAAACGTCCGCCTGCACGGGTTCCCCCTTCGCAGGCCCATGGAGCATGATCCCTACGTTGTGGAACGTCACGACCCAGGCGGGGCGGTCGGTCAGGGTGATGTCAGTCTCCGGCAGCACCGGGCACTCCGTGTCCGAAAGCCGCACCAAGGAAGCCTGGATCGTTTCCGCGTCCTCCCCGGCATAGGTCTGGAGCTTGGCCGCGGCAATGGCTTCCTCCTGGGTGATCCAATCCCCCTCCTGCGCGGAGAGCGGAACACCTTGTAGCCCGCCAAGGCCCAAGTCCACCTTCTCCGGCGGCTGCGCGGCAGGCTCCCCCGCCGTCTCTCCCTCCAGAGCGCCCGACGCGGCCAGCGTAACCACCGAACACAGCAGAAGCGCAGCGACAAGGGCCACAAGGGCGCGTGCTTTTTTCATGCGACACCCTCCTTTCGTTGTATCTCCGTAGAGCATTTGATTTAGGAAATTCTTCCGCTCTCAGTATAGCTGATTTTATGAATGATTTCAATCATTTCTTCGATATTCAGTTTTTATGCTTCTCCCAACGGAAATTCTTCTGTTGTGCTCCCTGTGGGGTCTGCAACGTCCCCGGAGGGATAGATGTCTACGACGATGGCCTGCTTCTCACGGCTCTGGCTGATGCAGTATTGGAGATACCGACAGTCTTCGGTTTCGTTGCTGTGCAGTCCGAAGTAGAGTCCCAGATAGCTGATCCCCGTTTCTGCATTTTCCGAGAAAAATTCGCGGAGCGAAAAGCTCACGGACTGGGTCGTTTGGTCGTAGGAAGGCACGGGAAACTTCCCGTTGTTGACGGTGATACTGTGGAAATAGAAGCCGTCCGCCGGAACAAAGGTAAGCTCTTCTGTGCTGGGGTCGAATTGAAGACTGAGCGGCAAGATGGCCTCTTCCTCTGCTTTGACTTGCGCGTGATGTGCAACAGCGAGGATGATACTGCACACCACTGCGACCCCAACCAAAAAGGCCACAAGCACACAGAGATGTTTTTTTGTTATGTTCATATTTTTAACTCACCATCCATCCATAAGAGAATCGTTTCCAAAGCAAATACAGCGGCGATGGCTACTCGTTTTCGTTTTATGGGAAAGCCTCTTTTGTGTTGCACTTCCATTCGGTGTTTTGATTCAAGAATTTTTTCATCGTCATTATAACCGATTTTATGAATAATTTCAATCATTTTTCAGGCGAATTTATAAGAAATGATAGAAAAGAAGGGCATCTTTGACGGATACCCTTCTTAATAATAAAAATGTTTCTATTCTGATAAAAGTTCCTTATTTTTTGAAGATGTCTGCATGGGTTCCAGTATCTACAAGAGTGAGGGTGAGAACATCGTTTTCGATCAGATAAACAAGGAGCCAATCTGGTTTGATGTGACACTCCCGAAATCCCTGGAAATTCCCAGTTAAAGCGTGGTCACGATATTTTTCGGCCAGCTCTTTTCCTTGTCTCAAAGTATCTACAACGTTATCCAGAAGAGAGAGGTCAAGCCCTCGTTTTTTCATCAGTTTGTAGCTTTTCTTATATGCAGTGGTAAATTTGACTTGATACATTTATTCTTCCAACGCTTTCTTCAGCTCTTCCATACTGGTATATCCCTTCACACTAGGGTCTCTGGAGATACGGCGAGCTTCTTCCATAGCATCCAAGGTGGCTTGATTGTAACGTGGCAGTTCAATGCTGAACGGGATGCCACCGCGAAGCACACACTGGTGCAGGAATAGATTGACGGCACTGGACATATCCAAGCCCAGGTTGCTGAATAAATCAGAAGCCTGTTTCTTGATGTCAGAGTCAATGCGAATCTGAGTGGGGGCAGTTGCCATAGTATCACGACCTTTCTTTTTTAGTTTACACAACTTGGTATACAATGTCAATCAAAATCGCAAGAAAAGTATGGGTAAACTAGAAAAGTCACCCCGCGAAGGGGCGCACGCGGAAGATGGCGCCGAGGTTTTCGGCCAGGTGGCGGCAGGCTTCGATCTCCTGGGGTGTTTTTTCGTAGTCCACGATGGAGACCATGACCTTGGGGACGTACTTCCGGGCGTCCCGCACGAAGTCCAGCATGGCCTGCCAGGCGGCTTCGCCTGTGCCGGGGCGGGTGATGGCGAGGTAATCGGCCGCGTTGGAGGCGTTGAGGGAGACGGACACCGCGTCCAGCCGGCCTTGCAGCTCCGGCGTCACGTCCCGGTGGCAGATGAGGCTGGCGTGGCCGTTGGTGTTCAGGCGGATGGGCGGCAGGTCGGGGCGGTGGGCGGCGCGGAGCCGGTCGC
>ERZ1026844.1865-NODE-1865-length-12105-cov-7.599336_pt1 | contig 12105 bp, 10 predicted proteins | sample MGYA00380152_ERZ1026844 | MGnify/ENA primary metagenome ERZ1026844 (study PRJEB33269, sample SAMEA4719788) | human gut metagenome | biome: human-associated habitat; feature: organic feature; material: feces | place: Cameroon | collected 2013-10 ... | reverse complement strand
ATTACATGAAAGAGATCGCAGAAGATAAGCTGAATCTTGTTGATCCGAATGAAATTGTGTTTAAACCAATCAAGTGAATAGTAACCGAATCTGCAAAGCCAGTGAAAGACGGATACAGAATTTTACGAAAGATAACTCCGGGAGAGAAAGTTCTCCTGGAGTTTTTCTTTTCTGAGTAACGAGGGGGGATGGAAATGGAAAATGGACAGGTATTACATAGTAGTCCGTATGTGGAACAGATTGATAAGTTTGCAGTTTCATTAAAACAGTTAGCGAAAACATTTTTGAAATTAGAAGAAAAAAAGCAGACATTTTCAGAAGAAGAGATTGATGAAATGTTTGCCTACGTAAGAGAAGAAGTGTGTGAAAAATGTGAGAAAAACAGTTGGTGCTGGGGTGAAAACTATATTCAGATGTATCAGATGGGATACGAGATTCTTGCAGCAGTGGATCAGTATGGAAATGAACTGGATGCAGAGACAAAAAGAAAACTGATGCAGCGCTGCATTATGGCTCCGCGGTTTTATCGGGGGATGCTTGACAGTTTTCACGAAGCAAGACAAAATATGATCTGGATCAATCGTATCGCAAGAAGCCGGGAAGGGTGTGCAACCCAGCTTGATCTATTTGCAGATATGCTGCAAAATGTGGCGAAAAATCTGGAAGACAGCATATTTACAGATGAAAGGTTGGGGAAACGGATCTTGTCTCAATTAAAAAGAAAAGGAATACGTGTACTTTCCATGCATTTTCTTGTGAATGGAGAGGGAAAATATGAATTGCATCTGACGATGCGCACCTGGAAAGCGGAAAAGATTCCGGTAAAAAGTCTGGCAGGGACTCTGAGTAATCTGACAGGAAGAAGATTGATTCCGGGAAAAGAGGGAGCGCAGCTGATCGGAGCGGATTATACAACAGTGGTCTTCCGAGAAGGACCATCCTATTACACAATGTCCGGAATAGCAAGAATCGGAAAAGGCTGCAGTAATATTTCAGGGGACAGTTTCACGATGATGGATCTTCCGGGTGGTAAAAGGGGAGTTGCATTGTCAGATGGCATGGGATGTGGGCAGGCTGCCTGTCGGGAAAGCACACTTGTGATAGAACTTCTCGAAGAACTTCTGGAAGCGGGATTTCCGGAAAAGACTGCGATCCAGATGATCAATACAACACTGGTCTGCGGAAGAGAAGAAATCCATTACTCTACGATCGACCTTACAGTGTTTGATCTGTATACAGGGGAATGTGAATTGATCAAGGCAGGCGCATCCTCAACTTTTATCCGAAGAAAGGATCAGATTGAGCATCTGACATCGACAAGCCTTCCAATCGGAGTGATGAATTCACTTGAAATAGATTCAGTGAAACGGCAGTTGACGGATGGAACGTATGTAATCATGCTGACAGATGGAGTGCTGGATGCACTTCCGGTAGGAGAGCAGGACTTCCTTCTTGAAACAATCATAAAAGGAACGGAAATACGAAATCCCAAGGAACTGGCCAGACACATTTTACAGCAGGTACTTAACTGGACAGGAAAAGAACCGGAGGATGATATGTCAGTTTTGGTTGCAGCTTTGTGGAAATGCAGAAAGTAGTCATTGACATAGAAGTAACCGTTAACGTATAGTTGAGGTATGATGGATAAAAGATTAGAAAAGATTGAAAACTATATCAGACAATATCATATGATAGAAAAAGGGGACAGGATTGTCATAGGTGTATCAGGTGGCGCAGACTCTGTATGTCTGCTGATGGCACTTTGTTCATTGCAGGAAAAGCTGGGATTCCAGGTGCTTGTCTGCCATGTGAATCATGAACTGCGCGGGGAGGAGGCTGCACAGGATGAGGCATATGTGGAAATGCTTTGTCATAAAATGCAGGTTCCTTTTTTTGCATTTCATGAAAATGTGGAATTAATTGCAAAAAAGCGGAAAGAATCATTGGAGGAAGCAGGCAGATATGTGCGAAGACAGGCATTTGAACAACTCTGTAAAGAACAGGGCGGGACAAAGATTGCAACAGCGCATCATAGTAATGACAATGCAGAAACAATGCTTCTTAACATGGCAAGAGGAACCGGGCTTCGCGGATTGTGTGGGATAAGACCAGTGTATGGAAAATGGATCCGCCCACTTCTGGAATTGTCCAGGGAAGAGATTGAACAGTGGTTGAAAGATTGTGATATCAGATATTGTGTTGACGAAACGAATCAGGAAGATGAATACACAAGGAACCGGATTCGTCATCATGTAATTCCGACATTAGAAGAACAGGTTAATACAAGGACGGTAGAACATTTTGTGAAGCTCAGTGAACAGGCAGAAGAAATCTATGAATATCTGGAAAAACAGACAGATCAGGCATGGAATATCTGTGTAAAACAGACAGACGGACTTCAAAGCAGGAAAGAAATATTTCTCAAGGCAGAGGAAATGAAACACCTTGATCCTGTGATAAAGAAATTACTGATCCAAAGATCAGTAAGTGAAGTGGCAGGGGCACAGAAAGATATTGAAAGCAGGCATATCCTGGCGGTACTGCAACTGTTTGAACGGCAGACAGGACGGCAGATCGATCTTCCGTATAGTGTTACAGCCAAAAGAATGTATGAGGGAGTTCTGCTTGCAAAAGGTGATAAAAAAGTTACATCTGTACATCAGAAAGAGAAAAGAAAAGAAGAGAGTAATTTTGTTCTACAGCTTCAGATTCCGGGAGAAACACAGATCCCGGGAACAAATTTGAAAATCTGCTGTACAATCAGTGGTGAAAATGAGAAGAATTCAGCAAAAGAGATACCACAAAAAAGCTACACGAAATGCTTTGATTATGATATAATAAAAAGCAGTCTCTGTGTGAGATACAGACGACCCGGAGATTATTTTACAATTGATGGGGAAGGAAAGAAAAAGAAGCTGAAGAGTTACTTTATTGATGAGAAGATTCCGCAAGAAGAACGGGACAGACAGCTTCTGATCGCAGAGGGAAGCCACATCGTATGGATTCCGGGCAGAAGGATGAGTTCGTACTACCAGGTGGGAGACCAGACGAAAAAGATTCTTAAGATAAAGATTATGGAGGAATAGAACAATGGCTGAGAAGATTAAAGTGTTAATTTCAGAGGAAGAAGTAGATGCAAGAATCCGTGAACTCGGAGAAAAGATCAGTAAAGAGTATGAAGGAAAGCAGATCCATCTGATCTGTGTTCTGAAAGGTGGAGTATTCTTTATGTGTGAACTCGCAAAGAGAATTACAGTTCCGGTATCTATGGACTTTATGTGTGTTGGAAGCTATGGCGACGGAACAAAATCCAGTGGTGTTGTAAGACTTGCGAAGGATCTGGATGAGTCTATTGAGAATAAGGAAGTATTGATCGTGGAAGATATCATTGATTCCGGTAATACACTGTATTATCTGATGGACGTACTTCGTCAGAGAAAGCCGGCAAGTCTCCGTCTTTGCACATTGCTTGATAAACCAGACCGCCGTGTGAAAGATGTGCACGTAGATTGGACAGGATTTGAGATTCCGGATGAGTTCGTAGTTGGATACGGACTGGATTATGCACAGAAGTATAGAAATCTTCCATACATCGGAGTAGTAGAAGTCGCAGAATAGAAAGGAAGCAATAATAAATTGAATAATGACAGAAAAAGCAGAGGTCTGAGTGGGGCAACGATCATCAGTTTTGTTGTGATCCTTGTTGTGGTTCTGTGGATGGCGAACCAGCTTCAGATGCATCAGCAGGAGATGACATATACCTCCTTTGTCTCTGCAGTACAGGAAAAAAATGTTTCTGATGTCTACATCAATCAGAACAGTGCAGTTCCGACAGGAACCGTCTCTGTTACATTGAAAGATGATGGTAATACAAGGAAAGTGAATGTGTCAGATGTTGAGCAGGTAGAGAAGCTTCTGACAGAGAATCAGGTGGAGTACAGGCTTTCGGATGTACCGAAGGATTCTATGTTGACAACAGTTGTAGTTCCGATGCTGATCACACTTGGTGGAGTATTTCTGATCTTTTTCCTGATGAGCCGTCAGAACGGCGGGGGAAATTCTAAGGCGATGAACTTTGGAAAGAGCCGCGCAAAGATGAGTACGAAGAATGAGATCAAGGTTACATTTCGTGATGTTGCAGGATTGAGAGAAGAGAAGGAAGAACTGGAGGAGATCGTAGATTTTCTGAAAGATCCGAAGAAATACATCCAGGTTGGAGCACGTATCCCAAAAGGTGTTCTTTTAGAAGGACCTCCGGGAACCGGTAAGACACTTCTTGCAAAGGCTGTAGCCGGTGAGGCAGGAGTACCATTTTTCAGCATTTCGGGCTCAGATTTCGTTGAGATGTTTGTTGGTGTGGGTGCTTCCCGTGTCCGTGATCTGTTCCAGGATGCGAAGAAGAACGCACCATGTATCATATTTATTGATGAGATCGATGCAGTCGCAAGACGCCGCGGAAGCGGTCTTGGCGGTGGTCATGATGAGCGTGAGCAGACCCTGAACCAGCTCCTTGTAGAGATGGATGGATTTGGTGTAAATGAAGGCATTATCGTAATGGCAGCGACAAACCGTAAGGATATTCTGGATCCGGCAATCTTAAGACCGGGAAGATTTGACCGTGATGTCCTTGTCGGACGTCCGGATGTAGGTGGCAGAGAAGAGATCCTGAAAGTTCATGCGAGAAATAAGCCGCTTGGAGATGATGTGGATCTGAAGCAGATTGCCCAGACAACGGCAGGATTTTCAGGAGCAGATCTTGAGAATCTTCTCAACGAGGCTGCAATTCTGGCAGCGAAGGAGAACCGGGTGTACATTCAGCAGTCTGATATCCGTCATGCATTTGTGAAGGTCGGAATCGGTCCGGAGAAGAAGAGCCGTATCGTTTCTGAGAAAGAACGCAGGATTACAGCTTATCATGAAGCCGGACACGCGATCTTGTTCCATCTGCTTCCGGATGTAGGACCGGTTTACAGTGTATCTATCATTCCGACAGGCGGAGCCGGCGGATATACGATGCCGCTTCCGGAGAAGGATGATATGTTCAATACAAAGGGGCATATGCTTCAGGAAATTACAGTTTCCCTTGGTGGACGTGTTGCAGAAGAAGAGATTTTTGATGATATCACAACGGGAGCTTCCCAGGATATCAAGCAGGCAACAGCAATTGCAAAATCAATGATCACGAAGTTCGGTATGTCTGAAAGACTGGGGCTGATCAATTATGATAATGACAGCGATGAAGTATTCATTGGACGTGATTTCGGTCATACATCAAGAGGGTATGGCGAAAAAGTGGCCGGAACGATTGATGAAGAAGTGAAACGTATTATTGATGAGTGTTATTTGAAAGCGCGTGCACTTATTCAGGAGTATCATCCGGTACTCGAGAAGTGTGCACAACTGCTTCTTGAGAAGGAAAAGATAACAAGAAGTGAATTCGAAGCACTGTTTGCAGACAGTGAGGTTGAAGGATAGTAGTTATTATATGTATTTAGGATAAGATACCCTCTGCCGGCGGGCGATCCCGTGTTGGCCGGGGGTATTTTGGTTCTATTTTAGAATAGTTTTAAGAATTGAGTTAAAGGAGGCTAAACAGGTGAATAGAGAAGCACTGTTTTGTGACGGTACAGGTGATTATGTCTGTCCGGCAGAGCCTGAGATAAATGAAAAAGTAGTGTTGCGATTTCGTACGGCACACAATGATGTTGACGAAGTGAAACTTCACATCGGAGAACAGGAGTATCCTATGTGGAAGACACGTACGAACGGTGAATTTGACTTTTACGAGATTGAGTATCAGCTTGGTGAGGATATCTTAAGATATTGTTTTGAAATCAAGCAGGGAGCAGAAATCTGTTTTTATAGTAGGTATGGAATAACAGGGAAAAAAGAAAACTATTATGATTTTATTATTTCGCCGGGATTTAAGACACCCGAGTGGGCGAAAGGTGCTGTGATGTACCAGATCTTTGTTGATCGTTTTTATAATGGAGATCCGACAAATGATGTGGAGGATAACGAATATATTTATATTGGGGCACCGAGCCGCAAGGTGAAGGACTGGAATCAGGCACCGGAAGCAATGGATATCCGTAATTTTTACGGCGGGGATTTACAGGGTGTTTTAGATAAGCTGGATTATCTGCAGGATCTTGGAGTTGAAGTTATTTACTTCAATCCGCTGTTTGTTTCTCCGTCGAATCATAAGTATGATATTCAGGATTATGATTACATAGATCCGCATTATGGAAAGATTGTTGTGGATGACGGAGAAGTACTTCCGGCAGGTGCAAAGGATAATATCCATGCGACAAAGTATCAGCAACGTACAGGAGATATCCGCAATCTTGAGGCAAGTAATCAGTTGTTTATCAAACTGGTAGAAGAGATGCATAAGCGTGGAATGCGTGTAATTCTGGATGGTGTATTCAATCATTGTGGCTCTTTTAACAAATGGATGGACAGAGAACGTATCTATGAGCCGCAGCCGGACTATCCGAAGGGAGCATATGTAAGTAAAGAAAGTCCATATAACAGCTTTTTCCTGTTCCATGATGCGAGAAATGAACTCTGGCCTTATAACGGAACATATGATGGCTGGTGGGGACATGATACATTGCCAAAGCTCGATTATGAGGATTCACCACAGCTTGAGCAGTACATTATGGATATCGGAAGAAAATGGGTATCACCGCCGTATAACGTAGACGGATGGCGTCTTGATGTTGCAGCGGACCTTGGATTCAGTAATGAATACAACCATATCTTCTGGAAGAGATTCCGAAAGGAAGTTAAGGATGCGAATCCGGATGCAATTATATTAGCAGAACATTATGGAGATCCGCAGGACTGGCTCCAGGGAGATGAGTGGGACAGCGTTATGAATTATGACGCATTTATGGAACCGCTGACCTGGTTTTTGACTGGTATGGAGAAGCATAGTGATGAATATCGTCCGGATCTGTGTGGAAATGCTGACAACTTTGTCGGAGCGATGCGTCATTTTATGGCAAGTATGCTGACACCATCTCTTCAGGTGGCAATGAATGAACTTTCAAACCATGACCATTCTCGTTTCCTGACACGTACGAACCACAAGGCAGGACGCGTGGCACAGCTTGGAACAGAAGCAGCTGAAAAGGATGTGAATAAGGCAATCTTACGAGAAGCGGTTATTATGCAGATGACCTGGATCGGTGCGCCGACGATTTATTATGGTGATGAGGCAGGACTTTGTGGATTCACCGATCCGGATAACCGGAGAACTTTCCCATGGGGGAACGAAGACAAAGAACTTCAGGCATTCCACAAAGAAGTGATCCGTATCCACAAGGAAGAGAAGCCGTTGAAAAAGGGTTCTATCAAGCTATTGGCTTCGGATGAAAATCTGCTGGCCTATGGAAGATTTGAAGCAGATGAACAGATTGTCATTGTTGTGAATAACAGTGATGAACTTCGTACAGTGACCGTACCGGTATGGTATGCGGGTATAGAGATGGAAGGACGGATGAAACGACTGATCTACTCTTATGAAAACGGTTATACGACGGAATATGACGAGTATATCGTACAAGATGGAGAGATTGTCCTGAATATGGGATCTCATTCAGCAATCGTATTAAAGCCGGCAGAAGCATTGAGATTGATGCCGTAAGAAGTGGAACGGTATTTTGCAGATAAAGAAAGAGCATTATACAAGAATAATAAAAATACGGGATGAGCAGTTTTAATATCTGTTCATCCCGTATTTGTTACTATTATTATTTTGTAAGAACCTCTGCCCCATTCTCAGTGATGAGAACCATGTACTCAATCTGGGCAGAAAGACCGTCATCCATTGTATAAATAGTCCAGTCATTGTCCTCATCTACGAAGAAGTCAGGGCTGCCTTCGTTGATCATAGGCTCAATCGTGAACATCATACCTGGAACGAGAAGCATCTCACTTCCCTTTGGTGTCACATAGCTGACAAAAGGATCTTCATGGAATTCCAGACCGATACCGTGTCCGCCGATATCCTCTACGACAGAGTATCCGTTTGCACGGGCATGTGTATTGATCGCATCTGCGATATCACCTAAATGTCCCCAAGGCTTCGCAGCCTCAAGTCCAAGCTTCACACACTCTTCTGTGACACGGACGATGCGCTCTGCACGTTCAGATACTTTTCCCATCTTGAACATACGGGATGCATCAGAAAAATATCCGTCAAGAATAGTGGATACATCAACATTGATGATATCTCCCTCTTCCAGAATGATATTCTCATCCGGAATGCCGTGACAAATCTCATTATTAATAGAAGTACACACGCTCTTAGGGAATCCCTGATAATTGAGCGGAGCCGGGATACCACCGTGTTCTTTTGTGAAACGATATACGATGTCATCAATCTCCTGTGTGCTCATTCCAATGTGGATCTGTCTTGCTACTTCATCCAGGATCGCTGTATTAAGCTCAGCACTTTTTCTGATCTTTTCAATCTGGAATGGAGTTTTTAAAATCTTACGTGTCGGAACAATCTCACCACGTTCAGCATGCATCATTATCTTTTCTTCAATCGGCATATGGCATTTCTTATATTTTTTGCCGCTGCCGCACCAGCACAATTCATTTCTTTCCATGATATTACCTCTTCTAAAAATCACTTATTTTCTCTGTTTCTACTTATTTTATCACAAAATTCGACAAAAAGATACATGTTATGCTTGCCGAGAACGTAAAAATATAGTACGATTAAGATTCAGATAGGAGTGATAATGCATATGTGGTATTGGGCGATTATGGTACTGCTGATTTTAGGAAGTATCGCACTTCTTTGCAGTACATTTATAAGTGTAAAAAAGAATAAGGCACAGGACGCAGAGCGGAGAAAGCAGTCCAAGAAAGGAAAGCGTAACAAGGCAGATCAGGGATATGATCCAGAAGAGGATCAGCCGCAGGGAAAGAAGAGACGCAGTTCAGGGCAGAACGGTTCTATGGATTCAGCGAAGCGTTCTTCTAAAAAAAGAAGACAGTGGAAGATTATCCTGGAAGATCTGGATACATGGCAGAAATATAGCTTCATATTCTATGATGAAGTGGGAATCGGAAGAGCAAAGAGGAATGACAATTATGAGAAGTATCTGCCACTGCATGAGGATGGAAGAGTATCCAAGCAGCATTGTGTGATCATACAGAGAGGTGACTGTTTGTATCTGATGGATGATGGTTCCAAGAACGGAACATACCTGAACGGAATTCTGGTAGATCGTCCGACAGAGATTCAGAGAGAAGATGTGATTGGCGTTGGGGAGACCAGACTGGAGATTCTCAGAATCCTAAGAGAAAGTGAATAATGAAATTACAGGCAAGGAAGTCCGGCGGAAAAGTCAGGACTTCTTTTTCTTTTTGATCGTAAAATGAAGAATCTGTGTGAAAGTAACAGTTGAGTAAGGAAGATCATATAGTAGTTATATAGTTACTGTCAGTGGGAGTGAGCAACATGTACCAGAAATTGCCTTATTATATGGCCTATCCGATACAGACAGAATATGATGAGAGAGCAGAAAGGACAGACCTGGAGTATATGAAAAGCCTGTACCCGGATCTTCCAAAGAGAATACTGCCTTATGTCGAAGAGGAATGTGACAGGATGGAATACACGGGGAGTGTGATGTTTGATGTTTATCCGGATAAATTGCAGCTACACATCATGTGCAGCAGAATTTGCGAAAATGTAAAAAAACAGGAGAAAATGTTTGCCGGGGAAGAGCGGATGTTAAGAGATCTGGCGGAAGTTTTGTTATATCAGGAAATCTACCGACGCAGGGGCGAACAGAGAAAAAGGAAACAAAAAATTTACAGTTATTGTTCATTGCCAGGAAAATCTATGATATAATCATTCAGATTACAACAAAAGAAACGGATTCAGAAGAAGGGAACGGATACAAATGAAAAGTAATCTTATATTTATCGGTATGCCGGCTGTCGGAAAAAGTACAGTTGGTATTGTAGTAGCAAAAAGACTTGGAAAAGGTTTCATAGATTCAGATCTTCTGATTCAGGAACAAGAAGGAAAGCTTCTGCGTGAAATCATAGCAGAAGTCGGTGATGATGGGTTTTTAAAAATTGAAAATCAGGTAAATCGTGCTATAAAAGCAGAAAATGCGGTTATTTCTCCGGGCGGAAGTGTTGTCTATTGCGAGGAAGCAATGAAACATTTCAAAGAAATCGGAATTGTTGTATATCTTCATGCTTCTTATCAGACAATAAAGAGGAGAATCAGGAATCCTCAAAAAAGAGGAGTTGTTTTGAAGGACGGTCAGACATTAAAAGACCTGTATGACGAGCGAAAAGTCCTTTTTGAGAAGTATGCAGATGTGACAATCAGTGAAGAGGGCTGTCAGATTGAAGAAACAATAGAAAATGTACTTGATACTATTGAGAATTACTCTCAAAATAAAGCGTGAATATTACCGTCATAGAAAAAGGGGATTCCACAATGAAAGATTTTGTGTTATAGTTATGTATGGATTATATTGTAATTAAGGTAGAAAATTCTTTTCGTATAGACAAAGACACAAGAATAAATCGTTACTGAACACAGGATCTGTGGGAAGTAATACAGAATCGGACAATTGAGGTGCAAAATGGAGCAATATATTATTAAGGGTGGTAATCCGCTGGTTGGGGAAGTTGAAATCGGCGGAGCTAAGAATGCGGCACTTGGAATTCTTGCAGCTGCAATCATGGCAGATGAACCGGTTTTGATTGAGAATCTTCCGGATGTGAATGACATTAATGTCATGCTGGAGGCAATCGAGGGAATCGGTGCAATGGTACAGAGAATTGACAGACATACAGTAAAGATCAATGGAAATACAATTGGAGATTTCAGTATTGATTATGACTATATTAAGAAGATCAGAGCGTCTTATTATTTGTTAGGTGCACTTCTTGGAAAATACAAGAGAGCAGAAGTAGCACTTCCGGGAGGATGCAATATCGGAAGCAGACCGATCGATCAGCATCTGAAAGGATTCCGTGCACTTGGAGCAGATGTAGACATTGAGTATGGTAAGATTGTTGCAGAGGCGGAAGAACTGAAGGGAACACATCTTTATTTCGATGTTGTGACTGTAGGTGCAACGATCAACGTAATGATGGCAGCAGCTATGGCTGACGGTCTTACGATCATGGAGAACGTAGCGAAAGAGCCACATGTTGTAGATGTAGCGAACTTCCTGAACAGTATGGGAGCAAATATCCGTGGTGCAGGAACAGACGTGATCAAGATCCGTGGAGTGAAGTCCCTGCACAAGGCAGAGTACTCCATCATTCCGGATCAGATCGAAGCAGGAACATTTATGTTTGCCGCTGCAGCAACACGCGGAGATGTGACAGTACTCAATGTGATTCCGAAGCATTTAGATGCAACGATCTCCAAGCTGGTAGATATCGGATGTGAAGTGGAAGAATTTGACGATGCAGTCCGTGTAGTGGCTAAGGGGCGTCTGACAAGTACACAGGTGAAGACATTACCATATCCGGGATATCCGACAGATATGCAGCCACAGATCGGGGTTGTGCTTGCACTTGCGAAGGGAACAAGTACGATCACAGAAAGTATCTTCGAGAATCGTTTTAAATATTTAGATGAGCTGGCACGTATGGGTGCGAATATCAAAGTTGAAGGCAATTCAGCAACGATCGAGGGTGTTGAGAAATTTACAGCAGCAAGAGTCAGCGCGCCGGATCTTCGTGCAGGAGCTGCGCTTTGCATCGCAGGACTTGCAACAGAAGGAATTACGATCGTAGATGATATTGTTTATATCCAGAGAGGATACGAACGCTTTGAAGAGAAACTCAGAAGTCTGGGTGGAATCATCGAGAAAGTGTCCAGTGAAAAAGAGATTCAGAAATTCAAATTAAAAGTTGGCTAAACCGAGGTTACTGTTTACAACAAGCTGCGGCCGGCAGCGAGCCGATACAGACAGAATCCGAAGAAATATGATGTGGGAACGTATGCAGGTGTCGGAACGAAAGTTCTGATACCTGTTTTCAGTTTATATGTCAGGAGTTATGGCGTAATAGGCGATCAGGCAGGTCTAATGAAACAGTGGC
>ERZ1026844.1863-NODE-1863-length-12120-cov-3.922172_pt1 | contig 12120 bp, 8 predicted proteins | sample MGYA00380152_ERZ1026844 | MGnify/ENA primary metagenome ERZ1026844 (study PRJEB33269, sample SAMEA4719788) | human gut metagenome | biome: human-associated habitat; feature: organic feature; material: feces | place: Cameroon | collected 2013-10 ... | reverse complement strand
TGTCAGGATATTCTGTTTTCAAATTCCGATTTTCTCAAAGAAGCTTATGCTCCTATGTACAATCTTCCTTCTATTATTTATTTCTCAGATATTCATCGATACCTTTGGCACCTGCTTTACCAGCTCCCATAGCAAGGATAACTGTAGCAGCTCCTGTAACAGCATCTCCACCGGCGAATACGCCTTCTTTAGATGTCTGTCCATTCTCTTCCTCAGCAACGATACATTTTCTGCGGTTTGTCTCAAGTCCCTTTGTTGTAGAAGAAATCAGCGGGTTTGGTGATGTACCAAGAGACATGATAACTGTATCAACTTCGATGTCGTACTCAGAGCCCTCAATCTCAACCGGACGTCTTCTTCCGGATGCATCTGGTTCGCCAAGTTCCATCTTGATCACTGTCATGCTTGTGATATTACCGTTCTCGTCAACGTTGATCTTCTTTGGATTTGTAAGAAGATCGAAGATGATTCCTTCTTCTTTTGCATGATGAACTTCTTCAGCTCTTGCCGGAAGCTCTGCTTCACTTCTTCTGTATACTACATGAACTTCTGCGCCAAGACGAAGAGCTGTTCTTGCAGCATCCATAGCTACGTTACCACCACCAACAACAGCTACTTTCTTACCGGCAGCGATCGGTGTGTCGTAATCCTCACGGAAAGCTTTCATCAGGTTACTTCTTGTCAGGTATTCATTTGCGGAGAATACTTCGTTTGCATTCTCTCCCGGAATTCCCATGAACATTGGAAGTCCGGCACCGGATCCGATGAATACTGCCTCGAATCCTTCTTCTTCCATCAGCTGATCGATTGTTGTGGATTTACCGATAACAACGTTTGTCTCGAATTTAACACCGAGCTCTTTTACTTTCTCGATCTCTTTCGCAACGACTTTCTGCTTTGGAAGACGGAACTCAGGAATACCATATACAAGTACTCCACCGAGCTCATGTAATGCTTCGAATACTGTTACATCATATCCGAGTTTTGCAAGGTCTCCGGCACATGTAAGTCCGGACGGGCCAGAACCGATAACAGCTACTTTGTGACCGTTCATAGTCTCTGCGCCTTCTGGTTTGATATCGTTCTCAAGTGCATAGTCAGCAACGAAACGCTCCAGTTTTCCGATAGAAACAGGCTCGCCTTTGATTCCACGGATACATTTTCCCTCACACTGGGATTCCTGTGGGCAAACACGTCCACAGATAGCCGGAAGTGCACTGGATTTACCAATGATCTTGTAAGCTTCTTCGATATTTCCTTCTTTTACCTGCTGGATAAATGCCGGAATGTTGATGGATACAGGACAACCCTGGATACATTTTGCATTCTTACAGTTAAGGCATCTTGTAGCCTCTTCCATTGCTTCTTCTTTGTTATAACCGAGACAAACTTCTTCAAAGTTTGTTGCACGTACTTTTGGATCCTGCTCTCTTACAGGTACTTTTTTCATCATATCAGCCATTATTCGTCACCTCCACAATGTCCGCATCCGCCGTGATGTGTATCGCCTTCCTGAAGTTTCAGCATTGCGCGTCCTTCTTCAGATTTGTACATCTGGCTTCTCTTCATTGCCTGATCAAAGTCAACAAGGTGTCCGTCGAACTCTGGTCCGTCAACGCATGCAAATTTAATCTCATCTCCAACCTGAAGACGGCAGGCACCACACATACCTGTTCCGTCTACCATGATCGGGTTCATGCTGACGATTGTCGGAATCTCAAGTTTTTTTGTTAAGAGACAGACAAATTTCATCATGATCATCGGTCCGATCGCAACGCAGACATCGTATTTATTTCCGTTGTTTACAAGTTCTTCTACCATAGTTGTAACCATTCCGGCGTGTCCGTAGGAACCGTCATCTGTACATGGGTAGTAATTACCTGCAACAGCTTCCATCTGATCTTCAAGGATCAGCATATCTTTTGTCTTAGCACCAACGATAACATCAGCATCGATTCCGTGTGCTTTCAACCATTTTACCTGTGGGTAAACCGGAGCAGCCCCAACTCCACCGGCTACAAACAGCATCTTCTTATTCTTAAGGGACTCAAGGTCTTCATGAACAAACTCAGAAGCGCATCCAAGCGGACCTGTAAAGTCACGGAAACTGTCTCCGGCTTTGAGTTCTCCCATTTTCACTGTAGAAGCTCCAACTTCCTGGAAAACGATTGTGATTGTTCCTGCTTCTCTGTCATAATCACAGATTGTCAGCGGAATACGTTCGCCTTTCTCGTCCATTTTAACGATGACAAACTGACCAGGCTGACAGTGACTTGCTACACGTGGTGCATGAACATCCATCAGATAAATCTTATCAGCCAGTTTTTCAGCTTTTAATATCTTATACATGTTTCTCCTCCTTGTAAATAAATCGACGTTATTGTCTTCAAACATTGTGTAAACAATAACAACTCGCTCTTTGTTAATAATACGACACTTCAGCTATGAATTCAAGTAAAACATACGGGCAGACACACAATTTCATGCATCTACCCGTATTGTTTAAGACAAGTTTACAGCGTTATCTTATTTTATAAGAACACTGAAACCTTTATTAATTTTTGATTTTAGAAATCAACTTCTGTTCCGTAGTATGTACATGTGAGAAGTTTAGCCATAGCAGCCGGATCGATTGCACGTGGGTTGGATCCTGTACAGGCATCTCCTACAGCCAGTTCTGCAATCTTGTCAACTTTTTCTTTGAATTCTTCTTCATTGATTCCGAAGTCTTTCAGAGTCTTAGGAATGTTCAGTCTTACATTGAACTCATCAATCTTCTCAACAAGGCTGTTGATCAGAGCCTGCTCAGATGTTCCGGCAAGTCCCATTCTGCGTGCGATTTCAGCATAACGTTTTGCAGCTACAGCGTCTTTGGCGTTGTATTTGATAACGTATGGAAGGTAAATTGCGTTAGCACATCCGTGCGGAATATGTCCTGTAGAGAATGCAGCACCTGTTTTATGAGCCATTGAATGAACGATACCAAGTAATGCATTAGAGAATGCCATTCCTGCAAGGCACTGTGCATAATGCATCTGCTCTCTTGCAACCATATCACATTTGTAAGATCCTGGCAGATAATCAAGAACCATCTCAATTGCCTGCAGTGCAAGTGGATCTGTGAAAGGTCCGTTCAGTGTGGATACATATGCTTCAATTGCATGTGTAAGAGCATCCATACCTGTATATGCAACCTGTTTAACCGGGAGTCCTGCAACAAGGTCAGGATCAACGATTGCAACATCTGGTGTGATGTTGAAGTCAGCCAGTGGATATTTCACACCAGTCTGATAGTTTGTGATAACTGAGAATGCTGTAACCTCTGTAGCTGTTCCTGAAGTTGTAGGAATTGCTGCAAATTTAGCTTTCTGTCTCAGTTCCGGGAAGCTGAATGGTGTGATCAGGTCTTCAAAGGAGATCTCCGGGTACTCATAGAATGCCCACATAGCTTTCGCTGCATCGATTGGTGATCCACCACCCATAGCAACGATCCAATCCGGCTCGAAAGCACGCATTGCTTCTGCACCTTTCATAACAGTCTCAACTGACGGATCTGGCTCAACACCTTCAAACAGCTGAACTTCCATTCCGCCTTCTTTCAGATAATTAACTGCTTTATCCAGGAATCCCTGACGTTTCATAGAACCGCCACCAACTACAAGAATGGCTTTCTTTCCTTTCAGGTTCTTCAGTTCCTCCAGACATCCTTTTCCATGATAAATGTCTCTTGGTAAGCAAAATCTACTCATAACAAATCTCTCCTTTTTTATGTAGTATTGTTATTTTTTTAACAGATATTATTATAACTCTGTATGCTAAAAAAAGCAACCCTATTTTGGAAAATTTACATAATATTTTCCAAAATCAAGGTTGCTTTCTAGTTACTTTACACAGTTTACTTAATATGTAGTAATATAGTTTCGTGTTGTTACTTCCGTTGCTTTTCCATTTTTATCGTTCACGAGAATTGCTGAAAAAGTTGTTTGTGAATTTTCTGGCATATCAATCGGGTCAGTATATTTCTCAGAGGATGCGGTTGGAGTTGAACCGTCCATCGTGTAGTATGCCGTATATCCATCCGGTACCGTAATCGTGATCTGAGTGGCTGTACTATATTGTCCGGTTGATGGAGAAACTGCCGGAGCGTCTACAAGTGGAAATTCAATGGAATATTTCGCACTGGAAACAGCACTTGGTATTCCCTTTTTATTAACAGCAATTGCACGGATCTCTGTGTCACCTTCGGACTGAAGCAGAACAGCTTCTTTGTATTCTGTACTTGACTCCGTCGGATCAGAACCATCTGTTGTATAATAAATCGTTCCGCCTGTAGCAGATGTTAATGTTACCTGCTGTACTTCATCATAGGTTCCTTCTTTCAAACTGAATTCAGGAGCAGATGAAACATAATCATTCATAGCAGATAATACATTCTTATCTTCACAATCCTGCAGGAGATCAGAAATCTTATTCGGCTGTTCTGTTTTCTCATAGAATTTTACTGCAGCTTTATAGAGATTTACATTCGACGGTTGTGTCTCCAGTGCGTTGAGATAGACGCTCTCTGCACTGTCCAGATCATCCTGGGCAACATAGATATTAGCAAGTCCGGTATAAGCCTCTGCCTTTGATTTATCCTTTATAATTGCTCTGTTAAAATAATTCTCTGCAGAAGTATAGTTACTATTCTGCAGTGCGGCATTCCCTTTTTTGATCATGCCTGTATAGGAATTCTGATATCCGATATAAATTCCAACGCCAACCAGAAGAAGGAGCAGGAAAAAAACCGTAAGTAATTTTTTGCGCTTTTTTCTGGCAGCTTCTTGTTTTTTGATCTGCTGCAAACGTCGGCTTTCAGTGGATGTCCGGCGCAGATTCTCTGTTGACTGACGGGCATCCTGATAACGCTTTGCATCTGTTTTCTGACGTTGTCTTTGCGCTCTCTGGCGCCGTAGCTGCTCTCTTCGCTCTTCTCTTACTTTATCCAGTTCCGCCTGGCTTAAGACGCGTGTGGAATTAGGATTCGATCGTTGATTTTGCCGATTCCTGTTCTGCTGGTTTTGGCTCATATTCTGCCTTCGGACTACATCTGTCTGGATCTGACGTGTAGCTCCGGCTACTGAGCCTTTCACTTCGCGTGCGAGTACGTCTTCCAGAGGGTTATAATCTGGTACAATCTGTACTTCAGCACCGCATACGGGACAAATCAACTGATCGTCTGGTATATTTGCTCCGCAATGTGTACACCTCATTTACAAGTTCCTCCTACTTACGAACTGTTTCAACACAATTATTCATCAGCATTGCAATTGTCATTGGACCAACACCGCCCGGTACCGGTGTGATTGCAGAAGAATGAGGTTCAACATCCGCAAAATCAACATCTCCGCAAAGATGGTTCGCTTCATCACGATGCATTCCTACATCGATGACAACAGCTCCCTCTTTGACATATTCAGATGTGATAAAACGCTCTTTTCCAATTGCAACAATCAGGATATCTGCTCGTTTTGCTACTTCTTTAAGATCTTTTGTTCGGGAATGTGCAACGGTTACAGTTCCATTTTCACGAAGCAAAAGGGCTGCCATTGGTTTACCGACGATATTGCTTCGTCCAATGATCACACATTCTTTTCCTTCAATCGAAATATTGGATCTTTTCAAAAGCTGAATGATTCCGGCCGGAGTACAGGATAAAAATCCTTTTTCTCCGATCCAGAGTCTTCCAACACTTACAGGATGGAATCCATCTACATCCTTATCCGGTGAAATCGTACGGATGATCTTATCTTCATCAATATGATCCGGTACCGGAAGCTGTACAAGAATTCCGTTTACGCTTTCATCCGCATTTAACTCTTCTACTAACTTGATCAGTTCTTCTTCCGAAGTCTCTTCCGGAAGTTCATATGATCTGGATTCTACCCCGATATAGGCGCATGCCTTTTTCTTGTTTCTGACATATACAGAAGAAGCCGGATCACTTCCCACCTGAATAACAGCAAGGCAAATATCAATGCCTTCTGCCTTAAACTGTGCTACTTCTTCTTTCAACTCATCTTTAATCTGCTGAGAGATTAATTTACCATCTATCAACTGTGCCATGTGTATCTCCTTAATTAATTATCTAACTCCATGAAAACAATTGGCATTGCCGGTCACAAACTACTATGACCGGCAGCCAATCGTAAAAAACTTTAGAAAAGTCCGGTGATCTTTCCGTCATCTGTAACGTCGATTCCGTTTGCAGCAGGAACTTTTGGAAGTCCAGGCATTGTCATAACAGCGCCCGTCAGTGCGACAACAAAACCGGCTCCTGCACTTACATATACCTCGCGGATATGAATATCAAAGTTTTCAGGTCTTCCAAGCTTTGTAGCGTCATCTGAAAGAGAATACTGATTCTTTGCCATACAGATCGGGAAAGAACCAAATCCCATAGATTCAATCTTGGCGAGCTGTTTCTCAGCTGCAGGTTCATATACAACATCATGTGCGCCGTAAATCTCCTGTGCGATTGTACGGATCTTGTCTTTCAGAGAAAGCTCATCATTATAAAGCGTATGGAAATCACTTTCTTTTGTCTCAAGTGTCTCAAGAACCTTCTGCGCAAGATCTACACCGCCTTCTCCGCCTTTCTCCCACACTTCTGAGAGGGCAAACTCGCATCCGCGTTCACGACAGAATTTTTCAATAAATGCATTTTCAGCATCCGTATCTGTTACAAATGAATTCAGTGTAACGATTACCGGTACACCGTATTTCTGAATATTTTCAATATGTTTCTCAAGATTTACAATACCTTTTGCAAGGGCATCCAGGTTCTCTTCTGCAAGGTCAGCCTTTGCAACGCCACCGTTATACTTTAATGCACGTACTGTTGCAACTAAAACTACTGCGTCTGGTTTCAGACCTGCCATACGGCATTTGATATCAAAGAATTTCTCAGCGCCAAGATCTGCACCAAATCCGGCTTCTGTGACAGTGATGTCACTTAACTTCAGAGCCATCTTTGTTGCACGTACACTATTGCAGCCATGTGCAATGTTTGCAAATGGACCGCCATGTACTAAAGCCGGTGTATGCTCAAGTGTCTGGATCAGGTTTGGCTTGATCGCATCTTTCAGAAGTGCAGCCATAGCACCTGTTGCCTGAAGATCATCTGCTGTAACAGGTTCTCCCTTGAAATTGTAAGCAACAATGATTCTTCCAAGTCTGCGCTTAAGATCAGCAAGATCATCTGCCAGACAGAGGATTGCCATGATCTCAGATGCAACTGTAATGACAAAATGATCTTCACGGACCATACCGTCTGTTTTGCGTCCAAGTCCAACAACAATATTTCTGAGAACACGATCATTCATATCGACACAACGTTTCCATACAACCTGTCTTGGATCAATACCAAGTGTATTTCCCTGCTGGATATGATTATCGAGCATTGCTGCAAGAAGGTTGTTTGCTGAAGTGATCGCATGAAAATCTCCTGTAAAATGCAGGTTCAGATCTTCCATAGGAACAACTTGGGCATATCCGCCACCGGCTGCTCCACCTTTGATTCCAAAACACGGTCCGAGAGATGGCTCACGAAGCGCGATCATTGCTTTTTTTCCAAGTTTTGCAAATGCCTGTCCGAGACCTACAGATGTTGTAGTCTTACCCTCTCCGGCCGGAGTAGGATTGATTGCTGTTACAAGTACAAGCTTTCCATCCTCGTTATCTTTGATTCTGTTCCAGAGTTCATCGGAAAGTTTTGCCTTATATTTTCCATAAAATTCAAGTTCATCTTCTGAAATACCGGCCTGTACCGCTACCTCTTTGATGTGTTTCATTTCTGCTTCCTGTGCAATCTGAATATCTGTTTTCATCTTTCCCTCTCCTTTGTATCACTTTTGGTGTTTTTAGATTTTACGAAGTCTGATTCTGCATATATTCTGCAAATTCTTCTTTTGTCATAAGCACTTTTCTTGGTTTTGTTCCTTCCTCCGGACCTACAACACCGGCTTCACATAGCTGATCCATAATTCTGGCAGCACGGTTGAAACCAATCTTGAACATCCTCTGAAGCATACCAATCGATGCTTTTTCCTTGTCGATGATCAGATTTCCTGCATCTGCAAAATAGACATCCCTGCTGTTCTCGCTGTCCTGCTGTCCCGGAAGCATCCCCTGCCCCGGAAGATCTGCGCTGCTCGAAATCTGTTCTTCTAGTTCATTACTGTACGAGGTATTTCCGTTCTTGTCAATCAAATAATCAACAACTTTTTGAACTTCTTCGTCCGAAACGAAAGATCCCTGCACCCTGACAGGTTTTGGATATCCGGATGGATAAAAGAGCATGTCTCCCTTTCCCAGGAGCTTTTCGGCACCATTCATGTCGATAATTGTCCTTGAATCGACACCTGATGATACAGAAAAAGCAATTCGGGAAGGCATGTTTGCTTTGATCAATCCGGTAATAACATTTACAGATGGTCTCTGTGTTGCAAGAATCAAATGAAGTCCCGCTGCTCTGGCCAACTGTGCCAGACGACAGATAGCACCTTCTACTTCTCCCGGAGCAACCATCATAAGATCAGCAAGCTCGTCAATGATAATTACAATCTGAGGAAGCTTTTTCTGAATCTCCGGTCCGGTTTCCCCATGTTTGACCTTTTCATTAAAGCCCTTTAAATCACGTACATTGTACTGTGCAAAAAGTTTGTAACGCTTTTCCATCTCAGCAACTGCCCAGTTCAAAGCACCTGCCGCCTTCTTCATATCTGTGACAACCGGAATCATCAGATGTGGTATTCCGTTATATACACTTAGTTCCACAACTTTTGGATCGACAAGGATCAGTTTTACATCATCAGGATCTGCCTTATAAATAACACTCATGATCAGAGTGTTGATGCAGACAGATTTACCGGATCCCGTTGCACCTGCAACAAGAAGATGCGGCATCTTGGCAATGTCAGTCACAACAACCTTTCCGGCAATATCTTTACCAACTGCAAATGAAATTGGTGATTTACTGTTTTTGAATTCTTTTGACTCCAACAGGTCTCCCAGCATAACCGCTGTATTTTCACTGTTCGGAACTTCGATACCGACTGCGGCTTTACCAGGGATTGGAGCTTCGATTCTCAGATCTGCAACTGCAAGATTTAACTTGATGTCATCTGCAAGTCCAACAATCCGGCTTACTTTTACGCCCTGTTCCGGTTGAAGTTCATATCTTGTAACAGATGGACCACAGCTTGCGTTTGTTACATGTACTCCAACTCCAAAATTCTGTAGTGTCTGTTCCAGTTTTAAAGCCGTGGCACGAAGGTGTTCATCCGAATCACCGCCGCCTTTCTTCCCCTTCTTTAACAGATTCAGCGGAGGTGTATGATAAACCGGCCGTGGTTTTTGCTCCTGTTCCCGTATGGTCTGTTCTACACTGGCTGTCTCTGCGGCAACTGCCTGCGCGTCTTTTTTGCCGTTTTTTCTGGAACGCTCCTGTTTTATCTCCGGGCCATTGTCAACCATAGAATCCGCAGCCGGATCATGTTCAGAACTCATCTCAGTTTCCTGTCGGGAAGCAGATGTCTGTACTGGTTCAAGATGCAATGGATCTTCAAACGGAATCTCTTCCTGTGCATCCATTGCAGGTTCTGCTCTGTTAATGACAAAATGATCTTCAAAGGATTCCGTCAGATCTTTCGAATCCGGCTCTTTCTCTGGGACAAGTTCTGTCATTTCAGGTGATTTTGGAGTCCGCCCAAAGCCACCAACAGGTGATTCTTCCTCTGAAAGAAGCGTTGTGGCGAACGTAATACCTGATGCTTTAAGGTCTGTCCGCTTTGTACGTTTCTTTTTCTCACTTGAAGAAGGCACATCTGCCTGTGAAGTTTCGGCTTTTTCTCTTTGTTTCAACGCAAGAGCTTCTTTGCGGGCATCCCGCTCCAGCGCACGGATCTCAGCAGTTTCCTGATGTTTCCGTTTCACTTCCTGGTAAGCTTTTTTTCCATGTCTTCCAAGTGGAGATAACAAAGAACGTTCTGTTACCAGAATGATACAAATGATTGAAAAAATGATCAAAATAACATAGGTACCTGCTTCTCCGATCAGTGGACATAAAATACTGATCAGAATTCCACCAAGTAATCCACCTGCATTTTTATCAGCACTGGAATCTTTGTAGTAAGATAAAACAGATGTCCCGGCAGTATATGGATGAAACATCAATTCTAAAATTCCACAAAGGAGAATGACCAGAACAATTGCGGCACCTACTTTTATGTAAGCATGAGGATTTCCTTTATTGGAAATATAAAAAGCAACTGCTCCGAAAAATACAAATGGAAATAAATATGCCATTGCTCCTACAAGTCCAAATCCTACAGAAGAAATTGCTCCTCCTACTATGCCACCCATGCCAAAATTACTCAGGATAAGAAGGATGCAGATGGCAAGGGAACCCAATAGAAAGATCTCTGAACGGATTTCCTGACTTTGTGCTGTATTTATATGATTTGAAGTTCTTTTTGTCTTACTGCCAGAACTTTTCTTTGTGGAGGCAGAAGCTTTTTTTGCTGTCGATGTTTTCTTAGTTGTTGCATTTTTTGCTGCTTTCGCTGTGTTGTTCGTAGAACTTTTTTTCGTATTTGTAGATTTTGCAGCCATCTGATTCCCCCTTGATTATTATACCATTGTACTGATTCAATCAAACGATAGATTGAATACATACTATTTCAAGTATAACATCAAATAAAATTCATGTCATTACAAAATTTCTTTAATCAGATGCCATTTTTTTGTTCTATATTTACATTTCCGAAGGTTTTTCTCGTTTTTCATCAATCAATTCATAGAGTTTTTTGAATGCCTGGTGAATACCTCCGACTTCATCGATAATTCCTTCTCTTACAGCTTCCTCTCCTTCTAACAGTGTTCCTACATCTTTTACAAGCTGGGTAGGGTTCAACATCAGATCAACAAGACGCTTTTCTGTGATTTTAGAGTGTGCAGCAATAAATCCGGCAATTCTGTCCTGTGTACGTTCCATATTTCTCAGGCTTTGTGTCACACCGATAAAAGTACCGTTTGAACGAACCGGATGAACAACCATGGTTCCTGTCGGTACAATAAAGGAATAATCTGCCGAAACAGCAAGAGGACCGCCAATAGAATGACTTCCACCAAGGACAAGAGAAACGGTTGGTTTTCCCAAAGAAGCTATCATTTCCGCAATTGCAAGTCCAGCTTCCACATCTCCACCCAGTGTATTTAATAAAATGAGAACCCCCTCTACTTCATCGCTTTCTTCAGCTTCAGCCAGCTGTGGAAGTAAATGTTCGTACTTTGTTGCTTTTGTATTATTTGATACTGTTTCATGTCCTTCAATTTCACCTATAATTGTCAGAAGACGAATTTTGTAATTCTTTTTATTTTCATTTAAGATTAACGCACCAAATTCTTTGATTTCATCTGATTTTTGCTTTTTTTCCTCGCTCATATAAATATGCCTCCTGTTGAAAGTAAATAAATACTATTACTAGCATGCACAGAATACGGGAAAAATATGTATTGTATCCAATTCTGCAGATCAATCTCCACAATTTAGGCAAAAGAGCTAACTACTGTTTAAAACCTACAATTCGGATACAAAAAACAGGAGGTATGGATACAAAATCATGGGAATCCATACCTCCTGAATCATATGTTATTTATATTAATCTTCCAGTGCCTGTTCTACATCGGCAATCAGATCTTCAATATTCTCAATTCCAAGACTGAAACGAATCAGATCTGGCTGTACACCTGCTTCCAACAGCTCCTGCTCATTCATCTGTCTGTGTGTATGACTTGCAGGATGAAGTACGCAGCTTCTTGCGTCTGCTACATGAGTTACAATCGCAACCAGTTTCAGTTTGTCCATCATCTTAACTGCTGCTTCTCTTCCGCCCTTTAATCCAAAAGTAATAACACCGCATGTTCCATCCGGCATATATTTCTGAACGAGGTCATAATCTTTACTTCCCGGAAGTGACGGACAGTTAACCCATGCTACTTTCTCATGTCCCTGGAGATACTGAGCCATCTTTACAGCGTTCTCACAATGTCTTGGCATTCTCAAATGAAGACTCTCAA
>ERZ1026844.1859-NODE-1859-length-12126-cov-4.385138_pt1 | contig 12126 bp, 10 predicted proteins | sample MGYA00380152_ERZ1026844 | MGnify/ENA primary metagenome ERZ1026844 (study PRJEB33269, sample SAMEA4719788) | human gut metagenome | biome: human-associated habitat; feature: organic feature; material: feces | place: Cameroon | collected 2013-10 ... | reverse complement strand
TATGGCGCAGATCATCCGTAAATATTTAAACGGCGAGCTCGCTGCCAAGGGGGAGAACGCCTTCGCGCCGGAATCAGCCGAGGCGGAGCCTGTTGAGGCGGAGCGGATCGAAGCAGAACCTGTCGAGGCGGAGCCGATCAAAGCTGAGCCAGCGGCGGAATATGAACCTGCAAAAGCACCCGCGCCGGAGCCTGCGACTGCGGAAGAGCCGCAGGGCTTTACTGCCGCACCGCAAGAACAGACGGAGCAGACGCCCGTCGGCGGCAAGGACGATGCCGAGGACGACACCGGGTACGGTGATGCGCCTGCACAGCCACGGCAGACGCAAGCCGAGGCGGAAAACGGCGGAATCGACCACGCCCGAGGAATCCGAGGTATATCTGGAAGAGGAAGTTGCGGATTATCCGCAGGCAATTCTGGATATTGCCGCCGAGCAGGAAAAGGCTGCGCAGCAGCGCGCCCGCGAACAGGCGGAACAAGCGGAAAAAGAGCAGGCGGAGCTGCGCGCCAAGCAGGCTGCCGAAGAATATGAAGCGCAAAAGGCCGCAAAAGAGCGCGCCGAACGCGCCGCCGGTGCACTGGGGCTGGACGAGCTGATTGCCGAGCAGGAATCGGAGGGCGACCGCTCCTACGAGGAATTCATGGAATTTTTGGCGCAGCGCGGCGAGGACGCGGAGCATCCGGAGGAAGAAAAAGCGGAAGAGCCGCTTGCGTTTATCAGCCCCGAGGAAAAGCAGGCGCAGGACCATGCCGCCTCCGAGCAGATTGCAGACGGAGATACCGCGGCAATGGAGGATTCGCTCACTGCCTCTATGACGGAGGATCTTGAGCGCAGCGCCGGCGAATTCGACCAGCAGGACCTTGAACTGATGATGGCATTCGGCGAGGACGGCAAGCTGAACGAAGAGGTCGGGCAGCAGCGCGCGCAGGAGCTGCGCGAAGAAATTGCGCGCCGCCGCGAGGACACCTATGACCGTATGGTGCGCGCCAAGGGAGAAAAGTCCCGTCTGGCTGCCCGCACGGAATATGTCTCGGCCGCACAGAATAAGGAAATCTTTGCAGGCTATAAAAAGAGATACGGCAAAACACTGCTGAAGGTTGTGCTCGGCGTGGTGCTGCTGGTGCTTCTGTTTTTATATGAAAACGCTTTCTGGATCGGCATGAAGCTGCCGCAGGCGCTGGACAGCACGGCATATCCCGTGATCCATACCCTGATCAATTATCAGCTCACCCTGCTGCTTTGCGGGCTTGTCTGGAAGCAGCTTTGGCAGGGGCTGCGCGCAGCATTTCACAAGCAGCCCGTGGCGGATACCGTCACGGCGCTCGGCTTGATTTTCGCAACGGTATACAGCGCGGCGATTTGCATTTTGTCGCCTGCTGCCGGCGTTCGCCTTTATAATTTCCCGGTGGGGCTTTGCGCCTTTTTAAATCTTTTGCATGAGCTTCTGCGGCAAAAGCGGGAGATCATGGCGTTTAAGGTCGTTTCCTCCAAAAAGACGAAATATGCCGCCGATCCGCTCCCGCGGGAAGAGGCGGAGCAGGAGATTGAAACCTTCTCGGAATATCTGCCGGATTCCCCGGCGATGTTCCGCATCCGCCGCACCTCCTTTGTGGAAGGCTTCTATGAGCGGTTTGACGCATATCCGGCATACAAAAAGGTGCTGCGGGTCGTTTTCCCGCTGATGCTGCTTGCCTGTGTTGCTTTCGGCGCCGCTTCGTATCTGATGAAGCAGGATGTATATACGGCGGTCAACATGGGCTATGTCGCCGCAATGGCGGTGCTGCCCGTTTCCGCATTTGTTTCGTTCGGCATGCCGGTTTATGAGGCGGCTGCGCGCGCGTTTGCCAAGGACAGCGCCATTCTCGGAGACGGCTCGTTTGCGGAATATTCCGACGCCTCCGTGATTTCCTTTACCGATGCCGATGTGTTCCCCGCATGGGGCGTGAAGGTGCGCTCGGTGAAGGTATACGGAGAAAACCGTATCGATCACATTCTGTACAATGCCGCAAGCGTATTTTCCCGCATCGGCGGCCCGCTTGCCGATGTCTTTTCCATGGCGACGGCGGAGCTCGGACATTCGGATGTCACCGAGATACGCCGCATTGATGACGACGGCATCGAGGCGACGGTGGACGGGCGCCTGATTCTGGTCGGCAAGGCAAGCTTTATGAATCGCTATGGGTACAGCATTCATCTGCGCGATGAAGAGCAGACCATGGAGAATTCCTACGACGCCTCTGTTTTGTTTATGGCATATGAAACGGAAATGGCTGCAAAGATGTTTGTGCAGTATTCCGTGGATGCGGATTTTGAAACGGTGCTCAAAGAGCTGTATCGCCAGGGCGTTTGCGTTGCAATCAAGACGAGCGACCCCAATATCGATGACGGCATGCTTGCCGCAAAAATCCATATGTCACGCTATCCCGTGAAAACGATTCGCCGCCGCCGTGAGGATCCCACCGCAAGCGAGAGCGTGGAGCGGCTCGGCTCCGGCGTTGTTTCCAAGGGTTCTGCAAAGTCTCTGCTGCAGGCGCTGGCGCTGTGCGAAAAGGTGCTGCGCTGCATCCGCCGCAATACGGTGCTCAAGATCTGCGCAATTTTGATCGGCCTTGCCGTTCTCACGCTGCTGATCTTCTTCGGGCAAAGCTTTACGCTGCCCTCCGCCGCAATCGCGCTGTATCATCTTTTGTTTATGCTGCCGATGCTGCTGTTTGCAAAACTCGGGGTAAAATAAACAGTGCCGCAAAAAAAGGGCGGTCTAGATTTTGATTCCGAAAAAATAAACATGGGCTGCAGGCTATGGCTTGCAGCCCTGCTTTTTCAGTTCGTGCCTACGAGCTCGGAGAGGGTGACCAGCGAAAAGCCCTGCTGCTGCAAAGCCGGCACAAGCCGCTCCAGCGCTTGCGGCGTATGGCTTTCCCCACCGATGAAATCATGCATGAGCACAATGTCCCCGCATTCGATCTGTGAGAGTACGGTATCGCAAATGGCATCTGCGCTGCGGTGCTTCCAGTCCTCCGTATCAATGCACCAAAGGGCAACGCGATAATCCAGCGCATCTGCCAGGGCGGAAATCTGCGCCGTGCAATAGCCTTGCGGCGGACGGAACCACAGCGGGCGGCTTTCAAGAATCTGCCCGACTGTCTGCTCGCATTCCAATATCTCGCGGCGCAGATGGGCAAGGTCCATGGAGCAAAGGGCGGTGTGGTCCATGGTGTGATTGCCGATCTCGCAGCCCAAAGCCTGTGCGCGCTGCAGAAGCTCCGGATGAGCGCGCGCATTGGAGCCGATGACGAAAAAAGTCGCCCGCGCGTGATATTGCTCCAGAATCGAAAGAATTTGCGCGGTATATTCCCTATGCGGGCCGTCGTCAAAGGTCAGCGCAATTTTGCGGCAGTCGTTTTTATGGCAGCGGTAAACATTCGGGTCGCGCAGGGGCGTATAGGAGGCAGCGCTGCCCAAGCGGAGGAAAAGGGGCAGTGCCAGGCCGAGCAGCGCGGCAAGCAGACGCTTTGGGCGATATTGCTGCGCGCGGCGCATTATACGGTCTCCTTTGCGGAGCTCTGCTTTTTGGTACGGTAATTGCTTTGCGGCTCATTTGCCTCTTTTTCCCTCCGCGCATGCTCCCGCGTAACCAGCTCGTCGAGCGTTCCGAAGCGGTACCCCTGTGCCTTCCATTCCTCCAGCAGTTTTGGCAGAATTTCCGCATTGGTTGCGGAGGTCGGGTGCAGCAGGATCACGGCGCCGGGATGGGTATGCTCCAAAATATTTTTCAGCGCGGCTGCGGGGTCGGGCTGCTTGTCGTTATCCCAATCGCAATAGGCAAAGCTCCAAAAAATCGTCCGATAACCGAGCTCTTTTGCCCATGCAAGATTTTTCTCGCAAAAGCGGCCCTGCGGCGGCCGATAATAGTTTGCCACCGGAACGCCGATCGCGGCGCAATCCTGTCTGAGCGCATCCAGCTCCGCGGAAAACGCCTGTGCGTCCTCGCATTTTGTCATGTCTTTATGATTTGCCGTGTGATTGCAGACGGTATGGCCGCTTTGCGCCATTTTTTGCAGCAGCGGCGCATTGGCTTTTGCAAGATGCGAAAGCACGAAAAATGCGCCGGGCACTCCTTGCGCATTCAGCGCATCCACCACCTTTTCCACATTCCCGTTTTCATAGCCCGCGTCGAAGGTGAGATATAAAACGCGGTCCGTATCGTTTGCACTGCGGTCAAGATAATATGTTTCGTATTGATCGATCATCCAAAATTCGCTGTCGAGCGGCGGTTGCTTATGCTCTTCGTTTTTCTTGAAATACCAGTTATAGCATTTCAGCGCGCCGAAGCTTTGCTGCAAAAAAAGCGACAGCAGCAAAAAAAGCGCAAGTGCACAGATGCCGATTGGCTTTTGCAAGCGTCCTGCTTTCATGATTTTCGTCTCCTTTTTTTGTTGGTCTTTGCGCATAGTATGCAATGGCGCCGCAGAGAAAAACCGCGGAAATGCGTTCCGCTTTTGCGCAAAATTGCAAAACAAGACGACTATTTCATGATTTTGGAATTTTTGCGGCAATGTTTTTGCCGACACTTGACAACAAAGGCATTTTCGCATATAATGATTCTTATATCAATATCATGAAAAAAAAGGAGTTGGTTATTTCAATGGAACCCCTTCCCCGAAGTAGTATCTTTTCGGTCTTAATCAATCCCCCGCGGTTTGCCCGGCGTCGGCTGCCGCCGCTGCGCTTTTGCTGTGGCACGGTTCGGCGTTTGTGAGAGCGCAGAGCGAACATATGAAACACAATAAAAATTCGGAGGATTGATTTTTTCTATATGGACATAGTAAAACAGCTGCTGTTACAGCTCATTCTGATTTTGCTCAACGCGTTTTTTGCGGCGACGGAAATCGCCGTGATTTCCCTGAACGAGAAAAAAGTGCATGCGCTTGCCGATGAGGGCGATAAAAAAGCAAAGAAAATGCTGCGTATTATCGAGGAGCCCACGCGCTTTCTCTCCACCATTCAGATCGGCATTACCCTGGCGGGCTTTTTGGGCTCCGCTTTTGCCGCGGATAACTTTGCGGAAAACATCAGCCGCTTTTTCATGCGCGTTTTCCATGTTTCCGAGCAATATGCCGGCACGATGAATACCATCGCCGTCATTGTCACCACGGTGATATTGTCGTATTTCACGCTGATTTTAGGCGAGCTTGTTCCCAAGCGCATCGCCATGAAGCATAAAGAGAAGCTGGCAAACGCCGTCTGCGAGATTATCTCATTCTTGGCGACGATCCTGCGGCCGATCATTTGGTTTTTAACGGTGTCGACCAACGGCGTTCTGCGCCTGATCGGCATTGACCCGCATGAAAAGGAGGAAGCGGTTTCCGAGGAGGATATCGTTTTGATGCTGGATGCGGGCGCGGGCGATGGCACGCTCGATCAGGATGATATCGAATATATCAAGAATGTGTTCAAGCTGGACCGCATGAGCGCGGAGGATGTGATGACGCCCTGGAAGGCGGTCGTTTGCCTCAAGGAGGATGCAAGCGAGGCAGAGGTGCTCTCCGTGATTGAAAACGAGGCATATTCCCGCATTCCCGTGTATGACGCCGAGGAGGATCACATCATCGGAATCCTGCACACGCGCGACTATCTTCTTGCGCATGAAAAGCCCGGCTTTACGCTGGCATCCATTCTGCATCAGCCGGTCATTGTGCCGGAAACGCTGAATCTGAATCTGCTGTTTAAGGATATGCAGACGGATCATAATCATCTGGTGCTTGTCGTCAACGAATACGGCGAAACCTCCGGCATTGTCTCCATGGAGGATATTTTGGAGGAGATCGTCGGGGAGATTTGGGACGAGCGCGACGAGGAAATTTCGGAATTTCTGGAAATTGAAAAGGATACATACCGCGTGCTTTGCACGGCGACGGTGGAGGACTTTTTCGAATTCTTCTCCCTGGAGCAGGATGAGAATGAGGAAACCGAGGCGACGACCGTCAACGGCTGGCTTACCGAGCGCGCTGAGCGGATTCCCGAAGAAGGCTATTCGTTCGACTATCAGAATCTCACCATTACGGTAACCAAAGCGGACGAATTTATGACGCATGAAATTACCGTGAAGGTGCATCCGCACAAAACGGACGCGCCGGAGGAATCGGAAGAAAAATAAAAGAGGGGCACGGCAATCGCATTTTGCGGCTGCCGCGCCCTTTTTTCGCGCGTCGTTTTATTCCGTTTTGTCGGGCGATTTTTTTGTTTCCTCCTGCGCAAGCTTTTTTTCAAGCGTCGCTTGTTTTTTCAAAATCAGGTTGATTTTATCGTAAAGATCTTCGATCATGCTCTCCGTTTTCAGATTGACCTTGTAGTCGTTTTCCGCGCGGCGGCGGTCCTTTTCTTCCTGGCGGTTTTGGCTCATCATGATCAGCGGCGCCTGAATTGCCGCCACGCAGGAGAGCACCAAATTCAAAAGGATAAACGGATAGGGGTCGAATGCCTTTACGGCAAGCAGAATATTTACGATCATCCAAAGCGCCAAAACGGCGGAAAAGGAGAAAATAAACGCCCAGCTCCCCGCAAATTTCGCAATGGCATCGGCAGCGCGCTGCCCGACGGTATATTTTTCCCGCTTCTTATTCGGGTCGACTGAGATTTTGCTGTCTGCCAACAGGTTCAAAACCTCTTCATCCGTCATATCCCGGCGGATGTCGGTGATGATCTCCTGCAGCAGTTTTCGGTTTTCTTTCATTTTGTTTGCTCCTTTTTGGATATTTCAGCCAAAATGATTATAGCATGAAAACGATAACAGCGCAAGAAAAATTCACTTTTTGAATTAGAGTGTCCGTGGTTTATGCAAGAGGATCAAACACGATAAACTGCTCAATGATACTGCGTATCTTTGTAAGTGCTGTATGAGATTTTGATTGGTTGTATTCACAAAGCGCAGTGCCAAACAGATCCAAAAGAGTTTGCAACTGCATCACCGCAGGCGTTCTATCGTTTTTGGAAACATATTTCAGACGAAGCAGCTGAAGGTTGAAAAATTCCGAAATTTTTTGCAGATAAATGCTTTGTTGTGCTAAATCAAGCAATGGTAAAGAACGATTGACCGCAGACAATGCGGCAGTCCCGAATTTTTCGGTTTCGGTATTACAGGCAACCGAACGACAATCCCGCAGAGCCTGAAGAACTGCAGAATTAGTAGTTTTAAAATCAACAGACACATTGATTTCCAAAACATAAAGCCGCACTTCAGATGATGGAAATAACAACGGCAGTTCTGCGTAGGGAAGAAAAAGATGTTCTGCAAAGGGAGGAGTATATCCGCTGTATGCAAAGAATGCTTTGCGTGAATTATCGTATCCGTAAACCAAAAGTTCTCTTTGCAAAGTTGTGGCATCGGCAGAAAAAAGACCGCTTTTTTTCGAATCGGTGGTAAGTTCAACATATCTATGCTGTAGGAGTTGATGCTTGATATGTTCTTGCAGATCAATGGAGTGAAAAGAAGTTATTTCCGGCGGAAAAACCAACGGTGATACCGAAAAGACAGATTCGTTCTGATAGTATTCATCCGCGTCTGCGTAATCAAAACACAAAACTTTTTCCGTTTTATAAATGCATTTTACATTTGAATAATGTGAGAGAGAGAAAGCTGCTCCGTCATCCGCAACATGCGCGCAAATGATTGCATTGGGAAGTGCAAAACGGCCGATTGTGCGCAGGTATGGGGAAGACGAGATGGGAAGACAGATAATATCGGCAGTCATACATAATCCTCCGGCAAAAGAACAAGCTGACGGAATTGCCGAAAATAGTTTTTTTCATATTGTTGGTTTGCTTTCATGCGTTCAATTGCATGCACCATGAAATCCATACGGTTTGTAAAGAGGGCTTTTAATGTTAACATATGAATGGTTTCTGCGTTTTCGGCTATTTTAGAGTATTCTTTGGCAAAGCTATATGGCAGAACTGCGCGCTTTGCCAAATAAAAAAGGCGTGTTTTCATCATTTTTTTATGTTCGTAATAGCTTCTGATATAACGCATGTCAGGGGGCTCACCGGAGGAAAGCAAAGCTTGCAGTTCGGCAATCAGTGCATCTATCGCGGCGAAACCAAAAATTCCGTTTTTGTCGTGTAAGACAGAATCAACAGAGTCTGTGTAATCATAAATGCCTTTGATAACAGCAGCGGAATCTATCTTGGCAGAAAAATTTTTTGGCTGCCGAAATAATGAGAGAGGAATTAAATGCCCTGCATTGCGCAGGGCATTTATGAAGTTTTGATAAGAAACAGCGTAGGTTGTGTATGTTTCGTCTTTTAGATAACCAATACAGAAAAAATTTCTGGTAGAACGGTCAAATCCATAAATAAGATATTCGTGGAGAAAATCAAAACTTTGATAGGCTGTTTTTCGCGGGATATACTTTTCATTCCATTGCCCGGAGCAATACAACCCACTGGTCAGGGATTCTTCTATCAATTGCAAAAAGTCAATTTGTTGCAAATCATCCAAGTGAAAAGACAATTCATACTCTGTAAGAGCATTACACCTTCGAAAATGCCAGTCCGTATTATAATTCATAAATCGGTTTAGATAGCTTGGGTGATAGACGAAATTGATAAATTTATCTGCAATCCAGTCATCGGAATAATCCGGGTGTGCTTGCACTATGCTCAGAGGAAATGCATGGGATTGGAAAGATGCGGTGTGCACCTTTTCGGTGATAGGGAGTTGGCAGAATGCTTCCATGATAAAGACTCCGTTAATTGGTTTTTTGGATAGACAATTCAAGTGGCAGATAATTTTATTCCGCAGCGGTAGTGATATCCGATTTTACATAAAAGGCTGCTTGTTTGTCGTACATTTCTTTATATTTTCCGCCTTGCTCATACAGCTCGCGGTGTGTGCCGTATTCTGAAAGTTTGCCGTTGTCAAACACTGCGACAACATCTGCAAGCTGTACAGCCGAGAGCCGATGTGTGATCAGAACCGCGGTTTTTCCCTGAATCAATTCGTGAAATTTCGTATAAATTTCGTATTCTGCGTTCGGGTCAAGGGCAGCGGTCGGTTCATCCAAAATACAGATTTTGCGATCATAATACAGAGCGCGTGCGATGGCAATTTTCTGTGCTTCTCCACCGGAGGGATCAAAGCCGTCCGGGGCGATATTTTTGTAAATCTGTGTGTTTTCTCCATGGGGAAGCGAGTTTACCAAGGAATCCAAATTGCAGCGGGAGATGATCTTTCGAAGCTTGTCTTCGTCCTCCGGCGCCGAAAGAATGATATTTTCCCGCAGGGAAAAATTGTACAGATAGCTGTCCTGAAAAACAGAGGAAAACAGGTTTTGATATGCAGAAAAATCAAATTCCCGAATGTCTGTTCCGTCAAGCAGAATTTTTCCGGAGCACGGTTGAAAAAACCCCAACAGCAGCTTGACAAAGGTGGTTTTCCCGGAGCCGTTTTCTCCAACGATGCAGAGCCTTTCCCCGATCCGAAGCTTGATGGACAAATCATTTAACACAAGCTTTGTGCTGCCGGGATAGTGAAACGAAACATGTGAAAATTCGATCACGGAATCTTTTTGAATCTTTGGCACTTTGTTTCCGCAGCAGCTCGTTGCTTCGGGAAGCTCCATGAAACGACAGTATTCCTGCAAATCATAGGAATAGCGCGAAATGTCCATATATTTTGAAAATAAGTTTTGCAGTGAAGAGAAAAATTTTTCGATGGAAGCCAAATAAATCGTCATTGCGCCAACCGTGATCGTTTTCCGTGCGACCTGCAGGACGACATAGCCGTAAATCAGCGTTTGCTGTAAAAAGCCTGCGATGATATGAAAGGTGCGCATTTTTTTGCCGTAGAGCTCATCTTCATATGTTTTTTTGTCAATGATTTCGCTGTCCTTCTTTGTGATTGCGAGAAAGAGCGAACCCAAATTGAAAAGGCGAAGCTCCTTTGCGGATTCCGTTGAGGTCATATCAAAATAATGCGTGTAATAAATATTGCTGAATGTGCTGATCTCCTTTTGCATTTGAAAATTTGCGCGATTGATCTTTTTTGTGATGAATGAATTGAAAAGGACAACGCTGAAAATCAGCAGAATGACGAGCGGATGGAGTGTGAAAATAATTGTGCTCAAAAGACAGAGCTCAAACAATGCAAGCAAAAGCGGCAGCAGACGATCAAAAAGAAACAACGGAGCCGGAATATTAACGCTGGTGCGTTGCTTCAGGGTGCGGATTTGAGGAGACTCCAACAGTTCAAAGTTAAGGTTTACGACATGATCATGATACAAAAGGAAAAATGTGCGAATCAATTCTTTTCGCAGCTTGCTGATTTTGTTGCCGGGGAAGAAGCCGATGCAATGATTTGCAACAGGGCAAAGCGCAAGAAGAAGAATTTTAAGGAGCAGAGAGCGCCAATGGATTTTCGCCGTTAATTCATTGATGATGAGACCCGGAAGCAGTATGTATCCGAATGAGATCAAAACGCCGAGGGCGGAACTGAAAAGCTGCAAAAGGACATATCGCAGCCCGTTTGGCACGGATAGAAGTCTGTGCAGGGAGGAAACCGTGATTTTCACAAGGGCCGGAAACTCGGATTTTTTCGTTTTCATGGCAGATTAATCCTATTCAAAACGGTTAACACGATTTCCATTGCGTGTCGATAGCCTTCATAGATTGGTAGCGTTCTAAGAAAGTCGATTCTTTTAATGCCTTTGAGGCAATATTTTGTGGGTGTGTAATAGAGCTGCCATTATAACTGCATGCGGGGCAAACTGTTCTATGGTCACTGCGAGTTATAGATTCAGTTGTTATTTTAATAAACATCGTTCAAAGTCCTTTCTGTGATAGCGATAAGTGTTGTTTTTAATATGGTATAATATTTTGAGGAAACCATAGTTTGTTGCAAATTGATGAAAATGTGCTTGAACTTAATGCATTTGATGAAAGAGGAACAATAAAAAGAGATGGGTTGGAGGACATTGATTCGTGAAAAATACGAAAGTTTTCATGGGAATAAAAACATGAATTAATAATGAGGTCAACAGTCGTAAAAGTATTGTAGTAAACAAAATCAGTCAATTTCTCGATTGGGAAGTCCATTTGAGTAAGAGTATTCTGATCAACTTGTAGGAGGATAGAATCTGGAGCGATATTCAACAATTGTTTGCGAAGAGACATTAAACAAACTGGAGATGCTTCAGGACATGTCAATGAAACGATGCTGACATCACAGTCTGCTGGAGGAGACCTTTCGATTAGTTGCTGATAGTAGGGAGGTAGAGTTTTACTTTGTGCGCAAATCTGTTCAAGAATTATTTTTACTGTTGGCGAAAACTTTTGAACAAATGAAGTTGATAAGGTTGAAATGTTTTTATGGAGAAGAAGTTCGGTAGCAATTGGATGAGTTGCTTGACCGATGCATAGAGATAATATGCAAGGCGCGCTATTTGAGATTGCCTCTGCTTCAAGTGTGGAATTTTTGATATCTGCTGTTGAATCAACGATCCAACACATTTTATTTAATTGTTTTGCTTTTATCTGCACGGTTTCAATTTGTGATTGTGACATATATTCCGACTTTGAAATAAGAATATGTGTGCAGGCATCTAAGCATTGATTAATGGATGAAAAAGTTTTGATGCTTTTTTGAAAGAGGTAATTTTTCAAAGCATATTCTTTTAGCAGAATAATTAAATTAAATTCAATGCCAAGCAAATAGTCAATGTTGCTGATTAATCCAAATGCGTCAAAAGCGTTTGAAAAAATAAAAATAGAATTCATTTTGCGCTCCTCTCAATAATTGATTTTTTTAGGAAAGTAAGTGTATTTGATTTGATTTGTTCGCACGCGATGAGTTTTTTCTCTCTGGTGATGGTGTGCTTTTCAACATCAAAACAAAATAGCATACATAAACTGCAAAATCTTTGAGCCCAGCAAAAAGCACATTCATGCTCCGTAAATTTCCCGATGTTCATTAGATATTCAATTTTTTCAAGTAAAAGGCCATTGAAAATATCGCCAATTCGAAATTGTTCCTCTTCGATACATTTTTCACACACATACAAGTTTCCGGCTGTGTTAACAAAAAGGCGGCGCAGGGAGGATGGACGTTTTCCGGAACGGTCGGGCTTTTT
>ERZ1026844.1853-NODE-1853-length-12163-cov-13.383053_pt1 | contig 12163 bp, 11 predicted proteins | sample MGYA00380152_ERZ1026844 | MGnify/ENA primary metagenome ERZ1026844 (study PRJEB33269, sample SAMEA4719788) | human gut metagenome | biome: human-associated habitat; feature: organic feature; material: feces | place: Cameroon | collected 2013-10 ... | reverse complement strand
CGCTGGCCATCGGCGTGCTCATGAGCCTGATGATGGGCTTCTTCGCCTTCCAGCTGAAGACGGATATCACGCTCGTCGGCATCGCCGTCAATATGATGGGCTCGGGCGGCACGCTGTTCCTCTGCAAGGTCATCACAAACCTGACCGAGGGCACGGCCATGGCCTCGTCCACGGGCCTGATCAATTCCAACCTGCTCATCCCAAGCATCAATCTTCCGCTCATCAGCAAGATCCCGTTTTTGGGCGGCATCCTCTCGGGCCACAATCTGCTGACGTGGATCGCTTTCCTCTGCTGCGCGCTGACGAGCGTGATGCTCTATAAGACGAGCCTCGGCCTCAACATCCGCGCGGTGGGCGAAAACCCGAACGCGGCCTCCTCGGTCGGCGTGTCGGTGCTGAAGATCAAGTACATCGCCATCGGCTTCTCGGGCCTCATGTGCGGCTTCGGCGGGGCATTCATGTCGATGTACTACGCGGCCGGCTGGTCGCTGGACATGGTCGCGGGCCGCGGCTTCATCGCGCTGGCCGCGCAGGCCATGGGCGGCGGCGAATGTTTGGGCGGCATGCTGTCTTCGCTCGTGTTCGGCTTTGCGCAGGCGCTCGGCATCAAGTTCTCGGCTGTCGGCCTGGACTCGAACCTCGCCTCCCCCATCCCTTACGCCGTGACGATCATCGGCCTTGTCATCTTCTCGCTCGTGCGGCGCAGCCGGGCCAAAAAGCTGCATTCCGCCGCGGCGCTCAAGTAAGGAGCTTTGTATGTCCGAACTGAAAAAGATCCCCGTCATCCTCGACGGCGACCCCGGCCATGACGACGCCATCGCGTGGGTCCTGGCCCGGGCGAGCCGGGAGCTCGACATTCTCGCCGTGACCTCGTGCTGCGGCAATCAGACGATCGAAAAAACCACCTACAACGCCCTGCGCGTCTGCACGCTCATCGGGCTGGACGCACCGGTCGGCAAGGGTTGCCCGCATCCGCTGCTGAACGACGTGATGAACGCGCCCTCGGTCCACGGCGAATCGGGCCTCGACGGCCCGGCGCTGCCGGAGCCGGCCTTCGCTCCGTCCGAGCTTCCCGCGCCGGAGCTGATGGCGAAGGTCCTGCGCGAGGCCAAAGAGCCCGTCACCATCGTCGCCACCGGCCCGCAGACGAACGTCGCGGCGCTGCTGCTGGCGCATCCGGAGCTGAAGGGCAAGATTGCCCGCATCAGCCTCATGGGCGGCGGCATCGCCACCGGCAACTGGACCCCTGCCGCGGAATTCAACATTCTGGTCGACCCGGAGGCGGCGAAGATCGTCTTCACCTCCGGCGTCCCCATCACGATGGCGGGGCTGGACGTGACGGAAAAGGCGCTGATCCTGCCGGAGGACTTTGAGCGCGTGCGCGCGCTCGGCAACCCAGTGAGCGATATCGTGGCGCAGTGGCTGGAGTTCTTCTACAAGTTCCACCGGTCCATCGGCTACGCCGGGGCCCCGATGCATGACCCGTGCGCCGTCATGGCGCTCATCCATCCGGAGATCTTCACGATCCGGCCCATGTATGTCCAGGTCGAGACCGGCGGCGAATACTGCCGCGGGACGACCGTGGGCGATCTGCTCGGCTTCTCCGGCCACGCGCCGAACGCCGACGTGCTGATGGACGTGGATCGCAGCCGCTTTGCGGATCTGCTGGTCGAGGCCATCGGATTCTATGGGGAGGCAAAGGCATGACAACGAAACAAATTCCCATCTGGATCGACTGCGACACCGGTACAGACGATACCGTCGCCATCATGCTGGCGCACGCGCTGCCGGAGCTGCAGATCATCGGCCTGTCCGCCGTGGCGGGCAACAGCCTGCTGTGCAACACGTTCCCGAACACGCGGCGCGTGGTGCATCTGCTGGGGGCGGACTACCCCGTCTACCCCGGCGCGGAGCGTCCGCTCGTGCGCGAGCCGCATGTGGCAGGCGCGTTCCACGGTGAAAACGGCCTCGGAAACGTGCAGCTGCCTCTGCCCGACACGGCCCCGGAGCAGACGCCCGCATGGGATGCGCTGTACGCCGCGGCAAAGCGGATGCCGGGCGAGCTGCGGCTCGTCGCCACGGGCCCGCTGACCAACGTGGCCATTGCGCTGACCAAGTATCCGGACCTGCATGGACTTCTGCACTCCATCGCCCTGATGGGCGGCGCGGCCGTCGGCGGCAATGTGACGCCTGCGGCGGAGTTCAACATCTACGACGACCCGGATGCGGCGCAGATCGTGTTCAAATCCGGCGTACCGCTCGTCATGTGCGGGCTGGATGTGACGATGCAGGCTGAGCTCCGCCCTGCGGACTGGGACGAGATGGCCGGATACGGCAACCGCTGCGGCGGACTCGTCAAAGAGCTGTTCGCCTGCGCGTGGAAGACGATCCAGACCGTCGGACTCACCGGCGTGGCGCAGCATGACTCCTGCCCCGTGATGTATCTGGCGCACCCGGAGCTGTTCGAAGGCCGGATGGCTGGCGTGTTCGTCGAGACGCAGGGCGCAGTCACGCTCGGCAAGACCGTCACCGATCTGCAGAGCGACAAAAAATTCGGCGTGCAGAACGCCCTCGTGCTCCTGCACCTCGACCGCGAGAAATTCATGCAGATCCTGAAAGACTGCATCCGGACGCTGCCCTGAGAAAAGAAATCCCCCGCCCGCTGCGTTTGCAGCGGGCGGGGTTTGTTTTTCTCGCTTACATCACGTCCAGGTTTTCGGGCATGACGATGGCGGCGACGATATACAGGAGAATGCCTGTGCCACTCAGGGCCAAGGCCGCCCAGATCAGGCGGACGATCGTCGGGTCGATGCCGAAATACTCGGCCACGCCGGCGCAGACGCCGCAGATCATACGATTGTTGCTTTTATACAGTTTCTTCATCAGAAGTTCCTCCATTTCATTTCATTGATATGGATTTAGACGTTGATTTTTCCGGTTTGTTCCGGGAAATCCGGATCAGAGCTCCAGGATCAGCGGCTGGCCGTCGGTCGCGAGCTGGTTTTCGTAGATCTCGACGGGGCGGCCGGTGATGCTGTCATGGTAAACGCCGTTCGGCGCCGGGAAGCGGACGAGCGCAGACGCGCCGCGGAGGCTGAACAGACCCGCAACGCGGCGGCCATTCTGCTCATAGACGGCCAGCAGCACGTCGTGCGGCAGGGCCGTGAGGGTGTAGCTGCCCTCGGCGAAGATGGGGTCGCGCTTGATCGCGGCGAGACGGATGAGGAAGTCGGACTGGTCGCGGCCGGTCTGCCAGTGGACCGGGTCCTTGTCAAACAGGGACGGCACGTGCGGATCGTCGACCTCCTGCCCGGCGTAGACGAGGGTCAGGCCGCGCTGGAAGTAGTTGAAGGCCGTCCAGTTGCGGCGCACGGTCTCCTCCGGGAGGATGTGGGCCGCGCGGGCGCGGTCATGGTTTTCAAGGAAGCGGAGCTTGACATAGTTGTCGGGATAGAGCCATTCCTGGGCGTCCAGCCGGTCGGCGTACTGCGCGAGGGTGATGGTGCCTTCGAGATAGTCGCGGAAGTAGGGGTAGACGTCGTAGTCATAGGCGGCGTCAAACGCCTGATAGAGCTCGGCGTCGGACAGGCTCGCAAAGCCCTGCGCGCGGGCGGCGACATGGAAGCCGCGCTCGACCGATTCGCACAGCCAGAAGCAGCCGGGACGGACGGTCGCGACCTCTGCGCGGGCGCGCTTCCAGAACTCCAGCGGGACGAGCGGCGCGACATCGCAGCGGAAGCCGTCGACGAGGCGGGCCCAGGTCTTGAGCGTTTCGATCTGGTAGTCCCAGAGCTCGAGGTGGCTGTAGTCCAGATCCGCCACGTCCCACCAGTCGCCGAAGCGGTTGCCGAGCGAGCCGTCGGGCTTGTGGTAGAACCATTCGGGGTGGTTTTCGGCCAGCCAGGAGTCGGGCGAGGTGTGGTTATAGACGACGTCGATGATGCACTTCATGCCGCGGGCGTGGATGGCGTCGACCAGATGGCGGAAATCGTCGAGCGTGCCGAACTCGGGGTTGACGGCGCGGTAGTCACGGATGGCATATGGGCTGCCGAGGCTCCCCTTGCGGTTTTTCTCGCCGGTGGGATGGATAGGCAGCAGCCAGATGATATCCGTGCCGAGGGCCTTGATGCGGTCAAGGTCGGCCTGCACGGCGGCGAAGGTGCCCTCTTTGGAGTAATTGCGGACGTAGATGGAATACAGGACCTGATTGCGCAGGGATTTTTTCGTATCGACAGCCATAAAACGGCCTCCTTTTGGTTTCATTCTACTTCGTATTTTACACAAATCATGGAAAAAGGCAAGTCGGCAAATTGAATAAAATCAGAGGGCGCAACTTCTATTGTTTTTCTGCGTCTGTAGAGAGGAAGGGACTGGTTGGGGCATATGCCCCTGCCTCCCCTCTCAGGGGAGGTGGCGCGGCGAAGCCGTGACGGAGAGGTTGTGCCGGGTAGATGCGACCTCTCCGTCAGCCTGCGGCTGACAGCTCCCCTGCAAGGGGAGCCTTTGGACTGTGCCTTCTCTTGACCTTACAAATTCTGAATGAAAAAGGAGCGACAGACATGAAAAAACTTCTTGCGATCGTGTTGGCGGCGGCGTGCGCGGTATCGATGGCGGCGTGCGCGGCGAAGACGGACGGCGATATCACGCTGCCGGAGGCATCGATGGCCGACGGGCAGCTGGCTGCGCCGCCGGAGGTGACGTCGGTGCCGTATCCGAAGGAAACGGACTATGTCAAGAACGGAACGGTCGACTATGACGCCTACGACAAAGCGTATGACGACTGGCAGGCGGCGCGGCAGGAGAAGCTGCAGACCATGGTGGATCCAGCCGACGTGGCACACTGGTTCACCAGCAGCATCCCGGTGCTGCTGCAGGGCGCGGGAGATGAAAACCGCGTGTGCTCGCCGCTGAACGTCTACATGGCGCTCGCCATGCTGGCGGCGGTGACAGACGGGCAGACGCAGGGGCAGATCCTGGACGCGCTGGGCGAAGATTCGCTGGATGAGCTGCAGACGCGCGCCGCGCTGCTCTGGCAGGAGAACAGCTGGAACGACGGGCTGGTCACGAGCCTGCTCGCAAACTCCATCTGGCTGCAGGACGAGTACGAATACAACGAGGACACGCTCAAAAAGCTGGGCGAGGAGTTTTTCGCCTCGGCCTTTTCCGGGGAAATGGGCTCGGAGGACTATAACAAGCAGCTGCAGAGCTGGCTCAACGACAACACCGGCGGGCTGCTGACCGAGCAGGCGGGCAGCGTGCAGCTGCGGCCCGAGACCGTGCTCGCGCTGGTGTCGACGATCTACTACAGCGCGCAGTGGAGCGACCAGTTTTACGAGGGCAACAACACGCAGGAGACCTTCCACGCGCCCACGGGCGACGAGACCGCGACGTTCCTGCACAGCAGCCGGTCCGGGACAGTGTACTACGGCGACGGGTTCATGGCGACGGAGCTTCCGCTGCGCAGCAGCGGGTCGATGTGGCTTTTGAAGCCGGACGCGGGCATGACGCCGGAGGATCTGCTGCAAAGTGAGGACGCGGTGGGCTTCCTGCTGGCAAACGGCAGCTGGTCGCAGACGCAGCAGGCCGAGGTCGACCTCAGCCTGCCGAAGTTTGACGTTTCATCGGATCTGGACCTTCTGGACGCGCTGGCGCAGCTCGGCATGACGGATGTGCAGACGCCCGGCGCGGCGGATTTCACGCCGCTCACGACCGCGAACCAGCTGCCGCTGGCCCTGACCGAGGCCAAGCACGCGGCGCGCGTGAAGATCGACGAGGACGGCTGCGAGGCCGCGGCGTACACCATCCTCTCGGTCTGCGAGACTGCCGCGATGCCGCCGGAGGAGATCGTGGAGTTCAAGCTCGACGAGCCGTTCCTCTTCGCCATCACCGGCGCCGACGGCCTGCCGCTGTTCGCGGGGATCGTGAATCAGGTGGGGTGATATCTTACAGGCAAAAAACGCGCGTACCGCGGGAGCGGTACGCGCGTTTGCGTTTGGAGATCAGCCGATGCCGCCGAGGGCTGCGCCGGCAACCAGAGCTACGATGCAGAGGATGCAGTAGACATACTTGGCAAGCGGGTAGAACCAGCCGCCGATGGGTTTCTGGAGGCCGTCGTTGACTTCGTCGAGAACGAACTTCTTGCCGGCGACCCAGAAGAACATGATACCGGCCAGCAGAGCGCCGAGCGGGCAGATGTAGATCGAGACGACGTCCATCCACTCGGAGGTGATCTTCTGGATGAGGATTGCAATCACGCAGCCAATGACAAGGATGATGGCGGTAGCCGGAACGCGCTTCAGCTTCAGGTTATCCTGCAGGGTTGCGACCGGAGCTTCATACAGGTTAATGATGGAGCTGAGGCCGGCGAACAGAACGCAGACGAAGAAGATGACGCCGATGATCCGGCCGCCGGGCATACCGTTGAGGACGTTGACCAGCCAGACGAACATGAGGCCGGGGCCGCCCTTCTCCAGCGGAGCGCCGCCCGCAGCCATGGCGGGGATGATGACGAACGCAGCCAGCAGAGCAGCCAGCGTATCGAAAACGGCAACGTTTCTGGCGGAGTTGGGGATGTTTTCCTTCTTGGGCAGGTAGGAGCCATAGATGACGGAGCCGTTGCCTGCGACGGACAGGGAGAAGAACGCCTGGCCGAAGGCGAAGATCCAGACCATGGGATTGGCCAGACCCTTGGGATCGAGCTTGAAGATGTACTTGTAGCCGTCGCTTGCACCGGGCAGGAAGGCGATGTAGATGCCAAGACCCACGAACAGGAAGAACAGGATGGGCATCATGACCTTGTTGGCCTTTTCAATGCCGCCGGAGACGCCCATCGCCATGATGGCGAACGAAGCGACGATCGCGACAATGATCCACGGCAGGTTGCTGACCGCAACGACGTCGAAATGACCGCCGATGGCCGCCATATCCTGGCCCATGGCATGCATGTCGCCGGTGATGGAGATCGCGGTGTACTTGAAGATCCAGCCCATGACGACGGTATAGCCGATGGCCAGCGCCATGGAGCCGAGGACCGGAATGAAGCCGATGGCTTCGCCGATCTTTTTGCTGCCGCGCAGCTCGGTGCACTTACCGAACGCGCCGATGGGGCCTGCGCCGGTGGCACGGCCGAGCGCGAACTCGCCGATGACGCCGGTGGAGCCGATGAGGATGACGCAGATGAAATACGGGATGAGGAACGTCATGCCGCCCCAGATGGAGACCATGATGGGGAAACGCCAGATGTTGCCCATGCCGACGGCGGAACCGATGCAGGCCAGAATAAAGCCCCATTTGGATTTAAAGCCGTCGCGCTGTGTGGTTGCTTGCTTATCAGCCATTACTTTTCCCTCCAATAAGAATGTTGGATTCGACTGTCACGCAGCGCCGGGAGGCCCCGGCGCTGCGCCGTCCGGGTTTACTTACTCTTCTTTTCTTCTGGTGTTGTGAATTACTTTTCCTCGTTGGGATACGGCTCGAGGAACGCGTGGAAGTGGCGCATCGGGAGGTTGTGGCCCCAGACGATCCGCATGTTGGGGATGGACTCACGGTCTTCATACAGAGCCTTGACGGCTGCGATGACGTAGTCGAGGTGCTCCTGGGTGAGGCGGCTGCGGTCGATGGCGAAGCGGACGACGTTGGCCAGCTCTGCCTGCTGCTCCGGGGTCTTGAGGTCATATTCCATGGAATAGTCGCCAAGCTCGGAGACGCGGATGCCGTAGCGGCGGATCAGCTCGAGCGAGAAGCCTTCGCCTGCGAAGGTCTCGTGGCCGCGCTTGCCGTCGAAGAACTCATCCATGTTGATGTACACAGCGTGGCCGCCGGCGGGAAGGACGACGCCCTTGACGCCTGCCTTGTAGAAGCCCTGCGCGAGGTATTCGCACTGCTTGACGCGCTCGTCCATGTAGTTGAAGTCGCAGCTCTCGTACATACCGACAGCCAGCGCCATGATGTCACGGCCGGACATGCCGCCGTAGGAGTCGTTGCCGTAGCAGGAGATCTGCTTGACCTTCAGCAGAACGCCGACGTCGGTCTTGACGGTGCCGTCCTCGTTGAAGTCGGAGAATTTCTGCCAGAACAGGCCCTTGTCGCGGAAGGCAACCATGCCGCCCATGTTGGCGTGGCCGTCCTTCTTCGCGGACATGCAGAAGCCGTCGCAGTAGGAGAACATCTCGGTCGCGATCTCGGCGATGGACTTGTCTGCGTAGCCTTCTTCGTTCATCTTGATGAAGTAGCAGTTCTCGGCCCAGCGGGCGACGTCGAAGATCAGGGGGATGTTGTACTTGTGCGCGACGCGGTTGATCTCACGGATGTTGCCCATAGAGACCGGCTGGCCGCAGATGGGGTTGTTGGTGATGCAGGTGAAGACCAGCGGGACATTCTCGGGGCCGACAGCGGTGATGAGCTGCTCGAGCTTTTCGATGTCCATGTTGCCCTTGAACGGGTTCTTCTCGTACTTGCCGCCTTCGGGTACCTGATACAGCAGTTCCTTATGATAAAGGTTTCTGGGGATGGAGCCCATCTGCTTGATGTTGCCCTCGGTGGTGTCGAAGTGGCCGTTGGAGGGGATGGTGAAGACCTTGCCCGGATGGCGGGCGGCGAGGATCTTCTTGACGATCTCCATCAGGACGGATTCGGCTGCGCGGCCCTGCTGGATGATGAAGGTGTTGGGGCGCTCCATCTGGGCTGCGCCGCCGTTAAACAGGCCGCCCTCGTATTCGGGCAGGTAGACCTTCTCCATCATGGTCTCGACGTCACGGCAGTCAGTCCGGACAAGATCGACGATCTTCTTCCAGTTCTTCTCGCCGCCGCGCTCAAAGATGTCGCGGAAGGTGTCGAGCAGGACGTAGTAGCCGGTGTTGCGGCCGTAGGCCTCGTCGCCCAGGAACAGGGACGCCCACTGGTGGTTGGTCATGGCGGTGGTGCCGGAGTCGGAGAGCATGTCGACCGTCAGCATGCCGGCGGGGAATGCGAACTCATTGTAATGGGTGGCCTTCAGGACGCGCTCGCGCTGCTCGACGGTGACATCGGGAATGTCGCGGACGGCAAAGGTAAAGTGATGGGGTGCGGGGACATTCAGCGGATATTCGTGACTCATAATACTGACCTCCATAAATTTGGCGCTGGCGCGCCGTCTGGTTTGGAGATACCCCGGTCGTCGCAGGCCGCGTGCCTGCGCCTGGCGGACAGTATCAATCTACAAAGTTTTGCTGCCTCTTACAGGACTGCGATGCACTCGATCTCGACGAGCGCGTCCTTCGGGAGTCTTGCGACCTCAACTGCGCTGCGGGCGGGGCACGCGCCTTCGAAGAAGGTGGCGTAGACGCCGTTCATCGCTGCGAAGTTATTCATATCGCTGAGGAAAACAGTCGTCTTGATGACGTTTTCCATGGCTGCGCCTGCGGCCTCGAGAACTGCCTTGCAGTTTGTCAGGGACTGCCGGGTCTGCTCCTCGATGGTGGCGGGGAAGGCGCCGGTGGCGGGGTCGATGGGCAGCTGGCCGGATGTGATGATCAGGCTGCCGGCCTGGATGCCCTGCGAATACGGGCCGATGGCTGCGGGTGCGTTCTGTGTTGAAATGACGGTTTTCATAAACTGTCCTCACCTCCTCATTATGATAATAGTTTATCAGTTCATTTTCATTCTGTCAATATAATTACTGTAAACCACGCGTTAAAAAAGTAAAAATTGTGCAATTTGAACAATTCCAGCCTCCCGTTTTTGTAGCAGGGCGAGAATATTCTTATCATGAGAAAAATCAAGTGAAAATAGCCGCCCATTTTGTTGCTTTCCCCCGAAATCTATGCTAGTATGAGAATCACGGAACAGCGGACAAGGAGGGTTTTCCCATGACGGAACAGATGCTCCGGCAATATACCGTGCTGGTCGAGTATCTCGGTCAGACGCTCGGCCCGGACTACGAGGTCGTGCTGCATGAGATCCTGCCCGAAAACAGCCGCGTGGCGGCCATCGCCAACGGCTCCATCAGCGGGCGGAGCGTCGGCGCGCCCATCACGAACGCCGCGCTGCGCATGATCATGCAGAAGCAGTATGAGACGAGCGACTACAATCTCAACTATACCGGCCAGCTCGCCAACGGCAAGACCATCCGCTCGAGCACGATGTTCATCAAGGACGGCGGCAAGCTCGTGGGGCTGCTGTGCATCAATTTTGACGACAGCCGCTTCCACGAGATCAGCGACGCCATCCTCAAGCTCATCCATCCGGACGATTTCGTCCACCACCACTACTTCCCTGTCGACGCCCCGGCCAAGCAGCCGATGCAGCCGCAGCATCCCGCGCCGGATCCCGCGGAGCATTTCCAGTCCGACATGAACGGGCTGATGGAGGAGCTGTTCGACACAGTCACGAAGTCGGTCAGCGTTCCGCTCGACCGGCTGACGCAGGCGGAGCGCACGCAGATCATTGCCAGGCTCTACGACCAGGGCATGTTCGAGCTGCGCGGCGCGGTGCAGTTTACGGTACACAAGCTGGCCTGTTCGCAGGCGAGCATTTACCGGTATATCAAGAAAGTCAAATCGCAGACCGAATAGGTCTGCGGCAGAAAAGAGGCCATTTTATGAGCCGCGGTGCGGAAAAGACGCGCGTCCCGCTTCTGATGCGGGACCGCTCGTTTTATCATACGTTTCTCATCCTCGCGGGCACGCTGATTCTGGAGCAGGCCGTCGTGCTGAGCGTCAATCTGGCCGACAATCTGATGATCGGCAGCTACAACGAGACGGCGCTGGCCGCCGTGGCGGCGGTCAACCAGATCGTCTTCGTGGTGCAGCAGGTGATCTACGGCGTGACGAACGGCGTGATCGTGCTGAGCAGCCAATACTGGGGCAAGCAGCAGACCGCGCCCATCCGGCGGCTGGTCTGCCTCGGGCTGCGGCTGGAGGCGGCGCTGTCGATGCTCTTTTTCGCGGTGGTCTCGCTGTGGCCAGCGCAGTGCGTGGGCCTGTTCGTGACGGACGCGGCGATCATCGCCGAGGGCGTGCGGTATCTGCGCGTTATCCGCTTCACCTTCCCCTTCTTCGCCGTGACGACGGTGCTGCTGGGCGCGATGCGCAGCGTGGAAACGGTCAGTCTGGCACTGAAGGTCTCGGTGGTGTCGCTGGTGACGAACTGCGTGATCAATTATATCCTGATCTTCGGCCGCTTCGGCGCGCCGGAGCTCGGCGTGGTGGGCGCGGCGATCGGCACGCTGGCGGCGCGGGCGCTGGAATGCGGCATCGTGTGCGTCTATGTGTTCTGCCGTGACCGCAAGCTGCAGCTGCGCGCGGTGGAGCTCGGCCGGTCGGATCCGGCGCTGCGTGGGGATTATTTCCGCACGTCGGTGCCGATCGTGCTGCAGGCGGCGATGTGGGGCGTGCTGAACGCCATCCAGACTGCCATCCTCGGGCATATGACGGCGAGTGCCGTCGCAGCCTATTCCATCTCCTCGACGGCGTTTCTGCTGCTCAAGGTCACGTCGGTGGGCGCGTGTACCGCCGCGTCGATCATGGTCGGCAAGCAGATCGGCAGCGGCGGAAAGCAGCTGCGCACGATGGTCTATACGATGCAGCTGCTGTTCGTAGGGCTCGGGGCCGCCCTCGGGATCGTGCTGTTTTTCCTGCGCATCCCGCTGCTGCGCGTCTACCGCATCTCCGACGAGACGCGGTATCTGGCAAACGCGTTTTTCCTGATCCAGAGCGTGGTGCTGCTCACGATGTCCTATCAGATGCCGACGAACGCCGGGATCCTGCGTGGCGGCGGCGATACAAGATTCGCGCTGGTGCTGGACCTGATCTCGTTCTGGGCGATCGTGATCCCGCTGTCGTACCTCGCGGCCTTCCGCTGGCACGCCTCCCCCATCGTCGTGGTGATGCTGCTCAATTCCGACCAGGTCTTCAAATGCATCCCCGCCTTCCTCCGCGTCAACCACTTCCGCTGGGTGCACAGTCTGACGAGAGAGGCATAAGCTCGATGGTGCCCCCACCTCATCAGTCAGCCTTGCGTCTGACAGCTTCCCCTCATAGGGGAAGCCTTGGGTTATGCGCATAAAGGCCTCTCCTTCCAGGGGAGGTGGCTCGGCGAAGCCGAGACGGAGAGGTCGCAGCAGATTTGTGACAACCTCTCAGTCACCTTCGGTGACAGCATCCCTACCCCTTTTGTCCCTTCGGGA
>ERZ1026844.1851-NODE-1851-length-12174-cov-3.765245_pt1 | contig 12174 bp, 8 predicted proteins | sample MGYA00380152_ERZ1026844 | MGnify/ENA primary metagenome ERZ1026844 (study PRJEB33269, sample SAMEA4719788) | human gut metagenome | biome: human-associated habitat; feature: organic feature; material: feces | place: Cameroon | collected 2013-10 ... | reverse complement strand
TGAAGTTAATAATGGGAAGATGAATCCTGGAAAGAAGTACAGAGGACGCATGAAGAATGTTGTACTGGATTATGTTAAGGATATGGAAGAAGACCTTAAGAAGGCCAAGAAAGACCGTGTGTTCATTACACATTCTGGCTGTGATAAAGAGATAGTTGATGAAGTAAAGAATTATCTTAAACAGCTTGATGTATTTGATGAAATATATGAAACAAGGGCAGGCGGCGTTATATCTTCACATTGTGGTCCGGGAACATTAGGAGTTCTTTTTATTGCCGGAGAATAATTTCAGGAGAAATGTATGTCTAAATTTACGAAAAAAGCGATAATGGACTGTTTTCTTAATATGCTAAAGCATAAGAATATTGACAGGGTAACGGTTACAGATATATGTGAGGAATGTGGAATTAACAGGAATACATTTTATTATTATTTCAGTGATATATATGATGTGCTTGACAGTGTTCTTATAGAAGAGACAGAAAAGAATATTAATATTACAGAAGATGCAACTTTTTATGAGACATACAGTAAGGCAGCTTCTGTTATTATTGAGTATCGTGCAGCAGTTATTCATGTGTATAATTCCAGAAACAGAGATATTATTGAGAAATATCTGCATAATACAACGGAATATCTTGTAGGGCTTTTTGTTAAGAAATATTCTAAAGACCATAAGCTTACAGAAGGTGACAGAGAGTATATAACATGCTTTTATAGCTATTCGATAGTCGGAATTGTATCAAGATGGATTGGCGATGGAATGCCACCGTATGATAAAGACCTTATTAAGCGTTTTTCTGAATCATTTGATGCAACGATAGATACAATGATTAATCTGTGTGAAGCTAATAATTAGTTATTAAAAACAGACAAAACATGTAAAGTGTTCGATTTTGGGACAAAGTACATGCTTTGCCTGTTTTTTTATTTTTGGAAAAAATGTATGCTAAATATAATAAAAAACGGCAAAAATAAATAAGAAAGCACAGAAAGGTGGAAAAGATTATGAGCAAAAAGGCGTTAAAACTAGGAGCAGCTTCTATTCTTGCACTGGGGGCAGGTGCGGCAGTTGTATCAAAAAAGAACAAAAGGGATGAGCAGAAGAAGGTAACTAAAGACATTCAGGAAAGAGCACATGAGAAGTTCCGTAATACTGAAAGAGGGAAATATACTAAGAATAGTAAGGGAATATATTATTCTAATGGTAACTATGAAGCATTTGCAAGACCGGAAAAACCAGAAGGAGTTGATGATAAATCAGCTTATATTGTAGGAAGTGGTCTTGGTGCATTAGCTGCAGCGTGCTTTCTTGTAAGAGATGGACAGATGAAGGGTGAGAATATTCACATACTTGAGGCGATGGATATTGCAGGCGGTGCATGTGATGGAATTAATGATCCTACAAGAGGTTATGTAATGCGTGGCGGACGAGAGATGGAGAATCACTTCGAATGTCTGTGGGATCTGTTCAGAAGTATTCCGTCTATTGAGACTCCGGGAGTTTCTGTACTTGATGAATACTACTGGCTTAACAAGCATGATCCTAATTATTCTCTTTGCAGGGCAACTGTAAACAGAGGTGAAGATGCACATACAGATGGCAAATTTAATTTAAGCCAGAAGGGCTGTATGGAGATAATGAAGCTGTTCTTCACAAAAGATGAGGAATTGTATGATAAGACAATTGAAGATTTCTTTGATGAAGAGGTATTTAGTTCAGATTTCTGGCTGTATTGGCGTACGATGTTCGCATTTGAAAACTGGCACAGTGCGCTTGAAATGAAGCTTTATATTCAGAGATTTATCCATCATATAGGCGGACTTCCTGATTTCTCAGCATTGAAGTTTACCAAGTATAACCAGTATGAATCACTTATCTTGCCTATGCAGAAATACCTTGAAGATGCAGGTGTTGAGTTCAGGTTCAACACAAGAGTTGATAATGTAATATTTGAATTCAGGGATGGAAAGAAGATTGCAAAGACTATTGAATGTACTGTAAAAGGTGAGACTAAGTCAATTGATCTTACTGAGAATGATTTGGTGTTCGTTACTAATGGAAGCTGTACAGAAGGTACTATATACGGTGACCATACACATGCACCTGCAGGTAATGCAGAGGTAAGAACAAGTGGATGCTGGAGTCTGTGGAAGAATATTGCTGCACAGGACAGTTCGTTTGGACACCCAGAGAAGTTCTGCGGTGATATATCAAAGTCTAACTGGGAGTCTGCAACTGTTACAACAAGCGATGAAAAGATTATTTCTTACATTAAGAAGATATGTAAGAGGGACCCAAGAACTGGAAGAGTTGTTACGGGCGGTATTGTCAGCTGTAAGGATTCAAGCTGGCTTTTAAGCTGGACAATTAACAGACAGGGACAGTTTAAGGAACAGAAGAAGGATGAGGTGTGTGTATGGGTATACAGCCTGTTTACTGATGTTGACGGTGATTATATCAAGAAACCTATGAAAGAGTGTACAGGAGAAGAGATTACAGCAGAATGGCTGTATCATCTTGGCGTTCCTGTTGAAGAGATTGATGAGCTTGCCAAGAACCACTGTAATACTACACCAACAATGATGCCATTTATTACTGCATTTTTCATGCCGAGAAGAAAAGGCGACAGACCTGATGTTATTCCTGATGGCTGCGTTAATTTTGCATTCCTTGGACAGTTTGCTGAGACTCCGAGAGACACAATATTTACAACAGAGTATTCAGTAAGAACTGCAATGGAGGCTGTATATGGACTGCTTGGCGTTGACAGAGGTGTTCCTGAGGTCTGGGGCAGCGTATATGATGTAAGAGACCTGCTTGATTCATCCGTTAAGCTTATGGATGGCAAATCACCATTAGAGATTGATTTAGGACCGCTTAATGGTATCAAGAAGGTTGTTTTAAAGAAGATAAAAGGAACTGTTATTGAGAAAGTATTAAAAGACCATGATGTAATTAAAGATTATATGAAATATTAGTTGAATTATTAGCTGAAATGTGTTGAAACATGAAGGGATACCAGTTAAACTTATGGCTGGTATCCCTTTTTGCAGGGAAATAATACATCAGGAGATAAATGTGAAAAAGACTATTATATTAACTTTGTTACTTATAACAGCGCTGGCTGCAAATGGATGCGGCAATAAGAAAAATATAACAAATATGACGGATAAAGAAACCACTGCATCAGCAGTACAACAGGAAACACCCCAGACAGGCACACGGGAGACAAAACAGTCAGATACACAGGAAATAATATCTGAACAGACAACGGAATCTGAAACACAGAAGGAGAAAACAACAGAAAAAGTATGGGAACAGACAGTTGCAGATACAGGATATGCAGAGCCTTCTTATGAAGAGACAGTACAGGAAGAAGCTGCTAAAGAAGATAATAACAGTTTTGCAGCCGGTTATGCAGCTGCATCACAGTATTCCCAGCTTGTAATTGTCCAGTCGAATGGTACAAGAGCAACAGTTACCATGCATGAATTACAGAATGGCGTATGGACTGAGATTTTAAGGACAGATGGATTTGTAGGTTCTAAGGGAGTTGGTGAGGCGAGTGAGTTTACATCAGCTACACCACAAGGAACGTTTCCATTATATTTTGCATTTGGAATTAATCCGAATCCTGGAACTAAAGTTCCTTATCTTCAGGTAGATGAATATGATTACTGGGTAGGAGATTCGTCTTCTCCTTTATATAACCAGTATGCAAGAGCTGATTCTGATACAGACTGGGACAAGAGTGAGTCTGAAAGAATAATTGATTATCCGACAGCTTATGGGTATTGTCTGTTTATCGGATATAACATAGAGGGGACTCCGGGGAAAGGAAGCTGTTTTTTCTTACATTGCTCTAATGGAAGACCAACAGCAGGCTGTGTGTCAGTACCAGAGTCTGATATGGCATTTATATTAAGAAATATAGGCGAGGATTGTGGGATAGTGATTGAGTAATCACTATCCCAATGCTATATCAAGAACCATCATAAGTGCAAATCCTACAGCAGCACCTATAGTTCCTATATTGCTGTGTTCGCCATTCTGCGATTCGGGAATAAGCTCCTCTATTACAACATACATCATGGCTCCCGCTGCGAAAGAAAGCAGATAAGGAAGAACAGGTGTAATAATACCGGCAATAAGAATTGTTATGAATCCGCCGACAGGTTCAACAACACCAGAAAGTACTCCATATATGAAAGCTTTCTTCTTACTCATGCCTTCACCGCATAAAGGCATTGATATAATAGCTCCTTCAGGGAAATTCTGTATTGCAATACCAATTGCAAGTGCCATTGCAGCAGTAGCAGTTATTCCTGAATCCTTCATCATTGCGCCGGCAAAAGCAACACCGACTGACATTCCCTCAGGAATATTATGTAATGTCACAGCAAAAAGCATCATGGTAGTTTTGGATATGGAATTGGTTCTAATGCCTTCCTGATTCTTACTTTCAATATGCATGTGAGGAATAACTGTATCAAGAATAAGAAGAAAGAATATTCCTGCAAGAAAGCCAACCAGTGCAGCCAGCCATTCAGGAGCACTACCTCCCTTAGACATATCTATAGATGGTATAAGCAAAGACCATACCGATGCGGCAATCATAACACCAGCCGCGAATCCTAAAAGCATTTTTTCAAACTTTGGAGCAATCCGTTTTTTTAAGAAGAACACCATGGCAGAGCCAAGAGATGTTCCAATAAAAGGAATTGCTAATATTATGAATTCAGACATAAAAGCTCCTTTCTACATGGGTTAGACATAACTAACGTAATTATTATAACATTTAAGGTTCTATATTACAAATATTTTATTGCAAAGTAGTTACTTATTGATTGAAAGTTACCTATAACGACTTTTTAAAACAAAAGTTTCCTGCGGCGACTTTTTATGATAGAATGTTTCTATACAAGTTGGAGGTGTCAGATATGGGGAATGCAGTTGATAAAGGAACCGGCTTTTTGTTTCATGTTAACAGGTATGTGGCAGGTAGTGAAACTGACATGTATAAACATGAATATGCGGAGCTTTTATATGTGTCTGATGGAAGCCTTACTGAGCATGTATGTGGGGATAGGGTGCATATAAAGAAAGGCGATGTATGCTTTATTGATTCGGGGTGTGTACATAAGGAAAGCTTTGAGGAAGATGACACATTTGTAATAAGACTCGAAGTATCAGATGAGATTATTAATGCAATTATAAGTAATGCTATGGCGGATAAACAGGCGGTGGATTATATTAAAGAGCTTGTTAAAGTGTTAAAGAACAGCGGATATATACATTTTGGCTATAAAAATGATTATGATAATGAGCTTAAGGATATGCTTACTGCCATGATAAGCGAGTGTGGCGTGGCGGATATGGCGTCTGCATATATATGTCAGGGGCTTATGCTCAGGATTTTGTGGCGGCTAGGAACAGTATATGAGTATGCACAGTCAAGATATATAAGAAAGAAAATCAACTGGCTTTTGTATCAGGAAATTAAGAATTTTATTGAAGATAATATGAAAAATGTTACAATAGACATGCTTGTTGAAAGATTCGGCTATCAGGACGATTATTTCAATAGGTTTTTAAAGGCACAGACAGGTATGACTTTCACGGAATATCTGCAGGATTGCAGATTGAACAAATCGGCCATTCTTTTAAAAGATGATTCAATGGATGTTGATGAGATAATTAAGAAAGTCGGATATAGAAACAAAGGATATTTCTACAGGATATTTACTGAGAAATACAACATGACACCTGCAAAATTCAGAAAATATATAAAAGAAAAGGAACTTACGATATGAGTGATATGTATAACAATCCGGTACAGAGAGGATTCTTTCCAGATCCTTCGGTAGTAAGAGTTGGAGATGACTATTATATGGCTAATTCAACATTTCAGTATTTTCCAGCAATTGCAATCAGCCATTCAAGGGATATGATTCACTGGCATGTTATTGGTCATGCAATTACAGATTCAGAAGAGCTTGATCTGAGAGATATTAAAGACTCACATGGTATATGGGCACCTGACATTAATTATGTTGATGGCAAATTCATTATAATGGCAACTTTAAGGCTTAACGGAGATGGCAAAAGAGATAATAATGTGTTAAGACGCCAGCTTGTTGTAACATCAGATAAGCCACAAGGACCATATTCAAAGCCAGCCTGGCTTGAGGTTGATAATATTGACCCATCTTTATTTGTTGATGATGACGGTAAGAAGTATCTTCTTATAAGTCCGGGAATCAATCTTTTACCACTCAGTGATGACTGCACTAAGGTTACGGGCGAAAGTGTGTGTGTATGGCCGGGAACTGGAGAGAGATGTCCGGAAGGACCACACATTTTTAAGAAGGGTGAGTATTATTATGCAATGCTTGCTGAAGGCGGTACAGGCTATGGGCATGGAATTAATGTTGCCCGTTCAAAGAATCTGTACGGACCATATGAAGAATCACCATACAATCCTGTATTGAGACAGTTTAATCCGGATGCACCCATTCAGAGAACAGGTCATGGCAATATAATTGAGACACAGGACGGAAGCTGGTGGTGCTATTATCTGTGCGGAAGACCTAATCAGGGTAACTATACAACAATAGGAAGAGAGACGGCACTTGACCCTGTGACATGGCTTTCAGATGGCTGGTTCGTGATTAATGACAGGAAAGGACCAAGCCTTACACAGAAAGCACCGGAATTACATGAATATACATTTGAAAAATGGACAAGAGATGATTTTGATGATGATACACTTAATCTTAACTGGGAGTTTGTAAGAAATCCTGTTAAGGGTAATTATTCTCTTACAGAAAGAAAAGGATACTTAAGGCTCTGGACAATGGACGGAACTCTTAATGAGATAAGGGCTAAGAATACCCTTGTAAGAAGAGAACAGGAATTATCGTATACAGCACATACAAAGGTTGACTTCTATCCTGAAAAGAACGGAGAACAGGCAGGCCTTACATGCTATTACAGTACTGCGACTTATGTAAGATTTTCACTGTGCTATGAGAATGGAAGGAAGTTACAGCTTGTAATTAACAGAAATCATGGCGAAGAGCTTATCTCACAGGTGGACAATATAAAGGAGCAGAGCATATACTTAAAGGTTGTAGTTGATAAACTGACAAGAAGCTTTTACTACAGCTATGACGGCGAACAATGGGAACTTGCAGGAGTACTTGAAAATTGTATATATCTGTGTGATGAGGGTGTGCCTGATGACAGAAAGCGTCATACAGGAACTCTTGTTGGAATATATGCCAATAATGGTGGCTGCGGAAGCAGGATTCCTGCAGATTTTGATTATTTTGAATATGAGGACTAGATTTTATGAGTTTTGATTGTGTGGTTATAGGCGGAGGTGCAGCCGGAATGATGGCTGCCATACAATGTAAAGAGAATAATATGCAGACTGTGATTATAGAACACACAGCAAAGCTTGGAACTAAGATTTTAAAGACTGGCAATGGCAAATGTAATTTTTCTAATACATTTATGACTAAGGAAATGTATCAGAACAATAACGCAGATTATGCGATGGGGATTATTAACAGGTTTAATGTTGATGATACAATACATTTTTTTGAGGGATTAAGTGTATATAAGAAAGAACGAAACGGATATCTGTATCCGCGGTCAGAGATGGCAGCCTCTGTGGCACTGGCACTTACAGGGAAGATACAGTCACTTGATATTCCTGTTTACTTTGAGACATCTGTTAAAAGAATTGACAGGGCTGGCAGTGAATATGTGTTACAGCTTGATGGTGCAAAGACTAATACAATTAAGACTAAGACAGTGATATTTGCATGTGGTTCGGCAGCTTCACCGTCTTCCGGTTCTGACGGAAGCGGATATAAGCTTGTTAAGAAGCTTGGGATTAAGGTTGTTAAGCCTCTTCCAGCTCTTACGGCACTTGAATCGGACAAGAAGAATATGAAGCTTGCAACAGGTGTAAGAGCACTTGGAAATGTTAAGATTATGGCAGCAGGCAGAGTGATTGCTGAGAATACTGGCGAGATTCAGTTTACTGATTATGGAATATCAGGAATCCCTGTTTTTCAGGTGAGCCGTTTTGCTGTCAGGGCGATGGAAGAAGGCCAGAGGGTTGAAGCGCTTGTTGATGTGGCAGCAGATATTAAAGAAGATGACCTTGTATCAATGCTAAAATGTGCTGTTAATACAAGAAAGCATCAGTCAGTAAGCGAAAGCCTGTCAGGGTTGTTTAATAAAAAGCTTGTAATGATGTTGGAATCGAGGGAAATTCCTCAGCTTCTGATATAGATGACGACATATGCCAGAAACTTGCCAGATATATGAAATCCCTCCGCTACCATATAACAGGATATAAGGGAAATGATTATGCACAGGTCTGCCAGGGTGGTGTTGATGTATCAGAACTGAATGATAATCTTGAATCAGTTAATAACCCTGGGATATTCTTTGCAGGGGAGCTTGTGGATATAGATGGCAAATGTGGAGGTTATAACCTTCAGTGGGCATGGAGCAGCGGCGTGGTTGCTGCTAAGTCAGCGTTTGATTATTGTAACAGACAGGAATGAGAATAATGGAAAAGAAATGTATTAAGATTAGTAATATAAAGATATCTCCTGATAAAGATACAACATTTTTAGAAGGAGTCATAAGAAAAGAATTAAGACTTGGAAAAGATGCACAGATTGATTATGAGATAGCAAAAAGATCGCTTGATTGCAGACACAAGCCTCAGGTTATGTATATATACAGTGTCGAAGTGTATAAGGTGGTGCGCTCTGGCAAGGAAGAAAAGCTTGAGAATGTACTTAAGAAATCAGGCTGCAAGAATGCTGTTATGTCTAAAAGGGTTATTTATAAGTTTCCTGTGATTGCAAAAGAAAATGCGGATGAAGATGAAAGACCTGTAGTTATCGGGTTTGGACCGGCAGGAATATTCTGTGCTCTTGAGCTTGCCAAAGCGGGGCTTAGACCTGTTGTATATGAGCGTGGACAGGATGTTGATACAAGAACTAAGAAGGTTGCACAGTTCTGGGAAACGGGTGAGCTTGATACAGAATGTAATGTGCAGTTTGGTGAAGGTGGAGCAGGCACATTTTCTGATGGAAAGCTTAACACACAGATATCAGATACATTTGGAAGAATAAGATATGTTCTGCAGAGCTTTGTAAAGTTCGGTGCATCAGAAGATATTCTGTACGCCAATAAGCCGCATATAGGAACGGATGTGCTTGCGGTTGTAATTAAGAATATAAGACAGCATATTACCGCGCTTGGCGGTGAAGTTAATTTTGGAAGCTGTCTTAAAAAGATAGATATTAAAGATGGTAAAGTATGCGGTGTTGTCATAGCTGACAAAGATGGTGAGCACGAAAGAAAATGCAGTAAAGTGTGCCTTGCAATAGGTCACAGCTCAAGAGATACGTTTGAATATCTTCACAGTGAGAATATAGATATGGAGCCGAAGCCTTTTGCGGTTGGAGTAAGAATAGAACATCCTCAGGAAATGATTAATTATAATGCTTATGCAGATGCTGCATATGAGCTTCCAGCTGCTGATTATAAAGTTACTTACAAGACGAAGAATACAGATAAAGAAAGAGGTGTGTATTCTTTCTGTATGTGTCCAGGAGGTTATGTTGTTAATGCTTCATCAGAGAACGGCAGGACATGTGTTAATGGAATGAGTTATTCAGGCCGTGATTCCCGCAATGCTAATTCAGCAATAATTGTTACAGTCGGACCAGATGATTTCGGACATGGAGTGCTTGATGGAATAAAATTCCAGAGACAGTTAGAAGCAAATGCTTATGCAGAAGGAAAAGGAAAAGTTCCTGTGCAGTTATTCGGGGATTTTGAGAAAAATATAACAACAACGGAATTGGGAGAGGTTGAGCCTTGCATAAAAGGAGAATATACATTTGCTAATCTTAAGAATGTATTACCTTCTTATGTGGCAGATTCGGTTGTTGAAGGTGTACATGGTTTTTCGAGATTTATACATGGCTTTGACAGGAAAGACGCTGTACTATCGGGCGTTGAGAGCAGAACCTCAAGTCCTGTAAGAATAGTAAGAAATGATGAACTTGTGAGCACATCGGTATGCGGCTTGTATCCGTGCGGTGAAGGTGCAGGGTATGCTGGTGGCATAACATCTGCAGCGGTTGACGGCGTTAAGGTTGCAGAGTATATGACTGTGTGAGACCGCTGACATGGCATAATATGGACTTTTTAATAAAAATATAGTAAAATAGAACAGCATTTGAATTTTTTACTGGAGATATAGAATATGGGGAATTATAGAGAATTTATAAAAGACAAGAAAAGAATTGTTATAAAGATAGGTTCATCTTCGCTTATGCATGAGCAGACTGGAAGATTAGATCTTCTCAAAATCGAGAAACTTGTGAGAATTCTTATTGATATTAAGAATTCAGGCAAGGATGTGGTACTTGTTTCTTCCGGTGCGATAGCAGTAGGAAGAGCTGTTATAGGACTTAGTGACAGACCTACAGAATTACCTGTAAAGCAGGCTTGCGCTTCAATAGGACAGGCTAAGTTAATGATGGTTTACCAGAAGATATTTGCAGAATATGGTGCTGTTGCATCCCAGGTTCTTCTTACTAAGAACACCATTGTTAATGATGTGAACAGAACTAATGCACAGAATACATTTAACGAAATCTTAAAGCTCGGCGCAGTTCCAATCGTTAATGAGAATGATACAGTATCAACTTATGAGATTGAACAGCTTCAGGCTTTTGGAGATAATGACAGACTTTCAGCAATTGTTGCCTCGATTATCGGAGCAGACCTTCTTATTCTGTTATCTGATATTGATGGACTGTATACAGATGATCCGAACACGAATCCTAATGCAAAGTTCGTTGAGACTGTATATGAAATCGATGATAAGCTTATGGGAATGGGTAAAGGCTCATCCGGCAGTAATATGGGGACTGGCGGTATGACAACAAAGCTTATTGCAGGAAAGATTGCGACACTGTCGGGGGCAGATATGATTATTACTAACGGTAATGATGTTGATAATATTATCAGGGTTATGGCTGGAGAGAATGTTGGAACACTGTTCTTGAATCACAGGGCATCTGATTTTGATCTGATGTCACTTATAGACTAGAAAGACTGGATATTACTTGCACAACTATGGGAGGTCATACATGGATATTAAGCTGATGAAGAATTCAGAGAAGGGAATGTTTTTTCCAATTAATGACAGGCTTTTAATGCAGATAACAGATGATAATTATCAGTATCAGGGACTTCAGGGGAAAAAATATTTTATTCTTAATGCAGCAACTAATGAGAAGTATGAAGTGGCATCACAGGTTAAGAAGTATCATTTCTGCAAGGTGAGGTATGCATGCCTTGAAAGAAATTATATGTTCTTCACATCATTGGAATCAGTGACTGAAAGCCGTACACTTCTTACTGTGTACAGATTTATGTTCGATACTAATGAGAATGAAGCTGTATTCAGTATGGAGATAGATAACACTGATATTTCACAGAAGTTAAGATATTATATATTTGTAATGGATTCCAACTACTTTTTTGTTGAGAAGCTTGACGCGAATGGAAAACTTATAGATATATTTTTACATGATATTAACTCTGAATCAGACAATGATCTGAGTGATACATTTGTAAAGACCATTGGCATATACAAGGTTCTTCCTACAGGTGGTAATAATTGTGTGATTAAATTCGGAGCTGACAGGCTTATATCAGATGATTCACATAACGATGAGAAGATAGCACTTTTTAATGCCAAGCAGTTTGTATCGGAGATATCTTTTAATGGACAGATGATTACTATGGAAGAACTGGATGCATCTGATAAAGATACGACATTTCCTTATATTAAAGCTAGTGCGGGTAAGATTATTTATTCCAAATATAACTTCCAGAGCCAGTCAGAAGAGATTGTGATATATGATGCTATAACAAAGGTTAAGCAGGTAAGGTTTAATAACAATGTCGAGCATGCAATGGATTTGAGTTTTACATATATTATTAATGACACGCCTTATATACTTAAGAATGAGGATAAGAGTACATGTTTTATCAATCTTAATACACAGAAAGCAGAGTACAGACTTCATTCAGATATGAATTTTAAGTATATGAAG
>ERZ1026844.1846-NODE-1846-length-12188-cov-11.630594_pt1 | contig 12188 bp, 9 predicted proteins | sample MGYA00380152_ERZ1026844 | MGnify/ENA primary metagenome ERZ1026844 (study PRJEB33269, sample SAMEA4719788) | human gut metagenome | biome: human-associated habitat; feature: organic feature; material: feces | place: Cameroon | collected 2013-10 ... | reverse complement strand
CGGTGGCGCCGGTGGGGGCGGTGCGGCGGGTGGTGGAGTTTGCGCTGACGCAGATGGACGCCGCCAAGATCCTGCTGGGCTTCCCGAACTACGCCTATGACTGGACGCTGCCGTTCACCGCGGGCGCGACGCGGGCGCAGTCGATCGGCAATGAGGCTGCGCCGCTGCTCGCCGCGCAGTACGGCGCCGAGATCCAGTTCGACACGCAGTCGCAGACGCCGTATTTCACGTACCTGGACGAAGCCGGGCAGCCGCACGAGGTCTGGTTCGAGGACGTGCGCAGCGCGCAGGCGAAGTTCGCCCTTCTGCCGGAATACGGGCTTCTGGGCCTCGGCTACTGGAACTTCATGCGGCCGTTTACGGCCGGATTCAGCCTGCAGAACTACCTGTTTACAGCCTCCGGGCTGGGTTGACAAATTCCGGGCGGTGCAATATCATAGAAAACATCGAAAGAAAATCATCCAAAAGGGGAGAATCTTCCATGTCTGCATCCAAGGTCTTTTTTACTGATTTCCGCTGCCGTCTGGGCGTCAGCCAGCTCGACAAGCTCCGGAAGCTGCTGGAAAAATCGGAGTTCTCAAAGATCGATTTTGACGGCAAATTCGTCGCCATCAAGCTGCATTTCGGCGAGCTCGGCAATCTGTCGTTCCTGCGCGCCAACTATGCCAAGGTCGTCGCCGATTTCGTCAAGGAGCGCGGCGGCAAGCCCTTCCTCACCGACTGCAACACGCTCTACGTCGGCAGCCGCAAAAACGCGCTGGAGCACATGGATACCGCGTATCTCAACGGCTATTCCCCGTTCTCCACCGGCTGTCACGTCATCATCGCCGACGGGCTCAAGGGCTCGGACGATGTCGAGGTCCCGGTCGTGGGCGGCGAATACTGCAAGACCGCGCGGATCGGCCGCGCCGTGATGGACGCCGATATCTTCATCTCGCTGGCGCATTTCAAGGGTCATGAGCATGCGGGCTTCGGCGGCGCGCTCAAGAACATCGGCATGGGCTGCGGCTCGCGCGCGGGCAAGATGGCCATGCACGCTGAGGGCAAGCCGAATGTCGAGACCAACCTCTGCGTCGGCTGCGGCGCGTGCGCGAAGATCTGCGCCCACAATGGCCCGCGGATCGTGGACAAAAAGTGCCATATCGACCATGACGCCTGCGCCGGCTGCGGCCGCTGCATCGCGATCTGTCCCAAGGACGCCATCCAGCCGGGCCTTGACGCGAGCGACAAGATCCTCAACTGTAAGATCGTCGAGTACGCCAAGGCCGTATTGGACGGGCGCCCGAGCTACTGCATCAACATCGTCCGCGACATCTCGCCCAACTGCGACTGCCACGCGGAAAACGACGTGCCCATCGTCCCCGACGTCGGCATGTTTGCCTCCGCCGACCCGGTCGCCCTGGATCTGGCCTGCGCCGAGGCTGTCAACCGCCAGCCCGTCATGCCGAACTGCGCCATCACGGACCTGCAGCTCGAGCACGACTGCGATCGCTTCCACGCCGCGCATGACAACACGCACTGGCAGGACATGATCGAGCACGGCAAAAAGCTCGGGCTCGGCTCCGACGAATATGAGATCGTGAACATCCACTGAACATCGCGCGCAAGCGGGCGGGCCCAGCCGGGTCCGCCCGCGTTTTCTGCACAAAAACGGCGTGATTTGCCAGCAATATCCGGATTTTACCGGACTTCATTACAGTTTTGTTACAAAAGCTCCCATTGTATTGCAATCTTGCCAGCCGCCGCTTATACTGGGTGCAGCGATTCTTTATGGGGAAACTGACCGCTTTGTCATTTTCCCGGCCGGAAGGAGGCTGACGTCTTGAAAAAGTTTCTCTGTCTGCTGCTTGCGGCTGTGCTTGCGGGGCTGCTGATCCTGCCCTGCGCCGCGGCCGAGCCCACAGACTTTACCGACCGGAGCACGATCCGCAACTACAACGCCGTGCGGATGCTCGCCGACCTCGGTCTCGTCGCCGGTTATTCGGACGGCAGCTTCGGCCCGGACAAGCTGATCCGCCGCGAAGAGGTCGCCAAGCTCATGGCCCTGCTCGCCGACGCGGACGCCGAGGCGCAGGGGCAGAATGCCCCCGTCCCGTTCTATGACGTCTCTGAGTCCTGGGCGCTGCCGTTCATCGCCTACTGCGCGCAGAACGAGATCGTCGCCGGCAGCAACGGCCGCTTCCGCCCCGCCGATCATGTGACGCTGCGGGAGCTGGCAAAGATGCTGCTCGTCCTGCTCGGGGAAGACAGCGCGCGCTATATCGGCGCGGGCTGGGCGCAGAACGTCGACCAGGACGCATTTGAAAAGGGCATCTACGCGGGTCTGACCGCCGGATATGAAGAAGACGCCACGCGCGACAACGCGTGCCTGCTCATCTACAACGCCACGCTCTGCCCGAAGGTGGCCAACGCCAGTGAGAACAGTGTGCAGCGCTACGTGCTCGACGCGCTGATGAACCCGATGTTGTATCTCGAGATCCGCTTCGGCCTGACCCGCTATACCGCGACGCTGACCGGCAATGAGTGCGCCGATCTGACCGGCTCCTCTCCCCTGCCCGCCGGGACGAGCAAGCTCGCCGGACACAAGGCGTTCCAGGTCTCGACAGACCTGAGTCTGCTCGGCCGCAGCGTCGATATCTACGTGAAGGACGGGAAAGTCTTCGGCGTGCCCTGCTACGCGGTCGACGAGATCTACTACACCTTTGCCGACGCTTCGCAGCTCAAGGAGATCTGCCAGGGCGGCGGCTTCCGGCTGACGGACGAGACGGAGTACTATTACAACTACGCCCGCTCGTCCAAGGAGATCCTGAACGCCGTGACCGCCAACGACAAGATCACCGTGATCGACCATGACGGCGACAACGCCTTCGACGTCGTCCTCGTGACGACCAGCCGTCCGGCGACCGTCACCGCGACGAGCCCCCTGACCGTCGACGTTGGCGGCCAGAGCTACGAGGTGCAGGCCTTCAGCCAGGCAGACACGTTCGCCGTGGGCGACGCGGTCTACTACAGCCAGGTCTGCGGCAGCGGCTACATCCGCCGGCTGAACGGATAATAAGAATTACGGATACGCCTGCCTGGCGTATCCGTTTTTTATGCTTTGGGCAGACCCGGTTGCAAATCGGGCGGAATTGTGGTAAATTTAGAAAAAAGACACGGGAATTTCTCCGGCTGCGGGATGCGCCGGGTTTCCCTGAGCTGAGGTGATCACATGAAACGGCTGCTGCTTCTGCTGGCCTGCCTTCTGGCGCTCTGTACGACGGTGGTCGCGGCGGAGCCCGCCATTTCCGATATGAAAACCGACTGCACGCTGACCGGCAGCGGCGCGTGCCAGGTCACGCAGACCTTCACCATGGAGATCGACGGCGCGCAGACGCAGCTGCGCTTCCCGCTCGTCCCGGGCGCGAAGAAGGCCTCCGTCGCCGGCTACGACGCGCAGAAGCAGACCGACGGCGACTGCCCGGTGCTCGTGCTGAGCGACGCGTCGGGCTTTACCGGCACGCGGTCGTTCACGGTTTTGTACACAGTCTCCGGCCTCGTCAGCGAGGCCGACGGCGTGCAGACGCTGCAGTTGCCGCTGCTGAGCGCGAAATGGGCCTACCCCATCAGCCGGTATCAGTTCACCGTGACCATGCCGAAGCCGTTTGAGGGCTACCCCGCCTTCGTCAGCGGGTATTACAGCGACGTGATCTCGGACTATATCGATCTGGACGTATCCGAATCGCTCATCAGCGGTACGATCGCCACCGGGCTCAAGGACCATGAGTCGCTGGACATGACGCTGACGCTCGACAAGAGCTATTTTTCGGGCGCATACACCGCGCTCTCCTTCAGCTGGGTCGGCATGGCCGTCATCGTGGCGCTGCTGGCGCTGGCGTTCGGCTACTGGTTCGTCACGCTGCGCAGCGCACCCATCCGCACCTCGACGCGGAGGCTCCCGCCGGACGCGGCGCTGCCGTGCGATATGCCGTTTCTGGTCGGCGGCGGGCCGATCCAGTTCAACATGCTGGTCTGCCACTGGGCGAGCCTCGGGTATCTGACGATCTTCTGCGGGAAAAACGGCCGCGTCGCGCTGCGCCGCCGCGTGGACATGGGCAATGAGCGCCGCCCGGCAGAGGTGCGGCTGTTCCAGATGCTGTTTTCGCAGGGCGACGTGTGCGAGGGCGCGAGCCTTTTGTACAAGCGCACGGCGGAAAAGGCGGACGCGGTGCTGCGGCGCTACTGGGTCCGCAAGCTCTACCGCAAGTCGAGCGGCAATCCGCTCCTCGCGCGGGCCTTCGGTCTGCTTGCAGGCGCACTGGCTGCGGCCGAGGCGGCAAGTCCGCTGCTGCCCGCGGGCTTTGTACGCTGGCTGCTGCTGATCGCCGCGTTTTTGATCGGCGGCGCGCTGAGCGCCGTGATCCTGCATGCGCCGTCGGCGTATTATCAAGGGAAAAAGCTGTTTGTGGCGCTCGCGGCGCTGGCCGCGGTGGTGCTTCTGACGCTCGCGCAGTTCGGCGAGGGTCTGCTCGCCGTGCTGCTCGTGATCGTGTGTCTGGTGCTGCTCGGGCTTCTGACGCTCCACGGCGGCAGGCGGACGGCCTTCGGCGACGAGATCGTCACGCAGGCGATGAGCTACCGCCGCTTCCTGCGCCGCGTCACGCAGAGCCAGCTGCTCTCGCGGCTCGCGCAGGACAGCCAGTATTTCTACCGCATCCTCCCCTACGCCGAGGCCATCGGGCTCGGCGCGGGTCTGGCCCGGACGCTCGGCAATACGGAGCTCGAGCAGTGCGACTGGTATCAGGAGCAGCAGCCCCTGCCGCGCACGGCCGCCGGGTTCTACAGTCACCTGCAGGAGGCGCTGGCCCTGCTGGAGCTTTCGATCCGGAAATAAAAAGAGACGAAAAGCGCCTGCCGCAGCAGCGGCAGGCGCTTTTTTCATGCAATTACTGCTCCATACGCGGGCAGCAGCGGACGTATTCGTAGAACTGCGCGTTTGTCGCCTCCATATACGGCGTGACCCAGAGCGTGCCGACGCCGAGGCACAGGGAACCCACGATGATCCAGCCGAGGAAGCTCAGATCCAGCACGAACTTTTCCCACTTGTGGCCGTCCATCAGCTGGCGGCTCTCATCGATGCAGGCCTTCCAGCCGTAGTCGGGGTGGTCGAGCTTGATATAATAGGCCATGGAATAGGCATACATCTTGACGATGCCGGGGATGACGAACAGCAGCGACCACAGGAAAGTAAAGAGCGACGTCATGAGGCCGATGAGGAACGTCCCGCCGAAATCATCCTGGAAGCCGCGGAACATGTCGCCCAGCTGCACCGGCTGGTGATCCCGCGCCTGCTTGAGGAAAATAAAGGCCATGCCGTATTCCAGCGGCCCGACCACGATCAGTGCGCCGATGCCGGGCAAGATCCCCGCGGCTGCCGATTCCATCAGGCCGATCAGCAGGCACACCGCCAGCCCCATCATCCACAGGTTCTGGAAGATCCCACCGCCGAGCTGCGCCCGCGCCCGGGCTTTTAATTCTGCACGATCCATAAAAACACGATCCTTTCTGTCATTTCCACGTTTTCGGTTTTCTTTCTTCCGGCTTCCAACATTATACGGTATGCACGCGGAAATTGCAAGAGAGCCGGCCGCGGCCCACGCTCAGATCCCGTCCGGCACGCCCGCCAGACACAGCGGCAGCTCCAGCCCGTTTTCCTCCAGCAGCGCCCGGTCACGCAGGATCTCCCCTGCCGCGCCGTCGGCGGCCAGACGCCCGTCGGCAAGCAGCAGCACGCGGCTGCAGGTCTCCAGCACCAGATCGAGGTCGTGCGAGGCGATGAGCTTCGTCTCCGGCCGCTGCCGCAGGACGCGGATGAGCGTGCGTCGGTTGCGCGGGTCGAGCGCGGTGGACGGCTCGTCCATCAGCAGCATCTGCGGCTGCATGGCGAGGATGGTCGCGACGGCGGCCATCCGCTTTTCGCCGCCGGACATTTTATGGTTGTGCCGGTCGCGGAGATATTCCATGTGCAGCGCCGCGAGCGTTTCCTCCGCCCGCTGTTCGGCGGCGGCGCGGCTCAGGCCGTAGTTCATGGGGCCGAAGACCATATCGTCGAGCACGGTGGGCATGAACATCTGGTTGTCGGCGTCCTGCAGCACATAGCCGAGCTTCCGGCGCACCTCCGGGAGGGTCTTCCGTGTGACCGGGGTGCCGTCCACGGTGATGCTGCCCGTATAGGGAAGCAGACCGAGCGCGGCCTTCATGAGCGTGGACTTACCCGCGCCGTTGGCGCCGATGAGCCCGACCTGCTCGCCGCTGCGGACCTGAATCGACAGCTCCCGCAAAACCGGCGTATCGCCGTAGAATACACAGACATGATCAAAAACCAGCATCATCTTCGCCTCTTTTCAGACAAATAGGGAGCCCGCGAGCGCGGACAGATCGACCAGCCTCGGCAGCAGCATCAGCGCCGGGCACAAGATCGCATACGGCCAGGACGCGGCCGAGCCTTTGCGGCGGACGGCGTAGGAGAAATCCCCGCAGAAGCCGCGCAGCCCCATGCTCTCATACAGCGCCTCCGCCCGGTCCATGCTGCGCAGCAGCAGCTGACCGAGGAACGAGCCCCAGGCGGAGATATGCACGCCCTTCTGCCCCGGCGCGCGGAGGCTGTAGGCCTCCTGCATGACGGAGACCTCGGAGAGCAGGACCCCGATATACCGGAACGTCAGCAGCAGCAGGCTCGTGATCGTCTTCGGCAGGTGCAGCTGCCGAAGGGCGCGGCAGATCTCCTCGATCGTCGTGGTGGCCATGAGCAGGAACGACGCGAGCAGGCAGAACACGCCCTTCATCACCAGCGTCAGCATTGAGACGACGCCGCCGGAGACGGCAAGCGTGCCGATCTGCGCCACGATCTGCCGGTCAAAAATCGGATTGAGCAGCCCCACCGCGCACACCAGCGGCAGCACGAGCCGCAGCTTCTGAAAGCAGGTGCGCAGAGCGATGCCCGCGAGCTGATAGCCCGCGACCGGGAACAGTGCCATCCACACGAGGGCCGTCAGCCGGTAGCGCGGGAAGGAGACGACGACGGCCAGATAAAAGATCGTCACAAACAGCTTGGACAGGGGGCTCAGCCGGTGCAGGAACGAATTCTGCGCGGCCAGATCATCCATGGCCCGCAGCTCCCGCCCGGCCCGTTCCGCCTGATTCATCTGTCCGCCTCCTTCCGAAAACACGAATTGCGGCAAGCCGGAGGGCTTGCCGCGGGGGATGTTTATTTTTCGCGCCCGCGAAACGCGGGCCACCCCAAGGCTCCCTTGTGTAAAGGGAGCTGTCAGCCGCAGGCTGACTGAGTGATTGATTGTCGCAGATTTGCGATAAAACCCAAACCGCAAATTCAGTTTGCGGTTTGGAAAGGAAGAAATGAGCACAGAGGAAAAGAGACGTCGCTTGCGGCGGCTCGTTCCGTCGTGGTCGTTTCTGACGCGCCTCCGGCGGCCATATCTTTTCCCTTGCGCGGGAAAAGATAGGGGAGAAAAGGGCGCTTGGTTACGTTTGGTGCATGCTGCGTCTGAGTTTAGGCAAGCCCCAATGTTTTGGTCTGGCGTTCCACTCGATAATCACTCTACGAGTTTTTGACTACGCGCCGCCTGATACGGTGGGTATCAAATTTGCAGCTAGTTGCCTTAGAACGACTGCCGTCAATAGAACGTGCAGCCGAAATTTTGATAGACCTTACCTTCTTGCGGGGCACCAAGGCTCCCCTGAAAGGGGAGCTGGCAGCCGCAAGGCTGACTGAGAGGTGGATGCAAATTTGCTGCAACCTCTCCGTCTCGGCTTCGCCGAGCCACCTCCCCTTTCAGGGGAGGCTTTGGACTGCGTGCGGATTATTTTACCCCGCTGAAGCCCGCTTTTTTCCTGATCTCTTCCTTGCAGCGCGGCCGGCGAGGCTGATGCAGGCTGCGAGGGCAGCGACCAGGGCGCAGCCGACGAGGCCGGAGACGGAGGTGCCTGCGGCACTGTCGCTGCCGGCGAAGTTATAATCCGGCAGCAGGGACGTCTTTTCCTGCACGGCGGCCGCCTTTTCCGCGGCGGCGCTTTCAGCGCCGTAGGCTTCTTCATCGAGACCCATGTTGGCCGAATATCCGGCCTCTTCATTGCCGAACAGCGACCATTCCAGCCCGTCGGGGTTGGAGCTTGCCAGCAGCGACAGGCCGCCGCCGATGACCAGCGCCGCGGCAGCCAGGATCGCCAGCGCGGCTCTGCGCGAGCAGCGGTTTTTCGCGCCGGAAGCGGACGCGCACTGCAGCAGCTCCGGCCGCGTCTGGTAGACGAACAGCAGGACTGCCGCCGTGATGCCGCCCTCGACCAGGCCGATGGCCAGATGGATCGGCTGCATCAGCGCCGCGAACGCGCCGAACGGCAGAGCTGTGATGCCGGAGAGCGACGTCTCCACCACGACGGAGAACGCGCCGAGCTGCAGCGTCACGACGCAGCCAAGGACCGACGCCAGCACCAGCTTCGTCCGGCCCTTACCGGAGAGGAGCTTGCCCTGCATGAGCGGCCGGTAGATGAGGAAATAGCCCACGAAGCAGCCGTAGAATGCCATATTCCACACGTTCGCTCCCAGCGCCAGCAGACCGCCGTCGGCGAAGAACAGCGCCTGGATGGCGAGGATCACGATCATCGACAAAAATCCCGCCCAGGGCCCGAGGATGGCGCTCAGCAGCATGCCGCCGCAGAGGTGTCCGGACGAGCCGGTGCCGGGAATGGTATAGTTGATCATCTGGCCCGCGAAGACGAGCGCGGACATGACGGCCATCGTCGGCAGCTTTTTCTTTGCAAGCTCCGGCGCGGCGGCCTCTTCCTTGTGGAGCTGGACCAGCGAAACGCCCGCCGCGGCCGCGGAAGCCGCGTACATCGTGACGGCCACTGCCGGGGATACCAGCGCGTCAGCCATGTGCATAGAGATTTCCTCCTGAAAGTTTTCTTGTTGCTACTATACCGGACCCATCGGCCCGGCGCACGCTCCCCCGGGGATACCGGGCGCAAAAAATTCTCCGCGGTGGTGCGTCAAACAATACAAATCGCAGGGAGCAAATTTGTGGAAGACTACCGAAAAAACAGAAATCGCAAGATTGTCAGGTAAAAAAAGCAAACGGGGCGTTGAATAAACGCCGCATTTCGCTATCATGGAGGTACAGGGCAGCGGTTTTCTGACAAAAGCTGCCCGACGGCAAAAGCATATCTGTACCACGTGTACGACCATACGAACAAGTCAAACAGGAGGATTTTACTATGGCTACTTTCCGCTTCACCGCAGGCCCGTGGAACATCCATGAGGGCAACGAGACCTTTGGCCCCGGCCATCGCAAGAGCATTCCGCTGGAAGAGAAAATGAAGAAATATGCCGAGATTGGCCTGGCCGGCATGCAGTTCCACGACGACGACGCAGTTCCCGACATGAACAACATGACCGAGAAGCAGATCATCGACTACGCCAAGGACGTCAAGGCGATGCTCGACAAGTACGGTCTGTTCGCAGAGTTCGTCGCTCCGCGTCTGTGGTTCGACAAGCGCACGAATGACGGCGGCTTCACCGCTTCCCGCAAGGAAGACCGCGAATTCGCCCAGTGGCGTGCCCGCCGCTCCTGCGATATCGCCAAGGCACTCGGCACCAACAAGATCCAGCTGTGGCTGGCCCGTGAAGGCACCCTCTGCGCCGAAGGCAAGAACCCCGTCGAGATGACCCTCCAGCTGCGCGACGCGTTCAACGACATCCTGACCTATCGTGACGATGCGCTGATCCTTGTCGAGCCGAAGCCCAATGAGCCCATCGACCGCTCCATCTGCGGCACTGCCGGCCACGCTCTGGCTGTCGGCGCTTACACTGTCGATCCGAGTCGTGTCGGCCTGTGCATCGAATCCGCGCACTCCATCCTCGCCGGCCTCGATCCCGCCAACGACATGGGCTTCGCGCTGGCTCTCAACAAGCTGTGGGGCGTCCATCTGAACGACCAGAACGGCTGCCGTTACGACCAGGACAAGTCCTTCGGCGTCGACAACCTGCGCAACGCCTTCAACCAGGTCAAGGTCCTGTACGAAAACAACTACGGCGACCGCGGCAACTTCGAATGCGTCGGTCTTGACGTCAAGGCCATGCGTACCCAGCCCGATGAGGACTGCTATCGTCACCTCATCAACTCCAAGCGCATCTTTGAGCTGCTGCTGGACAAGGTCAAGCACTTTGACTATGAGTTCCAGGCTGCCTGCGTCAAGGAGCAGAACTTCGAGAAGCTCGAAATGTACGTCATGGAGCTCCTCATGGGCATCAAGTAAGACCCTCTCCAAACTGCATACAAAAAGCCCCCGGACCTGTGTCCGGGGGCTTTTTGCGCGTCAAAAACGGCGGACGCAATCGCGTCCGCCGTTTTGATGACCGGGAGGAAGAAAGAATGAAGAAATACAGGGAGGAGAAAACCGGTCAGGAAGTGGGCAATTTTATGCTCAGCCGCCGAAGCCGAAGCCGAACGGCCAGCTGCCGAAGCTGTCGCCGGACTGCCCGTTGGACTGGCCGCCGTACTGGCCGTCATACGGGTTCTGGGACTGCGGCTGCTGGGTCTCGTCCGCTGTCTGCGTGGGCAGCGCGTCGGTCTTCTGCTCGCCGACGGTCAGGGTGAGGGTCACGGTCTGGCCCTGACGGTAGACCGTCAGCTCCAGCGTATCGCCTGCGGAGGCGGCCTTCACGAGCTTGACCAGATCGTTGCTGCCGGTGATGGCTTCGCCGTTCACGGTGGTGATGATGTCACTTTCCTGCAGACCGGCTTCTGCGGCCGGGCCGTTTTCCGTCACGGAGCGGACAGCCGCGCCCTGCGGCAGGCCGTAGCTCTGGCTTTCGGCGGAGACGTCGGAGACGGTCACGCCGATGTAGGGCTTGACGATATAGCCGTTGGTGATGATCGACTCAAAGATCGAGCGGACCTGGTCGATCGGGATGGCGAAGCCGATGTTGTCGATCGAGGCCTCGGAAGAGGCGCTCGAGGAGGAATACTTGGCGTTGGTGATGCCGATGACCTCGCCGTAGAGGTTAAAGAGTGCGCCGCCGGAGTTGCCGGAGTTGATGGCGCAGTCGGTCTGGATGAGGTTCATGGTCGAGCCGGTGGAGAAGGTGACGGGGCGGTCCAGCGCGCTGACGACACCGGTCGTCAGGGAGAACGTCAGCTCGCCCAGCGGGTTGCCGATGGCGACGACGCTGTCGCCGACGTTCAGCGTATCCGAGTCGCCGAGCACGACGGGGGTGAGGTCGGCCGCGTCGATCTTCAGGACGGCAATGTCGTTGCTCTCGTCGTAGCCGATGAGCTGCGCGTCATAGCTCGTGCCGTCATAGGTCGTGACCTTGATGGAATCCGAGGACTCCACGACGTGGTAGTTCGTCAGGATGTAGCCGTCGGCCGTCAGGATAAAGCCGGAACCGGCCGCGGCGCCTGTGGTCTGGTAGCCGAAGTAGTTGGTGGTGATGGAGGTCGTGATGCCGACGGTGGAGTTGACGTTCTGGGCGTAGACCTCACTCGGCGTCAGCGCCTTGCTGGTGTCGATGGACGCGACCTGCAGGGCCGCGGTCTGGCGCTGGCCCTCGAGCATGACGGAAGCGTCGGACGAAGCGGAGGAGACGGAATTGGAGGCGGGCGCGGACTTCTTCTGCATCAGCGCCGCTGCGCCGAAGCCGGAGCCGCCGCCGACCAGCGCGCATGCCAGCAGCAGCGCGACGACCTTCGCGGCCTTGCCGCCTTTCTTCTTTGCTTCCGGTGCCGGGGAAGACGGCTGCTGCGGAGCGGCCTGCCAGGTCTGCTGCGCGGTCTGCTGCTGGGCCGCCTGCCAGGTCTGCTGTTCGGTCTGCTGATTTTCGACCGGGTCGGTATGGATCTCATGTTCAGGATAGAATTCTTCAGACATATCGATGATCTCCTTTTTTCGTGCAGCGGCTGCGCTGCGCGTTTGGTTCTTTGTTTTTGTGCTTTCAGCATACCGCATAATTCTGAAATCATCCTGAAAAATATGAGAACGAATTGTAAAGAAAACATGAAAGAATTTCAGCTTCCTTTCAGGAAGGAGGGATAGTATAATGGTATTGATTCTTTCTGACGCACCTCCGGCCGCGCGAACCCCTTGGCTCCCCTTTCAGGGGCCGATTCCCCCTATCAGGGGGAAATGTCCCG
>ERZ1026844.1845-NODE-1845-length-12191-cov-8.340639_pt1 | contig 12191 bp, 8 predicted proteins | sample MGYA00380152_ERZ1026844 | MGnify/ENA primary metagenome ERZ1026844 (study PRJEB33269, sample SAMEA4719788) | human gut metagenome | biome: human-associated habitat; feature: organic feature; material: feces | place: Cameroon | collected 2013-10 ... | reverse complement strand
ACCCGGTCGTGATCCAACGGCGAAACCGTTGGCCGTCGGAGACAGTCACGGCAGCGGCACCTTGCCGCCGCTACAGCGCCCAGCTACCGGAGATGCGATTGAAAATCAGGCCGCGTAGCGTACAAGGTCTGGAGGCCGCAAGGCCGTAAGACCCGCCTGCCGCGAAAACGGCACGACTGCGGCTCGTTTATGATAATCGAAAAAATCCACGAAAGGCGAACTGACAACCTTGGAGTGCGGAGATGAATCTCCGCACTCCAAAGACGCTTTGCGTCGCAGGAGCAAGCACAAAGGCGACACTCGACAAAGACGCGTCATATCGGCAAAAGAAACTTAAGCGGTCAACCTTTGCAGCCCCCAGACCGGCAATGCGTCGATCGAGACTGAATGCCAGTTTATGCAATTGCCGTTTTTTATTTCTTAGATACCACTAAAAAACTACCATAATAGTAGTAACTCAATAAGTCTCTGCTGCAACCGAATCAGTTGATTCCCTCTTTTCAACCATTTAATCGGTACTTTAATTTTCAAACTGAAACCGTAACCACTATTATTTTCGACTCAAAAGTTTTTATTTCCGATAAACAATCTTAATTGATCGATGGTTATGGAAAAACGACAGTCAACCGATCAGTTTTTCACATCTCCGGCATATCTGTAAAATGAACAGTGAAAAACGGTCTTTTTTCGATAAAAATCAAAAAAAAAGCGTTTTTTTTCGTAAAATCGACAAAAACCATTTGATTTTGAAAAATTTCCGTTTATAGTAAGAAGTGTTCAAGGTTCTGTTTATTCAGGCTCCTATACGCAATTTCTCCTCTTCATAATTACTCCTCTAAGCGTCTGGATAACTCAACCTTGAACCCTTTTTTTTGTCTTGATCCGTTGCGGCGGATTTGATTTGATCAATGTTCCGGAGGTTTTTTGATGGCAGACGAGCTGATTCTGATCGACGCTTACTCCCAGATTTTCCGCGCGTTCTACGCGATCCGCCAATTGACCAACTCCAAGGGGGAACCGACCAACGCGGTCTTTGTGTTCACCCGGCTGCTGCTCGGCATCCAGAAGGAGTACCCCACCAGCCGGGGAGCGATGCTCTTCGACTGCGGCAAGGTGGAGTTCCGGATGAAACTCAATCCGGAATACAAGGCCAACCGCCCGCCGATGCCGGAAGCGCTCCGCACCCAGATTCCGGTGATCCGCGAACTGGCGGAAGCCTTCGGCTGGCCGCTGCTGGAAGAACCGGAGTACGAAGCCGACGACCTCGCCGCCGCTTTTGCGCGCGCCGCCGAAGGCCCCGTGAAGATCATCAGCTCCGATAAAGACCTCGCCCAACTGGTCGACGACCGGGTCACCATGCTTTCGCCCGCCCCCAGGAACGCCGGATTTGAAGAGCGGGGCGTCGCGGAGATCACCGCGAAATTCCAGGTTCCGCCCGCGCTGCTGATCGATTATCTGGCGCTGCTCGGCGACAGCTCCGACAATATTCCGGGAGTTCCGGGAATCGGCGCGAAAGGGGCGGCGCAGCTGCTCAACACCTACGGCCCCGCCTCGGAGTGGCTGGAGCATCCGGAAAAACTGGCCGGCACCAAATTCGAGAAGAAACTTGCCGGCGCCGGAGATATCCTGAAGCGCAACCAGGAGTTGATCCGGCTGCGCAGCGACCTGCCGGAACGCTTCTCCGACCTCGGAGCCGTGCTGGTGCGCCGGGAACCGGACTGGGCGAAGATTGCCGACATCTGCCGCCGCATGGAACTCAAAAGCATTCTCAAGGAGCTCCCCGTCGTGCCGGAAAACGCTCCGGAACCGGATCAGGACGACCTGTTTTCCGCCGTTTCCGCCGCCCCGGCGCCGGAAACGGCGCCTTCCCCGGCCATGGAACAGGGAGAACTTTTCTGAACAATTCGACCGGGAAAACCGCAACACGCCGCCACAATATTGCAAAACGGCAATTGAATTTTTACGGAACCGGGATATATTAGGCAAGATGACGTGTTGATTTTTACGGTTGGCGGACATGGGAACCGGTCCGGATTGAGTTGTGGTTAACTGGAGTTGTAAACTTTTATGTCATTATTCAGCAGCGGCAAGTATTCGACTTTGCGGATGCCGACCAGCGGAGAGCGCAAAATGGTCATTCCCGACGGTTCGTGGGTGAAATGCAAGAATTGCGGACAGACGCTCTACACGGACCGCCTCGCGGACAACCTTCTCGTCTGCTGGTACTGCAACTGCCACCTTTCGATGGACGCGCACTCCCGCATCGTATCGCTGACCGATCCTGACAGCTTCGCTGAAATGGACGCTGATCTCAAGTCCGTGGACTTCCTGCACTTCACCGATTCCAAGCCCTACACGGCCCGTCTCGAAGAAAACGAGAAGAAAACCCGGCTCAACGACGCGATCGTCTGCGGCTCCGCGAAACTGGACGGCCGTCCCTATATGCTCGGCGTGATGGATTTCCGTTTCATGGGCGCTTCGATGGGCTCCGTGGTCGGCGAAAAAATCACCCGGCTGGTGGAAGCCGCGACCGCCGCGAAACTGCCGGTGGTGATCGTGACCGCTTCCGGCGGCGCCCGCATGCAGGAGGGAATCATGAGCCTGATGCAGATGGCCAAGACCTGCGCCGCGCTGGAGCGCCATGCCGAAGCCGGGCTGCCTTACTTCGCGATCCTGACCAATCCGACCTACGGCGGCGTGACCGCGAGTTTTGCGGCGGTCGGCGACGTGATTATCGCCGAACCGGGAGCCATGATCGGCTTCGCCGGTCCCCGCGTGATTCAGGAGACCACCAACTCCAAACTGCCCGAAGGCTTCCAGACCGCCGAATTCCTGTTGGAAAAAGGACTGATCGACCGGGTGGTCGAACGGAAAAATTTGCGCAAAGAACTCGGATTGCTCCTTGATTTTTTCAAAAAGTAGGGTACAGTAAGAGAGCAATCGAAAATTTGTTGTCGCCGGGCCGGACCCCGTGCGTTGTCAAAAGTGCCAACCGAGTCAGGTGGGGAACCAAGCAGCTCTACGCGATTTTTTGACAGGCCACGAGTAATCTGACCCGGCGACTCTTTTTGATGCGGCGCACAGCCGCCCGTTTCGGAATTTAACATCTCTTGTGCTGGTGGAGGTTTTTTATGGCTCGTATCGACGGACGCGCTCCGGATGAACTTCGCAAAATCGTGATCACTCCCGACTATCTGTCGCATCCGCTCGCTTCGGTGCTGATCCGGAACGGCGGCACCAGGGTGGTCTGCGCGGTCAGCATCGATGCGAAGGTCCCGGCGTGGATGAAAAACCGGAAGGTTCCCGGCGGCTGGATCACCTGCGAATACGGAATGCTCCCGGCCTCCACCCACGACCGGATGAAGCGCGAATCCAGCGCCGGCAAGCAGGGCGGGCGCACCGTCGAAATCCAGCGCCTGATCGGCCGCTCGCTGCGGATGTCCGCCGACCTCCTGAAGCTCGGCGAAAACACCGCCTATCTCGACTGCGACGTGATCGACGCCGACGGCGGCACCCGCTGCGCCGGCATCACCGGCGCGGCGACCGCGCTGGCGATCGCATGCCGCCGGGGAGTCGCCAAAGGCATTTTCCCGGAAAACCCGTTCAAAGAGAGTGTGGCCGCGATCAGCGTCGGCGTGATCGGCGGGGTTCCGATGCTCGACCTCTGCTACGAGGAGGACTCCAATGCCGAAGTCGATATGAATGTGGTGATGACCGAATCCGGCAAACTCGTGGAGGTGCAGGGAACCGCCGAAGGGGAACCTTTCTCCCGCGTCCGGCTCAACGAACTGATCGACCTTGCCGAGCACGGTCTCAAACAGGTTTTCGCGATGCAGCGCGAGGCGGTGGAAACCGCGCTTGAGGTGCGCCCATGAGTGAATACCAGGTCATAGCCCGCAAATGGCGGCCGCAGCGCTTCGGCGATGTGGTCGGCCAGCAGCATGTGGTGCGGACGCTGGAAAACGCGATCCGCCAGCAGCGCACCGCGCACGCCTATCTTTTCGTCGGCCCGCGCGGCGTCGGCAAGACCACGCTCGCGCGCATCTTCGCCAAGGCGATGAACTGTCTCGATCCGCAGGACGGCGAGCCGTGCTGCCGCTGCGAATCCTGCCGTGCGATCGCGGAGGAGCGCAGCCTCGACGTGATGGAGGTGGACGCCGCCAGCCGCAACACCACCGGCGATATGCGCGAACTGGCCGAAGACGTGCTGACCCAGCCGGTCGGCGGCCGCTACAAAATCTACATCATCGACGAAGTCCACATGCTCTCCAAGCAGGCGTGGAACGTGCTGCTGAAAACGGTGGAGGAGCCGCCCGCCCATGTGAAGTTCATCTTTGCGACCACCGAAGTCCATCAGGTCCTGCCGACGATCATTTCGCGCTGCCAGCGGTTCGATCTGCTGCCGATCCCGACCCGGCTGATCACGGAGCGGCTGCGGCTGATCTGCGACTCCGAGCAAGTGAAGATCAACGACAGCGCGATCGGCGCGATTGCCCGGGCCGCCGAGGGCGGCATGCGCGACGCCCAGAGCCTGCTCGACCAGATGATCGCGTTCTTCTCCCAGGGTGACGATACGCCGATCACCGGGGAACAGGTGCTGTCGCTCTTCGGGTTGACCGACCGGACCGATCTCGACGCGCTGATGGTCGCAATGCTGCGCAATGCCCCCGGCGAAGTGGTCTCAATCGTGTCGCGGCTGGCCCGGAAAGGGAAAAATCTCGAAACGTTGTTCGACGACCTGCTTGAAGCGATGCGCGCGGTGCAGCTCTGCGCGATCCTGCCCGATCCCTCCGACCTGATCGACGAAGGCGAGGAAGCGGTGGCACGCTACCGCAAGCTGGCGGCGCTCGCGAAGCCGGACACCATTCAGATACTGCTGGAAATCATCGCTCCGGTGGGCCGCGTACTGCACGACGCCCTGAACAAGCAGGTCTATCTGGAAACGATCCTGCTGAAATCGATGCGCGAAGCCCATGCGGTCCGCATCGACGACCTGCTGGCGCGCCTGAACCAGTTGCGCACCGCCGGAGAATTGAAGTTCATCGACCAGCTCCCCCCGGTAGTCAAGCGGACCAAGGCCGCCGAAATCGAGCCTCTGAAACCGCAGCCGGAAGCACCGGCTCCCGCGCCGGCACCTGCCGCAAGGGTTACTCCTCCCCCGGCTCCGCAGGAACCCGCGCCGGAACCGGCCACAACGGAAGTTGCGCCGCCTCCGGCAGCACCGGCCCCCATGCCGCAGCCTGCTGCCGTGGAAAGCGCCCCTGCTCCGGTTCCTCCAGAGCCTGCGCCGGAACCGCAGGCTGCTCCCATGCCGGTCACAGCGGAGCCGGTTCCGGCTCCGCAGCTGCAGGAACAGGCGCCGGCGGCACCGGAACCCGAATCCGAACCGGTCGAGCCCATCCGGCCTCTTTCCGCGCCTTCCCTGGAGCCTCCGGAGGAAGAACCGGCTTCCCCTGCCCCGCCGGCCGTGGAACGGCAGCCCGTCCCGGAACCGGCGGAAGAGCCGGAAGCCGAAACCGAACCGGCTCCCCCGAATCAAATGCCGGAGGTGCTGGCCGCGCAGGTGACGGAGGAATCCGATCTGGACGCCCCCGGCCGCAAGAAGCGCCACAGCATCGCCAACGACAATCCGAAGGCGCTGGAGGAGGCGGTCAACGATCCCTTCATCCATGAAGTCGTCGACCTGTTCGGCGGCAGTGTGGTGGATATCCACCGGTAATATTTCAACTCAACAGCCTGCCGCCGGATTGCCGGGGCAGGCTGTTTTTTTCAATTTCGATTATAGAAAGCCGTTTTTCAGACGCTTCCGGCAGCAAGCAGCTCTGAAGAAGCACTTTCCACTTCGACGCCGCGCACGCTGTCGCGGTAAGAACAGTACGCCTGATAGTTGCGCCGGTTTTCCGCGCCGCCTCCGGGGCGGAAGAACTCCATGTACCCCCAGCTCATGATCTTCTCCGCGTCGCGCGCGGCGAGCTCCAGCTTCCGTTCCAGCTTCGGCAGAGGCACGGCCCGCCAGTCCGGACGGATGCGGCGGTCGTTCACATCGCCCCCCGCGCCGTAGCGCTCCGCAAACGCGTCGACACTCGCGACCGGCAGCTCGCCGGACTCCACATTTCCCCAGTAGCGCACGCCCGCATCCCGGCACGCCCGGGTCACTTCGCGGATGAAGGGCAGCCGTTCGCCGTCGCCGAAGCAGCCGAGGTGCTGGCCGCCGTTGTCCTGCAGCGCCAGAATATCGATGCCGCTCCCCGCCAGCAGGTCGCGCCAGAAGAGATAATATTCCGCCGGTTCCCCGTAACGGAATACGCCGCAGCGCCCCGAGGTGTCCGGCTGGAAAAACGGCGAAACCATCACCGGCCGCCGGTCCGCCTCGTGACAGTACGCCGTCACTCCACGGTAAAGTTCCGCCATTTGCTCCGCTTCTTCGCCCCAGCGCAGATAGATTTCATAGTCCAGATACCACGAATCGAATGACCGGAACGCACCGTACCGCCGCCGCAGCCGTTCAATGCTGCGGCCGGTGAACGCCAGCGCCTTCGGCAGGTTCCACTCCTCCCACCACCCCGGGCAGAAGCCGCAGGAGAGGCTCAGGCGCATATTCCTCTCTTCCGCCTCGCGGAGCAGGAAACCGATCAGGTCGCCGCCGGGCACCGCCGCCCGGCATTCCACGCACGTTTCCAATCCGGACCAGCAGCCGAGCCAGTCGATGCCGAAACGCTGCATCGCGTCAAGTTCGGCCCGCCACTCCCCGGCGTCCATCCGGTACAGGTAACTGCTGTCGGCAAAGCTGTTCGGCCCGAGGCTGAGCATGATGCCGCTGATCAAAGGCTGACACGCCATGTTCCACTTCCTTTCTCAGCGGGCCGCGTTTGCGGTACACCCGGCGCTCCCCTGCACCGGGGAGAGCGGAGCCCCTTCGCCGCCCTGCGAGATATTGCCGCTCATGGTCAGGCTGGTGCAATACGCGCTCCACACGTCGCGGACATTCGGCTGTTTCGATCGGTTGTTGCCTCCGAGAATGTTGCCGCTGACCACCACATTCATGTTGGGACGATCTTTCAGGCCGGAAACCCAGATGCCGTCCGTCATGCAGTCGCGCACCGTGTTGCCGCTGACCGTCAGATTGTCGCAGCCGGGGATATCCCCGACCGCCTGATAGCTCTTGTCGCCGTACATCTCCCGGAGCCACTCCGGATTGAATTTCTCCCCCGTCCCGAAAGCGGCCGGGATATCGGCCTGGATGCCGCGCACGCAGTTCGTGATCCGGTTGCCGGAAACCGTCACATCCGGCGACGAAGTCACCGAGATGCCGCACCCCTGCCGGGCATTGTAGATCATATTGTTCAGGATCATCATATCCCGGTTGTACTGCACGTGAATGCCGGAGCGCGTGCCGCGCGTATCGTAGAAGTCGAAGCCGTACTTTTCAGCGGTCCCGACGTCGAAGACGGTATTGCCCTCGATCAATGTATACGCGGAAATCCACCCTTCGGCGGTACAGATGATCCCGGCCTTGCCGGTCTGCGAAATGATATTGCCGCGGATGGTCAGGTTGCCGCCGCTGGCGCAGATGCCGCGCGCCGGAGTGCGGCTGATGATGTTGTCGGTCATGATGATGCGGTTGTTCCGCGGGTGCCGGTTCCACGGCTCCGGCCCGTGGTAGGAGACTACGCCGATCCCGTCGTCGCCGTTGCGTTCGATCACGTTGCCGTGGATCAGGACCTGGTCCGAACCGCGCGAAACATGGATGCCGTCCGCCCACTGGTCGTGAACGAAGTTGTTCAGAATCCAGATCCGCGAGGAGTGGATCGTATAGATCGCCGTCGAAGGTGAATTGTAGATTTCAAGGTTTTCGATGCGGACGTCATCCGCATCGAAGCAGCTGACCAGCCCGTACACCGCGCTGCGGGTCTTGGCGGTCGAAGTGACCTTCAGATTCCGCACCGCGATCTTTTTACCGGTGATGTTGATTTTGCGGTTGTCGTTCCACGCCGGATCGTCGTCCTTGTGTTCAAACAGGATCGTGCCGCTGCCGTCAAGCGTCAGGCCGGTTCCGTCCAGCCTGATGTCGCCGGTGAAGAAATAGGTTCCGCCGGGAAAACGGATGGTGTCGCCCGGCGCGGTTTTCGCCAGCAGCGCCGCCATCGCGGCGGTATTGTCGGAGCGCCCGTCCGCCTTGAGGCCGTGATCGAGCACATTGTAGTCGGCGGCGATCGCCGCAGCGCCGCACAGGGTGAAGACCGGAAGCAGTTTTTTCCACATAATCATTTTCCTTTTACATTTACTTATTCAGAAACAGAAGTTCCCCGTTGTCGATTTTTCCATAAAATTCCCCATAGCGGAATCCCCGCACGCTGCCGTCTCCGAAAAGCACGTTGGAGCCTTCGTTATGTCGCTGCGAAATCACATACGGCGTACTCTCCCCCGCGATCAGACCGTGAAATGCGTCGTTGCTCCAGTCGTCCCGGCTGTCGGCGGCAACCGTCATGATGCTCGGCCGCCGCAGCCGCGACACCTTCACGATCACTCCGCCCGCATAGTCGCCCAGTCCGGTATAGTTGTAGCCGTAGGCGGCGTCATGGACATTCCAGTTCCTTTCGCCGTTCGGCTTCTGCGCCGCCGCCGGACAGAGCAGCATCCCTTTGACCGTATTGGTGGTATTCACGATATTCATCGACTCCATCACCTGCCGCGCCCAGAACGTATCGGGCGATTCGTAGTTCGGATAATAGTCCTCATTCCCCTGAAAGTAGAACATGAACGCCTGTCCCAGATTCTTCATGTTATTCACGCACGATGTCGCCCGCGCCCGGTCCCGCGCCTTGTTCAGCGCCGGCAGCAGCATCGAAGCCAGAATCGCAATAATCGCAATCACAACAAGCAGCTCAATCAATGTGAATTTATATCGCTTATGCCGGGAGTGTTTTCCTTGTTGCATTTGCTTTTCCTTTCGTTTGTTACGCATTTTTACCTCCGTTATGTTTCTTTCAAAGGCTGCTACAGGCAACAATTCAAATGTGATGTTTACTTATCCAACCCAATGCCGTCCGAGGTCAACCTTGGAGTGCGGAGCCCGAAGGGCTTGTTCCCGCTCCGCTATATTCAACTTTGCATTGCATCAAGAACAGGCAAGCTGCCCGGAGGGTAGTGAGCACCGGGCCTCCAGCCTGCGGATGGCTCCGGAGGGCCCGGTTGCGCCCTCCGGACCTCCCCGTCCGGATTTGAACTCACGCGGACTTTCGGAGCAGTTCCGCTCGCGGACGCGGCTTCGCCGCTTACTTGTCCGCCTGCGGCGGCCAACCCTTCAACGTTCGCTGCGCTCACCACGCCAGGGAGGCTTCGCTCTCTACGTTCGGCTTCGTCACTATCGTTCCTCGTTATTTTGCTGCCGCAAAATAATTCCCTCACATTCGTTCGCGGCGCTTGCCGCGCTTATTGTGCGCCGCGTAAGTGGTTATGGAGACCAACCTTCGCTTGCCTGTGCCAGCCGCCGCGCGCCCCCGAAGGGCGTAAAGCGCGTACCCGGCAGCGGCACCTTGCCGCCCGCTTATTTCCCTGTCTTTGGCGGCGCCACGCTGGCGCCCGGGTGCAGCGACGGAGCCAGCAGAATCTGCCGGGGGGCGCTGTCACCCGCCAATATCTCCGTCAGCCGCCGGTAGGTGCTCCGGCCGATCTCCTGAACCGGCTGCGCCACCGTCGTCAGGCTGAATTCCCGCTCCTGCGTGAACCACGCTCCATCGTAGCCGATCAGCGACACGTCCCCCGGCACGGACCTGCCCGAATCCTGCAGCAGGTGCCGGATTTCCAATGCTTCGGCATCGCTGAAGGCGGCTATGGCGGTCACCTCCGGCATCGCGTCGAGCATCGCCGGAATCTCCCCGCTGCTCCGGTAGCAATGCAGCGTCACCTCCCGTTCGCGGGCGGCGTCGGAATAACCGCGCAGACGCTCTTCCAGCGACCGGCATTCGCTGACCAGCACCGCCCGATGCCCGGCTTCCGCCAGATGCTCCAGCGCCATGCGTCCGCCGAGATAGTGATCGCCGACCACGGAGTCGTACTCCGGCGGACAGTAGCAGGAGCAGAAGATAAACGGCTTCCTGTGCGCCCGCAACAGCGGAATATGCGGATAGACCAGTTCGCCGGTCAGGGTGAAAATCAGCGCATCCACATTTTTCTCCAGCATCAGTTGCAACTGGGAGCGGAACGCCTCCGGCGTATCCGGCACCCACCCGGTCAGCAGCCCGTAGCCGTCGTACATCGAAGCGAATCCGACCGTTTCCAGCAGCTCATTCAGAAAGGAACGGGTCACGGTGCCGAGCATATAGCCGAGCAGCCGGCTGCGCCTCGACTGCAATCCGCGCCCGAAGTTGTTCGGCACATAATTCAGTTCGCCGGCCAGCTTCCGCACCCGCTCCCGGGTGTCCGCGGCAATGCGCGGCGAATTCCGCAGCGCCATGCTCACGGTCGCATTCGACAGCCCCAGCTGCTTCGCCAGTTCATTCAGAGTTATCGCCATAAATTTTGATATCCGGCCTTGCAATTTAAACGTTTCAACACCTATATTATACCAAAATCAGTCACGCTTGTCAAGAGGCAGGACGACTTTTTTTCCCGATTTTTTGAAACGTTTAAATAAAAAGGAGGCCGCAACCATGTCAATCGAACCGGAATGCCGGGCGCGCTGGATCACACGCGATCTGCCCGGATTGACCTTTCAGAGTGAAGTAATGCCCGCTCCCTGCCTGCGGCGGGAATTCGACTGCCCGGCTGTTTTCCGCAAAGCGCTGGTGCGGATCGCCGCGCCGGGTTACTGCGACCTCCGGCTCGACGGCGGCCGGATCGACCGCAGCGAACTGGCCCCGACCGTTTCCGTTTTCGACCGCCGGGTCCGTTTTCTGGAAATCGACGTGACCGGCCGGCTGGTTCCGGGGAAACGCTCCACCTGGAGCGCCGTGCTCGGCAACGGCTGGTACAACTGCCACACCCATGAGGTCTGGCACTTCGACAAGGCACCGTGGCGGGATTATCCGAAATTCCGGTTCGAGCTGGAAATCGACGGCGAACTGTTTCTGGCCAGCGACCGCTCGTGGCGAGTCGCCACCGGCGGGCTGCTGTTCGACGGGCTCCGCAACGGCGAAACCTATGACGCCCGGCTTGAACCTTCCGGCTGGCGGCTTCCCGGCTTCGACGACTCCGGCTGGGAACGCGCGGTGATCACCGCCCCGCCGGGAGGAATCCTGACCCGCCAGACTGCGCCGTGCTGTCAGGTGATGCGCCGGCTCGAACCGGTCCGGCTCGACCGGACGGAAAACCGGATCACCGCCGACTTCGGCGAAAACCTGACCGGCTGGTGCCGGATCACGGTCAGAGCCCCCGCCGGAACCGTCTTCACCATCCGGTACTACGAACGGCTCGCGCCGGACGGCCAGCCGGAACAGCCCCATGCGGAACGGCTCGCCCAATACATCCTCGACGGCGAATTCCAGACCGACCACTATACCGCGGCGGGAGTCCCCGAAGGCGAAAGCTGGCGGCCCCGTTTCACCTACCACGGCTTCCGTTATGCGGTGATCGAGCTTTCCGACCCGGCGGCGGAGCTGTGCGCGGTCGAAGCGCAATTCGTATGCAGCGCTTTCGAGCGGACCGGCGAATACCGCACTTCGGACGAAAACTTCAACCGCCTCACCGAGTGCGCCGTCCGCTCCTACCTCGGCAACTTCACCGGCATCCCGACCGACTGCCCGCAGCGGGAAAAGAACGGCTGGACCGGCGACGCGCTGCTGGCCGCCGAAACCGGCCTGTTCCTGTTCGACGCCGCTTCGAGCTACTCCGAATGGCTCGAGACCCTCTGCGACAGCCAGCGGCCCAGCGGCCAGCTTCCCGCGATCGCCCCGACCGGCGGCTGGGGCTTCAACGGATGCAGCGGCCCGGCCTGGGACAGCGTGCTGGTGCTGCTGCCGTGGTCGATCTATCTGCACACCGGCGACCGGCGGGTTCCGGAAAAATTCTTCCCGGCCATGCTCCGCTATCTCGATTACTGCCGCGAGCGCGAGGAGGCGGACGGGCTGCTCGACTTCGGGCTTGCCGACTGGTGCGCCCCGAACTGCATCGAGGGGCGCGTGGAACGCTGTTTCAGCTCCAGCGCCTACTACATCCGCGACCTCGAAACCGCCGCCGCCATCGCCGGGCTG
>ERZ1026844.1844-NODE-1844-length-12193-cov-4.622096_pt1 | contig 12193 bp, 11 predicted proteins | sample MGYA00380152_ERZ1026844 | MGnify/ENA primary metagenome ERZ1026844 (study PRJEB33269, sample SAMEA4719788) | human gut metagenome | biome: human-associated habitat; feature: organic feature; material: feces | place: Cameroon | collected 2013-10 ... | reverse complement strand
GCGAAGTTCCAGTCCGAGCAGGCGCTGAAATCTATCCAGAAGCTGCCCTGTTCCACGGAGCAGAAGCTGGAACTGGTAGATGCCGCCGTGAAGCATCTGAAAGCGCAACAATAATACATAGCAGACGAGCAGACCAGCCTTAATAGCCGGTCTGCTCGTTTTACTGCACTGATCACGTCTGCTTGAAATACTTCTCCCATGTGGATTTGAAAATCTGCTTACGGTTTTGCTCCCAATGCTTGAGATTTCCAAGGCTGACGCCCAGCTTGTCCGCATATTGTTTTTGCGTCAGCCCCAGTTTCATTCGGATTGCCTTGATCTGGTTGCCCTGACCCCGCAGCAGAAACAGGTTATAGTCATCCAGCAAATCCTCCAGTGGTACCTCAAACAGCTCCGCCAGCTTCTCCATATGCTCCTTCGGATAAAAGTCCCGCCCTGCCTCTTCGTAATGGATGTAGGTACTGCGGTCGATGCCCGCATAGTCCGCCGCGTCACGCTGACGAAGTCCTTTTTGATAGCGATACCACCGCAGCTTGTCCGCAATTTCCGTGATCTCAGATGCGTCCGAAAACCGCAGATTGAACTTCTCGGCATCCAAAAACTTATGTGGAAGGACGACCGGGAACTTGAGAATTTGAAGCGGCGCAACTTTTAACGTACCTGCAACATTCGCAGCCAATACATAGCTGCGGACTTTCAAGCGGCAGAATATAGACCATTTTGCCCCAAAAGGTTCATGGTTTTCTACCTCAACCGCCGATTGTTCCGCTGCGATAGGATTGCATTTTCAATACATCTGCTCGCATAAGAGGACAACGCCGTGCTCTTCTGCGCGTCAAACGTTGAGACGGCCTTGATCAGTCCGATCGTACCGATCGAGATCACATCGTCCGCATCCCTGCCGCAGCGGACGTACTTTTTTGCAATATGCGCGACGAGCCTGAGATTGTGCGTAATGAGCTTTTCCCTTGCTTCCTCTGAACCCGACTGCATCTGCCTGACAAGCCTCGCTTCCTCCGCTGCCGGAAGCGGCGGCGGAAACGACCCGCTGCCACCCACATACCCGGCCAACAGAAACAGCTCCTGAAGCAGTTCCAACAGCATACGACCACTTCCCCTCTCCGCTTACCACATCGTATGCCGTTCCCTTTTTGTCCTATTCGACAAAAAATGCAGCCGGTCGCGTTTCCCGGCTGCGTTTGCTGTTAATCGTATTCGATCTCTCAGTCCCAGTATTGCTGATACTTCAACACATTGGCCTGATGCTCTTCATAGGTCTTTGCAAAGACCAATTCCGTGCTCTCCTTCAGGTTGCCGTTGCAGAAATACAGGTACTGCTCCCGCACAAACTCCTCATTCGGATAGAGCGCCGCTTCGATCGCGGCCTTGCCCGGATTGCAGATGGGGCCTGTGGGCAACCCGCTGTTTTGATAGGTGTTATACGGCGACGGCGTGGACAGTTCGGATTCCGTAAACGTGTACTTTTTCACGTTCAGCACATAGGACAGGCTCGCACAGGATTGCAGCGGCATGCCGGCGTCGAGCCGATTATGGAACACGGCCGATACCTTTGCAAAATCGCTGTCTGCCTGTGCTTCACGCTCTATGAGCGACGCAAGCGTTACGACCTCGTCCATGCGCATTCCCAGTTCCTCGGCACGGGCGATGTACTCGTCGCTATAGATCTCGTTGAAACGATTGAGCATACGAATGATGATGCTCTCTACGCTGGAATCCGTAAACGCTTCGTATGTATCCGGGAACAGGTATCCTTCCAACGCATACCGGCGTTCGCCTCCGCCGCTTTGGGCTTCCGAAAGGAATGAAAAGCTCTCGAATCCCGCGCCGCTCACGCATGCGGAAAGGAACGCCTGTTCGTTTTCGGCAAGTCCCTTCTCTGTAAGCACCCGCGCGATATCGGCAACGGTGTATCCTTCCGGGATCGTAAACTTGACGGTCGCCTTGGGCGGATTTCCCGCGCAGATGATGTCAACGATCTGCTTCATGGTCATGTTGCGGGAGAGAATATAAGTTCCCGCCTGCATTTTGTTCGCCTTGCCGACAAAATCGACATACACCTTGAACACAGCCGTATTCGGGATCAGACCTTCTTCGTCCTGCCCGCGGGCATTATAGAGGATCCGGGCGATCGTGCTCGCGGACGACGATTTCGGGATCACGACCTCGATCGGCGTCGCATCGTTGACATCGACCGGATTGATGTAATGCGCCAGAACGTAATTCAGGGTGATCTTCGCAACAAAGAACACCGCGATAATGCTGACAAGCAGCACTGCGGCGGGACGCACCGCACGCCAGATCTTTTTGCGCCGCCGCTGCTCATAGGTTTTCTTTTTTTTCGTCCTCTGCTCCATAACTCCCGTTCTTCCGATCCGCTCCCGTTCGTCAGGCTTCGAGCGCGCTGAGATCGACGTCGATGGCCTCCGCAAGGATCTTATACACGTCGGACAGCATGCGGTTCATTTGGTATTCCGCAATGAGATAGGCCGATGCGTTTTTGTCAAACTGGAGCACCTCGCCGATCTTTTGCAGCTTTTCAAGCAGTGCGTCGTCCTTCTTCCCCTGCATGGCGGCTGCCTGCGCTTGGAACTGGAGACGGTGGTATTCCGCGATCAGCGTTTTCGTCGTATCGTTTTCCATCGCCGCCTCTTTGAGCGCATGATAGCGTCTGTATTCCTCGCTGTTCTGCAGCTCTTGTGCAAGCGTTCTTGCGGTATCGTAGACCATACGGTTTCTCCCCCTTCAGATCTCCTGGATGATCGGAAGCAGCATCGGCGTTCGCTTCGTCTTGCTCTTCAGGAAGGACTTCAGCTTGGCCCGAATGCCGTTTTTGATGTTCGCGTAGTCAGATTTGTGTGCGCTTTCAAAGCGCCTGCCCTCCTCGGCGAGCAGCTGCACCGCCTCTGCGATCAGCTCCTCCGAATCGCGCATGTAGACAAAGCCGCGGGAAATGATCTGCGGTTCGCAAAGCAGCTTTCCCGTCTCCGCGTCGATCGTGAGCAGCGCGACGACCAGTCCGTCCTGTGAAAGCAGTTTTCGATCGCGCAGCACAATGTCGTCGATATCGCCGATGCCGTCCACCATGACGCTGCCGGCCGCGACCGCGCCGTTGATCTTGCCGCGCTTTACGGTCAGCTCGATCACATCGCCGCACTCCGCGCGGAAGATGTTCTCCGTTGGGATCCCCATCTCCTCGCCGAGCCTTGCATGCATGTAGAGATGCCGGTATTCGCCGTGTACGGGAATGAAAAACTTCGGTTTTGTAAGCTGCATCATGAGCCGCAGCTCCTCCCTGCACGCATGGCCGGACACATGCACGTCCGCCATTTGATCGTAAACGACCATGGCGCCGCGCTCAAAGAGTTGATTGATCACGCGCGAAACGCCCTTTTCATTGCCCGGTATGGCCGAGGCCGAAATGATCACAAGATCGCCCTCGCCGATGTTGAGTCTGTGCGAGGAGGTCGCCATGCGGAACAGCCCGCTCATCGGCTCGCCCTGGCTGCCGGTCGTCATGACGCAGATCTGATCGTCGCGGAAGCGCTTGAGCTGATCGACCGTGACCACGCGCTCCGCGGGGATCTTGAGATAGCCGAGCTTCATCGCAATCTGCACGACCTGCTCCATGCTCCTGCCCTGGAAGCAGAGCACGCGCCCGTGCCGCGCCGCAACGTCTGCGATCTGCTGGATGCGGTACACGTTGGACGCGAACGAGGCGACGATCACCCGTCCCTCCGCGATGTCAAAGTAGTGTTCGAACGTTGCGCCGATCTCACGCTCGGACTGGGTATGCCCCGCGCGCTCGATGTTCGTGCTGTCGGACAGCAACGCAAGCACGCCGCGCGAGCCATAATATGCAAACCGGTTGATGTCGATCGGTTCCCCGTCGATCGGCGTAAAGTCTACCTTAAAATCGCCCGTGTGGATCACGGTACCGATCGGCGTTGTGATCGCAAGCGCGACCGCGCCCGCGATAGAGTGGCCCGTTTTGATGAACTCGACCTTGAAGCAGCCGAGTTCGATCCTGTCGCCGGGCTTCACAGTCCGAAGCGACCGGCTCTTGACGCGCATTTCCTCGAGTTTGTGCTCGATCAGCGCGATGGTGAACGCCGTGCCGTAGACCGGGACGTCGAACTCCCGCAGCGCATACGGCAGCGCGCCGATATGGTCCTCATGTCCGTGGGTGATGAGGAACCCGCGGAACCGATCCGCGTTTTCCCGCAGATAGGTCATGTCGGGAATCACGATGTCGATACCCGGCATCATGTCCTCGTCCGGAAAAATCAGTCCGCAGTCGATGACGATGATGTCGTTGTTGTACTCGAGCAGCGTCATGTTTTTGCCGATCTCACCGACGCCGCCCAAGGGAATGATCTTGAGCTTATTTGCCATAAAATTCCTTTCTTATTCACTTCCGTAGAAGAAGGCGTTGCCCCCTATCGTATCATAATAGACTCGGTCTCCCCACGTCGTCCCGCTCTTTGACGAGCGGAAGAAATACACCGTTTCGGGGAGAACGGTTTTGCCGTGATTGAAAATATCATCGGCATAGTCGATGATCTTTTCCGGCGCTGTGGTCGATTCAAACTTCGAGCCCTTGACCACGGTAAATTGGCTCGATCGATACACCTCGGTGCGGATCGAGGTCTTTTTTCCGCCAAACTTTGTCGAAAGGCAGCGGTTATAGATCACGTTCAGCACGGCCTTATAGCCGTCATTCGTTCCCGTTTCAAAATAAGCGACGCGCGCCGCAAGCTCAAGCGCTTCGTAATCATACTCGCCGTCGTATTCCGGATGCTCCTCCGCCGGCGCTTCGGTCGGTTCCGGCGCGGGGTCCGGCGTGACCGTGTCCGGGACGTCCGGTATCAGTTCCTGCGTGGGTTCCGGCGTATCCGCCGGGATCACGATCTGTTCCGGCGCAGCGGTCGGCCTTGCCGTCGGTGCCGCCGTTTTTTCGGGCTTTGGCGTGGCGGTGCTTTTCGGTTTTTTCGTCGCCGCAGGCTTTTTCGTTGTTTTGGGCGCGGCGGTCGGTTTTGGCGTCGCCGTGGGTTCCGGCGTGAACGTCGGTTCGGGACTCGGCGCTTCGGTCGGTTCCGGCGTCGGTGACGGCGGCGCTGTCGGCGATGGGGTCGGTTCTGACACCGTCAGAACGACTCGCTGCGGCTCCGGCGTTGGCGCTGCAAGCGTTAATTGCACGGTAATTTTTCCCTGTTCGACAGATTTTGCGGTCTCCGCCGCGCCCGAGCAGCCTGTCAGCAGAAGCCCTGCTGCGCAGACGGTCGCCGCGATTCGGATCTTGTATGTCTTTTTCCGGCTCCTACAGGATGTACCTGTGGATGTCTTCATCCGTAAACTCACCTTTCAGCCGTTCGGTCACATAGGCGGCATCCACGGTCAGGTCGATCATGGGATGCTGGCCGTTTGCGTTGAACGAAATATCATCGAGCAGATTTTCAAGGACCGTATGCAGCCTGCGCGCACCGATATTCTCGGTGCATTCATTGGCCAAATACGCATAGTGGGCGATCGCGGAGAGCGCATCGTCCGTAAAGCTGAGGTTCACATTGTCCGCGGACAACAGCGCCGCGTACTGCTTCGTCACAGCGTTCTGCGGCTGGGTCAGAATGGCTTTGAAATCCTCTTCCGTCAGATCGTCGAGTTTGACGCGGATGGGGAAGCGTCCCTGCAATTCCGGGATGAGATCCGTGACCTTCGCCATATGGAACGCGCCGGCCGCGATGAACAGGATATAGTCCGTCTTGACCGGACCGTACTTGGTCATGACGGTCGAGCCCTCCACGATGGGCAGGATGTCGCGCTGCACGCCCTCGCGGGATACGTCCGGGCCGCCGACGCTTCCGGCAACCGCGATCTTATCGATCTCGTCGATAAAGATAATGCCATCCTGTTCCGCGCGTTCGATGGCCTCACGGGTCACGTCGTCCATATCGATGCGTTTTTCGGACTCCTGCTGCACAAGGATCCGGCGCGCATCGCGCACGGGGAGCTTGCGCCGTTTCGTCTTTTTCGGCAGCATCCCGCCGAACATTTCGCCGAGGTTCAGATCGATCCCAGCTGCAAGCATCGCGTCGTTGCCCGCGCTGCGCTCTTCGACCTCGATCTCGACAAGCTCGTTTTCGAGCCGTCCCGCACGCAGCTCCGTAAGCACGCGCTCACGCTCGGTATAGCGCTTCTGCTTCTCTTCCTCGGAGGGTTCCGACTCATGCTCGGGTTCCGCGGCCGCGCCGAGCAGCAGCTGGAGCGGATTCAGGTTTTCTTTGCGGCGTTTTTTTGCATCGGGCAGCAGCAGCTCCGCGAGCGTCTGCTCCGCGGCGGCTTCCGCAATGAGCCGCACATCCTCCATCTTCCGATCCTTGCAGATGCGGATCGCGGCCTCCACAAGGTCGCGCACCATGGACTCCACATCGCGCCCCACATAGCCGACCTCCGTAAACTTCGTGGCCTCCACCTTCACAAAGGGCGCGTCAACGAGCTTGGCAAGCCGTCTTGCAATTTCGGTCTTACCGACGCCCGTCGGCCCCATCATGATGATGTTTTTCGGCGTGATCTCATCGCGCAGTTCCTCGGAAAGGCAGCTTCTGCGGTAGCGGTTTCTGAGCGCGACCGCGACCGCGCGCTTTGCGCGTTCCTGTCCTACGATATAACGATCCAGCGCGTCAACGATCTCCCTCGGCGTCAGCATGGCTCAGACCTCCTCCACGATGATGTTCCCGTTGGTGAACACGCAGATCTCGCTTGCGATCTCCAGCGATTTTTTCGCGATCTCACGGGCAGACAGCTCCGTATTCTCCTTGAGCGCCTTTGCCGCGGCAAGCGCGTACATGCCGCCCGAACCGATCGCCGCGATGCCGTCGTCCGGATCGATGACCTCGCCCGTGCCGGACACGATGAGCAGATCGTCCTTATCGGCGATGATGAGCAGCGCCTCGAGCTTTCGCATGATCTTGTCGCTGCGCCAATCCTGCGCAAGCGATACCGCCGCGCGGGGCACGGAGCCGGCATACTGTCCGAGCTTCTGCTCAAAGCGCTCGCAAAGGGAAAACGCATCCGCAACGGAACCTGCGAAACCGACGATCACCTTGTCGTGATAAATACGGCGCACCTTCTTTGCCGTAGACTTCATGATATTGGCCTGATTCATCGTCACCTGACCGTCGCCGGCCACCGCGCATTTGCCGTCCCGCTGTACGGCGATGATCGTCGTTCCCCGAAGTTCCATGGTATCCTCCAAACCGTATATTTTAATACTACTCGATTTTAGCACAAAAGAGGGGCGTATATCGCCCCTTCAGCAATTCGTTTTCAATTCTTTCACGATTTCGAGCGCGCGCTCTGCCATTTTCAGGTACCGCTCGCGCTTGTTCTTCGGCGGATCGGGCAGCGGCGTCATGATGCCGAACGTAACGTTCATCGGCTGAAAATCACTTCCGCGGTATCCCGACACATAGTGTGCGAGCGCGCCGATCGCTGTCGTCGCAGGAAAATCGACGGGCGGCTTGCCGTCAAGCCAGCGCGCCATCTCGATGCCTGCAAGCAGTCCGCTCGACGCGGATTCCACATAGCCCTCGACGCCCGTGATCTGCCCGGCAAAAAACAGTCCGGGACGTTCGCGCACCTGATAATCCGCATGAAGCAGCTTTGGGCTCTCAAGGAACGTATTGCGGTGCATCACGCCATAGCGTGCATATTCTGCGTTCTCAAGGCCCGGGATCATGCCGAACACCCTGCGCTGCTCCGGGAACTTCAGGTTCGTCTGGAATCCGACGATGTTGAAGAGCGTACCGTCCGCATCGTCCTGCCGCAGCTGCACGACCGCAAAGGGGCGCTTTCCGCCGATCTCGAGCCCGACCGGCTTCATCGGTCCATAGGCAAGCGTCATTTCCCCGCGCTTTGCCATGACCTCGACCGGCATACAGCCCTCAAATACGCGCGGCGTTTCGAATTCGTGTAGCGGGGCCGTCTCTGCCGTCACGAGCGCACGATAAAACGCGATATACTCTTCGCGCGTCATAGGGCAATTCAGATAATCCTCGCCCCGGTCATAGCGCGAGGCGCGGTACACCTTGCTGTGATCCAGCGATTCATAGGTCACGATGGGCGCCGCGGCGTCATAGAAATGCAGCCGCCCGCCGAGCGACGCAAGGCTTTCGTTCAATGCATCGGAGGTCAGCGGACCCGTCGCGACGATCGCTGGCGCATCGGGCAGCGTCTTGACCTCCTCACGATGGATCGTGATGAGCGGGTTCTTCTCGATACGCTCCGTCACCATGCGGGAAAAGCCCTCGCGATCCACGGCGAGTGCGCCGCCCGCCGGAACACGCGTTGCGTCCGCGCAGTGCAGGATCAGCGAATCGAGCTGCCGCATTTCCTCCTTCAGCAGACCCACGGCATTTTCGAGCCGGTCGGAGCGCAAAGAATTCGAACAGACCAACTCCGCAAAGCCGTCCCCCGTATGTGCGGGCGAACGGTTCACGGGCTTCATTTCATACAGATCCACGCGGATGCCGTATCGTGTCAGCCGATCTGCGGCCTCCGCTCCAGCAAGTCCCGCGCCGATCACGGCTACGCGGCGTTCATGCATCTTCTTCCTTCGCCTTCTTCGTATTTCTCAGGATATGTCCGCAGTCTTTGTCCATGCAGATCACATAGCTGCCGTTGCGGCCGATCTTCTGCACCATCATGCCGCCGCACTTTTCGCAGCGGATGTTTGTCGGCTTATCCCAGGAAACAAAATCGCAGTCCGGGTACCGTTCGCAGCCGTAAAACGTCTTTCCGCGCTTGCCCTTGCGCTTGACGAGCGCCGAGCCGCACTTCGGACAGGGTACGTCGATCTTTTCCACGATGGCCTTCGTATTCCGGCAGGCCGGGAAATTCGGGCAGGCAAGAAAGCGTCCGTAGCGCCCCGTTTTATACACCATCAACGCGCCGCATTTGTCACATTTAACGTCGGAAATCTCGTCGGGGATGTCGATGATCTCTATTTCTTTCTCTGCTTTATCGAGTGCGATTTTGAACGGGCCGTAGAACTCCCGAATGACCGTTTTCCACTCGTCCTTGCCGGACTCCACGCCATCGAGCTTCTCCTCCATACCGGCCGTAAACTTTACGTCCGCAATGTCCGAAAAATGCTCGCACATCAAGCCCGTCACGACAAAGCCCAGCTCCGTCGGCACGAGAAGTTTCTTCTCGCGCGAAACATAACCGCGGTCGATGATCGTCGAGATCGTCGGCGAATAGGTGCTCGGGCGGCCGATGCCCTTTTCCTCGAGCGTCTTGACGAGCGTTGCCTCCGTATAGCGCGGCGGCGGCTGCGTGAAGCGCTGCTCCGAGTCAATCTTCGTGCGCTCGAGCGTATCGTTTTCATGCAGTTCGGGCAGCGTGACCTCCTTTTCCTGCACATCGTCGCGGCCCTCGGTATAGACCGCGGTAAAACCGTCGAACAGCGTGCGCACGCCGTTCGCGCGGAAGATGCAGCCGTTCGCGTCGATGCTTGCGGTGGTGGTGGCGTACCTCGCGTCGCTCATCTGGCTTGCGAGGAAGCGTTCGTAGACGAGCTTATAGAGCTTGAACTGGTCGTTCGAGAGGTGCTCTTTGATCTTCTGCGGCTCATTGTCAATGAGCGTCGGGCGGATGGCTTCGTGCGCATCCTGCGCGCTTGCGCGTCCCTTGTACACATTGGGCTTTGCCGGTACATAGCGCTCGCCGAACCGCTTGCCGATATACGTGATCGCCGCGTCCTGGGCTTCCTTTGCAACACGGACGGAGTCGGTACGGATATACGAAATGAGACCCACGGGGCCTTTCCCGCCGATGTCGATGCCCTCATAAAGCTGCTGGGCGACCATCATCGTGCGCTTTGTGGTAAAGCCGAGCTTTCTTGCGGCCTCCTGCTGCATACTGCTCGTGGTGAACGGCGGCGCGGCATGGCGCGTCTTTTCACCCGTCTTCAGCTCGCTCACTGTGAACGCCGCACCCTCGATGCGATCCAGCACCGACTTTGCATCCGCTTCGGAGCGGAGCTCACGCTTTTTGCCGTCCTCGCCGTAATACTTGGCGTCAAAGTTCTTTTTGCTGTTCTTTTCATGCAGATGCGCGGTGATCGACCAGTACTCTTCCGGTACGAAATCCATGATCTCTTGCTCGCGGTCGCAGATGATACGCGTCGCTACCGACTGCACGCGGCCAGCGGACAGTCCCTTCTGCACCTTTGCCCACAGGATGGGGCTGATCTTGTAGCCGACGAGCCGATCAAGCACGCGGCGCGCCTGCTGTGCATCTACGAGCCGCATGTCGATGGGACGCGCGTTCTTGATCGAGGATTTGACAGCGTTCGCCGTGATCTCGTTGAACACAATGCGGCACTTGCTCGCGGGATCGAGGTGCAGAATGTGCGCCAAATGCCAGGAGATCGCTTCGCCCTCGCGGTCAGGGTCGGTCGCGAGATAGATCTTGTCGGCCTTCTTGGCCTCCTTGCGGATCTTTTCCAGCACCTCGCCGCGACCGCGCAGCGTAATGTACTTCGGTTCAAAATCGTGCTCGACATCCACGCCCATCTGGCTCTTCGGCAAATCGCGCACATGGCCGTTGGACGCGATGACCTTATAATGGCTTCCGAGAAACTTTCCGATCGTTTTGGCCTTGGCCGGAGACTCTACGATGACTAATGTTTCGGACATGCTTGCATTCCCCCACAACGGTTACTCTTCCAGTAGTTTCGTTTTCAGGCTGTCCAGCGCGTAGACGCGGCCGGGTAGCTGCTTCATTATTCCCGAAAACGTCATAGCTGTCAAGGCCGAATTTAGCAATCCGGTCGAAAGTCCCGTTTGTTCGGCAATGGAATCTGCATCGTTTTCCCCGAGAAGCAGCACACGGCAGACGGCCTGCTGTTCCTGCGGCAGTGACGAAAGCCGTATCTCCTTCGGCGCACCGGCGCTTACCGTTTTCGGGGCCATGCCGCACAGGAACGTCAATTCGTCAAGAATATCCGAGATGGCAAAAACGGGCTTGGCTTCGCCGTTTTGGATCATTCGATTCGTCCCGGCGCTCTGCGGGTCCGTCAGACGGCCCGGCACGGCGAACACCTCGCGTCCCTCGTCGTGCGCATAGCCTGCGGTGATGGACGTCCCGCTGCGCTCGCCGGCCTCCACGACCACAACGCCGCGTGAAAGTCCGCTCATGATGCGGTTCCTGACCGGAAAGTTTTCCCGGCTGGGTCTTGTGCCCGGCCAAAACTCGCTGACGACCGCGCCCCGCTCCGAGATCTCCGCGTACAGCGCTTCGTTCTCCTTCGGGTACACAACGTCGATGCCGGATCCCAGCACCGCGACGGTCGGAAGCTGGCGCGTTCCGGCCTCCAGTGCGCCGCGCGCCGCCTCGGCATCAATGCCGCTCGCCATGCCGGAAACGATCGTGGCGCCCTGTTCCGCAAGCGCCCGGGAAAACGTCCGCGCGATCCCGCGGCCGTACTCCGTACTCTTTCTTGCTCCGATCACGGCGATAGGCAGCAAAGGATCGGCGTCGAGCCCACCGCGCACGAACAGGGCTTCCGGCGGGTCATGGATCTCCGACAGCAAGGCGGGATAGCCCTCCGAGTCACGCAGCAGCACGGTAACGCCGCGGCGATCCATCCATGCCTCGAGCCGCTCAAAAAAGCCGTCGCCCGCAGCTTCATACATCCGGGCGCGCGTTTCCTCGCCAAGTCCGGAAAATGATCCGAGCGCATGCCGCGCGGCCAGTTCAAAGGTTTCCGGCAGCGGCGGGAGCATTCGTGCGAGGGTCCTGTACAGCCGCGGCGAGGACTTTGCCGCATAATGCAAAAAGAGCACGAGCCGTTCCTGTTCGTCGAGCGTTCTCATGGATCCTTCACTCCTGTCCGTTTTTATCAAGGCTGCGGTACTGAATGGCTTCCGCAAAATGCTCCGGCCGAATCGCTTCGCTTCCTTCCACATCCGCGATCGTGCGCGCGACCTTCAGAATCCGCTGATAAGCGCGTGCGGAAAGATTCAGCTGCTGGTATGCCTGCCGCAGAAGCTTTTCGGAGGCGGCGTCCGGGGTACAATATCGCTTGATCGCCGCCGTATTCATTTGTGCGTTGCAAAAAATTCCTTCTTGCTTGAAACGTTCGCGCTGACGCGCGCGCGCCGCATTGACG
>ERZ1026844.1838-NODE-1838-length-12224-cov-6.584354_pt1 | contig 12224 bp, 6 predicted proteins | sample MGYA00380152_ERZ1026844 | MGnify/ENA primary metagenome ERZ1026844 (study PRJEB33269, sample SAMEA4719788) | human gut metagenome | biome: human-associated habitat; feature: organic feature; material: feces | place: Cameroon | collected 2013-10 ... | reverse complement strand
TGAGAGCTGCAAGTCCCCCGCGGCAGATGGAACGCGAAAATGAGATGATCGTTATCTCACATCGCTTTTTTGTTGTATGAATGAGAAATTTGAACATAGGGATGAAGGATTAGGAGCGCCGAATGACTGGTGACTTGCACACTACTTTCGAGCATCGCCTCATATATATTCGCGGCGAAGCCGCCATCTTCATTCCTCATTCCTAATTCCTAATTTGTTTTCCCCTTCTCCATACGAAATAATACACCGCTCCGGCCAGCGAAGAGGCGAGGCAGATCCCGCCATACATGAAAGAATAGCCGAAAGCCTCTGCAAAAAGCCCGAGGAAGGCCGCCGCAAAGCCCACACTGATATCCAGCGACCAGAAATAGGTCGACGTCGCGACGCCCGCGCGGGAAGAAGGGGCGCTGCTGACCGCGATGGTCTGGAAGGCAGGCGCCAGCGCGCCGAAGCCGATCCCCAGCACCGCCGCGGAGAGGAGCAGGAGGAAAGGCCCCTCGACCTGCGAGAAGAGGAGAAAGCCCGCCGAGAAGAAAAGGAAGCCCGGATACACCGTATAGTCCGAGCCATGGTGATCGAAGAGGTAGCCGACAAACGGACGGGATACGACGATGACGAGCGCAAAGACGAGGAAGAAGAAACTCGTGTAAGAGCCTATACCAAGGCTTCTCGTGTACATGGGAATGAATGTCAGCACACCGCCGTAGGCAAAAAAGACAAGCCCGCCCAGGATGACCGCCGGAAGCGCCTTCTTTTCAAAGAAATCCGAAAAATGAAATCCGCGGTGCGTCTCTCCCGAAGGACATACCACGCGCGCGGGCAGCCGTTTCCCATTTCCTGAAACGATCGCACACGCAGCCATCAAAGAAAGGAAGAGAAACAGCACCGACGCGCCGAAATGCTCGATGAGGATGAGCCCCACCAGAGGCCCCACGACCATCGCCATATTTCCACAGACCGCAAAGTAGCCGATCCCCTCTCCCTTCCGCCGGCCAGGAAGCACGAGCGCCGCCATCGCTGCCGAAGCCGTCGTCCCCAGCGCGAAGACGATCCCGTGAATGAGTCGCAGCGAAAGCGCGATCTCCAACCGATACGCAAGGAGAAAGCCCGTCATCAGGAGAAAGAGCAGCACGGAAACGATGAGGAGCAGACGCTGCTTATTCACCGCATCGATCACACGCCCTGCGATCGGGCGGGAGACCACCGTGCCGATCTGGAAGCAGGTCATCGCCATCCCTGCCTCCCACTGCCCGAGCCCCAGATCATCCATGATGTAGACCGGCAGCGCCGCGATCATGATGTACTGCGACATGAAATAAAAGAAATTCGTGAGACCCATACCGATGAACTCACGAGTCCATAGTTTTTCACCCATTCGTTTGTTCTCCTTGTTTTTCTTATAAAATAATCTTAGTATTATAACATATGAAAGGGGATTGGGTTTAAGGGTTTAAGGGTTCAGGGTTCAGGGTTGAGGAAGCGGCTTCGCCGCGAGTATATATGGGCGATGCCCGCTTGAGACGTTAGACGTCAGATGTCAGATGTCTCCTAGTCTCTTAGCCTCCCAGTTACGAGTCACCGGTCACTTGACACTTCTAAATCCTAATCCCTAGCTACCAGTCATCAGTCACTTGGCGCTTCTAATCCCTAATCCCTAATCCCTAGCCACTAGTCCTTCACATCCAAAGGAGCCTCCTATGAGCCTGCATTTTATTTTCGGCCGCGCCGGCACGGGAAAGACCACCCGCTGCTGCCGCGAAATCCAAGACTATCTGAAAAAGAACCCGGGCGGCCGCGCCTACCTTCTTGTCCCCGATCAGGGCACATACACGGCGGAGTACCTGCTCGCGAAATCCTTCCCCGGCGGCGGCTTCATCGATGTGACGGTGTGCGGTTTCTCACGCCTCGCCTACCGCGTTTTTCAAGAGCTGCACTCGCCGGTCGCCGATGCCCTCTCGCCGCTGGGTCAGCAGATCATCCTGCGCCGCCTTCTGGACGCACACAAAGATAAGCTGCAAGTGATCCTCCGCGCTGCATCGCAGCCGCATTTCTCGGAGAATCTGACCGCCTTCTTCCATCAGCTCGACATGTTTCTCGTCACAGAAGAAGACCTCTTTGCCGCCTCGCAGCGGGAAGGAGAGACGCCGCTTGGGAAAAAGCTCGCTGATCTCTCCCTCTTATATAAAGCGTACCACGACTATCTGCGTATGCATTTCGCTTATGAAGGGAGCCTCTTCGACCTTCTCGCACGGGAAATTCCCAAGTCAGAGAAGCTCCGCGGCTCCCATATCTGGATCGATGGCTTCAACGGCATGGCGCCGCAGAAAATCCGCATCGTGTCCGCGCTCGTTCATACAGCTGCGGAAGTCACCATGACGCTGCAGATGGACAGCCCGGAAGAGGCAGCGGAAAATCCAAACTTCGCCCGGCCGTATCAGCTCTACAGCCAGATGCAGGGCGCGATCCGCCGCTCCTCCTCCGTCGTGCTCACGGAAGGGAAACGCTTCCGCACCAGCGATCTCGCGCTCATGGCACACCATTTCTTCGAACGCCACGCACGCCCCCGTCCTGAGGACGGCCGCGCGAAAGACGGCCTCCACCTCATCACCGCAGCCAGCCCGAAGGAAGAAGTGGATTTCATTTCACGCACCATCACATCGCTCGTCCGTGACAAAGGTCTTCGCTACCGTGACATCCTCGTCCTCTCACGCACACCGGAAAACTACAGCGACCTCTTTACCCGCTCCTTTGCCACTTACGGCATCCCCGGCTTCATCGATGAGAAGCATCCCATGAATAACCACCCGCTCGTGATGCTCACCTCCTTCCTGCTGCAATTTCTCGCAAAGGAAACAGGCAGAAAGAACGCAGGCTGGCAGCGTCTCACCCTCTTTCGTCTTTTGAAGACCTCGCTCCTGCCTCAATTCTCCCAGGAAGAGATCGACCGACTGGAAAACTACGTCCTTTCCCGCCGCATCCGGCCCTGGCAATGGCATGACAGCTGGGAGCAGCGCAGCTGCCGCGATCTCGATGAGACGCCCCCGCCGCTGTCCGAGGCCGAGCTCGCCGAGCGCCGCCGCGTGAATGAATGGCGCACGCGCCTCACCTCCCTTTTAGATCCCCTTTCCGAAGCGTGGAGATCCGCTGTCTCCGCCAAAGACCGCGCGGCCATACTCTACCGCTTTCTCCTCAGCGAGAAGGTGCCTCACACCCTGTCGGCATGGGATGAAGCCGCCTTTGAAAAGACCGGCCTTCGCCCCCACCTGCAGGTCTGGAAGAAGGTACTGGGCCTTTTGGATGAGATCGTCCACGTCGCAGGGGATGAGGCGATGACAGCGGAAGATTTCCGCGCTCTCTTCGAAGACGGTCTCTCTGCCCTCACCTATTCCACCATCCCTCCGACACTCGACCATGTGACCGTGACAGGCATGGACCGCGGCTACGCGATGGAAGCGAAGGTCGTCTTCATCCCCGGCGTGATCGAAGGCGAATTCCCCAAGCGCGTCGAAGAGAGCGGCTTCTTCTCCGCATGGGAAAAGCAGGCTCTCTCTGAAAACAGCCAGCTCACCTTCGGGAATGATCTCATGCAGATGATCCATCAGGAGCAGTTCTTCGTCTATCTCGCCCTCACCCGCGCCTCCGATGCGCTCTACCTCACCTCCCCATCGCTCGGAAGTGACGGAAAAGAATGCGAGCCCTCCTTCCTGGCCCTCCAGCTTTCCAAGCTCGGCTACAGCTCAGAATGCGCCGCCGCTCACGCTCCCACGCTGAAAGATCCCGACCACAGCTTCTTTGCCAACCCCGAGGAAGCCCTCTCGCTCCTTCCCCGCCTTCTGCAGGAAGGCCTGCCTGAAAGCGCCTCCCCCTGGCTCGCACTCGCCCGCTGGGCGATGGCAAGTCCTCACTGGCAGCGCATCCTTTCTGAAAAGCTGCGCGCTCTCTCCTACAGCAATACCCCCGACACCCTGCCGCAAGAGCTCGCCCGCGCCCTTTTCCAGCCCGGCGGCCGCTTCGTGAGCTCCATGACGCGTCTGGAAACCTATCGCAGCTGTCCCTACAAGTACTTTCTCCAGTACGGTTTGGCGCTCGCCGAACGTGATGAGGGAGAAATCCAAAGCCTTGACCTTGGCAACTACCTTCACGCAGGCCTTCACCAGTTCGGCAGCACACTCACCCGGCAGCAAAGGCAGTGGCGCGACGCCAGCGATGACGACATCCGAGAGATTTCTTCCACCATCGCAGGCGCCCTCTCCGAAAAGATGAAATACGGCATCCTCTCCTCCGATGCCACCTCCCGCTACACGAAAAGAAGCCTTGACCGCACCTTCCGGGAAACGCTCACCTTCCTCCGCTCGTGGAGCCGGCGAAGCGAATTTCATACCAAAGCCCTCGAGAAAGCCTTCTACCTCCACCTTGCCAAAGAAGACGGCGAGACACTCACCATCTCCGGAAAGATCGACCGCTTCGATGTGAAGGACAATGCCGTCGCCATCTTTGACTACAAGACCGGCCATACCGACGCCGCGCTCGCGGAAATCGTCGCCGGACTGAAGCTCCAGCTCCTCACCTACCTTCTCGCCGTCGAGCAGGAACATCCCGAAGAGCCGCTACTCCCCGCTGCGCTCATGTATATCTACCTGTCGGGCAATGTCACCAAGGTCGAGCAGGTCCCGCCGAATGGAAACGTCAACCTTTCTGAAAAGGATCACGCCTCCGGCTACGTCCTCGCAGATCCGGATCTTCTCCGCGCCCTCGACAAGGACGCCGGCGAAAACGACTCCTGCCTGCCTGTGAAATTTAATAATGACGGCAGCCTCCGCAAGGGATCCGCTGCCACCCTGACGAAAGAACAATTCTCCGCCCTCCTTGCCATTGTCAGGAAAAACATTCTCTCTCTCCACAGCCGCATGATCGCAGGCGACATCTCCATCTGTCCTGCCAGCTACAAAGGCACTGCCCCCTGCCGCTACTGCCCCTACCACACCATCTGCCGCTTCGACCCCGGTCGGAAAGAAGAAAATTATGACTACGTGCGCCTCCCCAGCGACAGCACGCTGAAAAAAGAACTGGAAGAACGCGCGAAAGAGTGACTGGTGGCTGGTGACTGGTGACTAGGGACTAGGGACTGGTGACTAGGGACTGGTCACTCGTAACGGGGAGACTAAGAGACTAGGAGACTGGGAGACTAGGAGACATCAGCCATCTGACGTCTAATGTTCTGACATCTGACGTCTAACGTCTAACATCTGATATCTGACGTCTGACGTCTCAAGCGGGCATCGCCACCATTTATACTCCTCGGCGCTTCTATTTTATGATGCGCCGCTCCACCAACCTGAACCCCGAACCCTGAACCCGTCAACCTTTCACACCCATTTCTCATTTCTAATTTCTCATTGTTCTAAAGGAGTCATCATGAGTTGGACACCCCAGCAGGAAGAGGCCCTGCGCATCCGAAATAAAAACCTCCTCTTATCCGCCGCTGCGGGCAGCGGGAAGACCGCCGTCCTGACGGAACGCATCACCCGCCTCGCTGCGGATCCGGAAAGTCACATCGACATCCACGAACTCCTGGTGCTGACCTTCACAAAAGCCGCAGCCAGCGAGATGAAGTCCCGCATTTCCGCCTCTCTCACCCGTGAGCTCGAGGCCGCGGATGCCGCGCAGGATCTCCCGCTCGTCCACCACTTAGAGCGACAGATCTCGCTCCTTTCGAGCGCGCAGATTTCCACCCTGGATGCCTTCTTCCAGTCCCTCGTGCGTCAATATTTTTACCTGCTCGATCTTGACCCGAAGACACGCATCATGGCCGATGAAAATGACGCGCGCCTTCTCGCTGATGATGTACTGACAGAAGTCCTCGAGCGCTGGTATGAGGAAGGAAATCCTGATTTCCTCATCACCTGCGACCTCTTTGCGAGCGGCCATCAGGATCAGGCCCTGCGCCAGATGATCCTGCGCATGCACAGCTACGCCTCCTCTATGCCCTTCCCGGACGTCTGGCTCGCGCGTCTCCCCGATGCCTATGAGATCCCTGAAGATGCCACGCTCGATGACCTCCCATGGACCCAGCCCATCCTATCCGAGCTCATCGACACCGCCGGAAAAATCTGCGACCTCTACCGGCAGACCTTCTCCCTTCTGGATACGAATCCCATCGCACGCGATGTCTATGGCGAGACGCTCAGCCAGGAGTACGCCTTCTTTTCCTCCCTCGCCCAAGTCACCACATGGCAGGCACTCTATGCCATGCCCTCCTTTACCCCGCAAAAGATGCCGAGCCTCTCCGCCGCCAAAGCCAAAGCCTACGGCATCAAGTCCACGGATTTTAACAAATCCCCTGATGCGGAATCGATCAAAACTCTTCGCGACATGGCAAAAGACACCTATAAGAAAAAGCTCATCCCCTTTCTCTCCATTACGCCCGCGCAATGGAGAGAAGAGACGCGCGCCATGGCCCCGGAAGTCAAGGTCCTCTCCGCGCTCGCGCTCGACTTCGGACGCAGCTACCTGGCAAGGAAAAAGCAGGAAGGCGTGATGGAATTCAATGACCTCGAGCACTACACGCTCTCCCTTCTGCTCGATACGGAAAATCCGGCCTTCACCCCCGAGCACGCCGAAGACTTCCCCTCCGAAGCTGCCCTCTCCATCCGAAGAAACTACAAGGAAGTCATGATCGACGAGTATCAGGATACGAATGGCATTCAGGAGCTCATCACCACCCTCCTCTCGAACGGGCATAACCGCTTCCTTGTCGGCGACATCAAGCAGAGCATCTACCGCTTCCGACAGGCAGACCCCACGATTTTCCTCTCCAAGTACCACCGCTTCCAGAAAGAAGGCGAGAGCGGCCAGCGCATCGACCTGAACCGCAACTTCCGAAGCGATGCCACCGTCCTTTCCTCCATCAACTACCTTTTCAGGCAGCTCATGACAGAGAAAAATCTGGAGCTCACCTACGGCGATGCCGAAGCCCTCTATCCGGGACGCCACGAAGAAACGCGCCCGGAAAACTACGTCGGCGGCCGCGTCACGATCGAGCTCATTGATGGCAGTGAACTGGCCGAGACGGACCGGCCCGAACTCAAGGAAATCTCCAAAATCGACACCGAAGGCCGCCTCATCGCCCGCCATATCGAAAGCCTTATCCAAGAGGGAAGACAGGTGATGAATAAAGACGGCACCTTCCGTCCCATCCAGTATGGAGACATCGTGATCCTTCTCCGATCCATCGCCGCGAAAGGCCCCGCCCTGCTCAAGATCCTGAAAGACCATCACATCCCCGCCATCTCCTCCCGAGACGATGACTATGTGCAGAACCTGGAAGTCAAGACGCTCATCGCCCTCCTCCAGATCCTGGATAACCCGCTGCAGGACCTGCCGCTCACCGCCGTGCTCCGCTCCTTCTTCGTGGGGCTCACCGAGACAGACCTCGCCCGTCTCCGTCTCTTTATGAAAGAAAACGATGCAGACCATCTCTTCCCGCTCCTCGAAAAAGCCGCGCCCCTTCTGTCCGGAGAAAAGGCCGACGCCCTGTCCGCCTTCCTCACCCACTTTAGTGCATGGCGCGAGCATGCCGTGCGAGGCGGCATCGCACCACTTCTTCAGGAAATCTGGGAGGATACCGACTACCTCACCTACGTCTCCGGTCTTCCCGGCGGCCATGTTCGCCGCGCCCACCTGCTCGCCTTCTATGAGCTCGCCCGCACACGCGACGCAGGCACGCACAACGGCCTCTACCCCTTCCTTACTGAATTATCGAGCCTTCTCAAAGGCGATGGCCGTTTCCAGGCAAAGACCGATGCCGCCCCCGCCAATGCCGTTCGTATCATGACCATCCACAGCAGCAAAGGACTGGAATTCCCCGTCGTCTTTCTCGCCGACCTTGCGAAAAACTTCAACGCCTCGGACATGACCGGCATCGCCCTCTGCCACAAAGGGCTCGGCCTCGGTATCCAATACTTCGACATCGAAAGACGCCTGCGCTGGCCCTCCCTCTACTGGTACGCCGTCCGCGCCGCCTCCGAGCGTGAAAACCGCGCCGAAGAAGCACGCCTCCTCTACGTCGCCATGACCCGCGCCCGCGATGCCCTCTACCTCACCGCCTCCGTCACGGACGCAGGGAAAGTCCTCGACGCCTGCATGACCCCGCTCGCCGGCAGCGGAAATGACACGCCGCGCCCGCTTCCCTCGCACCTCGTTTCCCATGCCCGCTCCTATCTGGACTGGATCCTCCCTGCCGCGCTCCACCACAGAGACCTCTCCCCTGTCTGGAACCGCCTCGAGAAGATCCCCGCCTTCCAAAGCGATGCTGCGGGCGACCACTCCCACTTTGATTTCCGCATCATCTCCCAGAAAGACCTGCTCACAGAAAGCGAGAAAGCCCTCCTCGAAGAAAGTGAGAAACCGGAAACAGCGAAAGAAGAAAAGGACGAAGCGCCCGCCTTCGATAGAGACGCCTTCCTCGCCCATCTTCCGGAAACCGTCCCTGACTGGCTCTCCCGACAGCTCACATGGCGCTACGCTTTCCCCGGCGCGGCAGCGACCCCGGCCAAGCTCACTGCCACCGCCGCTGTCAAGCTCCGCGAAGAAGCAGAATACGCCGAGGGAGATGAACCGCCCTACGCTTCCTCCATCCTCGCAGAAGGCCTTGATGACGCAGCAGAGACAGAGGGCCTTCCTGCCGACTACAGCGAGCCCCCCGCCTTCCTGAACGAGGATACTCCCCTGTATAGCGGCACCTCCTTCGGCACCCTCATGCACAAGGCGATGGAAATGATCGACTTTACCGCCCTTCCTCCCACCGAAGACGCCCTCAGAAAACACATCCGCGCCCTTTTGGGCAAGCATGTCTTCACCGAAGAAGAGACGAAAGTCCTCCTCTCCCATCGGAGAAATCGCAATCCCATCGAAGCCCTCCTCGCCTTCGCCAAAGGCCCCCTCGCCGCTTTGATGCGAAGAGCCACCACTCTGAGGAAGGAAATGCCCTTCTCCATCCTCCTTCCCGCCCATTCCTTCTACCCGCAGTGCGAAGAGGGCGAGACCCTCTTCCTGCAGGGCATCATGGACTGCCTCGTGGAAGAAGCAGACGGCCTCACCATCATCGACTACAAGACCGACCGCACCATGACCGAAGAAGAGCTGAAAGCCCATTACAAGATCCAGCTCCAGGTCTACGGCGAATCCGCCGAGAAATTGCTGGGAAAACCCGTCAAGCACCTCTACCTCTGGTCCTTCACCTTCGGGAAAGAGATCGAAGTAGCGCGATGGGAGCCTGGAAACGAGTGACTCGTGACTAGTGACTGGTAGCTAGGGATTAGGAATCTCAAGTGCAGGGAAGACTAAGAGACCAGAAGACATCAGTCTCTCTCGTATCGTCATTTCGAGCGAAGCGAGAAATCTTTGTCATTCTCGTTCAAACGGCTCCCATCAGACAAACGCAAACGGGAAACCTGCTACTCGCTCACCTTCGAGCATCGCCCGCCTTTATACTGCGGCGCAGTCGCTTCTCCAAGCATATCCTTTTGATTTCTCGTGGACAAATCGCATACCGCTTTATATAATATCTACATCATTTTATGATTATACATTTTAGAAGAGGCGATAAGAATGAAAACTTGGAAAAAGGGATTGGCACTGGCCGCAGCGGCCGTGCTCGCACTCGGACTTGCATCCGGCTGCGGCAGCGAGAAGAAGGCAGACTCGGCATCGGGCAAAGCCCCGCTGAAAGTGGCTACGAATGCGACGTATGTGCCTTTTGAATTTAAATCCAAAGATGGAAAAGACTATACCGGCTATGAGATCGACGTAGTGCGCGCGGTAGCGAAAGAACTGGGACGCGATGTTGAATTCAAGAACATTGCATTTGACGGACTCATCCCGTCTCTGCAGTCGCATGAAGTCGACATGACGGCTTCCGGCATGACAGCCACGAAAGAAAGAGCCGGCAAGATCCTCTTCGCCGCCCCCTTCTATGCGACGAAGCTCGCAGTCGTGACCCCGAAGGACAGCCCGATCCACTCTGTCGAAGACATGCAGGACGGCGCCGAAGTCGCCGTACAGATGGGTACGACAGCGGCGTACTATGCCCAGGATAAGGGCATGAAGATCCGCGGCTTCGACCATGCATCGGATATCGTGATGGAACTCAAAGCAGGCGGTGCGAAGTCGGGCATCCTCGACAAACCGGCCGCAGACTACTTCGTCGCGACAGACGGCAAGGACAATTTCCGCGTGGTCGATGTGCCGGACTCCAAAGTCCAGTACTTCGCCTTTGGCTTCAATAAAGACAACAAAGAACTGCAGCAGCAGGTCAATAAAGCCATCGCCGACCTGAAGCAGAAGGGTACCCTGAATGAGCTCCATGAAAAATGGTTCAAGACGCCCGTACCGGAAATGCCAGCCACCTGCGAAGAAGCGCTGGGGTTATAAGACATATAAGCCAATCAAAAAGACTCGTGAGATCTCACGAGTCTTTTTGATTGCCCAGTCGCCAGCGACTATTTGATCGCCACACCCTTGGTATCCTTGATGAAGAAAAGGACATTGAGCGCTGCCGCGAGGTACACGCAGGACAGCAGAGCGAAAGCCGCAGAGAAGCCATTCGCCTGTGCCAGCGCACCGATGATCGCCGGGGCAAAACCGCCGACCGCACGGCCTGTATTGAAAATGAAATTCTGCGCCGTCGAGCGCGCATCCGTCGTATAGTTTTCAGAAAGCAGCGTACCATAGCCGGCCATCATGCCGTTGCAGAAGAAGCCGAGCATCGCACCGCCGAAGAGCAAGAGGAGCGGCGTTCCCAGATTGACATACACATACACCATAGCTGCTGCGCACACGTAGAAGAGCAGGTATGGTTTCTTACGGCCGAAACGGTCCGAGAGATAACCGAAAACATAAATGCCTGCAATCATACCGATGACCGTGACAACCATCCAGCCGGACATCGACTTTGTGGAAAGGCCGTGCTCCTTCAGAAGGATCATCGGCAGCCACACCATAATGCCGTAATAGCCGAAATTCTGCACACTCGTCATGATGGTGAGAGAAATCGTGGTCATCGTCTTCGACGGGCTGGAGAACAGATGCGCGAGAGGGAACTTGCTTGCTTCCTCGAGCTCTTCCTCTTCTTCCGCCGTCAGCGTCTCTCCGGCCGCCTTTCTTGCCTTCAGCTGCTTTTTCAGCTCTTTACGCTTCAGCCACATCGGTGGTTCCTTCAAGCCATGGCGCGCCCATGCCGCCAGCAGCGCCGGGATAACGCCCACAAGGAAAAGGCCTCTCCATCCGTAATCAGGAAGAACGACAGCCGCCAGGATCGCAGCGAGTACAGCCCCCGCCTGCCAGCCCATCGCCACGCCCGCCGTAGCACGCGCGCGCTTCGCTGCCGGCCAGGTCTCCGTGACCAGCGTCATGCCGATCCCGTATTCCCCGCCAAGGCCGAGCCCTGCGAGGAAACGAAGGATATTGAGATGCATGACATTGTCTGCAAAAGCGCAGGCCCCGGTGAAGATCGAGAAAATGATGATGGTCAGTGCAAAGGTATGCACGCGACCGAAGTAATCCGCAAAGACACCGAAGAGATATCCGCCAAGGACCGTACCGATCAGCGTGTACGTCGCGATCAGCCCGCCCTCCCCGAGCGTCAGGCCAAACTCCGCAACGATCGCTGCCATGGCAAAGGACAGGATCAAAACATCCAGTCCATCCATCGCATACCCGACGATCGAAGCCCACATGACCTTCCAGCGCTCCTTCCGGGTGACGCCAGTTTCCTCAAATTCCAATTCTTCCAAAGATTTTTCCGACATAATACCTCCCCTGCGTGTCTGATCTTGTGCAGACAATGACCCTGAAAATCATATAGTGCGAAAGACGCACAAAATTATCTTATTATATAATAGGGATATGTCTTTGAAAAGAGAGGAACGGTTAATTTTAGAAAAAGTTAAGAATTCAAAGAGTTATTATGATGAACCGATTCTACAGTCTGAATCGTTCTATGAGCGTCAGGACAACTGATCATTTTCCCTACTTGCTAATCTTTAGTAAAAGCTGTAACATATTCTCTAAAGAAAGTAATGAAAATCTATCATTTTGAGGAGGATATGAGAACATGAAAAGAAGTGCACCGATTCTTATAGCCACTTTATCACTATCTATACTGTATACGCTGCCGGTTTCTGCCATAAAGGCATCTGAGCCTTTTATACAGCAGGAACAGCTGA
>ERZ1026844.1837-NODE-1837-length-12226-cov-10.429628_pt1 | contig 12226 bp, 9 predicted proteins | sample MGYA00380152_ERZ1026844 | MGnify/ENA primary metagenome ERZ1026844 (study PRJEB33269, sample SAMEA4719788) | human gut metagenome | biome: human-associated habitat; feature: organic feature; material: feces | place: Cameroon | collected 2013-10 ... | reverse complement strand
AAGAAAAAACGAGAGAAGTTACAAAAACAACTTGACAAAACCTAACATAGAAGGAACTGAATTGAAATGAAGAAAAATGCAGTAAAAGGAATGCTGTCTGGGCTATTTGTCTGCAGTGCGGTAATGTTGGCAGGTGCAGAACCTTTGGTGTGGTCGGACGCATTGAACGATGCCTCCCGCTGGTGCGGATTTGATGTAATCGCCGGAAAATGGAGTTTTCTGCAGAAAACCCCGGCAGAAGGAATCAGGTTTGAATCGGATTCCGCCGGGGTTCACAACGGTGATTTCCGTTTTCTACCGCTGTTCCGCCTTTTTGATATGGAAACGCTGAATGGAGCGGAAATGCTCAGTTTTGACATCTGTGTGGAAAAAGGTGATATGACGGAGGGGAGTGTACTTTTTGACCGCGAAGTGTCGGTCAGTTTCACCGTGACGAAAAAAAGAGAATATCAGACGATCCATATTCCGCTGAAAAAACTGCCGGAAAAACTCGGCAAGTATCGCCAAATCCAGATCGGATTTCGGGAAGCCATCGGCAAAACCGCTTGGTATCTGCGGAATGTCCGTGTGGAAGGCTCCGGTTCCGGGGCTGCCGATCTGAAGAAAATCGACGGTAATCTTGCAATGCGTCCGACTGCTCCCGGTGGCGTCTTCTATGAAAGCGAACCTTTGAAGTTTGCTGCGGTTCTTCCGGAATCTGCGCAATATACGATCAAAGATATTTGGGGAAAAACTGTTCAGCAAGGTGTCGTGAACCCGGGTGGCAATGTCCTGACAAGTCTGCCGCGTGGATATTATTTTCTGACGCTTCATTCAGATAAACGCGATTATGCAAATCGTCGTCGCTTTACCGTGGTATCTGACCGGAGCGTATTGCCGGAGGGAAGAGAGAGTAACTATTCCCTGGTGCTGGCCTCTCACATGGGGCGTTCCAACATCCGTTTCAATCGCTTCTGTACCGTGACGCCAGGCGGAAGTATTCATATTTTGAGCGAACTGGCTGCGAGAGCCGGTGCGTTTACCGTCCGCGATCATACCCATTGGCTTGAGCCGGCGCCCGGCGTCTATGAATTTGAAGAACCGCTGGTGATTGCACGGCAGTTGAAAGAGCGCGGAATTGTGCTGACCGACATGATTGCCGGAGCGCCGCGGTGGAGTTTCTCCGGCAAATTTCCGATCCCACAGGGATTACAGCACGACCTCCAGCTTCCGGATGATCTGCGCCACGCGTTCAATTACTCAAAAGCACTGGTTGAGCATTTCAGAGGACTGACCAAGTACTGCGAATTCTGGAATGAACCGGACGCCCATGCGAACGCAGCTTGGAATTACGCCGCCGCGATGAAGGCAGCCTATCTGGGATTCCGGGAGGGAAATCCCGATGTCAAAGTCTTGAGCGGCTCCTTTCTAACTTACGCCTATCCGGAAATCGCGATGAAAAGTGGCATGGCAGAATATTTTGACGTATTCAATTTTCATTCCTACACCCCGGTCGTCGACTTTGACATTCAGATGCGCGACCTGAAAAAGATGCTGTCTGATGCTGGTGCGGGTGATCGCCCCATGGTCTGCACCGAATTGGGAACCACACACCTAGGAGAGCCGACAGCAGCAAGTTATCGGACGGATATAAAGGAACGCAACGATGCGCAGGATATGCTCTATGCCGAGTTTGTGGTCAAAAGTCAGATAATTATGCAGAATTACGGCTTGAATATCGGTTACACGTTCCTCCTGCCGCCATGTGCGGATAGCGCTCCGCACGGGGTCGGGCCGGCAGACTGGGCAATGATGGGATTTGACAATTCTGCCAAACCGGCTCTGACTGCATTTTCCGTTTTGTCGCATGAACTGGCGGATGCAGAAATGCTCGGGACATACGACACGGTTCCCGGAATGCGCGGGTTCCTGTTCCGGCGATCTGATGGTACGCAGACACTGGTGTTATGGAAGATTTCATCTTTGGAAACGGTTATCGGGCGTGTGTCTTATAATGGAGCCGACGACGAACCGGTAATTATCTCTCTACCGGATGGGACTTATCGCGTTTCCGATATTTTCGGCACGGAAAAAACACTGCAGAGTCAAAACGGCAAATTGATGCTCCAGGTATCGCGGCTTCCCCTCTATGTCAGCGGTCTGCATGGTTTGAAGCCCGCAAAAGAATTTCATAAACGGCAGAACCACGTTAAAAAACGCAATGACTTGGATAAGACGATCGTGGCAAATATTGTCACGGGATCGGATATGCCGATTTCGGGGATTCGGCTCTACTCCGAGTTAAAAAAGCCGACTGCGGAAATGGGATTGCATCTTTATAATTTCAGCGATGAAGTCAAACGCGGCACCCTTCAGTTCTCCGGGGGAACGATTGATCGCGATTTCGGAACCGTCACGATTCCGCCGCGCGGCCGCATCGAACTGAAAATGAACATCACTCCGGAAGTTCACCCGGGACAGCCTTTCACTGATGTTGCAGTAAACGGTATTTTCAACGGGAAGAAGATCACTCCTGCGGTTATGCCGGTTCTCATCTCTGACTCCGTGATTAAAACCAAGCCGATTTCCGGTGCAGACCGCGCGTCCGGATGGCAAGATTCCAAATTGTGCAACATGACCCGTAGCGATGATCCGGATAATCACGCAGTGACGTTCAAGGGCAAATTCGGTCGTCCCAATGGGTATATTTATCCTGAATATGTATTGAACAAGGACGAGTCACTGAAAGATGCGGTAGGGTTGGAGTTTGAGATGTGGCTGGATCCGGCAACTGGGGAAAAGGGATTGAACGATTGCCGAGTCCAACTGGTTTGCGATGGCCCATTCCCGGGCAGTAAACAGGAAACGGTTCTTTTACTGTACGATGCGCCGATGGATGGCAATTGGAAGAAAATCCGGGTTTTCTTTGCCTACAAAGTGAAAGATCCCGCCAAGATACGTAAAGTGCTTATCGGACTGATGCCGCTTACCACGGAAGTCGAGTTCAAAGTGCGCAATTTGAAGATGCTGTTGCCAGGAAAATAATTTCCAAAGTCAGCAGAGAAAATGTAGAGGGCAGTGTAGTTGCCCCGAAGGTGTTTTATGCAGAATTTTCATGATTTGCTAGATTATAATTCGATTTTCTGGTCAAGACTTGGCTGGGAGGTTGATCCGCCTCGATGTGATGAAAATGGGCGGGTATTGTTTTTCAGCAAGCCTGGCGATTACGAGCGATATGCACGTTACCATGCGGATATGCACGCGGAAGGTGTCCATTTGCATACCTGTATTCTGTTCAGCGGGTGGGTGGGAGATCACGTTTATGATTATTCGTTGACGGATCGGACGTTGGAAACATTGTTCAGCGCTCTGCCGGAAGATGCTCTTTTCATACCGCGAGTCAAATTCAATGCTCCGGTGGAATGGTCAAAGAAGTACCCGGAGGAACTGTTCGTTTATTACGGAGGCAACAACGATCCGGAATATATACGTCCGCGTGTTGGAACACTTGAACACGACCGTTTCGGTTTTGACGCTCCGGTCGGCGGGATTGTCGGAGACCCATTGCCCAATCCCGGCGGATCATTTGCAAACCAGAGTTTTGCTTCCGAAAAATGGCTGAATGACGCTTGTGAGGCATTGCGAAATCTAATGCGGCATGTGGCACAAACTCCCTATGCGAACCGGATCATCGGCTGGCATATTGCCTACGGGGTCAGCGGCGAAACCTGTGTTTGGGGACGATTCGGGCGTCATGACGACAATTATGGGGATTACAGTAGGGTGTTTCACCGGGCGTTTCTTGCCTGGGGACGGAAAAAATATCAGGGCAGTGACGAAACTTTGAAGAAAATCTGGGGAACACTGGAACTGCCGGCACCGGCTCGTCGGAGAAACGTCACGGAATCCACGGATGCGTTTCTGCGGAAGCGTCCCTGCGATTGCATTGTAAAAGATCTGGACGAATACCTCTCCGAGTTGAATTCCGGATGCTGTGAAACTTTGTGTCGGACGGTTAAAGAAATACAGCCCAATGCTCTTACCGGAGTTTTTTACGGGTACATTCTGGAATGCTCAAACTCCAGCTACACCGGATGGCTCGGGCTTGATCGCCTGCTGAATTCTCCTTATGTGGATTTTATGGCGGCTCCTACCAGTTATTATCGGCGAAATGCAGGCGAATGCGGTGGATTCATCGCTCCTGCACAATCGGTTGCACTTCGTAAAAAATGGATCGATGAATTAGATATCCGAACCTATCGGGCCCAAGAAGCACCGGAGTCATGGTTCATTCCCCGACAGTATACACGCGCAGTGTTATTTCGGGAATGTGCCAAAAATCTCGCGGCAAATGCTGGTTACTGGTGGATGGATCTTGGAGACGGTTGGTACAATGCTCCGGATATTCATGAGGCGATCCGTGAAGTAGAAGAGGCTGCGGCAATGGTTCGCATGCAGAAGCACCGTTCGGTTGCAGATGTATTGTTTGTGGTTGATGAGCTGTCGATGATTGCTCATTCAGAATCGGAAGAACTGTTCCGATTGCACAAAGATCTTCGTCGCGAGGCAGGACTGTCCGGGGTTATTTACGATTTGTACCGGTTTTCCGACCTGTCGCAATTGAATCTGTCGCAATACAGATTAATTGTGTTCTGTGATTGTCCGTGCAACAGGGAGATTGAGTTTCCGAAAAGCTGCCATCGCCTTTATACCTATTTGGACGCTCTGCCGGATGGAATGCAAATTCAAGAAATACCGGGACATTTTCCTGCGGGTACAGTCCAGTATGAAGGGATTCTCTCCGGAACAGCCCCTCTGACCGATCTGACGTTGCCGCGAGTAACACCTGTCCTTCAGGATAATGATCGGATTCTGGCTTGTTTGGCGGACGGCGCTCCGGCGATGCTGGAACGGGAGGGAGTTTTTTACGGAGTTCTACCGCTCCTCGGATGGCGGCAATTCCGTCAGCTTGCGGAATATTGCGGTTGTCACAGCTATGCTGAAGCTCCATGCATTGTATATGGCGACAACCGTTTCCTCTCTGTATTTTCACATGAGCAGCCGGAAAATTTTCAGATGACTATTTACGGTCAAAAAACATACTCTTCCATATCATAGTAAGGTTAAAACAAAATGAAGTGTTTTTGGCGAAACCATTCGGTACTGCAGTCAGTGCTGGAACATAAAAAGAAAAATACCTGCGGCGACCTACGGTCATTGCGTTTCACATGGCAGCGACCGTCGGGAAAAGCATCAGCATCCCAGACGTTTCTTTATGAAATTTTTGCCGCAGCTCTGGATGGCGCGGAATATGTCGCCGAGTCGAAAATCTGTCGGCTGAATGTGGAAAAAGTGGTCGCGAGGAACAACCTGTTCGCCATTGCTGCATTGGATAATGGTATGACAGCCGAATTCGAATTGAACGAATGTCTTCCGGATACCATGCCGGACACCTGTTTCCTCAAAGCCAATTTTTCACATGGTCATATTACCAATCAACCGGTGGTCGGCCATTTTAATGAAGAAGGTATGATTTACGCAACTTCGGAAAAACTGTCATATCCTATTGCCGAAAAACTGGATATCGTAGCAAACGGACCGATTGAACAGATGATGAGACGTTTTCAAGAATGCGGAACAAATGCAGATCGCTCCGATTTGCAGCAGCTGATTAAGGAGGCTCTTCATGAAGAAGCGTAAAGTCCTGATTGCCGGAACCGCCAATCCGCATATTCCTGCTTACCTGCACGGTCTGAACCGTAATACCGAAGGAATTGAGATTGTCGCGGTTTCCGACTGCGATCCCGTTCGGAGAGCAATGATTTCCGGTATTCCTGTTTATAGCGACTACCGGAATATGATCGAAAAGCATCCCGAGGCCGAGATCATCATGATCGGCAGTGACAATATCGATCATTTCACCATGTTTCAATATGCACTGGAAAAGAAGCTGCACATCTACATGATGAAAGTAATCTCCATGGACGAGGCCGAATGCCGTGAAATGATCCGTTTGGCCGAAGCGGCAGACCGCGTTATCCAATGTGAGTTGGAACTCCGCTTTAATCCTCAGTTTCAATACGCGAAAAAGATGATTGAAGCTGGGGCGCTTGGGGAGATCGAATCCATTTATCTCACCAATATTTCCCAAAGTCCATGCAATTATTTTCCGAATTGGGGTGATCCCGTGTTGTCGTATGGCAAGAAAATTCCGGTACATCCTGGTGGAACTGTTTACCGTGGCGGAGCGATTACGGATCACCCGCATCCCTATGATATTATCCGCTGGCTGACTGGAGCGGAATTTTTCACTGTAAATGCCGTTTCCGCTGAAAATCAGCGTTCTCATCTCAACGTTGAGGATCATGCTGCACTTACGGGACGACTGACCAACGGGATTCCATATTTTATCAATCCCTCCTACTCCAATCTGGAAGAAAAAACCAACTGCCGACGGTTGCTGTGGCCGAAATCGCTTGAGTGCAATCTCAAGATTACCGGTAGTAAGGGCTATTTCGCATGTGATTATTTCGATCGTTTCATCTATATTGTGGGCAATCATTTTGCTTCACCAGATCGGCTGATCGTGGACTTTGCGGATCGGCTTCCTCCGCTTGATTCCAATACTCTGCTTGGCAGTTTTCTGGAAACAATCGCAGGAAACCGAAAACTGCCTGAGACAGGGCTGAATGAATCCTACCAGGCCGTCCGTGTCATGAACGCCGCCTATGATTCTATTTTCCACAACAGTACCATAACCTTGAAAAGAGCGTAACTCACATGAAAAGAATTTTGGATGATATTGCGGATTCCGTTGTACGACTCTTTTATAACCAACCTGCCAACTTTTGGGAAGAATCTATGCCTGTCGGCAACGGCCGACTTGGCGGCATGGTTTTCGGGGAGCCGGAAAGCGAAATCGTCTTTCTCAATGAAGACACTCTTTGGTCAGGCTTTCCTCATGCGGTTCCCGCTGAAGAATCTCCGCAGAAACTGGCAGCCGTAAGGCAAATGATCTGTGAACGCAAGTTTACTGAAGCAGATCAATTCATTTCGGAAAAAATGCTGGATTTTCCGGACTGCGGCAGTTATTTACCGGCGGGCAAACTCTGTTTTCATTTTAGATTGCCGGGCGCAGTTACAGATTATCAACGTTCTCTGGATCTTCGCACTGCCGTTGCTGAAACGGCTTTCCTTGCCGGCGGCATTTCGTTCAAGCGTTCCGTATTTGCCAGTCACCCGGCCGGACTGATTGTTATGCAAATCGCATCCGACAAATCAGGAAGTATTTCCTTTCGCGTCAATCTTGACTCTGAAATTCACGGCGAATTCGGTTGCAATGCCGACACCATTTTTTTTAATGGAAAATGTCCGGTTCATGACCGTTACACCACCTTGATCTGGGAGGAAACGTTCCATGGACATGCCGGAATTTGCTATCAGATCCGGGTAAAAGTTCTGACTGTAAAGGGAACAGTTTCGGCGCAACCGAATGGAATGCTTGAAGTCGCGGGGGCCGATCACGCCACTGTATTGATTTCCATACGCAGTAATTTCACCGACAGCAAAATTCGTCCTGAAGATTCATTTCGGATTCCTGAACAGAAATGTATGGCGGATTTCTCTGCGATTGCGGAAAAAACGGACAGTATGCTACTGCAGGAACATGTGGTGGATTATCAGCGGCTTTTTTCGCGTTCGCTGCTTGTTTTTCCGGAGCGCCCGGAAGATCGACTGCCGACCGATCAGCGGCTGTACAGATGTCAGCAGAGTGGAAAAGTGTCCCCCAATATGGCGGCCTTGCTCTATCAGTTCGGCCGATATTTGCTGATTGCTTCTTCCCGTGAAGGAACCGAACCTGCCAATCTTCAGGGGATCTGGAACAATTTGTTAATGGCTCCATGGGGATGCAATTACACTACCAATATCAATACCGAGATGAACTACTGGCTCGCCGACTTGACCGGTCTGGGAGAATGCGCAGAACCATTATTCCGGATGATCAGAGAATGTGCGGAAAACGGCAGGAGTACTGCGGCGAAATTATACCATTGCAGCGGTTGGTGCATGCATCATAACAGCGACATTTGGCGTAAGACTACGCCTGCTACCGGACGGGCTCAATGGGGGTTTTGGCCGATGGCGGGGCTTTGGTTCTGCCGTCATCTGGTCGAACATTACAGATTCACGGGGGATACTGTGTTTTTGCGGAATCATTGGCCGATTCTGCGTGGGGCTGCGGAATTCATCCTCGATTTTTTAATTCAGGATACGGATGGTTCATTGACTACAATGCCGTCAACATCTCCTGAGAATTGTTTTGTCAATCCGAGTGATGGTGTATATACCGCAGCGTCTGCGGGGACGACTATGGATCTCAGTTTGATCAGGGAGCTTTTTGCAGAAGTCTGGGAATGCGCAGCGCAGCTGAAACTGGATGATCCGATTCTTTCTAAAATACGGCCCGTTCTTTCGAGACTTCCCAAGCCCGGAATCGGCAAGGCTGGCCAGCTGTTGGAATACCGCGAGGATTTTGAAGAAATGGATATCCATCATCGTCATCTTTCGCATCTTTATGGCATCTATCCTGGAGCAGAATGGACTCCAGATCAGGAGCCTGAACGTTTCCAGGCAGCGCAAATTTCTTTGGAGCGTCGCGGAGATGTCAGTACCGGTTGGGCAATGGCATGGCGTATCGCACTCTGGGCGCGGTTCCGCAACGGGGATCATGCATTACAGGTCCTTCGCGAATTTCTGCATCTTGCCATGCCAAACCATGGGAAAGCCGATTTGATCGGCGGCGGAATTTATGCCAATTTGTTTTGCGCACATCCACCGTTTCAGATTGATGGAAATTTCGGGACCGTTGCTGCCATTGCAGAAATGCTGATTCAGAGTCATCGTGAAACCGCAGTCGGCCTGAGACTTCTTTTGTTGCTGCCAGCTTTGCCGGCTGACTGGAACTCCGGAAAAATCTACGGACTTGGAACACGTTGCGGCGTAACGGTAGACATAACTTGGGACTCTGTTCGAGTAACGGCCACTCTTGTTGCACATGGCAATACGGAATTTGAGTTGGAGTGTTTCGGGAAAAGATACACGATCCAGATGCGGCAAGGCGAGTATAAAAGCATAGAATTTCCGCGAGCCATGGTTAAGGGGGACGCTCAATGAAAATCCTGACTCCGTGAAGAAAAAGGCAAAAAAGATAGGATAAAAATAGAAAACCTGTTGAATAGCAGTATATTACGATTGCTCAAGCCGTAATATAAAGCTTAACCCAACAGGTGAATGATGATTAAGATACAGCAAGGTAACGAAGAAATCAACTCCAATGGCGGAAATATTTTAACCGGAGCATTGCTCCAACTCGAATCAATGAAGAAAATGAATCAACTAACGGCAACTCGAATCAAACATGGCGAAATTAGCCACAGCGACATTTTGAAGTGTCAAATCGCGTTATCTTCCCTTGGGCGCAGCGATTTTGCCAATGTCGATTTGTTCCGTAACGCCGTGTGCAAGTTTTATTGGTAAAAAACGAAAAAGAGCATGCTTGGGCTATTAATAGCCGAAATATCGATTAAGTTAGGTTAGCTGCAACCAACTTATGTGAATCCGAATGAAAAATACATCAACAAAAATTCACGGATTCAGGCAAAAGGGAGAAATCTTCCCACTGGGAAGTTGGGCTGGAACCAGTTGGGACACGATCAATAAGCAATGGAAAGAGCAAGAGATGAAGCTCCCGGACGGCAGCATTCTGATCTGCGATGGCGAACTGGGATTATCCGAAGCATTTGCCGAATACGCTTCGGAACAGCAACGCTGCCACTGGCACATCAATCGGGATTTGTACCACGCAATGTACCAGGACGGCGGACGCAAGGCGGATTCAAAACCAATTCAGGACGCATTGGCCGGAGCGTTGGCGATCGAATTGCCGCAAGAGGATTTTCAATCGGTTTCCGAGCAGGAAAAAAGCGATATTGAGGCGAGAATGGAGAAAACCGAAGCGGCCATAGACCAACTGATCGGATATTTTCAAGGGCACGGTTACGAGGCGGCGGCGACCTATATGCGTCGGGCGAAAATCGGCATGTTCGGCTACGTTCGCCGCTGGCTGAAATGGGGACTGATCTCTCCCAGAGCCTCGTCGATGGTCGAAAGAGTTATCCGGGAATTGGGCCGCAGGATCAAGAAGATTGCCTACGGGTGGAGCGACAAAGGCGTAACGAAAGTTGCGAGAATCATATTGAAACGGTTTGCCAACGCCGGAGCATGGGAGGACTACTGGCAAAAACGCATGGATATTATCGGCAACGTCGTCATCGGCGTTGGAAATTACAAGTGTTCTTCACAAAATTTGGGACAATAACAATAAAAGGGCATCTATCATGGCAAAAGCGATTCAGTGGCACGAAATCTCCCCTGCGGACGTCGAAGGCAAAGGCTGGAGCGACACCGGAAAACCGTTCGCCCGCCTCCCGGAAAGAATCAAAGAACAACTGCCCGATGTCTGGCCACACGCTCAGTCGTCCATCGGCATGTGCGTGTTTTTCAACACCGACAGCAGTTCGTTCCATGTAAAATACACCCTCGGAACCGGGCCGATCGGAGAGCCGAACTTCAATGTCACCGCCCATAGCGGCACTGATCTCTACGTTTACGATACTGCGGAAAAACGGTGGCGCTGGGCGGCGGCAACCCCGCATTCCGCCATCAAGGATCGGAATCCTGAAGTGACGCTGATAGATGAGATTCCCGGAAAAATGCGTCGCTGCCGCCTTTATTTCCCAATGCGGAACGAGGTGTCGAATTTCTCCATCGGCGTTGACTCCGGCGCGAAATTCGAGTTGGTTGCGCCGCGCAAAAAGAAGCCGCTCGTCTATTACGGCACCAGCATTATCCACGGCGCTTACGCCATCCGTTCCGGGTTGGGAACCGCGCAGATCGTGGCGAGAGAGCTTGATCTGCCGCTCATCAACCTCGGATTTTCCGGCGCGGCAAGGTTGGAGCCGGAGATGGCGGAACTCCTCGCGGAACAGGACGCAAAGCTTTTCGTCATTGACCCCTACCACAATCTGTCGCCGGAAATGGTCAAGGGCAATACCGAAACGTTTATCGAAATCCTCTGTTCCAAACGCCCCAAAACTCCCGTCGTCATGCTCGGGGCGCCGCAACACCTGCACGCCTGGCTGAAACCGGGAATGCAAAAATCGGAAGACGAAAAAACACACCTCTACGGAAAAATCTGCCGGAGAATGATGAAGAAATATCCGAATTTACACTATCTCAAAGGCTCCAACTTCTACGGCAGCGACGAAGTCTCCATGGATGGAGTTCACCCCAATGACGAAGCGTTTTCCCATATGGCGAAAATCCTCGTCACAAAGTTCTCCAAACTTATTGAATAATGCGTTCTGCTAAATTATTTAAATTGTTAATTTTAACGCTTTACGAATGTCCTTTTCTTGAAATCTCCTCCTTTTGGTGGTATATTGTAAAGTTTTGCAGGACAATACATTAACCACCAAAAAAAAGGAGAGATATGATGCAAAATTCGCCTCTTCTGCACTTTGTGGTTCTTCTGCACTTTGTGAAAAACTTGCTGTTGCATAGCCGGAACCTCCGAATCAATCAAGGGGCAATCCGGCATAACCGTTCGCTTGTGCTCAATTGAACTGAGCCGCTGCCGCGGCAGGAAAGGCTAAGCGTGAACAACCAGACGGAGTAAAAAAACACTGGCGATTTGACAAAAAAAGAGATACCGTTGTTATTGCAGAAATAACAACCGGGCCGAGTGCCCAGAAAGGACGGTATCTCATGAAGAGAATATCACCGAAATCTCGAAAAGTCAAATTGCCATCCGGAAAACGTCCCCAATTATCTCAAGAACATCAACAACGCATTCAAAAATTCCGTCAGTCAAACACGCCCTTGCGGGATCTTTTCCGTGAAGATTTAACGCTTCACAAATTCGCGCCGCGGACGATTGCGCGTTATCTGGATGCCGCCATTACCTTTGTTGCCTACTTCAACCGTCCTCCGCAATTCATCTCCGACGATGAAATCCGCGCCTATCTGCGTTATCAGAGCGAAAAGCGTCGACTGAAAAGCGGGTCCATGGGCATCATTCACGGAATGCTCAAATATCTGTATACGTGTATGCCCAGTGAGCCCCATGGTAAAGGTATATGCCCAGTGAGCCCCATGGTGAGGGGGATATCGCGGTGGAGCTTTGGAA
>ERZ1026844.1831-NODE-1831-length-12263-cov-3.913172_pt1 | contig 12263 bp, 8 predicted proteins | sample MGYA00380152_ERZ1026844 | MGnify/ENA primary metagenome ERZ1026844 (study PRJEB33269, sample SAMEA4719788) | human gut metagenome | biome: human-associated habitat; feature: organic feature; material: feces | place: Cameroon | collected 2013-10 ... | reverse complement strand
GGACAGTACGCCGGTGATCGTCAGCAGGACACCCAGAATGATCGCCAGCACGTAGACGCAGAAATAGCTGCGGGCATAATTGCGGCGGTTGATGTTCGCGCTGCCGATGGCGTGGACGATCAGGAATATCCAGCCCACGAGCGGCAGGGAATAGAGAATGCCGAGGCCGAAATAACTCCATGGCGACAGGGGGCGGTACGCCTCCGGCAGATGCTGCAATTCAAATTCGTTCATGCTGCTCCTTCTTTCTTAGCGTCAGTGGTCAAGGGCACATATGCCCTGCGGGTCTCCGAGTTTTCCCGGAGTATGGACGGCAGCTGGCAAGGCAGACGAGGCAGATGGGCTGTCGCCCATCAACGAGGATAACGACGCCAGCTGTCGTTCAGGCCCGGGAAAACCATGTGTGCCTTTGTCCACTGACGCTATAGATGTTCCTTGCAGGTCAGCTGCGCGACGTCCAGCCGGAACACGGCCACGCGCTGCGTCTGCTCATCCGTAAATGCGAACGGGCGGCTTTTTTCATAGTGCGCCATGATGGCCGACAGCGCCCGCTTCTTTTCCTCCGGCTCCTGCACCTCGCAGATCACGCCGGTGCCGATTACACTCCGATAGCGATAGGAATACGAGCAGCCGGTCTGTCCGGCTGTGAGTGCGTGCGCGCAGTCCAACTCAAAGCCGACGCGCGGCGCGGTGCGGATCAGGTCTGCCTTGCGCCCCTCCTGCGCGCCGTGAAAATAAAACCGGTCAGGCGTGCCGGGGACAAAGGCGAAATTCAGCGGCACGATGTACGCCCCCTCCGGGCAGGAAAAGCCGACACGGCAGCATTCGCAGGACTCGATCACCTGCAAAATCCGTTCGCGGTCCGTGACCGCGCGGTCAGCCCGTCTCATGCCAGCCGGACGCCGCCCGCCTGCCGGATCGAGAGCACATGGCAGCGGCCCTCGCCGAGCAGGGCCTCCATATTGGCGCGGAAGGACGTGAGTGCATCGTTCGGCACGAACGCCAGCAGCGTCCCTGCAAAGCCGCCGCCGTGAATCCGGCAGGCGCCGCGCCCGGCAAGCTGCTTTTCACAGGCAGCCAGTGCAAGGGCCATCTGCTGATGCTCCCGGCTGCCGGTGGGGATCACATTCTGCAGCAGCATCCACGACGAACGTCCAGAGTCGCGCACGCCCGCAAGGAAGCCCTCAAAATCGCCCGCTTCCAGCGCCTGCACCTGCTGCTGCACCCGGCGGTTCTCATCAAAGAAGTGCATCGCGCGCAGAACGGCGCGGTCGCCCGCCGCCTCGCGGGCCGACTTGAGATTTGCGTAGAATTCCGCCTCGTCCACCTCGCGCAGCACGTCCTTGCCGAACACACGGGCCACGCGGCGCATCTCCTCGGGGATGGCCGCGTATTCATCCGTCAGATCTGCATGATCCGCGCCGGAATCAAGCGTGCAGAGCGTATAGCCGCAGTGCGCAAAATCAAACGCCGCCTGCCGGACGGCGGGGTGCGAGGGGCTTGCAAAGTCGATGAAGACCAGCCCGCCGACACTCGATGCCATCTGATCCATGAGGCCGCAGGGCTTGCCGAAATAGACATTTTCGGCATATTGGCCGATCTGTGCGATCTCGACGGCGGAGCATTTTCTGTCAAAAAACAGTTCATTACAGATCGTGCCGATCAGGACCTCGAATGCGGCTGAGGACGACAGGCCGGAGCCGGGCAGAACGGTCGAGCGGACAGCCGCGTCAAAGCCGCGCAGCTGACAGCCGCGCTGGACAAACGCCGCAGCAACGCCGCGCACGAGCGCAGCCGTGGTGTTTTTCTCCGCCTCATGGACGGACAGATCGTTCAGATCAATTTCAACCGGGGCATAGCCCTCGGATGCGACACGGATAATGGGATCGGGCCGCAATGTGACCTCCGCCGTCGTTTCCAGATCGACAGCCGCGGCCAGCACGCAGCCATGCTGATGGTCGGTATGGTTGCCGCTGATCTCCGTGCGGCCCGGCGCGGAAAAGCGATAGCTTGTCTGCATCTTCAAATGCCTCCGTTCTCCGCCTTCCGGCGGGTCAGTTTTTCCATATTATACTCGATTTTAGAACATCCGGCAAGTGCTTTTCCGCAGAGCCCCGCCGTTTAAAACAGCCGCCCCCGGAAATCGGAGGCGGCTGCGGTTGCATATCTGCTTATTTCTTCATTGCCAGTGCCTGCTTGACCTTGGCAACGATGCCGTCGGCGTTGACGCCGTAGGCGTCGAGCACCAGCGGGGCCTTGCCGCTGCGGCCAAACTCGTCGTTGACGCCGTGACGGACGACGGGCACGGGATAATTCTCGCTCAGATACTCGGCAACTGCCGCGCCAAGACCGCCGAGGACGTTGGCCTCTTCGGTGGTGACAATCGCGCCAGTCTCCTTTGCAGCTTTCAGAACCAACTCGGTGTCGAGCGGCTTGATGGTGTGCATATCGATGACGCGGGCGGAAACGCCCTCGGCAGCCAGCTTGTCAGCAGCGGCCAACGCCATCTGCACATTCATGCCGACCGCGATAATGGTCACGTCGGTGCCGTCGCGCAGCGTTGCGCCCTTGCCGAGTTCAAATTTATAGCCGGGGATAGAATCGGTGACAGTCTCAACGGCCAGACGGCCCAGACGCATGTAGGCCGGGCCTTCATAATTGACGAGTGCCTCAACGGCCAGACGCATTTCATTGCCGTCGCACGGGCACAGGACCAGCATGCCGGGGATGGCGCGCATGATGGCGAAATCCTCGATGCACTGGTGGGTCGCGCCGTCCTCGCCGACGGACAGGCCACCGTGGCTGCCGACGTGCGGGTAGGCAACAGAGTTGCGAACCTGCTCCCACGCACGGCCTGCTGCAAACATGGCGAACGTGTTGACGAAGGGCTTGAAGCCGCACAGGCTCATACCGGCAGCAACACCGACCATATCGGCCTCGGCAATGCCCATGTCAAAAAAGCGTTCCGGGCAGGCGGCCTTGAAATATTTCGTCATGGTCGCGCCTGCAAGGTCTGCGTCGAAGCAGACAAGGTCGGGATATTTTTCGGCCAGCGCGGCAAGCGCTTTGCCGTATGCCTCACGGGTTGCAATTTTCTCAGCCATTTTTTAACCCTCCAGTTCCTTGATCTTCGCTTCAAGCTCTGCCTTGGCCTGTGCCCACTGCTCATCGTTGGGCGCCTTGCCATGCCAGCCTGCATTGTTTTCCATGAAGCTTACGCCCTTGCCCTTGACGGTCTTGGCGAGGATCATAGTCGGCTGGCCCTTGGTCTGCTCGGCTTCCCGATAGGCAGCTTCGATCTGCTCGAAGTCATGGCCGTCGATCTTAATAACGTGCCAACCGAAAGACTCGAACTTCTTGTCCAGCGGCTCGGTGGGCATGACGTCCTTCGTCTCGCCGTCGATCTGCAGACCGTTGACGTCAACGCAGGCGCACAGATTGTCGAGGTGGTACTTATTGGCGGCCATCATAGCCTCCCAGACCTGACCCTCGGCGACCTCGCCGTCGCCAAGAATGGCGTAGACACGATAATCCTTCTTTGCGACCTTACCGGCCAGCGCCATGCCGACAGCGACGGAGATGCCCTGGCCCAAAGAGCCGGTAGACATATCGACGCCGGGGACGTATTTCATTTCCACATGGCCGGACATATGGCCGTCGATGCGGCGGAACATCTTAAGATCCTCAACCGGGAAGAAGCCGCGCAGTGCCAACACCGGATATACAGCGGGTGAGCAGTGGCCCTTGGACATGACGAAGCGGTCACGATCGGGGTCGTGCGGGTTCTTGGGATCAACGTGCATTTCTGCAAAGTACAGGTACGTCAGCACGTCCATGCAGCTCATTGAGCCGCCCGGATGGCCAGAGGCCGCGTCGTGCACCATCTGGACGCCATAAAGACGCGCCTTGGCCGCGTTCAGTTCCAGCGCCTTCAGTTTGGTTTGTTCCATATGAATTCCTTCCTTTGTTCATAGAATCGGAATTTTTCCTGCGTTTATGTGGGATTGATTTGCCTCGCAGGAAAATTCATTTTGCTTCTTGTTGCATTCCAGCTTCTATCATACAATATCCGCGCGGATTTTTCCAGTGGTATTTACAAAAAAACAGGTTTTTGCGTTCAGTTCAGGTATTTGCCGCCTCTGCCGCCCGGCACAGGGCGACGAACGCCTCCCGGACGGGGGCAGGGGAGAGCAGCTGCGCCCGCGCGCCGAATGAGGCAAGCCAGCCGAAAAAGTTCGGCGACACCGCGACCTCGACCGTGCAGACAAACGCGTCCGGCCCGTCCGGGACGCAGGGGGTGCCGCGTCCGAAGCGGTCGATCACGACGCCCGTGAGCGAGCGGTCAAAGCGCAGCCGCAGCTGTTCGCGGCTGCCCGCGAACATGCCGAAGACATTCTTGCCGTATTCGGACAGATCAAGATCGCGCATCTGTGCGTCCATATAGCGCGGCTCCCCTGTCAGACTGATCGAAGCCATCTTATCCACGCGGTAATGCGTCAGCCCGTGACGTTCAGAATGCGCGATGAGATAATAATTTTCATCCTGCCAGCACAGCGCATAGGGGCTGGCGGCATAGAGGCCCGGCCGATAGCGGCGGGCTCCGTTCAGATCATAGTCAAAATAGCGGAACGTGATACGGCTGTTTTTCTGGATGGCCTCATGCAGCAGATCGACGGAATAATAGACGCTCTCGTTCATAGTCTTGACGCGCCCGGCGACCGTGACCTGCCGCCGCAGGCTCCCGGCGGCATACTGGCTGGCAAGCGTCTCAAGCTTGGCGATCAGCTGCATGGACTTCCGCTCCGACAGGAATTTGCTCGACTGCACCGCATCGACCAGAAGCTTCAGTTCCGGCAGTTCAAACGTGCGCGAAGCGAGAAAATACCCGCCGTGCCGACCCTTGACCGTCACGATATCCATGCCGAACTGCTGCAGACACAAAATATCGTCGTAGACGCTCTTACGCTCGGCACGGATGCCCCGGACGGCAAGTGCGTCCAGAATATCCTGCATGGAGAGCAGATGCTCCTCGTCCGACTGCCGCTCGAACAGTTCCTTTAAATACAGCAGCTTCAGCTTCTGATTCTCCGTCCTTCCCATCGTCTGCGCCTCCTGTCAGTGTGGTATATGTGGTATAGTTATTGTACAGATTTTCCGCGCCGGGAGCAAGTGGAATTGCGGATTTTCCGGAATTGTGATAAAATACAGAAAACTGATTCCGGGAGGCCGCTTATGCTGTATCTGGGCTGCCATTTGTCCTCGTCGAAGGGCTACGCTACAATGGGAAAAACCGCGCTGTCCATCGGCGCGAACACTTTTCAGTTCTTCACGCGCAATCCGCGCGGCGGCGCAGCAAAAAGCGCCGACCCGGCGGACGCCGCCACGCTCGTACAGATGCAGCGGGACGGGCAGCTGGGCCCGCTCGTGGCGCATGCGCCGTATACGCTGAACCCCTGCTCCAAGGATGAGCGGACGCGCGAGTTTGCCCGCGAGGTTTTCGCAGATGACCTGCTGCGCATGGAACTGACGCCCGGCAATTTCTACAATTTCCATCCCGGCAGCCACGTCGGGCAGGGCATCGAAACGGGAATCGACCTGATCGCCGCATGTCTGGACGCAGTCGTCCGCCCGGAGCAGCACACGACCGTTCTGCTCGAAACGATGTCCGGCAAGGGAAGCGAGGTCGGCGGCAGGTTTGAAGAACTGCGCGCGATTCTTGACGCCAGCCGCTGCGGAAAGCTTCTCGGCGTGTGTCTCGACACCTGTCATGTATCGGATGCAGGCTATGACATCAGAAACGATCTGGACGGCGTGCTGGCGGAATTTGACCGCGTGATCGGCCTTGACCGGCTGAAGGCACTGCATCTGAATGACAGCAAAAATCCCTGCGGCGCGCATAAGGACCGGCACGAAAAAATCGGGCAGGGCTATCTGGGCCTCGAAACATTCCGGCGCATCCTGCACCACCCGGCCCTGCAGGGGCTGCCCATGATTCTCGAGACGCCCAATGAACTGCCGGGCTATGCGGAGGAACTCGCGCTGCTGCGCACATTAGGAGAATCTCTGAATTGACGTTTTCCGCCAAATATGATACCTTAAATAAAATAATACGGAAACAAAAAAGGAGAGTCGCGCATGAACGAACACCGGGACAAGCCATACATCAAATGGGGTCTGACAGCGCTCGTTGTGATCTTTATCAGCATTCTGCTCGTCGTGATCTTTACGAATCTGCCGGGCTTCTTCGGCGTTCTGACCGCGTTGGAAACGATTCTGGAGCCGCTGATCTTCGGCGTGGTGATCGCGTTTCTTCTGAACCCGATCGTACGCTTCGTTGACAGCCGCCTTCTGCCGCTGCTGGAACAGAAAACGAAACTCAAGCCCGCGCTCGTCCGCAATCTGAGCCGCGCAGCGGGCATCTTTGTCGGCGTTGTCGTGGCCGTTCTGGTTTTGTACGCATTCTTCTCCATGCTGCTGCCGCAGTTGTATGAGAGCGTCGTCGGAATCGTGGACAACGCGGAGACATACTATACCAGTATCGACCGCTGGGTCACGACCATTCTGGAGGATAATCCCGAAATCCAAAGCTACGTCGATACAGCGCTCGGCAAAATCTACGACTTTATCAACAACTGGATCACCACGACGTTTTTGCAGGACGTGCAGAAGCTTCTGACCACGCTCACCAGTTCCGTAGTCGCCTTTGTCAAGGGCTTTATGAACTTCCTCATCGGCTTTGTCGCGTCGATCTATATTCTCTGGTCGAAGGAGACATTTCAGGCGCAGAGCAAGAAAATCATCGTCGCCCTGTTCCCTCCCAAGGGAGCCGATCATATTTTCTACCTCGGCCGCAACATCTACCGCGTGTTCAACGGCTTCGTCATCGGTAAGATCGTCGATTCCGCCATCATCGGCATTCTGTGTTACATCGGTATTCTGATCCTCAAAATGCCGTACCCGGCTCTGATCGCCACGGTCATCGGCGTGACGAATGTCATCCCGTTCTTCGGGCCGATCATCGGCCTTGTGCCGTGCGCATTCCTCATTCTGCTGGTGAACCCTCTGCAGGCGTTCTATTTTGTCATCTTCATTCTTGTCCTGCAGCAGGTGGACGGCAACGTCATCGGGCCGAAGATTCTCGGCAACACCGTCGGCATTTCGGGCTTCTGGGTGCTTGCGTCCATTACCATTGCCGCCAGCCTCTTCGGCTTTACGGGCATGATTCTGGGCGTGCCGGTGTTTGCGATCATTTACCTGCTCATTTCCGACTCTGTCAACAATAAGCTTCGCAAAAAGAATCTGACCACCGACACGGCAGCCTACTGTTCCATCAGCGAAGTCGCCGACCTGCCCGGGGAGGCGCAAAAGACCGACGTTTGAACAACGGCTGCTTCATGGAGAATTTCGCATGCAGGACGCACTGACTACGTTTTTTTCACAATTTGAGCCCGTCCCGTGGCTGTGCTATCTGTTCCCGGTGCTCGCGCTCGGCATTCTGATCCGCTGCGCGGTGAGTCTGCTGACGTTCCGGCCGGAGCCGGAGGTTTGGGCATGGCTCACTACGCCGGACGGCGCACACATCCCTGTCACGCACTGGGAAAGCCTTATCGGCCGCGGTGCAGGCTGTGATGTACAGCTTGGCTACCCAACCGTCTCGCGCACGCACGCAGTCTTAACGCGCTACGACGACGGCAGCTGGACGATCTCCGACGCGCACTCCAAATCCGGCGTATTTGTCAACGGAAAGCAGACGGCTCTCTCTGCGCTGCGCTTCGGTGATGTCATTACGATGGGCGGTATAAATTTTACGCTCATCCCTCTGACAAAGGAGCAGGAGCGCATTCAGGCCGGCACCCGCACGCGGGCCGGCCATGCCGTGCATCAGGTGCCGACGCTGCTGCTCCTGACGCTGTTCCAGCTGCTGACAGCCATTCAGCTCATCCTCGGCGGCTGCGATCCTGCGCTGGAGTTGACCGCCTTCGGCGGACTGATTGGGCTGGAGTGGGCGCTGTATCTCGGTTTGCGCGTGTTCCGCAGAACCGGCTTTGAGGCGGAGACACTGGCGTTTTTCCTGTGCACGATGGGACTTGCCGTTGTGTCGAGTTCCGCACCGGAAAGTCTGATCAAAGAATTGCTTGCAATCGTTGCGGGCGTGTGTGTATTTCTGGTCGTCTGCTGGTCGCTGCGCGATCTGGAGCGGGCAAAGGCTGTGCGGTATCTGGCCGCCGTAGCAGGTATCGGACTGCTGGCATTTAATCTACTCTTCGGCGTGGAAAAATTCGGCGCGCGCAACTGGATCCAGCTGGGCGGCGTGTCGTTCCAACCGTCGGAGTTTGTCAAGGTCTGCTTTATCTATGTCGGTGCGTCCACGCTCTCACGGCTGATGGCAAAGCGCAATATCGTGCTGTTCATCGCCTATTCCGCCGTGATCTGCGCGTGTCTGGCGCTCATGAAGGACTTTGGCACCGCAATCATTTTCTTTGTCGCGTTCCTTGTCATCGCGTTCCTGCGCTCCGGCAACTTTGCGACGATCGCACTGGCCATCGCCGCGACAGGCTTCGCAGGCGTTTTGGTGCTGCGGTTTTTACCCTACGCGCGAAACCGGTTTGAGGCGTGGGGCCATGTGTGGGACTATGCGCTCACGACCGGGTATTCCCAGACGCGCTCGATGATGTGCATCGCCTCAGGCGGCCTGTTCGGCCTTGGGCCGGGAAAGGGCTGGCTCAAATATGTCGCGGCGTCGGACACCGATCTGGTCTTCGCCTTCGTTTCGGAGGAATGGGGGCTTATTATGGCGGTTCTGATGGTCGCATGTATTGTGATTCTCGCCTGCTTCGTCGTGCGTTCCGCGCCTGCGGGCAGAAGCTGCTTTTATACCATCGGCGCCTGCGCGGCCGTGACGGTCATGGTCACGCAGACGATTTTAAACGTGTTCGGCATGGCGGATTTCCTGCCGCTTACAGGCGTGACGTTCCCGTTCGTATCGAACGGCGGGTCGAGCATGGTCTGCGTCTGGGGCCTGCTGGCCTTTATTAAGGCCGCCGATACCCGGCAGAACGCCTCCGTTGCCATCCGCGTCCCGCACGGCATCACGCCGCTGCCAGAGGAACCCGACGCAGAGGAAGACGCCGTTGACGAGCCTGCGCCGGAGGACCCCGACGCCGCCTGGCGGCGTCCTGCCGAAAAGGAGGCGCGCAGATGAAAAAGGTATCGCGCCGCGCGCTGTTCGCGCTGGCTCTGGCCGCCGTGCTTGCCGTGGGCACGCTGGCTTTCTGCGTCAAATACGCGGCAAACGCCGAAAAATGGGTCACGTTTTCCGGCAGTCCGCACGTCTATACCGGCACGAATCTCACCGGCGGCAAAATTTACGACCGCTCCGGCGTGCGCATTCTGAACACGACCGACGGCCGTGTGTACAGCACCGACGAGGCCGTGCGCGAGGCGACCGTCCATCTGCTGGGCGACCGCTACGGCTATATCAGCGCGCCGCTGCTGGGCAATTTTGCCGAGCAGATGATCGGCTATGATAAGATCACAGGCCTGAACGAGGCGTCCAAGGGCACGGCCAGCGCAAGGCTCACCATCAGTGCCGAGGTGCAGAAAGCAGCTTTGCAGGCGCTCGGCAGCTATCACGGCGCAGTGGGCGTCTATAACTACAAAACCGGCGAAATTTTGTGCGCCGTGACCAGCCCCAGCTACGATCCCGACAACATCCCCGACATTGCGGGCGACGAGACGGGCACATATGACGGCGTGTATCTCAACCGCTTCTTTGACGCGGCCTATACGCCCGGCTCCATTTTTAAACTCGTGACCAGCGCCGCAGCGCTGGAAAAAAGCGCGTCCGCGCAGACCGAGACACATACCTGCACCGGAAAAACCATCATCGGCGGGCAGGAGATCATCTGTATGTCCAGTCATGGGACGCTTGCCATGCCGGAGGCGCTGGCGCATTCGTGCAACGTCTATTACGGCGAACTGGCCGCGTCCCTCGGCAAAGACACGCTGCAGGCGGTCTGCGATAAGCTGGGCCTCAACGGAACGCTCACCTGCGACGGCTATACCGCCCGCTCGACCGTCGATTTGTCAAACGCAGACGACGGCAGCGTCGCCTGGGCCGGAATCGGCCAGTACACCGACCAGATCACGGCAATCCAGTTCCTGCGCTTTATGGGCGTGATCGCAAACGGCGGAGAGGCGGCGGAGCCGTATCTCATGCAGAAGATTTCCCGCGCGGGCCAGACGGTCTATGAGGCAGAAACGAAAACGACCGGGCGGCTGCTGTCCGAAGAAACTGCCGAGGCACTGGGCAGCATGATGCGCGGCGCGGTCGTGAACCAGTACGGCGCGTGGCAGTTCGGCTCTTTGACGGTCTGCGCCAAGTCCGGCACAGCGGAGCGCGAAAACGGCCCGGCAGACGCAATGTTCGCGGGCTTCGTGCAGGATGAGGCATATCCGCTCGCGTTCGTCGTCTTTGCCGAGCGCGGCGGCTCCGGCAGCCAGACGGCCGCGCCCATCGCCGCAAAGGTCTTAAACGCCTGCAAGACCGTGCTGGATGCGCCGAATCCGAACGGTTGAGCGCTTGGACAGCCGGCAGGCGCGAAAAGCAGTCGTCCGCCGGCAAATCCATGCAGCCACATAAAGTATAAACGTAGGAGAATCCCACTATGACTGATTTCCATGCGCTGATTGACAGCTACCAAAACTGTGCCTGCGGGCAGGCGCATACTTGCGCCATCCGGGATATTGAGATCGGCAGCGGGCTTGTGTCCGAGGTCGGCGAAATTCTGAAGAAAAACGGCTTCGGCCCCCGGCTCCTGCTGGCAGCCGACGAGCAGACGCTTGCTGCGGCGGACGGCATCGAGGCTTCCCTGTCCGGCTTTACCATCGTGCGGCACATCTGGCCGTCCATCCGCGTGGCGACCATGCAGGATGTGAAGAAGATCGAAAGCTACTTTGACCGCGTGGACGGCGTGCTTGCCGTCGGTACGGGATCTGTCCACGATCCCTGCCGCCTTGCCTGTGCGCGGCATGACGTACCGCTGTGCCTGTTCGCAACAGCCCCATCGATGGACGGCTTCGCATCCTATTCCGCGCCCATTGTAAACGGCAATTTCAAGATCACCTATCCCGCAAAATGCCCCGAGGTCATCATCGGCGATACAAAAATTCTCGCGGCCGCCCCGGCAGCGCTCAAATCCGCAGGCTTCGGCGACATGGTCTCGAAATACATCGCGCTCATCGACTGGCAGGTATCGAATCTTCTGACCGGGGAATCCTATTGTGAGCGTGTTGCCGCCTTGACGCGGCAGGCGACCGACCAGATCTTCGCCATGGCTGGACGCGTTACAAAGCGCGATGAAAAAACGGCAGCGGCAATCTTTGAGTCTCTCCTGCTGACCGGCATTGCGATGAGTTTCACCAAAACCTCCCGCCCCGGCAGCGGCACAGAGCACATCATGGCCCATTTTTGGGAGTGCATGGAACTGCTGGACAGTAAAACGCCCAACTACCACGGCGAGGATGTCGGTGTAACGACGCTTATTATGCTTCGGTATTATGAAGCACTTGCCCGTCTGCCGCAGGTCACAGCCCACCCGGAAATCTGCAACTGGGATGAGATTTACAGCATCTACGGCCCGCTGGCTCCGGACGTGCAGAAGCTTAACACCCCGGACACCATCACAGACGGCATCGCCCCCCGCTGGATCGAAGCCTGCTGGCCCCAGATCCGCCGGATCGTGCAGTCCGTGCCGTCCTATGACACCTGCCTTGCCGCCATGCGGCAAGCCGGATGCAAAACGACGATCGAGGAGGTCGGCAAAGCGCCGGACTTCGTCGATATCAGCTTCCGTTTCCATCCATATATGCGCCGCAGGCTGTCACTGAAGCGTGTGAGCCACATGCTGGATCTGCCGGAAGACCTTTTTTGAACAGACTCGCTGAGAAGGAGCATAGAACCATGGACCACTATGATGAAAAAATGAACTACAGCTTTGAGCCTGTCGCGCCCGAAACGCCTCAGCCGCCGCTGGAACAGGCAAAAGAAGAGATCCGGCGCAGCGGCAAGCACACCGGACTCAAGATTGCAGCGCTGCTGGCCGCGGTGGCGATCGTCGCGGGTGTCGGCGGCTCTGCGCTGACGAAGGCCATCGACGCCATCGGGCAGAAAAACCTCGCCGAGCAGGAATCAAGCGCCTCTGTCGGCGCTATGGCTGAGCAGTCTGTCGAACAGGAACAGCCCGCAGCGCAGAAGCCGCAGG
>ERZ1026844.1825-NODE-1825-length-12286-cov-7.387376_pt1 | contig 12286 bp, 9 predicted proteins | sample MGYA00380152_ERZ1026844 | MGnify/ENA primary metagenome ERZ1026844 (study PRJEB33269, sample SAMEA4719788) | human gut metagenome | biome: human-associated habitat; feature: organic feature; material: feces | place: Cameroon | collected 2013-10 ... | reverse complement strand
CTACGTCGTTTTTCCCATCAGAAAATCAGGAGTTGGAAATAAAACGCAATACCCCGTTCCATGCACGGAATCGCAAAAGGCGGCGTTTCCGGGGAGCTTGTTTCTGCCAAAATTTTAATTCTGAGAAAACTTCCATTGACAGGAAAAACAAGTTGCATGGCTGTTGATTGGCGGATACGTAAGAAACCTTGTGTTACCAACTCTTAATATACCTTTTCGCCACATTGCAAATTTTCCAAGTGTCATAGAGGACCGACTATCATCGCCGAATGCAGGTTCCTGCCGGCCAACTCTTTGCAGTAAGCGAATTTGGGGGTTAGCAAAATAGATGCAACTTCCTATAGAAAACTCCTCGCCGGTTTCGCTATCGTCGGTTTTCCGCCAGGCGGCTGGCATGCAGCCGGGCCCCTGCCGCGAACTTCGCTGAGGCTAACCGGATGGACGCCGCGTAAGCCAGTTTTCGGAGGAATGCAGGATTGAGTTTTGAAAATAAAACGCCTGAAATCAATGAAATCTCATTGCATTACTTTATTATTATATGGTTTTGATATTTATCATATGTGATTAGAATTTTTTCTGCTGTTGGTTGCGTTTCCGATCATATCCCCGGACGACTTCAAAGGGAGCGCTGCTCTTTTCTACTCTTCATCGTCGCAGCCGAAAGCGGTTTTCATATTCCGCATCTGCATCCGGAACCGGCTTGGTGAGCATCCGGTTTTGGCCCGGAAGAACTTGCAGAAATAGAATTGATCCGGAAATCCCATCCGATCGGAAATTTCCGTGATCCTCAGGGCGGAATAAACCAGAAGGTGTTTCGCATGAAAGATCAGGATATTATCCCGATATTGGATCGGCGTGCAGCCGTAAAATTCCCTGAAATGCCGGAAAAAAGTCGCTCTGGACATTTTGCACATCCTGGCCAGTTCAGTCAGGTCCAATTTTTTCCAGGGCGGATTCAGCTCCTGGAGCAGCGGCTCGAAAACCTGTGACAGCGCATTTTCCCTTTCCGAAATATTGAGCTCATTTACCATGCGCCGCAATATGACCTTCAACAGCCCGGAAATACCCGGCGCGAATTGTTCCTTCGACTCCAGATACAGCAGATAACATTCCCGGAATTCCGCCAGAATCCTTTCATGGGACTGTTGGCCGAAATGAACGAGCCATACTCCGGGCACATGGGTGTTCTCCGGGCAGGAGGTTAATTCGGCCAGGAACTCCTCCGGTAAATGACACCAGTAGCACTCCCACTCGCTGACCGCATGGAACAGATGCTTGGGGAGCGCGGAATATGCGACCGCCTCTCCGGGATTGATCGCCAGAATGTCGTTCCGGTAGAAGATTTCTCCCTCTCCTCGGACAGAGAGCAGAATTCCGGGGCGGTCAAGCAGAAGTTTGCTCCATTTGCGGTCGGATTTCATTACGAAATGCCCGAAAACTATGCTGGAACTTAGAATCTGCGGATATTCCGGAATTCGCTTTTTGATACTATTTTCCATATTTCGCTTTGATTTGACATTTGATGCACATTGCTTCTGTGGTATAATAAATATGGTTCAAATCTGGAGGTTATGCAAGCGATGAACGAAGAACTCTATCAACAAAAATTGATGGCCTGCTGGCACGGAAAGAATATCGGCGGGACTCTGGGCGGTCCCTATGAGGGATTTCCGCAGATCAACCATCTCACCTTTTACGATCCGGTGCCACAGGAGGCCATGCCCAACGACGACCTTGAGCTTCAGGCGATGTACGTCGCCGCCCTCCTGAAAATGGAAAAACCGGCGGCGGACCGGGAAGTGCTTGCGGGGATCTGGGAAAAGCATATGAATTTCCATGTTGACGAATACGCCGTGGCGATGCGCAATCTTTCGCTGGGAATCCGCCCCCCGTTTTCCGGCAGCTTCGACAATCATTTCACCTGCGGAATGGGAGCGGCGATCCGCAGCGAACTCTGGGCCTGCCTCGCTCCCGGCGATGCGGAACGGGCCGCGGCATGGGCCTATGAAGACGCCTGTATCGATCACGACGGCGACGGCGTCTGGGCGGAAGTTTTCTTTGCCGTCATGGAAGCGCTGGCTTTCCGCGAATCGGATGTCCGGGCATTGATTCGGGCGGGATTGGAGCATATTCCCGCGGAGAGCATTCTGGCTCAGGGAATTTCCGCGGCTGTCGAGTTGTGGGATCAGTCCCGGGACTGGGTCACGGTCCGCAATGCGCTTTTCGAGCGGTTCGCCAATGAATGTAAGAGCGATGTACGCATCAATGTGCCGTTCTCCGTTCTGGCGCTGCTTGCCGGAAACGGCGACTTCGGCAGGACGATCTGCACCGCGGTGAATTGCGGCATGGATACCGATTGCACGGCCGCAACCGCCGGCGCACTCCTCGGTTTGCTCAAGCCCGACTGCATTCCAGCTGAATGGCTGGCTCCCGTCGGAGATAAAATGGTGGTGCGCTCCTCCGCGATCAGCGGAATCGCATGCGCCGATACGATCCAGGAATTTTCCGGGCAGATCGGCGAACTGCGCCGGCGCATTTCCGCACCGGCGGCGCGGAGCGCGGCGGAAGCGCCGGATTTCGACGCGTACAGGATTGCGGGAGAGGTGGCGTTTCAGCACAATCTTGCCTGGTACCGCGTGTGTCCTGCCGAACTGTCGTGGGAAACGAGACAGTTTCTGCCGATCAACGGCAGGCTGGAAGTCCCGGAGGAGTACCGGGGAGACGGCGGTCAGGTTGTGCTGCGATTCCGTTTCAATATCGAACGGGAAGGCGAATACACGATCATGTTCAATTCTCCGACCTCGAACCAGGTCTATCTCGATCAGGAACAACAGGAGCTTCATGATGACCGCGATATGCTTTTCGGACGGCAGCGGACCATGACCGATGCCCCGCGGCCCGGAGACGGGCAGTTTGCCTGCCTGGAACGGATGCTGATCTTCAGCCCGACCCTTTTCGGCGCGCCGCTGAACCAGTATAAACGCTTTGTTCGATTGAGTCCCGGCCGCCATACTCTGATTATCGCACTGGAACCCGTCAAATGCGAAAAAGAGATCTATTGGGGAATGGCGGTCGGCCAGGGATCACCGGAGATGATCATCCCGAAGGCTTTTCACAATGAATCGTTTCGGTAACGGTCGCCTAAACATAACAAAAAAAGGAAGAGAACCATGGAAAAGAGATGGAGTTTCACCCTTATTGAGCTGCTCGTCGTGATAGCCATTATTGCGATTCTTGCCGCAATGCTGCTGCCTGCTTTGAATAAAGCGCGCGACAAAGCCCGCGCCATCACCTGTGTCAGCCAGATGAAGCAGGTCGGTCAGGGAGTTGTCATGTACTGCAACGACAACGACGATTTTCTCCCGACATACAACCATAATACCAAATTGACCGCATTCACCGGAGGCTGGTCGGCCGTTCCCGATCTGTACATTGCGTCCTATCTCGGGATTGTCGAGGCGGATAAGCAGGCCTGGGGAATCATGTATCATGAAAAAACAAACATCATGCGCTGCCCGATGGATATCACTTATCCGTACAAAGACGCCGGCAAGGAGTATTACCCCGGCAGCTACGGACCGGTTCTGAATTCCAGGGAAGATACCAAATCCGGCCCCGGCTGGCTGGAGTGCGGCGGGAATGGAAAACAGTCCAGCGAAGGCGTGGTCTACCATCGGATTTCCAAATTGCCGGGCGCCAGTGTCCTTTTTATTGAAATGGGCAGAAAGGCTGACGGCACGATCTATCCGGCGGCTCCGGTTTGCGGCGCACAAAACTATGACTGCATCAAAACTCACGTTGCGGATATCGGAGAAACCCGTCCGCTGGGCTATAACCACAGTTCTTCGCGCATGGCCAACTACTGCCGGGCGGACGGCAGCGTACATTCGGTAGGCGTCGGTACGAAGTGGAAAGAAGATTTGAGTTTCGAATAGGGTATCGGGACATGTACGGAAAAATTGCATTTGCCGGCACCCTGCTGCTTCCGTTGTATCTGGGGGCGGTTCCCGACATCCTTTTCCCGCCGCGGGGGGAATGGCGTCTGGAACAGCAGGCGGAATTCCGCGACGGCGGCTTTTATCTGAACGGCACGGACACAAAGAAAGACTCGTTTCCCAAAGCGCAGCTCTTTTTCAAGGCGAAACGCGGCAAGCATTATACGTTCAGTGCAAAGATCAGGGGGAAGGGCATTTCAAAGCCGCAGGCATACTGGCAGGGCGTTCGGCTCATGCTGGTGGGAAATCTGTCCGGGCAATGGAAAGAATTCTCCAAGCCGTTCGATTTGAGCGGGGATTTCGACTGGAAAACCATTTCGTTTTCGTTCGATGCTCCCGCCGACTTTGACGGCTGGCTGATCTGCGGCCTGCGCGAAGTGACTGGAGAACTGCAGATCGAGGAAATCACCGTGGATACCGCACGTCCCGGCGAAAAGCCTGCCGTACCGGAAAAGTCCGCGGAGGCCCTCAAAAACGAGCAGGCCGATCTGGGGTTTGTGGTGCTTTCCCGGTTTTCGCCGAACAGTTTTGAATTTCAGCAGATGCTCGACAGCTGGCGCAGGCGGCTCGGCAAGGGCGATGAATACCGTGACTTCCTGATGAATCTTTATCAGGGATTCGCCGGAAATGCGCTCAGCCCCAATTATTGCGGCTGGGACCGGAAGGGACGGATTGAGCGGCTTCCGAAAGAACTTGCGGCGCGTTTCACCGACTGGCGCACCAACATGCAGGGACTTGCAAAATTCGGCTTGCACTCATCCGCCGACAGCGAGATCACGGCATTGCAGAAACTGTTGAAACTGCACAAAACGGACACCGCAGTTTATCCGGTCGAAATCGAACGGGCGGTCGGTTATTACACCGCCCTTGCCGAGGAGCGCGCGCGGCTCGGCGCGTCGCTGCTGGAACTGGACCGGGAGTTTCAGGCGTTTCAGCGTCTCGCGGAATTCCGCAACTCGCAGGGAAGTTCCATCAACACGGGTGACCTGTTGCGGCGCTGGACGGTCCTGAAGGAAAAGTGGCGGGGCGATTACAACGCCGGGAATTTCTATCAGTGTTATCTGCATTCCCTTGCAGGGACGAAACTGCGCGGGGAATTCGCGCGTGCCGTGTACGCCCGTGACGGGCTTTCGCCTGTCGTCCGGCCCGGTGCGGGAACCTATGCGGTCGGAGTGTTCGGATTTGAAGGCAGCTGGCACACGCTTCTTTGTACCAATACAACCGGGACATCGCTGTATGCGGACGCCGCCAACGATTTCCGTCCTTATGCGGACAGCGCGGACGGCTGGAACGTGTCGTTCGACATTCCGGGCATGACGCCCGCCGAAAGCAGCGTGGAGAGCGGTTCATGGACTCACTCCGTCCGGAAGTTTCAGTTCAAGGCTCTTGACGGCAGCCGGAAACATGATGTTACCGCATACTGGAGCGCGCCGGCGCCCGGAGTCCTTTATGATTTTCCCTCCGAAACCGTCGCCGTCTCCGACAACACGCTTCAATATCCTTGCGCTCCGGCCGGGATCATCGCGGAGTGTGACGGAAAGATCGGAATTTTTCCTGCGGAACACTTTGATCCGTCCCGGCTCAGCGCGAACTGGCTCGTCCTCTGCTGGGAGAATCCGGCAGCCAAGATGCCGGTTCTGCTGGTATTTGAAAAACGGCCGCACTCACTGCGCGTCACAGATGGAAGTCTGCGCATCGGGCGGAAAGGCGGCGTCGGCAAGTTTGCCGCGGCGACCCTGTACGGCGCGGTTCCGCAGGATCCCGCGTGGGGCGGCTGGTCAACCGTTCCGGAAGAGGTGAAAGGACAAATCGCCGCAGTCGTTCCCCTGCTGACTTATTTTCCGCTTGAGATGGAGGAATTTCATGCCAATGACCGCGAAGGGCGGATCACGGTCTGGAACCGCGTGATTTCGGCGGTGAAACTGGCTCCGCAGGCAAGTGAATATGTCCCTTTCCCCCCGCTTTTTTGCCAGGCTTTATCGGGAAAGAGTTCGATTGCCGGATGTGACCCGCTGGAGAAAAGCCCGCTGATGACCAAATTCGGCCCTTTCCGTTTCCGAAAGGGGAAACTGCTGAGTTACCGGCTGGAAGCTCCCGATCTGCTGGATCGCATCCCGCTGCGGCCCGACGGCGAGGAGGAGCTGATCGCCGAGTACAACCGCGTCATCAGCGAACGCTCCATCTCCGACGAGTGGCGGGAAAACCATCTCTCCGACCAGGCGCTCGGCCTGATGCACGGCTGGCTGCTGATGGATGAACGCAGCCGGAAAACGCTGAATGTCTTTCAGACTCCGGGACAGCTCGACCGCATTGCAGAAGGTGAAGCCTTTTACGGCCGGGCCCGCGCCGACGCCAGCTGGCTGATTCCGACGTTTCATGTCGAACCGGCGACCGGGAAAAGCGCATGGCTCGCCGGCTGGCGCGGTTTCCGTCACGGTTCCCCCATGAAAGGAGACATGACGGCATTCAACATGCAGCTGCTGCAGTTTCCGCTGGCGCAGGGCAAGTGGTTCGGCCGATGGGATCTGGTGGAACGGCACTGGAACCGGCTGCGGGAGTATTACTCCGCCGTTCCGTTCTGCCAGACCTGGCGCGCTCCCGGCATGAACTGTACGAATACGGGCATCATCCTCGCCAGCGACATGTACGGGGACGGATTCCGTTGCTACTCCATCATGTACCGTCTGGCGCAGGCGATGAAAGATGAGGAACTGGAGGACAATGCGCTCTATCTTGCCGCCAAGCAGACCGCTTCGACAACCGCGCTTCTCAATCCCAATATTCCGGTTGTCGCGCGGCATCTGCACAATACCGGCGGGAAAGAGGTGCCGGACGGCGACGGCGGCTGGCATTTCGGAGTGGACAACCGGGGAATTTTCACGCTGGACTGGGAACCGGAAAATCCCAATGCGTGGAATGCGCCCTGGCAGCTGGCCGGATGCGTCAGCTATGACCACCCGTTCTTCGGCATGCTAACGCGTTTCCTGCCGGAAAGCACGCTGGTGATCCTGAACGAGCAGAAGCGGCGCGTGCCCGGCTTCTTCCTGCCGGATTATCTGGTGTCGCCCGCTTACGGCGCCCGCATCTGCAATGCGCACAATTCTTTGAAGCTCATGGCGTTTCTGCACGCTCCGAAAGCGGAAGTGCGCGAATTGTATCGTACCTTCGCCGTGGATTATCTCGCCGATGAAGGCCCGTCTTCCGTCCCTGCCGAAGCGTGGAAAAAATATCACGGCGGCAGTCACTTCTGGGATTGGCCGCTGCGGGTGAATTCACTCCCGCACATCATCGCGCAGAATGATCCGGTCTGGATCGGGGATTTCGGCAGGATGCGGCTCTATCAGGGCACCTACGACCGGGGAACACGCACGGCACGAATTGAGCTCGGAGCGGAAACCGATGACACGCTGGTGATCGTTTCCCAGGTGAAGCCGGATGCCGTTTCGGTCAATCAGACTCCGGTGAAGTTTACCGCCGGCGCATGGGGATGCGACTATTCCATTCCGATTCCCAAAGGAGCGGCGGTCGTCCGCATCGAACTGCCGGAACTGCCGGAACCGTCTCCTTTCAGCGGAACGATTCAGCCGACCGTTTCGCTGTCTCCCGCACCGGCTCCCGCCGGAAAGCCCGCCGTTCAAACACCGGGACGGCAGTTCAAAGTCGGCAGGTGCGTACAGGTCGACCTGACGAAAGTGGTCAACCAGCCGCTGAACGACTCTCTGCCGGATGCGCGGCAGGATCGCTGGAAATTCCCGGCGGCTGGAAAGCCGGTTCAAATCTGCGGAGTTCCTTTCACCTTCAACGCCAAAGGGCTTGTCATGCTGCGCGGTCATGAGAGATCGCAGAAGCCGCAGTCGGTTCGGATTCCGGTTCCCGGAGACGGTTCGTTCCGCCGCATCTTCTTCCTGCACGGAAGCTGTTACAGCCGGAACGGTCGGGTGCTGACCTACCGTCTGCATTTCACGGATGGGCAGACGCGGGATATTGAGGTTTTCAACCGTGCGCAAATCGGCGAATGGAAAGCCAAGCCGGGAAGCGATTCTCTGGAATATCTTCCGGCGGCACCGGCAAGCGGACTGTTTAAAGCTGCGGCTCCGGGACAATGGGGCGAAGGAGTCGGCGGATATGTTTTCGCCTGGGAGAACAATGTCCGGGCCAGAGGCATGACGGCGCAGGGCGTTGATCAACAGGGGGCTGCTCGTCTGGAATCCATCGAAGCGTTTTCCGCGGGTGAAGGTGTTCCGCTCATTTTGGCCGTCACATTGGAGAAATGATCTTATGGACTTTCAGACTCCGTGGTTTGATTTCCGGCTCACCGGCCTGGCGGACGGTTGGACGTGCGATTACACATGCCGCCGTGAGACGGAGGACGTCTGCATTGCCGGATTCCAGTTCCGCAACGTTCAGCCCGGCAGGCTTCCCGCCTGCCGTCTGGAGTTCCGGATCCCATGGCGGGACATGCAGATCAAGTGGATGCCCCGCAGAAACATGACCGACTGCCACCATTTTTTCCCCGGCTGGTGGAACGGCGGGAAATTTCCGTATGCCGTCACCCACAATCAGCTGCTTTACGTCTTTGCGAACGAAGCCGGACAAAACCGTCTGGCGTTCGCATGTTCCGAATGCTGCCGGGCGGTGCTGGCGACCTGCGGCGTGTCGGGAGAATATATCGAGTGTGAACTTTTCTTCAATACGACCGCTTCCGACCCGGCTGTCGAATTTTCCTTTGAAGTGAAAATCGACCGCCGGAAACTGGCATACGATTGTGTGCTCGCCGATCTGGCAGAGTGGCAGACCCGGCAGTATGCTCCGGCACCGGTCCCGGAATCGGCCTTCCTTCCGGTCTACTCCACCTGGTATCAGTTCCAGAAGGATGTGTCTCAGGCCGAATTGGAGAAGGAACTGCCGGAAGCGGCTGCCGCCGGATTGAAAAACATCATCATCGACGACGGCTGGCAGTGCGCCGGAAACGGCGGAGGCGATGACATGTCCTCCACGGGGGAATGGCTGCCGGATCAGACAAAATTTCCCGATCTTGCGGCCTTTTCAGAACGCTGCGGAGAGTATGGCGTCGGATGTCTTCTCTGGGTAGGGCTTCCGTTCGTCGGGAAAAAATGCGCCGCCGTTTACGAGAAATTCCGGGGAAAATACCTACTCGAAAACGATTCGTTTGCTATTCTCGATCCGCGCTTCCCGGAAGTCCGGCGGCACCTCGTCGAGACCTGCCGGAGACTGGTTGCGGATTACGGGCTGGCGGGGCTGAAACTGGATTTCATCGATCAGGTACACCTGCTGGGCAGGAAAGATCCGATGGGGGAAGAAGATGCCGCCGGACGGGATTTCCGTTCTCTGGAAATGGCGCTTGACCGGTTGCTTGATGAGATCCATTCGGAATTGTGCAGCCTCCGGAAGGACGTGCTGATCGAGTTCCGGCAGTTTTACAGCGGGCCGTCCATCCGGCAGTATTGCAACATCCTCCGGGCGCAGGATTGCCCCGGCGATGAATTTCAGAACCGCATGCGTACCGTCGATCTGCGGTTGACTGCCGCCCCGGCGGCGGTTCACGCCGATATGATGACGTGGCATCCCGCGGAAAAAGTTCCGGTCATTCTGCGCCAGCTCCTGAATACGCTTTTCTCCGTGCCGCAGATTTCCGTCCGGCTCGCCGACGCGCCGGAGGAAGTCCGGCGGGCGCTGACCGGTTATCTGAAATTTACGGGGGAATACCGTGAACTTCTGCTGAAAGGCCGTTTAAGCGCTTCGCATCCGGAGCATTGCTATCCTGTGGTGTCAAGCACGCTCGGCGATGAAATGCTGATCGCCGTTTATGCGGACGGACAGGTGATCGAGCCGCCGTGCAGCGTCCGGCGTGTGGTCATTGTCAATGCGAGCCGACGGGACGGTATTTTCCTCCGGCTGCAATCCGGTGCGGAAGCGACGGTGTCCGACATCTCCGGAAATCTGCTGCGGAAGGAAACGCTCTCGCCCGGCATACGGGAAATCGCAGTTCCTTCCACCGGGCATCTGCTACTTGCATGGAAAACCGTCAATCCGTATTATGTTCCAGAACAATAAAAGGTGAAAAAATGTCATTTATTCCAGCTGCCGTTTTGCCGCAGTATTCCACCGTCACTCTTCCAATCGGCCTGAAGGAGAAATTGCGCTGTCTCCATATTTCGGATACCCATCTGCTCTTTTCCGACGGGCGTGACTGCCGGGCCAAATACGATGTGGCGCTTCGGCGCTGGGGAGAATACGTTTACGCCAATGTAGGGCGCAACGTCACTTATTTTCTGGATGCGCTCCTTTACGCGAAACGGAACGGTCTCCTGCTGCTCCACACCGGGGATCTGATCGACTTCTATTCTCCCGCCAATCTTGAGGCGGCGGAACGGCTTCTGGAGCTGGCCGGAGTGGACTGTTTCCTGTGTGCGGGGAATCACGAATACACCAATTATTCCGGCCAGCATCCGGAGAGCCGGGAGGAGCAGGAGGAAGCCCGGCGGGAAGTCCCGAAAATTTTTGCCGACAGACTCGATTTTGCTTCCAGAATCATCGGCGGAGTCAACTTTATCGCCATTGACAACAGTTCTGGATTTTTCCCAGAGGAATCATTCGACTTCTTTAATGCGGAAGCCGCCAGGGGGCTGCCGATGATTCTGCTGATTCACATCCCGATCTATACGCCCGGAGTGCTTGCGATGCTTCGGGACGAGGAAAACGTCAGGGATTTCGGCTTGTGCGCCATCCCGGAGAATCTTCCGGGTGCCGGTTGCAGATACGCTCCGACGGATGCCGCGACACTGAAATTTGTCCGGCGGTTGAAAAGCGAACCTTTGCTGAAAGCAGTGCTGGCGGGACACGTCCACGCTCATCGCAACCAGATGGATGAACTTGCTGCGAATCTTCCCCAGCTTATGGCGGGCGGAGGATATTATGGCTGCGGCACGATTATTGAAATCAGTTGACCTGCCATCATCACAAGCAATCCTGTATGATATGCCAATCGATTATAAAGCAGTGATGAATGCAGATCCTTGACGCTGATCGCCCGGCGGCCTTCCGGCTTTTTCGTCGTTTTGATTCCAAGTCCTTCCAGAAAACGCTTGATTCGGTACGAAACCAGCGAAGCATCGTGCAGATACATTTCGGCATGTACCGGAAATACATATCCTCCTCGTCGCGGAAGAGTTTTCAGATAATTCTCCAAAGCCGACAGAATCGGAATTGCCATATCGACGCCGGTTTTGCGGCGCTTGCGGAAGATCATCCGGGTTGCCCATGAAATTTCATCCCATTTGAAAGTACAGATGTCGCCTTCGGTCAGACCGGTCACGGCGGCAACCAGAAACAGCGGACGGCAGAACTCCGAAAGTTCGTCATCCCGGAAAATGGCCCGCTTGATGAGTGCAAGTTCCGGTTCGGAGAAAATCTCCCGGTCGGTCTGTTTCCACTCTGGAGTAATCACATTTGCCCACGGATTCATGACGAGTCCGGCGTCTTCAGAAAGCTTTGTGAAAATGGTAATCTTCGGATAAGTCACTTTCATAAATGCCAGAAGATCATTCTCCAAACGCAGTTTCTGCCTGACGATATGTTCCGCCGGTATCTGCTTCGACGGTTTCTCCAGTGAAAGCGCAACGGTGTTCTTTGAGACGGAATTTGCCTTCAGAAAAATGCAAACGAATTATATACTTGTTATTCATATAATTCACAATACCTTAACTTGCCTTATTTACAAGCTGAAGTTATCATGGGTCTTGAATAATATTTCAGAGGAATGCCACCTCCTGCAAGAAGTAATTCTTGTGCAAAATTTGTGCAAAATAACCTTGAAATGTTATGGCGAATCCTCTATATTTACAATAAATCACAAGGGATGCTGTTTGAGCTCGCTTTGATGGATTTGTTGCGGGATTGTTCAGGCTCATAACCTGAAGGCCAATGGTTCGATTCCATTCCCCGCTACCAATTTTTCAGTTTCAGCCGGTCAGAAGTGATCGGCTTTTTCATTTGTGTCCAGTAGATTACGCTCCAAGTTCCCGCCATCGGGTTGATCGCCGCCTTGTTCTCTTGTTTTTCACCGAATACCATTTTGCAATCAAGTTGGATAAACATCACGATATACAAAAATGGTCGTGATACTGAAGATAGTTCCAGATTCAGATAATAACGAGTTTGGATGAAGCGTTTGAATTGGCCGCTCAGAAACCATCCAGACGTATCGCCCGATCCAGGTGAGGTAAAGGAAAAATTGGAAGCCGAAATTGTATGTAATGGAGAAGCGTGGG